>ERZ869929.860-NODE-860-length-13353-cov-4.285908_pt1 | contig 13353 bp, 12 predicted proteins | sample MGYA00579312_ERZ869929 | MGnify/ENA primary metagenome ERZ869929 (study PRJEB32216, sample SAMN09231818) | wastewater metagenome | place: USA: Maryland | collected 2016-08-09 | study: EMG produced TPA metagenomics assembly of the PRJNA472060 data set (Reclaimed... | reverse complement strand
TGCAACTGTAGCTTCGGCTGGATTTGGTTTATTAAACAGTAAGAAAGGAGATGATATAATTTCAGAAGGTGGATATGGTAAACGTACATTATTAGCACCAGAAGGCGCTATCAAATTAAATGATAACGATACTATAATAGCCGGTACTAATTTAGGTGTTGATGGTAAATCATTAATGTCTCCTAAATCTGATAATACAAATAATACTAGTATTAAAGAAACTAACATATCAATACCTCAAATTGATTTAACACCAATGATAAATGCTATTAAAGAAGTTAAAGCATCTGTTGATAAATTATACAACAAAGAAACAGTTATCAACATGGATGGTAAGAGAGTAGGTACCACACTTACACAAGGCTCATATACAATAGCCTAATTTTTTAATATTTATAATAAACATTAATAACATGGGATTATTAGACAAACTAAAATCAAGTATTTTAGGTTTAGGAGGTAACAAACCTGCACAATTTGGTGTTGACCCAGTTCCACCAGGTTCATTACATGACCAATATTCAACAATTGGGCAACCAGATGTTAGATGGAGAAAAAGTAATGGTGTAGGTACTAAACCAACTCCATCAAGATTGGATGTAACCGATTCTAAAGATACTTGGAAATCAACAAAGAAATATTTAGAGAACAAACCTAGATAATGCCTCTAATTGAATTAAAAACTAACTTAAAATCACTTAAATACGGAAAAGATAGTTTAGGTGGTGGGGACAGCGGTCAACCTTATATTAAAACTGACATCAATAACCCTGGAGATAATTTAATAGGTAGATTTGATGATGGTCTTGTTAGAGGTGGTGCTGTTGGAGCTGCTAAAGCCTCTGCTGTTGATACACTTCGTATTAGTAGATTTTTACTTGATGCACCTAAAGGTCCATTGTTCATAACAAAACAAGTGGGCCTACAGTTGTCTAATCCTAAATTAGAACATAGAACAAATCGTAGAACCGATTTTAGTGGAGATAATTTCGTTACTAGAGCAGGTTCATTTGTTTTAAATCAAGTAAATAGATTACAAAATGTAATAGGTCCTACTCGTATATATAATTTAGGAGTAAATACCTTAACTCAAATACCAGTAAATGCTTTTGGTCAACATATTGTTAGACACGGAGTATTACCTGATATTAAGGATGAAGATAAGTATTTTAGTGTAGTTACATTTAATAATAAAGAAGGTAATAACAGATTAGTACGATTACTTCCAATATTAAAGAATGAAAATAATACTATTATATCTTCATATATCGGAGGACCTGAATCTGTTTATGGTATAGGAGCTACAGTTATCAAAAGATTTGATAAGACACAAACTAATTATAGTTTATTTGGTGCCGAAGATGAATCTAATGCTAGAAGAATTATTACTTATAGTGATGCTAATAAAAGAATTAGTTCATTTGTAGTTTTATCTAATATTACTGGTTCTACATTAGCACCTAAAGGTATAATAGAAAAAGTAGAATTACCTATTGATTTAAGTTCACCTAGTGTATTAACTACTATAGAACCTAGAAATCCTCAACCTATTAATTATTTTAATACGTTAGGAGTATCTGAAAAATATTTTGTAACTTCACAAAGTATTTCAGTAAATACAAAAATAAATCCGGCTCAACCAACAAATAAACCTCAATTTGTTGATCAATCAGTAATCAAACCTGAATTATCTGGAAACCCATCTATAAAAACATATGGAGACTTAATAACTCAGATAAATGATCAACAACAACAAAATCAAAGTATTATTAGTTCAACTAAATATACTAATCAAGTTGAACAAACTAACATTGGAGATAGTTTAGTATATAACAATAATGAGGTTGAATATAAGAATGGATATGGTGAAATCATTAGATTAAATAAATCTTGGGCTGAAACACATCGTGAAAAAAGAGTTGGTAGTGGAAGACAAGACCAAATCAATTTAACACCTATATTTAGTGCACCTGCGGGAACTATAAATGATAGAATTACAGTTTCAGGAGTACCAAGAAATATAAATGATTTAGTTAAATTTAGAATTCAATCATTGAATGGAAATAATCCATTACAAGCAAGATGGATGGTATTTAGAGCATACATTAATAGTATATCAGATGATACTAATGCAAATTGGGCGGATATTCAATATGCTGGTAGAGGAGATAAAATGTACATTTATAATGGATTTGATAGAAAATTATCAATTTCATTTAAAGTAGCAGCTTTATCATCAAATGAGATGCAACCAATGTATCAAAAGTTAAATTACTTAATGGGTAATTTAATGCCTGATTATAATGATACACTTATGAGAGGACCATTAGTGAGAATGACTATTGGTAACTGGATTGATGGTCAACTTTGTGTATTAAATTCATTATCATATAAAGTACCTCAGGATTCACCTTGGGAAATTGGACTTATAGTGAATGGTGGAATTGAACCTTTAATATTACCTCATATAGTAGAAGTAAATTTAACCTTTACTCCTATTGGTTCTCAAACTAAAGGTATTAACAAAATTGCATCTAAATCAGAAAATACTTCTCACATCGCCCAAAACATAAACGATAATCAATATATACGATAAATGGATCGTTACACTACTATATTAAAAACACCACAAGGTAAACCATATTATAAGGGTAAATTTTATCCAAATATACCTTTATCAGAAACTGATGTTTACGTAATAACAACAGTAGGAGATAGACTTGATAGTTTAGCTTATTCTTATTATAATGATGTTAGTTTGTGGTGGATAATATCAGCAGCAAACAATAATGTTACTAAAGGCTCATTATTTCCACAACCAGGTACTCAATTAAGAATACCAACAAATATAAGTGCTGTATTAAGCCAATTTGAACAATTTAATAAAGCTAGATAAATGTTATGTCTATATTCAAAAGTACATTTTCAGATAGCGTAAAGAAACAATTATCAGTACGTCAACAATCTATACAAAGACGTGAGGTAAATGATTTGCAATATTTTAATGCAAGAAATTCTTGGATTAGAATGTGTTCTGCTGTTGATGTAGGTGGTGATGGTGGAAAACTAGCTAAAGAAAATATTTTACAAGGTGGTTTATTATATAATGGTAAACTAAGATCAGGAATTGGAAATACAGGAAGTGAACAATATAGCACTGTATCACCAAGTGGTCAACCACATAGATTAGGTATTAGACCAATGCCTGGTATTACTAATATAGAAGTAAAATCAAAATCAGCATATGGTTCATTAAGAGAAGTAACAGTAAATTTTCATTGTTGGGATATTAAACAACTTGAAGATTTAGAATTACTTTACATGAGACCTGGATATACAGTATTAGTAGAATGGGGATGGGCTCCTTTTTTAGACCTAAATGGTAATTTACAACAAACCCCACCATTCTATGGAGATGATTTTTTCAAACAAGGACAATCAAAAGAACAAATTTGGAAATCATTACATGAAAAAGCATCATCAACAGCTAATTATGATGCATTATATGGATTTGTTAAAAATTATAGCTGGAAAGCAAGAAAGGATGGTGGATATGATTGTACAACAACAATTATATCAATTGGTGAAATCATGGAATCACTAAAAGTGAATTATACACCTGCTGAATCATCGATTGCTTCTAGTAAAAATGGATTGTTTTATAAAAGAATAACTGGTAATCAAATATCACAAGATGTTATTGAAGCTTATTCTCAAAACATTATAGCGGGATTAGCAGTTGAATTATTTGAATTAGTTAAAAGCAGAAAAACAGGAGAATTCTTCTCATTTAACATAAAGGATAATCAATTTGGAGGAAAGAAATATCAATTCTATTCAACTGATATAAAAATATCCTCAGATGAAGATAATGCGTTTAGTAAAAGTGATACTCAAGTTTATATAACTTTAGAATCATTTGTAGAAATACTAAATAATTATGTTTTACTTCAAACTATTGATGGTTCAAATAAAAAAGTTCCATTAGCTAAAATATCAGTAAATGATTCTACTATAACAGGTAAAGGTGAAGCATTATTATGCACTGCAAATAGATTTCAATTATCAACAGACCCAACTATATGTCTTATAAAAAATTCATTATGGGCTGATCCTTTATTAAGTTTTGGTGTAAATGGAGACTATAAGAGATTAAAAAATATAATGATTAGTCTTCCTAACAATTATGAATTTTTCTATAAAAATGAACCTTCAACATCATTAGGCGTTGTAGGAAATATTTTCATAAATCTAAATTATATCTATAAATTATGTACTGATACTAATTTAGAAGCCCAAGATAGAAAAGAAAAAAGAGATATAGCATTAGTAGATTTTCTAAAAACTTTAATGAATGGTATTTCATCATCTACTGGAAATGTAAGTACATTTGATATATTTGTTGATCCTTTAGATTCAACAGCTAGAATTATTGATGTGGCATTTACTGGTGATGGCAGAGATAAAATATGGGAAGAAGCATTTAAAATTGAAATGCACAATACTAAATCAGTAGTAAGAAACTACTCATTAGAATCACAAATATTTCCAGAACAATCTACTATGATATCGATTGCTGCACAAGTACAAGGTGGAGCTTTAGGCACTGATACTAGTACATTAATTGATTTTAATAGAGGTATAGTAGATAGAATCATTGTAGAAAAAAATACTCCCAATTCTCCATTATATAGAGAAGACCCCGCAAAAGAAATAACAGAAAGAGTTAAAAATTTAGCTTCTAATTTCAATACATTAATACAATTTATTGAAAAATTAGATTCTAAGTTTCTTATCTTTAATGACCAATATGACCCAACCAAAGCAAGTAGTTATTCAAATGCTTTAAAAGATATAATTAATTTCTTTAAAATATATTTTGAAGATGAAGGTAATAATAGAGCTATAATTCCAACCAAATTAAGTATTGAAATGGATGGAATTGGAGGATTAATTATTGGTAATATATTTAAAATAGACCCAAGTTTATTACCTAGAGGATATAAAGGTGAAAAAGGAATTGGCCCAGAAAAATTAGCATATGTTGTAACTGGTATTGACCATTCATTAAATAATAATGATTGGGTAACTAAAATTACGGCTCAATTAATTGTATTAGATAAACCTAATAAAAATAAAACATTATTAAATTATACTAAATTACCATCAATTGTATTAAGTACAATATCAGGACAAACAGAAGCAGTTACAAAATATTTATCTCAAGCTAGAACAGGTAATGGACAAATATCTCCAAGTAATCAAAAATATCCTGTATTAGTTAAATTCAATGATTGGAAAAAGAGTTATGGAACTGAAGCACAAAAATATGCTAAAGTATCTAACGGAATAACACCAGTAGCAAATGAACTAAGAGCATCATTAGATAGAGCTTATATAACTGAAAAAGGTTCTGAAATATCAAGTAATGGTGATATAACTCCTGAATTAAAAGATACAGTGTTAAGATTTCAAACTCTTCTTAAATCTAAAAGATCAGCGTTTAAATTTATTACACAACAAAATCCAATAGTTATCACAGCAGGTAATGATACTTACCATAGAGTTTACGGACATGCAGATACTTCAACACATGGAAGAGGTTTAGCAATAGATATAAGAACAACTACATTTACTAAACCACAAATTGATAGTATTATGGCTTTACTTTATGAGGCAGGATTTGCTTGGGTAGATTATCATGGTGGAAGTGCTTTACATATTCATGCTAATTTAAAAACAACTTAATGTCTGATTTAATTAACATACCGTCTAATTCAATTACATTCAATTATACTATTGGTAAGGATTTCTTTAACCCTGCAACAATGAGACCTTACATAGGATATTACTACCAAATAGGAAATAGAGTATTTGCTGGTAGAACATTTGACCCAAATGCTCCTGAATTAAAACGTTTATCGGAATTTCCTATAATGAACCAAGTGTATGCTAAATTAAATAATACACCATTAACAGACGAAAAACCACAAAGTTATTATTTTAATAAAGTAACATCAACTGCTAAATTCAGATATTTCATTGCAGAAATATCAAATAAAAGTTTAATCAAAGAAATAACAGAAGAAACATATACACGATTTAAAACTAATCCTGCTTTTATTTCTGTTAGACTAGATTATCCATTTATAGAAGAACAACTAAATGAAGCAGAAAAACAAATTCCTGGAATAAGAACATTTATTAATACTATATACGTTCCAGGTCCTACAGACTAAAAAGATTTTGTAATCTAAAGATTTTATCTTATATTTACTATCAAAGGTTATGAAATATGTTTTACATTATAGAAAGACTAACACAATTGTCTGAACTAGAGTTAGATGATTGTTTTGTTGAGTTTATTCCATTTAATTACAATACACACCCTGAAATATCAGAAATAAGTCTGGTATATGTTAGACCTCTTTTCGGTACTAAAGGATACATTATTAGTATAGAACATAATGAAGCACTTAGTATTGATAGAAAAGATGTTGAATGGTGGTTATTAAATAATACAAAAAGATTGTTTGTAGCAGATAAAAAACAAACAATGTATTATTTCCCACATCCACAAAAATTATTTGATATTAATTTCATTACACCAGTAAAAAAGGAACAAACTAATTGTACAACATTTTACTATAGAAAACTTGCATCACATTACAACGTAAATGCTTTAATACCCATAAGTAAACACTACGAGGAATGTGAAAAAATGTTCGAAACTGTACAAGACAAATTAAGAACATTTGTACCAAACCCTCAGTATGATTTTAATAACGATAGAACAAGTAATGTGTTTTATCAATTAGAGAAAAACGGTATAAAGCTAAGTAAAGACAAATTCGTGGAATATTATGCTGAAAGAATCCCAATACCAGAATATAATATTTTACGCGGTTTTATATACACTCATTATAATTTATACACAACCACTTCTCGTCCTTCTAACGCATTTAATGGTATTAATTTCGCAGCGTTGAATAAGGAAAACGGCGAACGTGATAGTTTTATACCACAAAATGACAAGTTTATTGAAATAGACTTTCAGGGTTATCACCCACGTATAATTGGTGAGCTAGTAAAATTTCCATTTCCTAAAGATAGAAACACATATGAATATTTAGGTGAATTACTTGGTGTATCACAACAAGATGCTAAGGAATTAACATTTAAGCAATTATATGGTGGTATATGGCCTGAATATCGTAATAAACCATTTTTTAGAGAAGTATTAAATTATGTAGAGGATTTGTGGGATACATTTCAGTATGGTGGATATGTTTCAACTGAAAATAGAATATTTTACAAAAGTCAAATGGAAGACATGAATCCACAAAAATTATTCAACTACGTAATTCAAAGTTATGAAACATCGTTTAATGTTAAAATATTAGAAGAAATATTAAATAAACTAAGACGTAAAAAAACAAAAATCGTATTATACACTTATGACGCATTTTTATTTGATTACAGTAAGGAAGATAAAGATATAATAAATGAAGTAATTACAAACATTCCTTACCCAGTATCAATAAAGCATGGCACTTCATATCACGGTTTAGAAAAACTTTAAATATTTATGATAGAACAATACTATATTTTTGAGACTTTGAATAAGCTATTTTGTACATTTACCTCTCACGAGAAACTAGAGGAAACCGTTGGCAGTATTAATCGTCGTTATTCAATTCTTTTTAACAAGATATTCATCCTTGAGTCACCTCAAAGTGATGAATTAATGTGTACTTATAATTTAGACACTGGGAATATTTCTAATGCTCCTATGGCTAATACAATATTACTACACAGAAAAAAAGAAACTAATACATTATATACAATTAATGCATTGAATAACTTGGTTAAATTACTGAATGGAGGAGTATTGGATAAGAACTATGTTATCGAGTGGAATGGTTATAAAAACTGTATGTTATTAACTGATGGAAACAACAATGGTATCCGTAAGTTAAATACATCTATTCACAGAATAATTGATCTTAATCATTAATCCTTTTTAGGGAAGTTAATTTTTATTATATTTATATTTGCGTTACTTATTAATAGACCCATATTTTAGAGCTTTTTGTCTCACGTAAGAAGAGGTCGTAAATTTAATTTGTAATCATAGATTACCGTAACATTTAAAAACGCATATTTTATGGATTTAAGTTTTGTAAAACAAAAACTGGCTGACAATGCCACAAAAGGCGCATCGCGCGAAAAAGTAGATTACTCAAAAATTTTCTGGAAACCAAAGGCAGGTAAGTATCAAATCAGAATCTTACCAAACAAGTTTAGAAACGAATGGCCTTTACGTGAAGTGCAAATGCACTATGGTTTTTCCAAAGGTCCAATTTTAGCTCTTACAAATTGGAAAGAATCAGACCCAATTGTTGATTTTGCTCAAACACTTCGTAAATCATCTGACAAAGAAGATTGGACATTAGCAGGTAAAATTTCTCCAAAAACTCGTTATTTTGCTCCTGTCATCGTTCGCGGTGAAGAAGACAAAGGAGTACGTTTATGGGAAGTTGGTAAGTTAATTAACGACCAGCTAATGGGAATTGCTGCTGATGAAGACTATGGTGATTTCACTGACATCACTGATGGTAGAGACTTTACTGTAGAAGCAGTTGAAGAAGTTGTAGCAGGAAGAAAAGGTATCAAGTGTACTTTACGTCCTAAAGTAAAATCAACTCCAATTTCTGAAGATGCTGAGTTAGTAAACAAAGCATTAGAAGAACAACCTGATATCTTAGGTATCAACCGTAAGTATTCTTATGACCAATTAAAGGATATTCTTCAAAAGTGGTTATCACCTAAAGATGAATCTGAAACTGATACTGAAGATGAAGATGAAACCGCTGAAACAAAGGACACATTTCTAGAAGAAATGAACGCTCCAGTTTCTTCTTTTAAAGTTGACGAAGCTAAAAAAACATCATCAACAGATAAGTTTAATAAGCTTTTCGACACCACCAAATAAAATAAGTTATGGCTAAAACAAAATCACAATCCCTGACTCAGGTAGTATCTGAGTCCCTAAAAAAGTCCTTTGATATTGAAGCGTTTAAGAAATCAAAATACTTAGACCAGTCTTCAAATTTCAAAAAACAACGTTGGATTCCTTTCTCACCAGCAATTAGAGAAGCTCTCTCAATTCCTGGAGTCCCAATGGGCCATTTATTCATGGCTAGAGGAGGTTCTGATACAGGTAAAACAACCTTACTCATTGAAATAGCAACAACAGCTCAGAAAATGGGAATACTTCCTGTATTTATTATTACTGAGATGAAGTGGGATTTTGCTCACGCTAAAAAAATGGGTTTCGATTGTGAAGCTATAAATTCAGTTGACCCTGAAACTGGTGAAGCAGGTGGTTTGGTTAATTACAAAGGTTTTTTCTTATATGTTGACCGAGGTTCATTAAACACTATTGAAGATGTATCTGGTTTTATGGCTGATATATTGAATGAACAAAAAGAAGGTAAATTACCTTATGACTTATTATTCTTATGGGATTCAGTTGGTTCTATTCCATGTGATATGAGTGTTAAACAAGGTAATAACAACCCAATGTGGAATGCAGGTGCAATGGCAACACAGTTTGGTAATTTCATTAACCAGCAATTCCCATTATCAAGAAAACAAAATTACCCTTATACAAATACCTTCTTCTTTATTAATAAGACAGGTGTTCAACCAGCATTAACCCCAATGTCTCAACCTAAGATGACTAATAAAGGTGGTAATGCGATGTATTGGGATTCTACCATTGTTACAACATTTGGTAACATTACCAATAGTGGTACTTCTAAAATTAGTGTACAACATAAAGGTAGAAAGGTTGAATTTGCTAAGCGTACTAAAATAGCAATTGATAAAATTCATGCTGATTATGGTATTGCAACAACTTCAACAGTAATTGTTACACCTCATGGTTTTATTCCTGATACTCCAGAAGCAATTAAAGAGTATAAGAAAGCATATGCTCATGAATGGTTTAGTGAAGCCGTAGATGTAGCAGACCTTATACAAACAGAAGATAATAGTGAATGGGAAGAAAGTTCTAAATTATCACCAATTGTAGACGTTGAAACTGAAGGAGTAGAATAATGAGAAACAAATATGCTGAATTACTAGCAGGAATCACTAAAGATGAACGTACAGAGTTATCTTCTGTACTAATAGTAGATGGTCTAAATACCTTTTTAAGATCCTTTACTATGATAAACCATATAAACCCAGACGGCCACCATATAGGTGGCCTAACTGGGTTTTTAAAATCTATAGGTTATGCTGCACGAACAATAAATCCAACTAAATTAATAATAGTATTTGATGGTGTTGGTGGTTCAAACGCAAGAAGAAATTTATACCCTGATTACAAAGCAAATAGACATACAAGCCGTATGACTAATTATACTTTATTCTCCAGTAAAGAAGAAGAGAATGAGAGTATAAATAATCAAATGGCTAGATTAATACAATATTTACAATGTCTTCCTGTAACAGTTATTAGTATTGATGGGTTAGAGGCAGATGACATTATAGGATTTCTATGTAAAAAATTTGAAACATTAGAAGAAACAACTAATATTACTGTAATGTCTGCTGATAAAGACTTTTTACAATTAGTTACAGATAAGACTCACGTATATTCTCCGATTAAAAAGAAAATATACAAACCAAAAGATGTATTTGAAGAATATGGAATAACCAGTACTAATTTCATTAATTATAAAATATTATTAGGTGATGCTTCTGATAATGTTCCTGGTATTGATGGTTTAGGACCTAAAAAATTACTTAAGTTATTTCCTGAATTAACAGGACAACATAAAGTTACTTTAGAAAGTATGATAGAAAAAGCATCAGAACGAATTGATGAAAGTAAATTATTTCTATCTGTAGTTGAAAGAAGACATCAATTAGCAATTAATGAACAATTAATGAGTTTAGATGGTAATTTTATTTCTGATGAAAATAAAGAATTAATTAAAAAACTATTCTCTAATTCGTTTAGTTTAAACAAATATGGTTTTCAACAACTATATTTAAACGATAAATTAGGAGAATCTATCCCTAATGTCGAAGGATGGCTTCAAATGAATTTTGGTTATCTGAACTCTTTACTTTAAATTTAGGTTATGACAACATTAAATAAACTTCAACAATATGGGCCGACGTTCCAATCTAAGGTTATAGGAGCGTTATTAACACAAAAGAATTTCCTAGTTAATGTTTCTGATTCATTAGATAAGGAATATTTCGAAAATTCATCTAATCAGTGGATAGTAGAAGAAATTCAAAAGTACTTTCAAAAGTATCATACTGTACCTACTATGGAAGTATTAGCTACAGAAGTAAAGAAAATTGATAATGAAGTACTTAAAATCGCTATTACTGATTCATTAAGAGATGCTTATCATGAATCACAAGCAAAGGACTTAGAATGGGTGGAAACTGAATTTACCAATTTCTGTAAAAACCAACAGATGAAAAAAGCAATTATGACATCTGTTGATTTGTTAAGTGTTGGTGATTATGAAGGTATTAGAAATCTTATCAATGGTGCTTTAAAAGCAGGTGAAGATAAAAACATTGGTCACGAATATGATAAAGATATTGAATCTAGATATCGTGAAGATGATAGAAACCCAATTCCATTTCCTTGGTCAACATTTAATAACCTTACTCAAGGTGGAATGGGCAAAGGTGATTTAGTACTAGTATTTGGTAATCCAGGTGGTGGTAAATCTTGGGCAGTAGCTGCTATGGGAGCTTATGCCATTGCTTTAGGATATAACGTAGTACACTATTCACTAGAATTAGCTGAGGGATATGTAGCAAGAAGATATGATTCTATTTTAACAGGTATTCCTGTAGATACTTTAGACAATCATAGAGCTAAAATTGAAGAAGTTACTTCTAAGGTTAAAGGTAAACTTGTGGTAAAAGAATATCCACCAAAAAGAGCATCATTTGATACAATCCAAGCTCACCTTGAACAGTTAAAATATCAACATGATTTTGTAGCTGATCTTATTATTATTGACTACTTAGATTATGTTCGTACTCGCAGTAAAAAAGATCGTAAGGAAGAAATCGATGATGTATATGTTGGTGCAAAAGCATTAGCAAAAGAATTAGGTATTCCTGTTATTTCACCATCACAAGCAAACAGAGGTGCTGCAAAATCAGATATTATCGAAGGTGATAACGCAGCAGGTTCTTATGAAAAAATTATGATTGGGGATATAATTATATCCTTAGCTCGTAAACGCAAAGACAAAGTAAACGGAACTGGTCGTTGGCATGTTATGAAAAACAGATATGGTGCTGATGGTATGACGTTTGGTTCTAAAATAGACACATCTAATGGTAAGATAGAGATATATGATACACCATTAGATGATGAAGATGATAATATAGACCCATACTCAGGAATCGGCAAAGATGATAAAGATTATCTAAAAGAAAAGTTTTTTAAATCCAACAGCTAGTAACAGTATATACTATATTTATAAACACGCAAACAAAAATCTATGATAAAGGTTAAGAGATTCACAGCTACATGGTGCGGACCATGTAAGGTACTTGCTCCTATTTTCTCTCAGTTAGAGCAAGAAATGACAAATGTCACTTTTGAAACAATTGATGTAGACCAACATAAAGATTTAACTGCTCAATTTAACGTAACATCAGTTCCAACTATTATTATTGAGAAAAATGGTGAACAGGTTTATCGTTTTAGTGGGGTTTTACCTAAAACAGTTATAGCAGGAACTATCCAAAAATATTTATAAACTAAAAAATTAAGATTGAAAAATGGATGTAACGCAAAGTATTCTTAGCGAGATCACTACTTACATGAAGTATGCTAAGTACAGACCAGATTTGAAAAGAAGAGAAACATGGGAAGAATTAGTTACGAGAAACAAAGAAATGCATCAAAATAAATTTCCAAATTTAAAAGATGAAATTGAAGAGGCTTATAAGTTGGTTTATGATAAAAAAGTTTTACCGTCAATGCGTTCATTACAGTTCGCAGGTAAACCCATTGAACTTAATAATACTCGTATATTTAACTGTTCTTTTCTTCCTATTGATGATTGGAGAGCATTTAGTGAAATAATGTTTTTATTACTAAGTGGAACAGGAGTAGGATATTCAGTTCAAAACCATCATATTGAAAATTTACCTGAAATTAAGGTACCAACTAAACACAAACGTTATTTAGTAGGTGATAGCATTGAAGGATGGGCAGATGCAGTTAGAATGTTATGTAAAGCATATTTTACAGGAGCACCATTACCATTATTTGATTTTAGAGACATTCGT
>ERZ869929.859-NODE-859-length-13380-cov-6.153171_pt1 | contig 13380 bp, 18 predicted proteins | sample MGYA00579312_ERZ869929 | MGnify/ENA primary metagenome ERZ869929 (study PRJEB32216, sample SAMN09231818) | wastewater metagenome | place: USA: Maryland | collected 2016-08-09 | study: EMG produced TPA metagenomics assembly of the PRJNA472060 data set (Reclaimed... | reverse complement strand
AATAGCGAGCATCGTCCTTTGATAGGTAGCGGCGCACTTCGCGATAGACTTTTTTTTTTTTTTTCATTTCTCGTCTCGCATGTGGCGGTTTCGCCGTGTTGATGTAACGGATATGTAGCAGGGCAGATGCGTTGTCAACAGGCTTGTCGCATCTTTTTTCGAGAGTGACTGCGTTTTATGATTAAGCCCATGAAAACACATGACGAAAAAAATCAGGGCCGCCCGTTGGACCAGCGTTCATGGTCTGTCATGCCGGGTCGCTGGATAGGCGATAAGCGGCTGTCGCACAACGATATCAAGGTGCTTGCGACCCTAGGCTTGCACACCAATGGCGCGGGCGTCTGTTGGCCGACGCAACTCACCATGCAAAACATCACCGGGCTCGGCGAGCGTGCAGTCGGCGCTGCTATCGAGCGGCTCGAGCGGCACGGCTACATACGAAGGCTGAAAGGCGAGTATTGGCCGGGTCAAAAGAGCAAGTGGCTGACCAACAGGTATCAAGTGCTATGGCGCGGTGATGAACCAATCCCGGCATGGGAACAAGTGAAGGACGCCCGTGCGATGAACCTTGGTTTCGATCCGGAGGACGACATCGCAGAGCTGGCAGAGATAGCACCAAAGCACGCCGAGAAGATCGCAGAGCAGCGCAATGCAGGACATAACGATCGGGAGTTAGAGGGTGTGGCAGCGATGTTCAATCGAGCGTTGGGAAAGTATGGCGCTTTCGCAGACCTCTCTCTCGCCGTCTCGGACGCTCCCCTCTTCCTCGCTTCCCTCGCTGGTGCAGACGCATGGTCAGAGATGGTCAAGCGTATGCAGGAATACGTTCTTAAGAGAGGATCGGTACCAGCGCGTCTCAGCCAGTTGGCATAGCCATTCATCTACGCCTCGGGGGCAACTCAGGCACCCCTTGCCCCCCGCCCCCTCGCGCTCTGTGCGGGGTATGTCTCTAAACTTTTTTCCGGTTTTCGGAGGCTCATCATCAGCCGTGCTTGGCTCGATGTCTCAAACGCTCTTGCTCGGTAGCCCCTTAAGGCGCAAGATCATCGAGCGAAGATTCAGCGACCACCTATCAACCACTCGATAGGTCTTTCTGTTGTCTTCGCTCTCCCCCTCACCCCCTCATTTGGCCGAATCACAAATTTTGTCAAGCTGGTAAGAATACGTACGTAGACATTCTCGTTGACGGCTGACATGGTGGATCTGAGACGGCGCAAGGAGTTCCAATGAGATCCGTTCGGAGAGTGCGGCGCGAGCTGACGTCGAATGATGTGGATAAACGGCAAGCGGTGCTGGGTGAGTTGGAGTTGTTGGGCGGCTCCAAGATCACGGACATCCTGCAATGGGACTCGTCTGGCAACGTGTATCTGACGGCCACGGACCAGTTGCCGGATCATGTGCGCCGCGCCATCAAGAAGGTGAAGGTTACGCCGAACAAGGACGGGCAGAACTCCATCGAGGTCGAGATGCACGACAAGATCGCGGCGTTGCGATTGCTGGCGAAGCATCACGGTCTGATGGAAGCGACGGATGATTCCAACCGGCCTTCGATCATCGGCATCAATCTGCATGGACCGGGCGCTCCGGTGACGACTTACAAAGTGGAAGAGAAGGACGAAGAAGATGCGGGCTAAGGGCGCGACGGCCAAGAAGCGCGATGTCGATCACGAAGCCCTCGGCAGTCTGAACTTCGACTTCTCGCAAAGCCCGACCGTGTGGAAGTTCCTGCACGACGACTCGTTCTTCCGTGGACTCATGGGTCCGGTCGGATGTGTTGGGGCTGAGACGCTGATCGTGACGGAGTTCGGGCTTATGCCCATCTTTCATATAGATCGGCCAATGCGCGTTCTATCGTGGAACGAGAAGACATGTCGATTCCAATTTTCTTGGTGTGGTGGAGCGTTCCCGAAAGGAACGGACTATCTGTACCGAGTGACAACGCCGTCAGGAGAATTTGCCGCAAGCGGACATCACCTGACTTACGTCGGCGGTAATAACTATCGACACGTTCAAGATCTTGCCGCTGGTGACGTGCTGACCGCAGCTTCTCCCTTCCGGCTTGGGACAGTGCTTTCGGGCGCCCTCGTAGAGTCTCCGCAAGATGCTCTGCGTTCGACGCAAAGAGCCGTAGATTCTCTGGCGCATTATGCAGCGTCAGTCCGTCGATATGGTCGACGACTTCTGAGGGGAGTAGATATCGACCTAGCTGTCGCTCTAGCACGAGGCGATGTTCAAAGATCAACTTCGTACCGCGATTCGTCCTATGGCGCGCGTAAGGATGATCGCTGGGTGCGGTTACTAGAGCATATCCATCAGGGTCTATGCGCCTTCCGCAGACAAACTGATGATTTGCAGCGCCATGTTGCGCTCCTTCACGAAGGCGCGGCAAGCCAAGACGTAATGCCACTTTACGAACGTAGCGAGGACTCAGGCCGAGTTCCTCCGCAATCTCCGTGGATGACCGAAGTCCGTCAGAGAGTTCAATTATCCGAAGCGTGTTCTCGTTCACTTGATAGATCCTCCACTGCCAACCGGACCATCATTAAGATCGAGCGGGAGGAAGTCAAGCGCGCGTATTGGGACATGCAAGTTCTTGATACGCATAACTACGTAACCGCTGACGGCACGATCCACCACAATTCCGGCAAGTCCTATGCGTGTGCGTCGGAAGTGATCCTGCGGGCGATCAAGCAGCCGCCCAGCCCCATCGACAACATCCGCTACTCGCGCTTCGTCGTTGTCCGTAACTCCTATCCCGAGTTGCGTACCACCACGATCAAGACGTGGACCGAGATCTTCCCCGAGAACGTGTGGGGTCCGATGCGCTGGTCCCCGCCGATCACGCATCATCTGAAACTGCCCAGCCGCGACGGCATTCCCGGTCTCGACTGCGAAGTGATCTTTCTCGCGCTCGACCAGCCCAAGGACGTTCGCAAGTTGCTGTCGCTGGAACTGACGGGCGCGTGGGTCAACGAAGCCCGCGAACTGCCGCTGGCCGTCGTGCAGGGTCTGACGCATCGCGTGGGCCGCTTCCCGACGAAGGCAAACGGTGGTGCGCCGTGGCGTGGCATCTGGGCCGACACGAACCCGATGGACTCGGATCACTGGTGGCACCGGCTGTCCGAGAAGGAAACCGTCAAGGGCAAATACAAGTGGACGTTCTTCAAGCAGCCACCCGGCATGATCAAGGCGCTGCCGGATGACGTGGATGCGATCCATGCAGCGGGCAAATACTGGCGCGTGAATCCCGACGCCGAGAACATCAACAATCTGCCGATGGGTTATTACGATCAGCAGTTGGGCGGCAAGGCGCTCGACTGGATCAAGTGCTACGTCGCGGGCGAATACGTCTACGTCCAAGAAGGCAAGCCCGTCTGGCCGGAATACTCCGACAGCCAGATGAACGTGGATAAGATCGATTTCCGGCCAGATCTTCCGATCCATATCGGCATCGACTTCGGTCTGACACCGGCAGCCGTCTTCGGGCAGCGTCTGCCGTCAGGACGTTGGAACATCATCCATGAGATCGTGGCCTTCGACATGGGGCTTGAACGCTTCGGCCATATGCTGCTTGGCGACATCTACCAGCGGTTTCCGAAGGCGCAGATCTTCATATGGGGCGACCCGGCGGGTATGGCACGTGACGGCATCTTCGAAGTCACAGCTTTCCAGCATCTGAAGTCACTCGGCTTGAATGCCCAGCCTACGCAAAGCAACGACTTCATGGTAAGACGCGAAGCGGGTGCAGCACCGATGCAGAGGCTTATTGATGGCAAGCCGGGTCTATTGGTCGATTCTAGCTGTGTTCGCGTTCGTAAGTCTCTTGGTGGTGGGTATCACTTTAAGCGCATTGGCGTGGGCGGTGGGACTGACCGCTTTCGTGATGCACCGAACAAGAACGAGCATTCGCACGTCGGTGATGCCTACGGCTATCTCATGCTCGGTGGCGGGGAATATCGTGTTCTGACACGCGGCCATTCCGCCCATCATCCCAAACAGGTCTATGTAGCCCCGTTGGACTTCAATGTCTTTTGAGCTTATCGAACGGCTGAACAAAGTATTGCCGCCAAAAGCGCGAGCAGTACTGTTCCACTGGGGCCATCTTCATCTGATGGAGTTGGATGAAGGCCAGCAACTTACGATGAAGCATGTACCGGACTACTCCAAGGTAATCCAGCATTACGCGGATGTAGGCCATTCGTGCACCATCTTGGTTGACGGCAAACCGGGTTTGTCTTTCGGAACTATAAACCCGTGGCCCAATTTGTGGGAACTCTGGCTGATTGCAGATCAGCCGACCGCAAAGAGCAATCCTGTCGGCCTGACGAAGTATTCTCGCAAGGCGGTCGAGATCGTGGAAGATCTTGTCAAGCCCGTAAGATTGCAGCTTGTGGTGCGCCGTGATAATTTCTCGGCCTGTAAATGGGCGCGTGCCATCGGTTTCGCTGAAGAAGCCACGGTTCGCAAGTATACACCAGATGGACGCGACTGCGTTTTCTTCGTGAGGATTCGATAATGGGCGCGATCTTTTCTCCCCCCAAGCCGAAGATGCCTGACACTTCCAAGCAGGAAGCCATCATGGCGAAGCAGGAAGAACGCATCCAGCAGCAAGAGACGGAGAAGACCCGTCAGCTTGCTTCGCGTCGTCGTGCTGTCGGTCGCGGTGGAATGGCTGCTCTTCTCAGCCCTGAGCGCACCAATGCCGAACAGGGTCTGACCACGACGCTCGGCGGCGGGACCGGAATGTAATGGTTGCCAAGAAGTACCAGAACCCCGAAGGCGGCTTGAACGCGGCGGGACGTGCGTACTTCAAGCGCACCGAAGGCGCGAATCTGAAAGCGCCGGTCAAAGGTGCGCCCAAAAGCCGAGAAGAGCTTGGCCGCAAAGCCAGCTTCCTTGCGCGGATGGCGGGCAATCCCGGTCCAGACTATGACGACAAGGGTCGTCCGACTCGCAAACTTCTTTCGCTACGGGCTTGGGGGGCAAGTTCCACGGCGGATGCAAAGGCGAAGGCAAAGCGTTTGTCTGAGCGTTTGAAGAATATGAAGGACTGACCATGCCTGAGATTTGGGAAAAGAAGCGTCCTAAGGATCTTGGCCCCAGCAAGAAGCTGACGCCGCAGCAGAAGGAATCTGCCAAGCGTATGGCCGAGAAGGCCGGTCGTCCGTATCCGAACATGGTCGATAACATCCGCGCCGCCATGAAGAAGGGCAAGTGACATGCCGATGGATTACGAAGACGACATGGAAGAGTACGACTTCCCGATGATGGCGAAGCGCAAAATGATGCGTGCCATGAAGGCCAAGAAGATGGCCGATCAGGAAGAGTCCAAGATGGAGAAAGAGACCGAGATGTCGCTCATCAAGGTCGAGATCAAAGTCGGTGGCGATTCCAACGGCAAGGGAATGAAGTGATGCCGCTCAAGTCCGGTTCTTCTCAGAAGACGATCTCCGCGAACATCCGCTCCGAGATGAAGAAAGGCACGCCGCAGAAGCAGGCGATTGCCATTGCGCTGTCGAAAGCCGGTAAGGCTCAGAAGCAGAACACGAAGTAAGGATCACGTCATGCCGCGCATGAAGGTAGAAGAGATCATCAAGCGTTCGTCTCTCGCCAATGCGCGTAAAGATGAATGGCGTACTATCTACGAAGAGTGCTACGAGTATGCGCTTCCGCAGCGCAACTTGTACGACGGATACTACGAAGGTGGTACGCCGGGTCAGAAGAAGATGCAGCGCGTCTTCGACTCTACTGCCATCGACTCGACCCAGCGTTTTGCCAACCGCATTCAGTCCGGTCTCTTCCCGCCCTATCGGTCGTGGTGCCGTCTGCAAGCGGGCAACGAGATCCCGCCGGATCGTCGCGCTCAGGTCCAGATCATTCTGGATGCCTACAACGAGCAGATGTTCAACATCATGCGGCAGACGAACTTCGACCTTGCGATGTCTGAGTTCCTGCTGGATCTGGCTGTTGGTACTGCCGTCATGCTCATCCAGCCCGGTGATGAGATCACGCCGATCCGTTTCACGCCCGTGCCGCAGTATCTGGTGGCGCTGGAAGAAGGCCCGCACGGCACCGTCGATAACGTCTATCGCAAGCTAAGGGTCAAAGGCGAGGTCATTGATCGCCAGTGGACCGATGCCAAGATCCCGCCGGATCTGGCCGCGCAGATCAAGCGCAAGCCAACCGACGATGTAGAACTCTTGGAAGCCACTGTCTACAACAAGGACATGGGCAAGTACTGCTACCACGTCATCCATGAGAAGACGCGGGCCGAGTTAGTGTATCGCACTATGACGGTAAGCCCGTGGATCGTGGCGCGGTACATGAAGGTTGCCGGTGAAGTGTATGGCCGTGGCCCGCTGATCTCGGCCATGCCCGATATCAAGACGCTGAACAAGACGCTGGAGCTTCTGCTGAAGAATGCCAGCTTGGCTATCGCTGGCGTCTACACGGCTGCCGATGACGGCGTGCTTAACCCGCAGACCGTCCGCATTCAGCCGGGTGCGATCATCCCGGTGGCCCGCAACGGTGGACCGACCGGCCCCAGCCTAATGCCGCTGCCCAAGTCCGCCGACTTCAACGTCAGCCAGATCGTGATCCAAGATCTGCGTATGAACGTAAAGAAGGTTCTTCTCGACGACACGCTTCCGCCCGACAACATGTCGGCCCGCTCCGCGACCGAGATCGTGCAGCGTATGAAGGAACTGTCTCAGAATCTCGGCAGTGCCTTCGGTCGGCTGATTACGGAAGCGATGATCCCGATCATCCGCCGCATCCTGTTCATCATGGACGAGCAGGGTCTCATCACCATGCCGCTGAAGGTTGACGGCCAGCAAGTCAAGGTCGTGCCGGTCAGCCCGTTGGCTCAGGCGCAGAACATGGACGAGGTGAACGACGTTCTCCAGTTCATGCAAGTCGTGGCGATGATGGGACCGGAGGCGCAGATTGCGCTGAAGAAGGACAATATCATCGACTTCATCGCGCAGCGGCTTGGTGTCCCCGCCGGTCTCCTGACGACTCAGGAAGAGCGCCAGATGCTGATGCAGCAGATGGCACAGGCCGCACAAGCCGCAATGGCCACGCCGGAAGCCGGTGGTCCGCCGATGATGGGTAATGAAGCTGCCATGATGGGAGCCATGCAGTGAGCGATTGGGATGTGATTCGAGATTTCGCTACGCCGATCAAAGGCGCAGCGGACAGCCAAGCCGACATGGATAAGTTGTACGCTCACTTGTTCATGTCGCCGGAAGGTCAGAAGGTTCTTGCTGACCTCCGCAGCCGCACCATCGAGCAACCGTCTTGGTATCCCGGCGAAGATGCTTCGCACGGGTTTGCTCGGGAAGGCCAGAACTCGATTGTTCGGATGATCGAAGAGCGGATCAAACGCGCGAGGACGTAATGTCGGATGAACAGATAACCCCGGCCCAAGGGTCTGAGGCTTCTGCCGAAGACTCTCAGGACAACCGGGGCCTGTTGGCTATCGAGCCGGAAGCCGAAGCCAATCCCGAAGAAGTAGCAGTCCCACATCTTGTCGGTCAGGAGACCGAACAGAAAACCGAAGAATCGGAAGCAGAGGAATGGATTCGGCCTGACTATTGGCCGGAACAGTTCTGGTCCGATGAAGAAGGCCCCGACGTCGAGAAGCTTGCGAAGTCCTATCAGGAGCTTCGCACGAAGATGTCTCAGGGCAAGCACAAGGCTCCCGCTGACGGCAAGTACGACATGACGGTGTTCAAGTCGGCTGGCGTCGGTGAGGATGATGACCTTCTCCAGAAGTATGTCAGCAAGGCGCGTGATCTTGGCGTTTCTCAGGAAGCGTTCGATGAACTTGCCAAGCTGTACATGGAAGAGGTCGGTGCGGCATTCGAGAATGTTGCCGTCAACCGCGAAGCCGAACTGAAAAAGCTGGGGCCGAAAGCCAACGACATTCTGAAGGCCAACAATCAGTGGCTTACCAAGATGTCGCGCACGGTCCTGACGCCGCAGGAGACCGAAGCCATCGTCAAGGCTTCGACCTCTGCGACGTTTGTCTCGGCTCTCAACAAGCTGCGTCAAGCATCTGGCGAGATGGCGATTCCTGTTGATGCGGAAGTATCCGCAGCGCAGGGCCAGCCTTCCAAGGAAGATCTCTACGCAATGGTCGGCGATCCGCGCTACGGCAAGGATATGCGCTTCACCCGCGAAGTAGAGAACATGTTTGCGAAAGCATTCGACAGCAGCCCGATGCGCTGATGTTTGACTTGATCGAACGGCGGGGTATATATTCTCGCCGTTCGACAATCCTTCGGGACCGGACGCTATGGACGGGACGCCTTAAGTCCAAGTAGACAGCCCCTTCGCGGGAGAACTGTCGCGCCGAACCCAAAGTCGCAACTCCATCAGGAGATCAACAATGTCGCTTCAGATTTCGAGCGCCTTTGTTACCCTGTTCGACGCGGAAGTTAAGCAGGCGTATCAGGGCCAGCGCGCCCTCGCCGGTCTCATCCGCGAACGTTCGGGTGTCGAAGGCTCCACCGTCAAGTTCCCGAAGATCGGCAAGGGCGTTGCCACGCAGCGCATTCCTCAGGCCGATGTGACCCCGCTGAACGTCAGCTACTCGCAGGTGACTGCGACGATGCAGGACTTCATCGCGGCTGAGTATTCGGACATCTTCAACCAGCAGAAGGTCAACTTCGATGACCGTCGTGAGCTGGTACAGGTGGTGTCCGGTGCCATCGGTCGTCGCATGGACCAGATCGTGATCGCCGCGCTTGAAGCGTCTGGCACCACGCTGACCGTTGACGAAGACCTCGGCGGCACCAATGCCTCGCTGAACGTCGCCAAGCTGCGTCGTGCCAAGCGCCTTCTCGATGCGAACAACGTCCCGATGGACGGCCGCGTGGCCCTCATCCACGCTCGTTCGCTGGAAGGTCTGCTCGGTGAGACGGCTGCCACGTCGGCTGATTTCAACACCGTTCGCGCTCTCGTCGCGGGCGAGATCAACACCTTCCTCGGCTTCCGGTTCGTCACCATCGGCGACCGCGATGAAGGCGGTCTCGGCTTCGGCTCCGCGAACATCCGTCAGAACTGGTTCTTCCATCGTGATGCCGTCGGTATGGGCATCGGCATGAACTCGAAGACCGAGATCAACTACGTCCCTGAAAAGACGTCGTTCCTCGTCGCCTCGATGTTCTCGGCCGGTGCGGTTGCCATCGACGCCGAAGGCATCGTGAAGGTCGAAACCTACGAAGCGTAAGGAGAGACCATCATGGCGTTCGATATTGCTAACTTCGGTCCGCTTGGTGGTCAGTCCCGCCGTGGCAAGGCTCCGATGTGGTGGACCTACACCACGACGGACGCTCACACTGCGGTGGACGCTTCCGGTTACTTCAACGGCGGCACGGCCTACGCTGGCGTGTATAACCACCTTGAGATCGGCGACGTGATCTACGTTGCCGTCACCTCGGGCGGCGCGCTGTCCACGGCTGGCGTTCACATCGTCAACGGCAAGTCTGCCGGTACGGTCGATGTGTCCAACGTCACGGCGTTCACGGTCACTGACTCCGACTAATCTCTGATGGCAAACGCCATCTACGAGACCAAGCATAGGGGTTGCGCCATTGTATGTGGCGCGGCCCCTTCTCTATTTGACGATCTTGCGGAAGCCCGGTTGCTTCGCCCCGATGCCGACATCTACGGGTGCAACAATACGGCGGCGCTGATACCGGAGATCGAGCATGTCTGGACTCATCATCATACGCTGGCTGGGCAGTTCAAACGCGATGCCCGTCGCAAGATCTTTGTCCACGGCAACACGCAATATCCCGACATCGACTACTTCTGGCCCGCGCATTGGATCTGCGGTTCGTCGGGTGTGGGCTCGGCTTTGTGGGCGAAGTGGCTGTTGGGTTACGACGAAGTGATTATGTGCGGCATTCCGCTGACACCGGAGAGCAAAACATACGTCAATGGGTATCCGACCAAGCCGATGCAAAACAGTCAAACGGAATGGGCGCATGACGGTAACTTCAATACGTGGCATCGTCAGGTACTCATTCGAAAAGATGAAGGCCGCTTTATCGGCATCACGTCGATGTCTGGCTGGACGCGGGAAACATTCGGAGCGCCCAAGTGATTAGGATCGTGACCGTCCTCAAGAGCGGCGGTGAGTATACGTACAAACACGTAGAAGCACTCAAGCAGATGTGCGCAGAACATGCCGGGATCGAGCATGAGTTCGTATGCCTGTCGGATATTCGACGGACTGATGTCATTCCATTGACGGAGAATTGGCCCATCTGGTGGTCCAAAATGGAGATGTTCAAGCTGCAAGGGCCGTGCATCTACTTCGATCTGGACACGATCATTTGCGGCTCGCTCAAGGAATCTGCCGATCTGGCGAAGCGTGTGCCGTTCGCCATTCTTCGTGATGCCTATCGTGGCAAGCATGACCCCTATGCCATGCAGTCCAGCGTGATGATGTGGTCTGGAAACATGCGCCCGCTCTATACCGTCTTTTCGGTGGATGCGAAGCGGTACATGCAGGAGCGCGGCGGCGATCAGGCGTTCATCGAGCGCGTACTACGTACAACTACGTACATCCAAGACGAGTTGCCGGGCCAGTACGTCTCGTACAAGGTAGACGTGCGCGGCAAGGGCATTCCAAGATACGCGCGGGTTATCTTCTTCCACGGGCATCCGCGACCGTGGGAACAGGACGAGGTGCCTTATGATTACGATGATCGACGGTTGGTACATACCGGCTGACGACAAGCGGTGCTTCGGCGCGGTCATGGTTGAGGCCGGATCGATCTCGCACGTCGTATCGAAGTGCAAGCAGCAACGCACCTGTCTTCAGGCCGGTGGAAACATCGGCATCTTTCCGGCGGCATTGTCGCGCAAGTTCCAGACGGTCTACACGTTCGAGTTGGACCCCGACAACTTTGCTGCGCTGCGAATGAATCTGAACCATATCGACAACATCGTGTATCGCAATGCAGCATTGACCGACTTCCACGGCAGCGTCGGCGTGGATCGGATCAAGCCGAACAACATCGGAGCGCATCAGGTCAAAGCCGATGGCGACATCCCGACCGTGATGATCGATGATCTCGGCTTGGAGGATTTGGATCTTCTCTGGCTGGATATTGAAGGCTCAGAGCATCAGGCATTGCTTGGTGCGACGAAGACCATACATGCTTGCTCGCCGGTAATCGTTCTTGAGTTGAAGGGTCTGGCGTTGCGTTACGGCTACTCGGACAACCAGACATTCGACCTGATGGATTCTTTGGGGTATAAGGTCTCAGAGAAGATTGGGCGCGATTATATCTTCGTGAGGAACTGAGATGGCGACCGGAGATTCAAAGCTCACGATCTGCAACGATGCGCTCATTATGCTGGGCGGTCGTGTCATCTCGTCCTTCTCGGAAGGCACCGACAACGCACAGGTCGCGGATCGGCTCTACGACGATATCAAAGTCATGTGCCTGACCATGTATCCGTGGTCTTTCAGCTTCAAAAAGGTTCAGCTTGCGCGGACGCTGAATACGCCGGTCTCTGAATGGAAATATGAGTACCAGCTACCCGGCGATATGATTTCCGGTCCCCGTGCGCTGTTCGACACCAACAGCCCCGGCGCTCGTCCGGTAACGTGGTGGGAAAAGTACGAAGACAAGATCCTGACCAGCTACGAGCGGATATGGATCGACTACCAGTTTGACCCCGGTGAAGACCGTCTTCCGTCCTACTTCGTGCAGCTTCTGAAGTACCAGCTTGCTTGGCACTTTGCGGAGCCGGTGACGGACCAGTTCACCAAGGGCCAGTACTGGCGTGAGATGGCGGTCGGTACTCCTGCCGAGAACGGTCGTGGTGGGTATTTCCGTCAGGCGATGAACATCGACGGGCAGAACCAGCCGAACCAGATGATCGAGGACTTCAGCCTGATCTCCGTGAGGTACTGATGTCCCGTCTGATTCTCATCCAGACCAACTTTAGTACGGGCGAAACCGATCCGCTCATTCGCGGTCGTATCGATCTGGCTCAATATTACACGGCTCTTCAGCGTGCCAAGAACGTGACGATCATTCCGCAGGGCGGCGTGCGTCGTCGTCCCGGTCTGCGTTATGTGGCAGAGCTTCCTGATACGCTTGCTGATGATGGAGTTGTTCTGGCTCCATTCGAGTTCAACATCAGTGACTCGTACATGTTCGCCATCGTGGCGGGGCGCATCTATGTCTTCAAGAACGGCGCGCTGATTACGAACATCAATGGTAGTGGTAACAACTACATCACGGCCACCGCCATCACGGCTGCGATGCTGCCCGATCTCAACTGGGCGCAGTCTGCCGATACGATGATCTTCGTCCATGCGGATCTGACTCCGTTGAAGCTGGTCCGTGGTGCTACGGATTCAAGTTGGACGCTTTCGACCATCACATTCGACTTCATTCCGAAGCACGCTTACACGCTGTCCAAGACCTCTCCGACCAGTTCGATTACTCCCTCGGCAAAAGAGGGAACGGTCGAACTGACGGCTTCGGGCGGTGTATTCAGTTCAGCAGATGTCGGCCAGTACATCCATATAAAGGAAGGCTACGGCTTCGGCATCGCTCGCATCATCGGCTTTGTCTCAAGCTCCAAAGTGCTTGCCGTTACGGAGATCCCGTTCGACAAAACGTCGGCTTACAACTCGGGTGTGTGGGAAATTCAAAGCGGCTACGAGGATGTCTGGTCATCTTCGCGCGGTTGGCCTAAGAGCGTGACCTTCCATGAAGGCCGTCTGTATTTCGGCGGTAGCAAGGGCCGTCCTGCTACCGTATGGGGTTCGGTCGTCGGTCGCTTCTTTGACTTCGACAAGGGCCAGTCTTTTGATGACGAAGCCGTCGAGTCCACTGTCGATACGAACCAGTTGAACGCCATCGTGAACTGTCTGTCCGGTCGTGACTTGCAGTTCTTCACGACGGGTTCGGAGTTCTACGTACCGCAAGCCACGCTTGAGCCGATCACGCCCACGAACTTCTTCGTCAAGATCGCCACGCGAAACGGATGCAAGCCGTCGATCAAGCCGGTCGGCATCGATTCCGGTACGCTCTTCGTGCAGCGTCAGGGCAAGTCTCTGAATGAGTTCGTCTACACGGACACGGAAGCGGCATATATCACGAACCGCATCTCGCTGCTGTCCTCGCATCTGCTGAAGACGCCCGTGGACATGGCGATCCGCCGTGCGACCTCCACCGACGAGAGCGACCAGCTTTATCTGGTTAATGGTCAAGATGGTTCGCTCGTCTGCTATTCGATGCTGCGCTCGCAACAGGTCATCGCCCCGTCCGAGTTCATTACTGACGGCAGCTTTCTTGCGGTCGGTGTCGATGTCGATACGATTTATGTCGTCGTGAAGCGCAA
>ERZ869929.858-NODE-858-length-13415-cov-9.724326_pt1 | contig 13415 bp, 17 predicted proteins | sample MGYA00579312_ERZ869929 | MGnify/ENA primary metagenome ERZ869929 (study PRJEB32216, sample SAMN09231818) | wastewater metagenome | place: USA: Maryland | collected 2016-08-09 | study: EMG produced TPA metagenomics assembly of the PRJNA472060 data set (Reclaimed... | reverse complement strand
TCGAACCTCGTCAAGGGACGGGTGCTCGGGCCTGACCCGAACGGGGATAAACGCGCAAGGGCCGACCGCATCGGCCAGCACATGACATGGCAGCTCCTTTACCGGATGCCGGGCTGGGAGGCCGAGACGGATAGGCTGCTGCTGATCCTGCCCATCGTCGGCTGCATGTTCCGCAAGACCTATTACGATTCAATCGAGAACGCGAACTGCTCCGATATTGTCTCTGGGCTGGATTTCGTGATCGACAATGACGCCAAGAGCATCGAGAGCGCGCCGCGTTATACGCAGGTGCTTCACCTCTACCCTTACGAGGTGCAGGGGCTGGTCAATGCGGGGCTGTGGCTTGACGTTCCCCGTGATGACGAGAACAATTCCGAGGACGACGAGGCGCTCGGGGATTATTACGAGCAGCACCGTTGCCTTGACCTCGACGATGACGGCTTCCCGGAGCATTATGTCGTCACCTGCACGAAGGAGGGCAAGGTCGCCCGGATCGTGCCGTGCTTCGGCCCCGAGGACATCACGATCCGCCGGCTTGATACAGGAGCGACGGCGAAGCTCCAGGACGTGCTGGAGGAGATTCAGCAAGGCATTTCCGATCCGCAGGCCGCATTGCAGGCAGCGGTCCAGATCGCCGGGCCTGTCGTGAAGATCGAGCGCCGCCAGTATTTCACCAAGTACGGCTTCATCCCTTCCCCGGATGGTTCGTTCTATGACATCGGCTTCGGCGACTTGCTCGATAACGTGACGGGGCTGATCGACCGGCTGCACAACCAGATACTCGACGCGGCTACCTTGGCCAACGCACAGGGAGGCTTCATCGGGTCCGGGGTGAACGTGCGGGGCGGGAACTTCGCCTTCCGCACCGTGGGCGAGTGGAAACGTGTCGATGCAGGCGGGCAGGACTTGCGCTCGCAGATCGTCCCGCTTGCATTGCCGGGGCCGTCCCCCGTCTCGCTCAGCCTGTTGGAAATGCTTTACCAGCAGGCCCGCGACATCACTGCGGCGCAGGATGTGGTTGCCGGACGGGCGCCGGCCAATCAACCTGCCACCACCACACTCGCCTTGATCGAGCAGGCCGGGCAGGTCCGCAAGGGCATCTTCAAGCGGATATGGCGAGCTTTCGGGGCAGAGCTTCGCATCCTCCGCAGGCTGAACCGCGACTATCTGGACGAGGAAGAGTATTTCAACCTGAACGACCCCGAGCCGCAGATGGGCGAGGACGGTCAACCGGCGATGGGGCAGGATGGCCAGCCGCAGATGACCACGACTGCGAAAGTTGGGCGTGAGGATTATCAGGACGCCGACCTTGACGTGATCCCGGTGGCCGATCCTTCGCAGATTTCGGACACGCATCGCATGGCACGCGCGCAGGCCGCTTACGAGATGTTCAACGGCAACCCGCTGGTGAACCAGCAATGGCTTGTGAAGCGGATGCTGGAGGCCCTTGGCGCTACCGATACGAAGGAAGCGATGAAGGTGCCGCAGGCCCCGCCGCCGCCCGAGGTGATGAAGATCGTGGGGCAGTTGGCAATCGACAAGGACAAGGCCGCCGCCGATGCCAAGCGCGCGGATGCAGATGCCGCGAAGAACTACATGGCCGCCGCCGATGGTGCCGCCGCGATTGGGCTGCTTGAAGATGCGTCGATACTGGCTGCGAAAGCCGTAGGGCAGGAGGAAATGAATGCCACTGAGCAACCGGGAGGAGTACCAGGCATGGCGGGACCATCCCCTGACCAAGGAGTTCCTGACCCTCTTGGAGGCCAACCACCTCAGCCTGACGCAGGCATGGGGGCGGGGCTTCCACCTGACGGAGGCGCAGCAGGCCCGATGCCAGACGCTGGGGGAGCTGGCGAAACTCCGCTTCAGTAGGACGGAATGCACTGAGGATGGCGAAGCGAGCATCGAGGAATTGATGGGCAAGGACTGGAGCGATGGAAGTCAGAATCCCTAATTTTCACGGCCATGGTGCCCAAGAGGCCAAACTGGCAGTTTTCACTCACTTCAGCGGCTATCCGCGTCAATTCTGGCGCTTTGAGCATGGCTTGGATGAGTGCAGCGGCACAGCCTTCTATCGCGGCACCTATCTTGCCGCAGCGTGGACTGGGCGCCGGGTTGCAGAACCCCAATTCCCACTTTGGGCATGGTTTTGTGCCGGTCGTATCAAACGGTATTTCCCGCGCTTCGGAAGCCGCCTTATCTCGAAAATGAAGCGCATCAGCGGACATGAGGAGAACACCAATGGCTGATCCCAAAATCCCGAGCAGCGGCCCCGCTGTCCCGGCGGACGTGAAGGCGGCGATGGACCGTGGCGTGCGGCAGCGCTTCGCGGTGAGCGAAGCGGGGCTGAAGGGGAAGCAGAAGTGAAGTGTCCCGTTTGCAATGGGCCGCTGATCGAAGGCGAAGAGCATTTGCACATCGGGCAGATCAGGGCCGACAGCACCACATGGACCGGGCGCAGTCCTCGCCCATGGCATCAACATCGCACGTCGCGTCGTCTCTGGGCCAAGGTCTATGTCTGGGCGCGCTATCGCGTGATCGGTGGCCTTTGCCGTGCCGCCGGAGGCCATCGCTGGGGATGGGTGACCAATCGCTGCGAAAGCTGTGGCCTCGGTCACGAATGGATTGAGGATTGGGGCGAGAAACCAAAGCTGAGCGCCTTCCTCCGTTGTGGCGCGGTGGTGCTGTGATGGCTACCCAACTGCGCCCCATCGAGGTTCTCAACCACTCCGGCATCATCCCCTTCGACAAGCGATGCCTTGTCCTCCACGATCCGGTGGAAACGAAGGTCGGCTCGATCATCATCCCCGACAGCGAGGCCGACAAGCGCAAGTTCGCCCAGACCACGGCCACGGTGATCGCTGTTGGTGATATGGCATGGGCCGAGGCGAAATACGACGCGCAGCAGTTCGGCGTCACGTCACGCTTCCCAGAGCCGGGGAGCCGGGTGATCGTCGGGCGCTACACGGGCGACACGCACAAGGGCGATGATGGCGTGGAATACGTGATTATTAACGACACGGACGTGCTTGCATTCAAGAGCGAGGGATAAAACATGGCTACGCAGTTACAAGAGCCTGTCACTACGCCTGACGAGGTGATCGACACCCCGGAGCGCGACTTCGAGACCGAGGCCCGTTCACACGGCTGGAAGCCGCAGGACGAGTTTCAGGGTGACCCGTCCAAGTGGACAGACGCGGAAACCTTCGTCAAGCGCGCCGACGAGATCATGCCGCTGATGCGCGAGCAGAACAAGGACTTGCGCCGCAAGCTCAGCGACATGGAGCGCACGGTTCGCAAGCTCGCCAAGTCCGAGCAGGCCGCGCACAGGGAGCGGCTGGAGGCATTGCAGGCGCAACGGCTGGAAGCGTTCGACAGCGGCGACAGGGAAGCGTTCGTCAACGCGGAGAAGAAGGCCGAGGAGCTTCGCAAGGACATGGGCGACGCGGCCCCCGCCTTGAACGGCGAAGACCCGGCGGAGGAGCTGGACACGTTCCGCGAGGCAAACCCGTGGTTCGACAAGGCCAATCTTGCATCCGCGTCCGAAACCGAGGTCGAGGCAAGGCTTTACGCCGACCGGCTGGCGGACAAGTGGATCAGGCAGGGCTTGCCGAACGAAATTCCACCGTCCGAGTTCTACAAGCGCCTTTCGGAGGAGGTGAACGTCAAGTTCCCCGGCCTCAAGGTACGTCAGCTACGCCCCAAGCCCGCGAGCGACGTTGCCCCGAGCACCCGTCCGGGTCCGAAAGCGGGGGCGAAAACCGGCGCGGCCCTTCCTCCGGAGGCCAAGGAGACGGCGGAACGCTATGTGCGGTTGAAACTGCCCGGTTACGCCGGGAAAACCGCTGCCGAAGCGCACAACCTCTTCGCCCAGAGCTACTTCGACCAGTAAGGAACAGACATGACCTATGTTGCGAAGCGCCGCACGCGCGGCCCGAACAAGCCCAAGATCGCCGTTGCCGGCCCCGATGGCGACACTGTGGAGGTCGCCGCCGCGATTGCTCCTGTCGTGCAGCAAGCGGCCCCCGAACCCGCGCACCAGCCCACCCGCCGCCGCAAGCGCGCGGACGTGAACGGCCAGCACTTGAAGCTCGCCGCGCCCGAAAAGCCGGGCTACATGCGCCGCTGGGTGAACGACAAGCCAGGCAGGCTTGCAATGTTCCAGAAACTCGCGTATGACTTCGTTGAGGACGCGTCCATTGAGTCAGACGGGACCGATTCTCGCATTCGCCGCACCGTAGGCACACAGGAAGGCGGCGCTCCCCAATACGCATACCTCATGGAAACCCCGCTCGAAGAATATCAGCACGGGGTGGACGAAAAAGAGGAATCGCGCGCTGCTTTTGAGGCGGCGATCAACCGGGGAGACGATCCGCTTGGGTCGCCGCTCACCACGAAGACTCAGGCACATACCAGTTCCATCAGCTAGGCTTCAGCTCCCATAGGGCGCTTGAGCTTAGCCAAGCGAGGGTGCCTTATGAGCAATACTAATTCGCCACGGGGGCTAATCCCCGTCTCCAATGCGACCGGCTCGCCGTATAACGGCGCGGTCATCCAGATGGTCCATGCGTCGGGCGATTCGCAGGCGATTTACGTCGGCGATATTGTCACCATGACCGGCACGTCCGTCCAGATCAACATCGGCGGCTCTCTCATGTCCTTTCCGCTGGCGGCGCAGTTTGTGTCCGGCGGCATCGAGGACGGGGTTTGCATCGGTGTCGATTACGTCACCCGTGATCTCCCGCCCTATGCGCCGGCCTCGACGCAGGTGGTTATCAGCGTCGCGGTTGATCCGAACATGCTCTGCCTTGTGCAGGACAATTCGACCGGCACGGCGCTGACCTCGAACGACATCGGCCTCAACTGCGACATCCTCGTCAACCAGGGTTCGACCGTCACGGGTTATTCCGCGATGGTGCTGAACAACGGGACCGAGGCGGGCACCAACACGCTCGATGTCAAGATCATCGGCCAGCTCCAGTCGCCGGGCAATGATCTGGGGGACAGCGTTTCCTCCGGCGCCGCGTCGGGCCAGTGGCTCGTCAAACTCAACCGCACCCGCCTGAGCAATCAGGTCGCCGGCGTCTAACGAAGGGAACCCGCTATGGGCGTTATCACCACGGGCAGTATTCCCAAGCTACTTTGGCCGGGAATGAATGCGATCTGGGGCCAGTCCTATCAGGATTGGGCGCGGAAATACGAGGAGATGTTCGACATTTCCTCGTCCGAGAAGAACTACGAGGAAGACGCGGAGGTGCCGGGCTTCGGCCTCGCCCCGGTCAAGCCGCAGGGTGCGTCGATCATTTACGATCAGACCCAGCAGCAGACCATTTCGCGCTACCAGCACGTCGCTTATGCGCTGGGGTTCATCGTCACCCACGAGGAGATGATGGACAACCTCTACGAGAAGAAGGGCTTCAACGGCACCAAGGCGCTGTCGCGGTCCCTCCGGCACACCGTCGAGAATGTCGCTGCGAACATCTATAATCGCGGCTTCAACACGGCCTATACGGGCGGCGACGGCAAGCCGTTGTTCTCGGCTTCCCACCCGACTGCATCTGGAAACCAGTCCAACCTCCTTGCCGCCGCCGATCTTTCGGAAGCCGCTCTGGAGGACGCCGTGATCCAGATCATGAACGTGGTGGACGCCCGGAACCTGAAGATCAGCCTCATGCCGGAATCGCTGCATATCGCCACGGCGAACGTGTTCGAGGCTGAACGCATCCTCAAGTCCATCCTGACCCCCGACACCGGGAACAACGCCGTCAACGCGATCCGTTCGCTCGGCATGTTCCCCAAGGGTGCCAAGGTGAACCCCTACCTCTCGGACGCGGACGCCTGGTTCATCCGTACCGACATCGAGGACGGGATGCGCTTCTTCTGGCGCGAAGAACCCGACTTCGCCCAGGATGGGGACTTCAGCACGAGCAATTTGCTCTACAAGGCTTACCAGCGGTTCAGCTGCGGGTGGTCAGATTTCAGAGGCGCTTACGGTAACGCGGGTGCGTAGGCGCTTGACTAAATCCATGTGATGCTTAATAAGGGGTCTCTGGAAACGGAGGCCCCTTATGCCATGTTCTGCCTGTCATCGTGACATCAAGCTCGTCGGTCGTGGCCTATGCCGCGCCTGCTATCAGCGCTGGTACAAGAAGGGCACCACTGACTATGAGCCGAAGCGCGCCCGCACGTTCTGCCAGATTGACGAGTGTGGGAAGCCTGTCGTCGCCAATGGTCTATGCGACATGCACCGCCAGCGCCTTTGGAAGCACGGCCACACTGAACAGACCCGCGCAGATGATTGGGGAACGAAAATCCCCACTGGTCGAGAGCGGCACCCCCTGTTCAATTCATGGGCCTATTTGAGGAAGCATCGCGGCAGACATCCCGTTTCCCCGCTATGGATCGACGACTTTCTTCAGTTTGTAGCCGACGTTGGGGAGCGCCCAAGCCGGAAGCATAAGCTATTTTCCGCAGATGAGACCCTTCCAATCGGCCCCGGCAATTTTCTTTGGAAGCGAGCTGTCACCGAGCGCGCAGAGGGGGAAGACGAAGCAACGGCTAACAACCGCCGTCAGCGTGCTTATCGCGCGCTGCGACCAGAGGCATATCAAGGATACGAACTGAAAAAGCGCTTTGGAATTACCAAGGAGCGCTACGATGAAATGTCCGCAGAACAAGGGCATTTGTGCGCGATTTGCGGGCAGCCGGAAACCGCTAAAATCCGCGACCGCACCCTGACGTTGGCGGTCGATCACTGTCACTCGCATGGCCACATTCGAGCGCTCCTTTGTCGGGGGTGCAATACGGCACTCGGGGGCTTCCGCGACGATCCCAATCTTCTCCGCGCTGCCATCGCCTATCTGGAGAAGCACTTGCCCCCGCCCGCATAATCGCCTATAACCCCCTCGCGCACCCGGCGAAGCGCGCCTAGTCACACCAGCCACCTGATCCGCCTTGGGGTGCCACCCCTGGTCTCTCCGACTGAGGCGGATGTGATTAGGAGTGTGACTGTGGCGACCACCAATTTCCCGAACGGCGTTTCCAGCTTCGGCGTTCCCGTTCTTCCTCCCGCAGGCCAGGCGTTCACCGGCAAGGTGTTCTTCGTGGCTCCCGGCGCTGCCAATGCCTCGGACGGCAATCGCGGCGACAGCCTCTCGGCCCCGCTCGCGACGCTGTACAAAGCGCATAGCCTGATGACCTCGGGCAATAATGATGTCTGCTATCTGGTCGGCAACGGCGCGGCCTCAGGTTCGGCCCGGCTTTCCCTTGCCAACGCGCAGGCGGTGGATTCGACGGCGAGCACCGGCACGCTCACCTGGTCCAAAGACGCTTGCCACCTGATCGGCATCGCGGCTCCCACGAACGTGGCGCAGCGCGCCCGCATCGCGCCGCCTTCGGGCACCTACACGCAGGCGACGTTCGGCAGCGGCAATTTCATCGTGGTTTCCGGCAACGGTTGTCTGTTCCAGAACCTGTCGATCTTCAACGGCTTCTCGACCGGCGGGACCAACCAGATCGCCCTGACCGTTTCCGGGGGCCGCAACGCCTTCGTCAACGTCAACATCGGCGGCATGGGCGATGCGGCATCGGCGCAGGACACGGGTTCGCGCTCGCTGCTCCTTTCCGGCTCGACTGGCGAGAACCTGTTCAGCAACTGCACCGTGGGCCTCGATACGGTCACGCGCACGGTTGCCAATGCGAGCCTTGAGTTTGCCGGCGGCACCCCGCGCAACACGTTCGCCAATTGCATCTTCCCGTTCCAGACTTCGGCGGCAACCGTGCTCGGCATCATCGTGTCGGCGGCTGCGGGTTCGGACCGCTGGCAGAAGTTCGACCGCTGCACGTTCATTAACAACGTCAAGTCCACTTCGACCACGATGTCCGGGCTTTCGACGCTGGCGGCTTCGCAGGGCGGTCTGCACCTGCACAAGGATAGCACCCTTGTCGGGATTACCGAATATGGCACGGACGCCACCAGCCGGGGCCAAATCTACATTGACGGCGGCACCGTGACGGCGGCCACCAGCGGCATCGCCGTGAACCCGACCTAGGAGCTGAAACATGGCTGACAACAAAGCACACCCGAAGCCTGCTCCCTCCAAGCCGTTCTCGAAAGAGGCCGCTGCGGAGGAAGCCCGCAAGGCTCGGGAACACAGTGAGGGTTGAGGGCAAAGTCGTGGGGGACCGTTACGAGGTGTCCCACGACGGCGTTCTTCGCACATACACGCTTGATGAGGCCCGAGCGGACAGGAAGCTCCGCAAGGCCATCGAGCGCAACGGCTGGCAGCAGCTACCGGAGTAGAGCATGGTTGTCGCACGCTACCGATTGAACGTCGATTACACCTCTGCCACGCAGGGGAGTGATGACGGCCATGTGGTTTTCACGCCGAACGTCAACATTACGGGCGGCTCCGGGCTGGGCACGAACGCCACCATCGTCTCTCCGCTCGGCACGAATACGATTGCAGCATCGGTCTCAGTAACGCCGGCTACCGCCTCTTCATGGGCTGTGACCGGCCCGATGACCAGCACCGAGTTTCTAGCTGATCTGCGTTCCACCACGGGCACCAAAACAGCAGTCAACTCTGGCACCGGCTCGGTCAACATTCTCGCGTCCAATGCGAACCGCAAGGGCGCAACGATCACCAACACCGATGCCAACGCGCTCTATCTCGATCTGTCTGGCGGAACGGCAAGCTCGACTAGCTTCAGCGTGGCGATTGCGGCCAACGGATATTATGAGGTGCCGTTCGGTTTCACTGGTCTCATCACTGGAATCTGGGCCGCTGATGGCGCGGGAGCAGCATTGGTAACCGAGTTCACCTGATGGCGCTCTGCATAATCGGCAAGCCTACGAAGAAATGCTGGATCATCTCGCGCGCACCCGAGTGCGACATTGCAATTTTGGCAAAGAAGCCCGCGAACCTTCTTGGATGTGTGACAGTGATCGACATGAAAGGTTTTTCCGGGGCCAAAGCGAGGGCCGCCACAAGCTCCGCAAACCCCTCCCTGCGCAGACAACAGGGAGTCATAACCGGCCTTGTCGATCCCATAGCGACGCCGGATACCCTGCTCCCAGACACGCGCTGGATCGGCCTTTTTGCGCGCATGATTGTAGGCACCCAAGCACGACTTGCAGTATGCCTGCAGTCCGTCTTTTCGGCCGGATTGCCGCCAAAATTCAGAAAGTGGCTTGATGCTATCGCACATGTTGCAAATTTTCTGCATGACATTGAATACACTGGAATACACCGTCGTGCAAAGGTAAAGCGATGAAGCGCCTCTTCGGCTTCACCGGCTTTGGATTTTCCTCTCCCAACGGCTTCATGCAGGGGCCGACCCCGTTCAACCCCTCCACCCTTTTTGCGGGAAGTCCTGGCGGGTTCTGGAATATCGCCGACCTCACCACGGTTTTCCAGAATAGCAACGCCACCGGCGCCCCTGCGGTTGGCAGCCCGGTCGGCTATGTCGGGGATCAGTCCGGCAACGGGAACCATCTGCTTCAGGCCACCGCAGGCTTGAGGCCGACGCTACGCAACAGCGGGAACATCTATTGGCTTGAATTCAACGGCTCGCAATGGATGCAGGCGCTGTTCACTGCCAATTCGGCCTTCGACCGGATTTACGCGGCACGGCAGGATGCGTTCACAGCCTACTCGCGCCTGTTCGACGGCGGTGCCGCAACGGAAAGCACGCTGCAAAACCCGAGCGGGTCTGTACAGCTCTACGCCGGCCTGTTCGGGCCATCCGGTGCGGCGGCGATCGGGACCAGCTTCGTCGGCACGGAGCGTCACGCCGGCGCTGCTTCCCGCATCGCCATCAACAACGGCTCCTATGCGACCGGCGACAATGCGGGGGCCATTCCGGGGGGCATAACGGTCGGGGCCGAATATACCGGGAGCACCGCCTGCACGATGAGCTTCTTCTCCGGCCTGATGATCGATCGCGCGCTTTCCGCGTCGGAGATTACGCAGACCCGCTATTTCATGGCGGCAACGGCGGGGCTGACGATATGAGACGGAGAGGCGGACGATACGGCGCGGGGGTGCTAGATGTGACGCCACGAATGACGCAGGCTGATGTGCCGAGCGTTTTCGGCGGACATGCCATATCTCGCCCCCAATTCGGCGAATGTAAGACCGCCAACGGCGTAGTCTTTCCGAAGGGCTACAACGGTCTCGGCTGTGTGTCTTGCCAAAGAGGATTTAGCACCTCGGGCGTTCCGACCCTTGGCCACAGCATCCTTCATGTTTTCGGCATGGGTTCCGGGAAAAATGTGGGCAGGGTTGCAGCACGGCGGATTGTCGCAGGAGTGACATCCTTCAAGGCCATCGGGGAATGGCTCACCCTTCGCATCGGCGTAGGCCACCTTGTGCGCGTAATAGTGGACGCCTTCGTAGCGAAGCGAGCCATAACCGAACCACGTTCGCGCACCTTGCCACTCCCAACAATCGGCTGGCCCGCGCTTGTCGATCTTGTGCCAGACGGCGCAGGACAGCGAGCAATGGGCCTTGCGCGAGTTGGGATTCGGAAATGGCTTTTTGCAGCCCCGACAGATAAAGTGAGTGCGTTTCTTGCTCATGATGACGATTGTAGCGACCGCCGCAACTGTCGTCAAGCTGAGGTAGGTTATGCGTAGGAGGGGCATCAGGGGAGGAAAGAAATACGGCACTCCGACCGTCAATCCCCCGCGCCCGCAGGCCATCGACCAGTACACTGGATTTAAGGTTGATCTGGAGAGCTTGAAAAAGGACTGGCAGGGGCTTCTCACGCAGTCGCCCGATGTCAGAAATCCCCAGGACTACCTACGGGGCATCAAAGACAACATGGCGCTCCCGTACAGCAGCCCAGAACCCGCAAACCAGTTTGTGGCTGAGCCTTTGCTCGCGCAGGACGGCGTGACTTATTTAATGGCGGAGGACGGCAGCACGCCGCTCTATTCTGAGGGCATCAACCCAACGGCAGCAGAACTATGACGACTTCGGGCCAAACCACATACGAGCTTTCCACCCTTCAAATGATAGAAGGTATGTTCGCACTCTTGGGCGTGGCGCAGGAGGGCGAAGCATTGACGCCTCGCATGTACCAAGACGGCTTGCGTGCCTATAACGGCATGATCCAGACGCTCTCGGCTTTTCCCCATCTGTGGACGCAGGAGGAAGGCACCCTGTCCATGGTGGCCGACACCCCGTCCTATGTCGTCGCCCCCCGTGCCCTTCGCATTACGGATTGCCGCTACCGGAACAATGTCAGCCTGATCGACGTGCCAATGGCCAAGATGAGCCGGCAGGAGTATTTCGATCAGCCGACGAAAACCACGTCGCCCGGCATCCCGGTCAATTTCTATTTTGACCCCAAGGTGGACACGGGGACGCTCTACCTCTGGCCGTGCCCATCCTCGACCACGGCGAACAGCTATACCATAAAATACACCTATTGGCGCTTCCTCGACACTATGACGGCCTCGAACGACACGATGGACCTGCCGCAGCAATGGGTCGAGCCGATCATGTGGAACGGGGCGCGGCGTCTTATGACGCAGTACCCTGTCAATGACCCGAATCTGGCCATGATGATTCGCACTGACGCCAAAGACTATTGGGACCGCCTGACCGCCTTCGATAACGAGGACGCCAGCCTCTACATGCAACCGAATTATCAGGGTGGGATGCAGCCCTAGTGCCTAGAGCCATTAAACCGGGCCTCCAGTATAGCGAAGGTCGGTCCCTTGTCTGGTCCGGCGCGAAGCTGCTCAACGCCTATGCGGAAAGCTCGGAGGGAGACAAGGCCGACCCGTTCGCGGTGATGGCAATTCCGGGGCTTGTGCCGTTCTCTGACATATCCGCCTTCCCCGTCCGGGGGCTGCATGTCATGGCGGAGGTGCTTTATGCTGTCGTCGGGACCACGCTCTACTCAATCGACAGCGCGGGGGTGGAAACATCGCTCGGCACGGTGGGAGGTTCCTTGCCGGTCCAGATGGCCGACAACGGCACCGAATTGGCGATTCAGGGTGGCGCGCTCAATAATCAGGGCTACGTCCTCTCGGGAGGGGTTCTCCATACCAACATCCTCAATCTGCCCCCGGTTTCGGGCGTGTTCTACGTTGACGGCTATTTCGGCTGGCCTGTCTTTGATTCCGACCAGTGGGTGATCTCCGGGCTGAATGACGGCCTTTCCTATGACCCGCTTGATGTGGCGACGGTTGAGGGCGACCCGGATAATATCATCGGCGTGATCGTGCTCCAGCGGGAAATCCAGTTCTACGGCGCCCGGACGGTGGAAATCTGGTTCAACTCGGGGGCTGCGGACTTTCCGTTTGAGCGCAGCCCGAACGCCTTCATCGAAAGAGGGTGTCGCGACCGAAACTCGATTGTCAAGATCGACAACAGCGTGCATTTCGTCGGGGACGATCTGATCGTTTACCGGCTGAACGGCTATACCCCCACTCGCATCTCAAACCACGCCATCGAGTTCAAGATCGCCTCTGCCGCGTGGTTTCGGGCCTTCACCTATACCCAGGAAGGCGCGAAATTCTACGTCCTGAATACCGATGTCGGGACGTGGGCCTATGAGATGTCCACCGGGGCATGGGCCGAGCGGCAGTCTTTGGGTTACGACAATTATCGCGTGGCCAATGCGGTGCAGGTCTATGGGCAGACGGTGATGGGCAACGCCTATACCGGCAAGCTCTATACACCTTCTCTTGACGTTTTTACCGAGGACGGGGACGTTATTCCCGTTGAGATCGTCTATCCGGGCATCCAGACCAACCGCCTCAAGTCCACCTGCTACTCGCTGGAGGTGTATTGCGAGACGGGGGTGGGAAATGCAGACGATCCCGACCCGCAGATCATCCTCCAATACTCCAAGGACGGCGGACGTACATTCTCAGCCGAGCTTCCGCGCACTCTCGGGGCGGTGGGCGAGTATCTGACCCGCTGCATATGGAGACTCGGCGTGCAGTTCAGGCAGCTCCAGTTCAAGGTCAAGCTGCCGAGCATCACGAAGCGTTATGTGATATCCGCTTACGCCAACATCGACAATGGCTAGCAACAAAAACCTCCCGCCTCCTGCGGCGTTCGTGGACCCAAACACCGGCCTCTTGACCCGGCAGGCGAACAACTTCCTGAACGCCATCACGGCGAGCAGCAACGTGGCCGCAGCCGGGGACATTGCCACCCCTCCCGGCTCCGGGCTTGAAGGCGGGGGAACGGTTGCCGATGGCGTAACCTTGTCGATTGCCCCCAATGGCGTCACCTTCGGCATGTTCCAGCAAATCCCCGCATGTTCGGTGGTGGGGAGGTTCCAGAACAGCACCGGAAACGTGTCAGCGGTGCAGGCGGTGCAGAACCGGACCGTGTTGCAGCGGGTGGGCGATCAGCTTGTGTTTGCGCCGTCTGTCGATGTTCCGGCGG
>ERZ869929.857-NODE-857-length-13416-cov-13.147444_pt1 | contig 13416 bp, 15 predicted proteins | sample MGYA00579312_ERZ869929 | MGnify/ENA primary metagenome ERZ869929 (study PRJEB32216, sample SAMN09231818) | wastewater metagenome | place: USA: Maryland | collected 2016-08-09 | study: EMG produced TPA metagenomics assembly of the PRJNA472060 data set (Reclaimed... | reverse complement strand
CTTGCGTCTCATGCCCGAGTCAGGATCAGACGTTTGGAGCGAAATCGCCATGAACAAGGGAGGCGCGCGAGCGGGCTCCGGCGGGCGCCCTGACCCTGACGCCCTCCGCAGGAACCGCCCCAGCGACACCACGACGTTCTTCCACCTGCCCGTGGACGGCTACACGGAGGACGCGCCAGCGTGGCCGCTCACCCGGCCATCCGCCCGCGAGCGTCAGCTGTGGGCCGCGCTGTGGAAGCGCCCGCAGGCTGCCGCGTGGGCCTACTTCCAGCTCGACCTCGCGGTCGCCAACTTCGTCCGCAACCAGGCAGAGGCCGAGAAGCCCGAGGCGAACACCGCCGTCCGGGTGCTGGTCCAACGACAGCTCGACACCCTCGGTCTGACCCACGCCGGCATGGCCGCGAACCGCTGGGTCATGGCGGGCAACGCGCCGCAGACACAGGCAGCCCACCCCGTGAGGTCCGATGACCCTGATCGCACCAGCGCGAAGGACCGGTTCCTCCGGCTCCAGGGAGGCAAGACGGCCTGACGCCCTGATGGGTGTCGCCCTCGAATGGATCGAGGCGCATTGCGTCGTCCCGGACGGCTTCCGCAAGGGCCAGCCGTTCCGGCCCTACGACTACCAGGTCCGCTACCTCGGATCGTTCTACACCGTCCGCGGTGACGCCGCATGGGTGCCCGACAACCCGGTGCTGGCGCCCGCGTTCCGCTTCCGACGCGGCCTCATGGTCGGCCCCCAGAAGCTCGGCAAGGACCCGATGGTGGCCGCGCAGGTCTGCCTCGAAGGCGTCGGCCCGGCGCTCTTCGGCGGCTGGGCTGGGGTCGATGAGGGCTGGTCCTGCGCCGAGCACGGGTGCTCGTGCGGCTGGGAGTACACCTACGCGCCCGGCGAACCCCGCGGGATGGCATGGCCGACCGCCGTCATCCAGGTCGCCGCGTTCTCGCAGGCAGCCACCGACAACACCTATTCCGCCCTGCGGCCGATGGTCGAGAACGGCCCCCTCGCCAGCCTCATCACCAAGACGGGCGAGGAGTTCATCCGGCTACCGAACGGCGGCAAGATCGAGACCGTGACCTCCGAGGCCCGGTCACGGCTGGGTGCTCGCATCACCCACGCCAGCATGGGTGAGCTGGGCATCTGGGACAAGCCGACCGGCATGGACAAGGTCGCTGACACGATGTTCCGCGGCCTCGCGGGCATGGGCGGTCGCGCCAGCGCCACCACCAACGCATGGGACCCCGCGCAGCGGTCCGTGGCGCAGGTCATGTACGAGTCCAAGCTGCCCGACGTGTACGTCCAGTACACCGATCCCGGCCTCGCCCTGAGCATCCGCAACAAGGAAGAGCGGCGGAAGCTGTTCCGCCTCGTGTACGACGAGGACGTGCGGCGCGATCACGGTGGACACGTGGACCTCGATGCCATCGAGGCCGAGGCCGTGGACCTCATCGCCAAGGGCGAGCACGCGCAGGCGGCCCGGTTCTTCGCCAACCAGCGCGTGGCCGGCAGCGGCAAGGCGTTCGACATGGACGCCTGGAACGCCCGCGCCAAGCCCGACCACGTGGTGCCCGACAAGGCGCTCATCTCGCTCGGCTTCGACGGCTCCAAATCCGACGACACCACGGCGCTGGTCGCCTGCGAGATCGAGACCGGGCACCTGTGGCCGCTCGGCATCTGGGACCCCGCGGAGCACGGTGGGAGGGTGCCGGTCGATGCCGTCAACGATGCGGTGGAACAGGCGTTCATGCGCTACCGCGTCTGCATGTTCCTGGCGGACCCTCCCTACTGGGGGGATGAGCTGGCCGACTGGATCGCCAAGCACGGCGACAAGGTCGTCAAGGGCTGGGCCACCGCGCGCAACGCCGAGATGGGATGGGCGGTCCGACGGTTCGCCACCGCGCTCGCGGACGGCACCCTGAGCCACAGCGGGGACCCGACCCTGACGCAGCACATCGGAAACTGCCACAAGCGGACCCTGCTCGTCAGGGACGACAAGGGCGAGCCGGTGTACGCCATCCAGAAAGAGACGAAGGACTCCGGCCTGAAGATCGACGCCGCGATGGCGGCGCATCTCGCCTGGGAGGCTCGGCTGGACGCCATCGAAGCGGGGTTGCCCGCGGCGCCAGCGCCCTACTTCTCAGCCGTGGCCGAGACGCCCACCCCGGAGGACGACGACGAATGATGCTCGCCCTCGGGCTGCTCGGATACGCCCTGCTCATCATCGCGGGCGCGCTCGTCTCCCCGGTGCTGGGCATCGCGGTCGCGGGCGCGGTCTGCCTGTTCCTCGCCTACGTCAACCAGCCGCCGCGGAGGCCCTGATGGAACTCTTCGCGCGCCGCTCGACATGGGAAGAGGTCGCGTTCAGCTCGCAGGACACCGGGTACACCCGCACCGAGGCGGGCGTCCGGGTCAACCACGATACGGCGCTGTCCGACGACGCCATCCTCGCCGCGGTCTCGTTGCTGGCCGGTGACATCGCAGGGCTCCCGATGCGGGCGTTCGAGACCACGTCCGATGGTCTGACGCAGGCGCTCCGGCGCCAGCCCGCATGGATCGAGGCCCCGGACCCGTTCGACTTCGCCATCACCGATGTCGCCCACCGGATGCAGGTCGCCCTCAGCGTGCTGCTGGCGGGCAACGCCTACGTCCTTTGTGAGCCCGACATCTTCGACCCGGTGCGCCTGACGGTGCTCGACCCGACCCACATCCGGGTCATCAAGCCCGAGCGCGAGCGCCTCTTCGAGGTCATGGGCCGGTCCGCCATCAACGGCGCATGGCAGCCCCGCGACGTGCTCGACACGCTGTCCTCGGCGCGTGTGCTGCACATCCCCTACATGCTGCGCCCCGGCCGACTGGAGGGCCTGAGCCCCATCGACGCCCAGAGCGGCAACCTTGGCATCAGCCTCGCGATGCGCAAGTGGGTCGAGTCGTTCTTCGGCAAGGGCGGCCAGGTCTCCGGCATCGTCTCGCTCCCCGTGGGCGCCTCGAACACCGACGTGGACGACGTGCAGAAGCGCGTCCAGTCGCGGTGGTCGAGCTGGAAGAAGGCGGGCGTCATCGGCGTCCTGTCCGGTGGCGCGACGTGGATCAAGACCGGCCTGTCCCCGCAGGACGCGGACCTGAGCGCGCTGTGGAGCCGTCAGCTGGAGATGGCCGCCCGCATCTACGGCATCCCGCCATTCATGGTCGGCAGCCAGGAGCCGGCGGGCGTCGCCTACGCCTCGTCCGTGGAGCGCGCCCAGCACTACATCGACCACTGCGTCGCCCGCTACACCCGGCCCATCGAGAAGGCGTACAGCCGGCTGGTTCCGGGCGATGGGCGCCTCGCGGTGGCGGGCTCGAACACCGAGGTCCGCTTCGTCTACGACGCCTTCCTGCGCGGCGATCCCAAGGCCCGCTGGGAGACGCACCTGATCGCGCTGAACGCGAAGGGCCGCACCATCGGGGAGGTCCGGGCGTTGGAGAACCTGCCGCCCATGTCCGACTACACCCCCGAGTACCTGGCCGGACCGGATGGCCTGTACCAGACCTCGCAGAACAACGCGCCGAAGGACACCGCTCCCGACGCATCCCCCGCTGACCACACCCCGGCGCCTGCCGGAACCCCGACCGGAGGGACCCCCGCATGAGCGTCCAGTATCACAAGGCCGACCCCGTCGAGCTGGAGTTCGCCTTCCGCGCCCTGCCCGATGGGTCATCGACGTTCGAGGGCTATGCGGCGGTCTTCAACAAGCCGTCGAAGGTCATCCATGACCAGTTCGCCCGGTCCACCCGCGGCTACCGCGAGACCATCCTGCCGGGCGCGTTCCAGCGATCGCTGGGGACCGGCAAGCGCATCACGTTCGTGGTCGACCACGACGAGCGCCAGATGGTGTCCTCCGCGCCCTCCGGCGCCCTCCGGCTGTCCGAGGACAGCAAGGGGCTGCACCTGGAGTCCCCGTGGCCCCGGACGCCCTACACCGACAGCGTCCGTGCGCTGAACGACGCGGGCGAGCGGCTGGGCATGTCCATCCTCTTCGGCACCACGCCGCGCCACGAGCAGCAGGCATGGTCCGCGGATGGCTCCGTGCGCACGGTGTCCGAGGCCGTGCTGAAGCACACCACCGTGCTCGCCACGATGGAGCCCGCGTATGACGGGACCGTCGCAACCTTCCGCGCGCTCGCGGACCTGACGGAGGCCGACGTGGATGACATCGAGTCCTTGATGGAGGCGTTCCGCGAGGGGCGCCGCCTGGACGACAGCGAGTACGCACTGGCCGTGCGGATGCTTGACACCGTCAAGCCCGAGGCGGCCCCCGAACCCCCGACCACGCCCGACGATGGCGGCCTCGTGCTCCCCGAGACGGTGCGCGCGATGCTCGCCAAGATCGACGCGGAACTTCCCCAGTCCTAGCCCGGCGTCACGGCCCGACCGCCGCGCCTGCAAAGCGCGAGCGCCCCACCCGGACGAACCACCTAGACGGGGTCCCACCCATCCCCGAGCCCGCTGATGCGGGTTCTTCGACATGGAAAGGACCACGAACGTGGATACCTACATCGAGACGCTGGAGGCCAACCGCCAGCACGCGGCGGCGCGCATCCGCCAGATCGTCAACGACGCCGCCGAGGCGAAGCGTGCGCTCACCCCCGAGGATGAGGCCGCGCTGGAGGCCGCGAACGCGGACTACGACCGCCTCAAGGCGGAAGCGGAGCGGATGCTGTCCATCAGCGAGAAGCTGACGGCCGGTGACGCGCTCCGTTCCCACATCGCCCCGGCCATCACCAACAGCGGTGCGGCCGAGCGCGACCAGGACCAGTCCATCATCGAGGTCGTGCGGGCCGCGCAGAAGGCCATCCACGACGGGAACGAGTTCAGCGAGCGCGAGCTCGGCCTGAGCATCGACCACGGCAAGGTGCTCCAGCTGGCGTCCCGCGCGCTCGCGGACTTCAGCGACGCGGGCGCGCTGTACATGAACGACTTCTCCACGCGAGTGGCGGTCTACATGCGCACGGCTTCGCCGCTGCTGACGGTGGCCTCGGTCATCGACGCGGACAACGGCCGGCCGCTCGTGCTGCCGGTCCTGACGGCCGACCCGACGACCGTGAGCCCCGGTGAAGGCACCGCCATCACCGAGAACTCGGGCACGCTCGGGCAGGCGACCGCCACGCCCATCAGCTACAAGACGCTGTCCTACATCTCGTCCGAGGCCGAGGAGGACGAGCTGGTCGGGCTGCTCCAGCTCATCAGCAAGCAGCAGGGCCGGTCCCTCGGCATCTTCGCGGGCACCGCGATGACGGCGTCGCTCGTCACCGCGGCCACGAACGGCGGCACCGCCAACGGTCTCGGCGGCGGCAGCACCGCCACGTTCATCGGCTACGAGGACCTGCTCGACCTGAAGTACGGGCGCCCCGCGGGCATCCGTCAGATGGGTGCGTGGCTGGCCTCCAACGGCGCGATCAAGAAGATGCGCAAGTACACCGACAAGAACGGTCAGTACCTGTGGCAGTCGGCCATCGCGGCGGGCCAGCCGGACACCTTCGACGGCCAGCCGGTCTACGAGGACCCCGGTCTCGCGACCCCGGCCTCGGCCACGAAGTCGGTGCTCTACGGGGACCTGTCCTCGTGGGTCATCAAGCAGCGCGGCCTCCGCGTCGCCATCTCCACGGACTACCGCTTCAACACCGACCAGGTCGCCATCCGCACGGTCTACCGGGCGGGCGGCGCGCTGCCGGATGCGACGGCGATCGCCTACATCGTCTCGGCCAACACCTGAGCGAACGCCCGCCGGAGCGTCATCCGGCACCACCAACGCGAAGCCCCCGGTTCACGCCGGGGGCTTCTTCATTCCCCCGCACGAGGTTCTGGGCCTTGCGCATCGCCTGGTACTCCAACAGCCCGAAGGCCGCCACCGGCTACGGCACGCAGACCCGTCAGATGCTCAGCCGCCTGAAGGCGGACGGGCACGACGTGTGCGTGCTCGGCCTCTGGGGTCATAACAGCGGCATCGAGGCGTTCGAGACGCCATCGGGTCCGGTCCCGCTGTGGCCGTCCGGCTCCATGCACTACGGCCTCGACGTGGTCGATGCCCAGGCCCGGTCGTGGTTCGGAGGCGAGCCCGGATGGGTCATCACCCTGTACGACGTGTGGGTCCTCCGCAACGTCTGGAAGGGCCTGCCGGTGGCCTCCTGGACCCCCATCGACCACGACCCGGTGACCCCCGGGGTCGCCGAGTGGGCGCGGTCCCACCCGACCATCGCCATGTCGAGGTTCGGGCAGCAGGCGCTCGGCCGGCTGGGCATCGACTCGGTCTACATCCCGCACGCGATCGAGCCCGTCTATCGCCCGACACCGTCCGACGTCCGCGCCCGGATGGAGGTCCCCGAGGACGCCTTCCTCGTGATGATGAACGCGGCGAACACGAAGGCCCCGCACCTTGACCGCAAGGGGTGGCAGCAGAACCTCCGGGCCTTCGCCATCTTCGCCCGCGAGCATCCCGACGCCATCATCTACCTGCACACCGACCCGACGCGGCCGGATGGGTTCCCCATCGCGTCCTACCTCGCCTATCTCGGCCTCGACGAGCGGCAGACCCGCATCACGGACCTGCTCGCCTACCGCGCCGGCATCATCGACAACGAGGAGATGGCGCGCCTCTACACCGCCGCGGACGTGCTCCTGTCCGCGTCGATGGGTGAGGGGTTCGGCCTCGCGGTCCCCGAGTCGATGGCGTGCGGCACCCCGGCCATCGTCACCGACTTCTCCGCGCAGCCGGAGATCGTGGCGGACACCGGATGGAAGGTCGGCTGGGACCCGTTCTGGGATGAGATGCAGCGGTCCGACATGGCGTTCCCGTCCCTCGTGGACATCGTCGAGGCGCTGGAGGCCGCCTACGCCGAGCGCGGCACCGCCAAGGCCCGCGAGCGGTCTGCGGCAGCCCAGGCACACGTCAGGGCCGAGTACGACGCCGACACGGTCTACGCCGAGCGCTGGCGCCCGTTCCTCGCGGCGATGGAGACGCAGCTGACCGCGCCACCCCCGGAGGTCAAGCCCACCCGCCCCGGCAACACCAAGAGCGCGAAGCGGCGGGCGAAGCGATGAGGCTGGCACTGGTCACCGGTGGCAAGGGCTTCATCGGCTCCCACCTCGTCGAGCGCCTGCTGCGGGATGGGTGGCTCGTCACCGTCGTGGACGATGGCCGCAGCGGGGGCACGGAGGTCCCCGGCGCGGAGTACATCCGGCGCAGCGTGTCGGAGGCTGGTCGCCTCGGCTGGGCGGTCGATGCGGTCTATCACCTCGCAGGTCCGGTCGGTCCGGTCGGGGTGCTGTCACAGGCGGGCCGGATCGTGCCGGACATCGTGCGCGACGCGGGCGTCGTCCGAGACATCGCCAAGCGGTGCGACGCGCCCCTCGTCTACGTCAGCACCTCCGAGGTCTACGGCCTCCAGCAGCAGCCGATGACGGAGCAGGCACCTCGCATCATCCAGGCGGGCCACAGCGCCCGGATGGAGTACGCGGTGGCGAAGATGGCCGCCGAGACGATGCTGCTCAACACGACCGGGCTGGACGTGCGCATCATCCGCCCCTTCAACGTCGCAGGCCCCCGGCAGCGCGAACTCGGCGGGTTCGTCCTCCCCCGGTTCATCCGGCAGGCGAAGGAAGGCAAGCCGCTCACCGTCTACACCCCAGGCACGCAGCGCCGGGCGTTCACCCACGTCCTCGACATCGTGGACGGCATCGTGCGCGCGGCAGGACCGGGCGCCAGCGGCGTCTACAACCTCGGCAACGCGGCAAACGAATGCGCCATCTGGGACCTCGCGGAAGAGGTCCGCGCGGTGCTCGGCTCCGCGTCCGACATCGAGGTCATCGACCCGGTGTCGCTCTGGGGTCCGTTCTTCGCGGAGGCCCCCGACAAGCTCCCCGACGCCGACAAGGCCCGCAGGGAACTCGGCTGGGTGCCCACCCGCACGCGCCGGCAGGTCATCGAGGACGCGGCTGCGTGAGGACTTTGCGCAGGCACTGGTCGTCTGTCGCTTCGCGTGCCTGCCCGACTGTCGCAGCGGGGCTGCGCGAACGGTCCGGCGAGTCGGTGTTTGGGTATTCGGTTCCCCCGCAAGGCCATGACGACCGGCCACGAGGCGAGGCGTGATCACCATACCGCTTCTCGCAATCCCTGTCATCAACCGCCCGGACCTGCTGGAGCGGCTGCTGGCGTCCATCGACGTGGTCCCCGACCGCGTCCTCGTCATCGACAACAGCCCGGCCGGGCTGGAGTTCACGGTGCCCGCGCAGCTGGAACCGGTGCTGTACATCGACGCCCCACCCGCGAACCTCGGCGTGGCCGGATCGTGGAACCACGCCATCAAGACGCACCCCGAGGCGCCGTGGTGGTGCATCGCCAATGCCGACACCGAGTTCGGCCCCGGTGACCTCGACGCGCTGGCGTTCGAGATGGAGCAGGGCGGCCCGCGCTGGGTCGGCATCAACGGGGACTGGCGCGTCTTCGGCCTGTCGTTCGAGGCGGTCGAAGAGGTGGGCCTGTTCGACGAGAACTACCACCCCATCTACTGCGAGGACGCCGACTACGAACGCCGCTGCGATATGGAAGGCGTCGCCTGGTACTCCATCACCGGCACCTCCACCCACGAGGGTTCCGCGGCCTACAGGAGCGACGAGCGCTATGCCCGAGCCAACGCACGCACCTACCCCGCGAACGTCGCCTACCACGTCGCCAAGTGGGGCGGGTCGCCACGCGGTGGAGAGCGATACCCAACGCCGTTCAACTCGGGGGCGTCGGTGGCTTCGTGGTCGCTGGACATCCGGCGGCTCCGTGACCAGCGGTGGGATCGAGACGGCAAGCCTTGACGTGGTGACCGAGAACCGATGAGCAACGTCCGCCTGGCCCTGCCGAAGCCCGAGGTCAAGGGCGTCGGCCACGTCCTGTACCGCTGCGCCGGCTGCGGTGCGACATCCAAGCCTGAGACACAGGTCGTCATCGACGGCCGCTCCTACCACCCCGAGCACACTCCCCAGGAGGCGAACCGTGGCCGCTGACCCCCGCCTGACCAACGCTGCGGCGTCGGCTGCCGCCGATGCCGTGGTGGACCTCATCGACGCCGGCGCAGGCGCCGGCACCATCAAGGTCTACACCGCGACCATCCCGACCGACGCGAACACCGCCATCGGCGCGCAGACGCTCCTGGCGACGCTGACGTTCAGCGACCCGGCGTTCGGGTCGGCGTCCAACGGCGTCGCCACGGCGAGCGCCATCACGTCCGACTCGTCGGCTGACGCCACCGGAACCGCGGCGTGGGCGCGGATCGCGGACTCGAACGGCACGACCATCATGGATGTCACGGTCGGCACGTCGGGCGAGGACATCAACTTCAACACCGTGTCCTTCGTCTCGGGCGCCGTGATCGCCATCAGCAGCCTCACCTACACCCAGCCCAAGACGTGAGCACCGACCAGGTGGTCCCGTTCGTCGGGACGCTCAACGGCTCCATCACGGTCGCCATCCCGGACCCCATCCCCGGCCCGCAGGGTCCCGCAGGCCCCGAAGGTCCGCAGGGCATCCAGGGCTATCCGGGGCTCGACGGGCTCGATGGGCAGCCCGGCCCGCAGGGGCCACAGGGGGCGGCAGGCCCGACCGGTCCGCAGGGCTTCACGGGCGCGGCCGGTCTGCCCGGTGCCACCGGGCCGCAGGGTGCACAGGGCATCCAGGGCCCAGCAGGCCCGCAAGGTCCCACCGGCGCGACCGGTCCCGCTGGCCCCAAGGGTGACCCAGGCGTGGCCGACCTGACGGCGCCTGATGGCTCGACGTGGACGCTGGCGGTCGCCAACGATGGCGCGCTGTCCACGGTCCGGAAGTCCGGCCCGGTCATCGTGCCCACGCCCACCCCGACCGGCACGCTCATGCCCACGTTCGCGCACTCCGCGGAGCGCAACGCATGGCTCCGGCAGCAGACCGGCACCGTCATCGTGGAGGGCACCCACGTCCTCGACGGCGATGCGGGCATCGACCTCGAAGGGCTGCACGACCTCACGCTGCACGGCATGGGCGCGCGGCTGCTCATGCAGACCACGGCCGCATCCAACCGCTCGTCGGCATTCTTCCTCCAGTCCACCCAGCGCGTGTCCGTCAAGGGCTCGTGGGCCGTGGAGGGCGGGAACCAGCTCGTGGGCGTACCCGGCCCCACGGGTGCCCGGTCCCAGATCAACGAGAAGCTCAACGCGGCCGTGATCCGCTCGGGGTGCTCCGACATCCTGTTCGAGGGCGTCCAGTGGCTCGGGCTGCGCGGCTTCGGCCCGTGGGTCAGCAGCGACGGCGGCGGCGCGTGGCCCGAGCGGGTCACCGTGCAGGACTGCCTCATCGAAGGCGGCGAGATGGGCGTGGCCGTCACGTCCGGCCGCGACCTCGTGTTCCGCCGCAACACCCTGCGCGCGACGGTCTACATCGCCTTCGACTGCGAGCCCGACGCCTCCCAGGTCGCGGGTGGCGGCTTCCAGCGCGTGACCATCGCGGACAACACGATCGACGGCTACAGCGTGGGGCAGGACCTCACCTCGTGGTTCGTCGCCACCGTGCCGCAGGACGCCGTCCGTGACATCTGCGTCATGGAGGACCTGACCGTCACCGGGAACAACGTCATCCGCGGCGCATGGACCACGGACAACGGCAACGCGGACGGGCTCGGCGGGCTGGGCATCCGGGCCGACAAGATCAACGTGAAGCGCCGGTACGTCATCGAGGACAACCGCACGTCCACCCCTGACACCCGTCCGGCCACCCGCGCCGTCATCAACCTCGTGAACGTCACGGGCGGTGCGGTCCGCCGCAACGACCAGCCCATCCAGAACGGTTCCCGCCTGCTGACCATGACGGGCTGCACGGGGGTCCTGACGGCATGACGTTCGGCTTCTCGGCGTGGGTCAGCAACAACGCGGACACGTCCGTCGATATGGCGTATCCGTCCTATGCCGCCGTGCTCGGGACGGGCGCCAAGTCCTCCTGGCAGAACGTGCTCGGCGCGCTCTCCGCGGACTGCTACGGCATCTTCGTCCAGGTCGCGAAGACGGCCGTGTCCGCCACCGATACCAGCGCGGTGCTGGACATCGGCGTGGATGCGGCCGGCGGCTCGTCGTACACCGCGAAGGTGTCTGACCTGCTGGTCGGGTTCGCGGACGACACGAACGCGAACAGCGGCAACGGCGGGATGCAGCAGTACCTGCTGCCCATCAAGATCGCCAGCGGCTCGACGGTCGCCATCCGCGGGCAGACCGTCCGGGGGTCCGCGCAGGCGGCCAGCGTCCGGGTGCAGGCGTTCCTCGCGTCGTCCGGCCCGCTGCCGGGCACGACGAACTGCACCACCTACGGCGTGAGCGGCACGACCGGGACCGCCGTCACGCCCGGCAACGGTGCGTGGGGCTCGTGGACGAACATCGGCGGCACGCTCGCGGCGAACACGCAGGCCGTCGCGATCGGTGTCCAGTGCGCGGGCGCCACGGTCAGCCGTGATGCGTTCCGGCTGGAGATCGGCGTGAGCTCCGCGGCCATCAGCGGCGAGTACATCGTCAAGTCGAGCACGACCGAGACGATGCACGGCCCGTCGCCCGCCATTCCGACCTACTACTACCTCGCCAGCGGCACCCAGCTCCAGGTGCGCGCCCGCAGCACGGGCAGCAGCGGCGACCTGCTCCGAGTGGCGCTCTACACCTTCGACGCCTGACAGGAGGCCACCGTGGACTTCTGGTGGGCAGCAGGGGCAGCATCGCCCACCGGTACCGGTGCCATCTCCGGGCAGCCCCCGACCGTCAGCGGTTCGGGCACGCTGACCATCACGGGCACGGGCGCCATCAGCGTCCCTGCACCGGCTGTGGTGGCGTCCGGGTCCGAGACGTTCACCGCGACAGGCTCGATCGTCGGGCGGCCGCCCACGGTCAGCGGCGCGGGAACACTCACCATCACCGGCTCCGGTGCCGTCACGGTCCCGTTCGGCACCGTCGCGGGTACCGGAACGCATGGTTCCGAACCATCGGGCGCGGGCTCCATCACGGTCCCGACGCCCACGGTGTCGGGCTCAGGGTCCCTCACCATCACCGGCACCGGCGCCATCGCGGCGTCTGCGCCCACGGTCAGCGGCACAGGGACCGAGCGGTTCACCGCGACCGGTGCCATCAGCGTCCCGGCGGCCACGGTCTCAGCCACGGGTACCGAGCGGTTCACGGGCACAGGCGCGATCAGCGTCCCGGTCCCGTCCGTGTCTGGTGCGGGTGCGTTGACCATCACGGGCTCCGGCTCGTGGACGGTCCCCGCGCCCTCGGTCAGCGGTGTCGGCACCTACACCGGGGATGGCTCGGTGACCACGCGCGAGAGCCTGGCGCCTCGCATCGTCGGCATCTCCACGAACGCCCCGCAGGTCGCCTCCGTGACCGGCAGCGCACCCCGCATCGCCTCCGCGTCGAGCGACGCCCCCGATCCCGTCGAAGTCCACTAGGAGGCCGCCGTGTACATCGTCGTCAACCTGACCGAGGACAGCGCCGATGTCATCGCCGAGTTCGGGACGGGCGCGAACCTCTATCTCCTGTCCTCGTCCTCCGAGAGCGGGTCGTACACCGACGCCACCTCGGTCGCCATCACCTCGGGCATCGAGCAGTACGAGCTGGTGGACGCGGCCGGCACGGCCTCGACCTGGTACAAGACCCAGGTGGGCAACTCCGCGGGCTCCATCCGCGGCAGCCTGTCGGCGGCGTTCCGGGCCACATCGCTGGTCGCCTACGCCACCATCGACGATGTCCGGCGCACGCTCACCACGGACAGCGTGGCGCACGACAACCTGCTGTCCGACATGCTCACCGATGTCTCGGCGGACATCGACGCCGCGTGTCAGCGCCGGTTCTACCGGGACCCGCAGGTCAGCGGCACCGTGACCGTCTACGCGGACGTGCTCTGCGCCGGGGAACGATCGCTCGCGGAGGCGATGGTCACCCCGTTCTTCGTGGACGGGCGGCCGCTGGACATCGTCAGCATCACCAACCTCTACACCCGCGCCGACGAGTCGAGCGCTTACGTCGAGGTGACCGCGGGCGACACCGGTTACTACCTCGACGGGTATTCCAAGGGCGTGGGCGTGTTCGGCACCGACTGGTGCTACGAGGACGTGACCCTGTCGCCCGTCTCCACCACGGTGACCACGTGGCCCGTGGGTCGCAGGGCGGTCAAGATCGTGGGCGTCCTCGGCTTCCCGAAGGTCCCCGCGTCCGTGCGCCGCGCCACCGTCAGCGAGGTCCGCGAGCGGTTCCGCCAGTCCATCGGCGGCGGCCCGATGCCCGCGGGCGTCAACCAGTTCGGCCAGCCCATCTTCCTGACCGGTGACAGCCCGGACATGCGCCGGGTCACCCGCAAGCCGTTCTCCCGGCGCGAGATGGTCGCATGAGCGCG
>ERZ869929.856-NODE-856-length-13419-cov-20.512721_pt1 | contig 13419 bp, 19 predicted proteins | sample MGYA00579312_ERZ869929 | MGnify/ENA primary metagenome ERZ869929 (study PRJEB32216, sample SAMN09231818) | wastewater metagenome | place: USA: Maryland | collected 2016-08-09 | study: EMG produced TPA metagenomics assembly of the PRJNA472060 data set (Reclaimed... | reverse complement strand
GGGTTCAACAACCTCAAACCGTCAGGGCTAAGAGGTACGCCGCCCGAGTCCGTGTCAATCTGGCCGTAAAGCGCCCCGTCTTGAACCAGCACCGCAAAGTTGTTCGGGTCCGTCGCCGGTAGGTAATACAGCGCGGGATACAGGATGCGCACACCGTCCGTCGTATTAGCCCCGTCACACGTCACTCGAATCACAACCGATTCGTTAGACATGCGAGTCGCATCTATGTCCACTGCCACGATGCCCGTATTCGCCGGAGCTTCCGCACTGGTGACGCCGGTCCCTGAGAACGCCGCGCCATTCAAGGACACCTGAGCCGAGATTGTTCCTAAAGTTGTCGCGAGTTGCCCGGTAGTCACATCGTAAATGTCAACGTACTCACGATGAGCCACCCCATAAATCGGTATTACTTTAGCATCGGATGCAGCCATCTGTTATCTCCTTGTCCCTGGTATCGCACGACCTACTTGCCTTACTCTTGCCTGAATGAAACCTATCACCGTCGCCCCAACCGTCTCAGTATAATACACCTTGAGGCGAATACAATCGCACAGGGCATCATTCGCGTAGGTATTCGCTAACAGCCATGTCTTGACCTGTATCGCGTTGATCTCTGCCGGAGTCCACACTCGATCCCACAACTCAGTCGGACTCCCGTACACATTCGATGCCAAAGGAAGGATACTCGCAATGTCTTGAGGAGTCCCGACCGGAACACCCGCTAACGCTAACTGAGTCCTGAGCGTCCAGTCCGGTTCCGCCAACCCCGCATTCTGGCACGACGTAATCTCGATCTCGATGCCGTTGATGACCGCAAGTGTAGGAATCGTAAACCCGTAATCCGAAAGGGTAAGCACAGCGGTACTGCCATTGATGCTGGCACTGATCCCGTTGACAGTCGCGGCATTGCCAGGGTTTACCCACGCGCCCGACTGAGTAGCCGGAGCAAGCATTCCCTGGCTTGCCATTTAGGTACCGTCCCCTACCGAAGCGATTGGCACCTCGATCTCCTCTTTGGGAGTTGGGAACAGAAACTCCTTGAGTCCGTTCATGGCGTTGATCGCACCCTCTGCGCGGTACACACCAATCAAAGCGTTTGCCGACGCCATCTGGAACTGCGCCTTTTGCGCCTCGTAGTTGTCAATCGCGTTGTCAATGGTTTCTTCTAAGAACTCAGGAGTCAACGGTTTTGTCTGTTCGTCTGGCATAAATAAAAACCTCCACAACCCCGAAGGGCTCTGGAGGCATTATAACACAATCAGTTCCTTAAACTGGAACCATCAGCATCGTGATCGTCAAGCCAGCAGCCGCACCAATCGTGCCACTCGTCTTGAACGATATTCTGTCACCCGCCGCAAGCGTCACCGTTGCAACCGTCGAACTCAACACGCCAGCGATAGGAGTGTTACCAGCCGCTGTAGCAATCGGAGCCGTCAGCATAGCCGTCCCCGCGCCAGGAGCCGCAGCAGATGCGTCCTTGGTAAGCGTGAAAGCCTCCGACGTGCCGTGAGTCACGACACAGAAGTACGCCGCTTTGAGGCGGCATGCCCTTGTCGCAATGTAGATCGGCTGAGCCGTACCCGATGCCGGAACCGCTGTCGTCATGAGCGGAGCCGTGTAAGCGACCTCGTAGATACCAGCCACCGAGTTAACCGTGACCTCGCCCGGAACACCTGTGCCGGCATTCGTACCAGGAACAAGATTGATGTTGCCACCGTTACCGTTAGTCGCCTGAGACGAACCGCCAGTAATCGTGACCGCACCACCCGCCCCCGTCGCGCCCGTGCCCGATAGACCACCCGTGATTGCAAAGGCCGCACCGGCAGTCGCACCGGTCGAAGTCCCCACAATCAGGCTTATAGCGCCACCGCTACCCGTCGTGGATAACGCATCTCCCGATGTGATCGTGACCGCGCCGCCGTTGCCTGTAGCCCCTGCACCAGATGAACCACTCGTGATAGCGACTGCGCCGCCAGCACTCGTTGCCGCACCCGCTCCACCAATGAGAGAGGCCAATCCGCCAGCGCCAGATGTAGTTGCGTTGCCACCAGAAACGGTGACCGAGCCACCTGCGCCAGAAGTAGCACCACCAGCGCCACCAGACAAGGTAACCGCGCCGCCTGCGCCAGTCGCGCCGCCAGCACCACCACCGTAAGCACCAGCACCGCCAGCACTTGAACCAACACCTGCACCGCCGCGAACAGTCGCCGCGCCACCTGCCGAGTTGGAAGCTGTACCGGCACCACCAATCAAGCTAACTGCGCCGCCTGCCCCGGACGTAGCGCCACCAGCACCACCCGTCGCAGTAATCGCACCGCCGACACCCGTAACACCGGCTACGCCACCCGTAATGACGGCAGCGCCGCCAGCGGACGAACCAATGCCAGCACCACCGATAAGTTGAGCCGCACCGCCTACAGAGTTCGCTGTAGAACCAGCACCACCCCGAACGGTAGCCGCGCCACCTGCGTTACCAGTAGCATAGCCACCAGCGCCGCCTGTGAGAGTTGCCGCACCACCCGCGCCACCAGCACCCGACTGGCCGCCAAGGCCACCAGCCAGAGCAATCGCGCCACCAGCCCCGGTAGTGCCAGCCAAACCCGTAATCGGGAAAGGATCAGCACTACCAGTAATCGAAGCGAATGACACGCCCGAGAAGCCAGCCGTGGTCACCGTGCCATACGACACACCGTTGATGATGAAGTCAATCTGGCCCGTCGCAAGCGAGTCCATGCCGGTCAGCGGCTCTTCAACAAACGAGTACGTCGGGTTAGTGAGCGCACCCTTATTGACACGAATACCTGCTTGACCTCCCATGACTTAGGCTCCCTTGACGCCGAAGGCGCGTCGCCAGTCGGTGAACGAGTAAGTCTTTTCCTGCATCGTCGAAGCGACGTACTCCCAGTTTTCCTGATTCCAGTAGAACTGAGCCTCGCGCTCCATCCTCGTCAACTCGAACATGTTGTTGTTGGGCATCAACACGAACCAGTTGAACTGATTGACAAGATACGGGAAGGTGATCGCCGTGTAGCCGGACTTGATGACCGACATTTCACGATTGGCAGTACCCGGTTGCTCCGATCCCAAAAGGTATCGTCGTGCCGGTTCGTCAAGCGCGGAAGGAACGACAAGTTGCGCCCCGTCCAGCATGAGCGGGAACTGCTCACCCTGGTCGGTCACCGTCGCCATCGCAACACCCATAAGGATGCCAAGATTGGTCGGGGACAAGGCACTCACCGTGTACGCGCCACCGGAGCCAATCGTGTTGACGCCGATGTTGCCGATCTCGGTAGCGTGGTCGGAAGCGAAGAACGCCGAACCGTCCCAACCAGCGTAAACGCCTGAGTTGGTAAAGCCGCCGTTGAGCACATCCGCAAGCCGCACGTTCTGCTTCTGATCGAGGGAATTCCTCATCATCTTGCCGTGCATGCCGACCGTGAAGATGCCGTACTGGTCCGTCTTTAAAGCCTCCTTCGTCAGCGACGTACCGATAGCATCCTTGACGATGTAAAGCGTCTTGGTCCACCGAGTAGCAATGCTGTGAATCGGAGTGGGCGCACCTTCAGCAACTTCCGGTGCTGTCGGCAACGTACCGTAACTCGCCCACTGCGCGAACTTTTGAGAGTCCGAGAAGTGCTGCATATGGAGCTTCTGCGTGTAGTCTGGGACTTCGCTTGGCCCAAGAAAGATAGCCGAGTTCAACCCCTTACGGAGTAACGGCTCGTTGATTGTTCTGGTTGTTTGTATTCCTACTGGCATTGTCTTTCTCCGTTATCTCCTTAACCGTTGAAAATCTGGCACTGAGCCTCAATCGTCATCCAAACGCCGCCCCAGTAATAAGCTGGAGGCCAAGGACCGCCGTAGGTCGAGCTTGGAATCTGAACGACACGACCAACGTTGTTGATGGCAGTAGCGTTCTGATTGTTAGTGATGATTGTTTGGCAGTCTCGACCGACCGCAGTATCGGCAGTAGCCGAAGCGATATTCGCTCCCGCGTAACGACCGATCTGAACCAGCTTGCCGATGACGACATCGCTCATTTTAGAGTCCGTTGAGGTGGCGTCCATGTTGGCAGCGGTGACGTTCGCCGTCGCGCCTACAAAACGCAAGAAGAATCTCGCACCGTGAGCAAGCACGACATCCACCGTATTACTGGAGGCCGCGCTGAGGTTCCTTGCAGGGCTTACTGCCATGCCAAGAATAAGGGTCGCGCAATCCTTTCGGTCGAGGGCCGTGTTCAGCAGCGTTAAAGCGCCAGCCGTAGGGTCAGCGGTCGCGTAGACGTTGGTAACCTGGCCGCTGGAGTTGAGAGAAACCAGTTCCCCACCGTCGTAAGTCTGGCTAGCAGCTTCGCGGTAGGTGCCAATTGTGACACAAGAGCCAAAGATCGGAGCCCAAGAAGCACCCTTTGGCAAAGTGACAGTAGCCGACAACGCGGTATGCCCGGTTGTCAAAGGCGATAATAGTTGCATCTTTTCGTGTTCTCCTGAATGTCATTCTCAAGCCTCCACGCTTAAAGATCGCTGTCGCTATTTAACCACATTTCTGCGTGGTTGTGTGATATATGTTACTACGAGTTGGCTAATCCACCCACAGTCGTCAATTCTTCGACGACCCTTTCATCGTTCGATCCCGACCCAACCTTCGTTTTTCGGTTCTTGTTTCCGGCATTGCGAAGCATCTCCGACGTTGCCTTACACTGCCTGTTGTAAGCCTCCGAAACCTTGGGGTCAATAATGATCTCGACGTTACGGTCATCGCCGGGGATCGTGCGAACTTCCGCACCCAACCCACACCGACCGTGAGCGTCCTCTCGGTAAGGGGCCGTGTATTGGTCAATCTGAGAGTTACCCCAGGCATCCCCCACCGCAACTCGCAAGTGAATCTTACCGTCGTCGCCGACCGAGTTCTTGTTGACCTTCGTGTTTTTGCGCGTCGCGCCTTCTCGTCCTATGTTCGCTGCCATTATAGTTTGTTGTACTCCTCTCTGGTGAGTCCAGGCGTAATCTGCTGAATCAAAGCGAACTCTGCATCTTCCTTGGAAGTGTCTTTCTGGACCCCCCTTGGCCTATCAGTCTGTCTGGTTGCGACCGGGGCAGCAACCACCTTCTTGACGGCCTTCGTTTCGTCCATCGCAAGTACCGCCGCACCAATCGCCTTCGTGATGCTCTCCAGTGCCGTCAAAGGATCGGCATACACGCCAGGCCCCATGTCAGATAGCATCTTTTGAACCTCATTCTTCAAGAACGGGGCAACGGTTTCAACCCTGGATACTGTGTGATTTATCACAGTCTGAGCGTTCTGGAAGTTGACCTGTTCGTTCCGAGCGATAACCCTGTTGGCTTCCCGCTCGTATTGCGCATGTTCCCTGTTGTAGTCCAACAAGTCATCCACTTCGGGATCGAACTCTCGGAACGGTTCGGGGTTCTGTAACTGTTGCGACAAGATCGGGGCGACCGCTTGACCGTAAGCCTCCAACCCTACCGAGCGTGTTGGCGCTACGGGGGTCTCTGCAACCGCAACGGGAGTTTCCTCGACCGGAGTTTCCTCGGGTGCGACTTCCTCAGTCTCCCCTTCCTTTGCGCCCGGCGTCTCCTCGGGGGTCTCGTCGGTTATCAGCCACCCTTCCGCGTCAAACCTGGGTTCAGGCTCCACAGGGGCCGCAGGCGTCTCAGTCTGGATGTTCAGAATCTCAGTGATTTCGTCAGGCATTTCGTCCAATCTCCATTGCCGAAACCGTCTTCACGGGTTCTTGGCTACTATCCATATAACGTTTAATATCTTCCCCGAGCGTCGGCGACAACAGCATATCATACACCGAAAGTTTCGCCATGAGTTCTCGGTACACACTCACGTTGTCGCTCTGAGCATTCTTGGCGGTAGACACAACCGTCTTGCGAAGATGCTCCAAGTAGCCTCGAAGCGGCATGGGCAAAGGGTCAAAGTGAGCCATTATTGTTGTTCTTGAGGCGCGGAGCCTTCTTGTCCTGGGAGCATCGGCGGCGGCACGGGCGTAAACATTCCCGTCACCGGGTCAATGAGTTGCTGCATGGCAGACATCAAAATCTCCTTGTTGATCGGAGCGTCGAGCGCATCCACGAACGCTTCCCACAGTTGCGGGGCAATAAGCTGAACGGGAATCCCAAGCCTTATCGCCTCATCCATAATCATCGTGAGCTTCGCCATGACCGTCTGAGGGCTATTGTCACCCGTCTTGCCGTTCGGCTCCCACACGCATTTCCTTTCAAGGAACGCAGGGTCAGGGCATACCTCGACAAACTCAGGGTGAGCCTTGGCAATATCGTCGTAGTACAGGAAACCTAAGAGGCGCAACCACTCGCAGATCGGGCCGCATGACGAAGCGACGTTCTCCCGGTATTCCTCCAGGGACGCGTTCTGATCTTGCAGGTAGCCTTGCGCGGCCGTCGCGGTCGTGTCCGCCTTGAACTGCTGCCCAGTCGCGCTACTCGTGATGTTACACGTCGAGTCGGCCAGTTCTTGAATCTGGTTGAGAATGCCTTCAATGTCACCCTGATCGTAGTTGACGGCAACCCACTGCACTTGGATGGGGTTTGGGGTGAAGACGATAGTGCCGGGTTCGTAAACGACGTTCTGCATCGTCTCGGAGTTGCCTTGAGCAAACCCGACTGGGAACGCTTTCATCATCGTTCCGCCCATGTGGATCGTCATCAGCGAGTTGAAAGCCCGTTGCAGGTCCAGTAGTTCCCGAGCAAACCAAGACTCCCTGAAGTATTCCCCTTCCTGAGCTTCCGTGAACGAATACTCGAAGTACCAGGGACGGGGGAACGGTATGTAATCCGTTTTCGTCTCGACTCCACCAAAAGGCGTCTCGATAGTTGTTTCACGTGAAACACCGAACGGCTCCAGAGACAGCAACTTGTTCGCATCCACAACGACCTTGGCGAGATAGTATTGCGTCCCCAGTTCGGCGTCTGGATCGTTGCCCTCGTTTTCGGTAATGTCCTCGTAGTTCAGGCGGCAGATAAAGTCGCCCACCACCAGCTTGTCTTCAGCCCGTGACTGACCACTCGCGTCTTCTTGGATGCCTACGGCGGATTCTTCCCGTACCTTCGAGTCGTACAGAAACTGGCTCGTTGGCGCGTTCGAGATGTCAACGTCGTAGTAGATGCCTTCGTTGATCTTGCGCTGAATATCCCCGCGTAGTTCCGTGAATACGTTGCCGCACACCGTAGCATTCTCAATCCGTTCGCCTACCGGATAGATGATGAAGTTCGGAGCGGGTATCACCGTGAACTCGGGGCACACATTCCCCGTTTCCGGGTCCATGACCATCTGCACCCTGATCGTTGCCGGGTCTGCGATAGCCGCCGCCTTCACACCCTTACGAGCCGCCTTGCGCCAGTTGCCTAACTCGTAGAGGAACTGCACCGCATCTTCGGTGTATTCGTATCGAGGGTCGGTGCCGCCAAAGCGTTTGACTAAGTTGTACGGGGTCAGGCTCGTTGTCGGATTGGCAACATTCTTGACAAGCGCCTTCACCCTTGGGTTGATGAGCGGATAGGTGAGATTCGGAACGCCTCGCAGTTGGACAGTGCCGCCGATGGGCTGGTTCTTGGCAGCCATGCTGCACTCTTTCCAAACTTCCTCAAGGTCGTTCTGAAGGTCCTTGCGGCATAGAGTAGCGCGCTCACAAATATGCTTGCCTATCGCGTCCTGCACACTCTTTTCGAGTTTGATGTTTGGCATTTACATTTGCTCCAACAAGACGCACCGATCAGGCACAAGCCAGATGTCCGTCGTGTCCGTGAACTCTAAGTGCAGGATGTCGTCAGGATGTCCTTCCTCAAAATGAATGTGGCTATCAGCATAAGTGCCTGCAAGACCGATCCCTTCATCCGCCCATATGTCGCAACTCACAAGCACGTCAAAATTCTTTTTAAGTCGGCTAATCTTTGTGTAGCCGGGTCCGGGAATAATGTCGCCCCAGTCATACCACCCGACGATCTGGTCGTACACATCCCAAGCCACAGACTTTTCGAGATCGAAGTCTTGGGCGATTCCATACATGCGAACTTCATTCTCCGTAGAGAAGTGTTTCCCATTGTAGGCAGGCAGTATGATTCCGTCGTAGGGTCGGACAAGCACCACATCTCCGGCGCGATATGCTCCGAGACTTCCATCTCGATCTTTAACGTCGGCAAGCATAACCCCGACGTTGGGGCGGTAACGTCCTTGTACTTTATAGGCACCTTGAGAGTTTCGGGTTGAAATGAAATTCCTGTCATACGCGACCTCCGGCAAATAGATAGCACCCTGCTTTTCTCGCCAAGGGGACATCTCCACAACAGCCCGACCGGGCAGCATCTGGAACTCTTTACCGGCCCCTTCCAAATCCACTTCTGGAATGGTTACATCCCCAAGCATGAGGACATTCGACTTGAATCCGCCGCCGACGTGCATTACTGATTCAACCTCCCAGACCCAGCGTTGTACTCCCACTCGACCTGACCGTCCGTGAAGGCATACGGAGCAATCACAATCTCGTCTACATAGGTGTTGGCATTGCCTGCCACGTAAAGGGTGCCACCCGATGAGTCGCCGCACGTTGACGCGGCAGCGGTCACCTTCGTTCTACCGTCAACGTTGAGCGTCATATCCGTTCCGCCATCAAACCTTAGACAAAGGAACGCCCAAGTCGCATCAGCGATAGTCACAGTGTCCGACGCACTGAACCCGGCATCATTCAACTCCGCAGTGATGTCCGTTGAGTTCATAATGAGACGCCACGCAACCGCGCCGCCGCCGTCGTAGTAGATGCTCACGTTTGGAGCCAAACCACCACTATCACGCTTCACCCACATGCACACCGAGAACGGGGTTGCTTGGAAGTTGAAGTCGTCCTTGTTGACGGACATCGACCCGCCAGTGACGTTGTTGAACTTCGTGCAGTAAGGGCCGACCTTTCCGGTATCCCTTCCGGTCGTTGTGCAGGCAAGGTTAAACCCGCCGCCGTTAACCGCATCCACTCGATCCGCAGTTCCAGCTTCTTCAAGGTGGTAGCACGAGAGCAGTGACGAGAATAGCACTGGGTCTTCCAGCAACCGGGCGCGGCCATTCACCATGTAGGCAGCCGAAACAGTCGGCTTGCCATTCACGATGCCACCCGCGCCGTTTATCAGCATCAGTTACCCGGTGTGTCCTCAAAGCCAAGCGCAATGTTCAACTGCTGAGCCGCAGTTGCCGTCCACGCCGACCGAGCCACTACCGAACCGTAGATCGTTGGTTGTGCTGGGTTGAGAGGGATCGCACCCATAATCTTCTGAAGGGCCGAGTAGTCCACGAGCTTAGTAGACGCAATCGTAATCCAATCGGCGGCATCAATATCCCACACGCCCACAATGAGTTTCTTGTCGGCATCGCTGAACACAACCGGCGCGTTGTCGGTGTACGTTCCGGTCGGCCTACTGGAAAACCACACGATGTTGAGGTCGGGGCCGACGTTGCTCTCGTCCACAAGACAGTCACATTGAAACTTGTAACCAGCACCTCCGGTAGTAGGGGCTGGGCTGACCTCGATAAGCCCGCCTACGTTGTCACCATCAGCGTAGGGCGTAGCAAAACTCGCGGTGGAGACAAGGATTTTTCTTTGCTGGAATGACATAGCCGCCCTATATTACTCAACTGACGCGAAAATGACGCCTTGACCGCCTACCGTTTTGCCGTCAAGACCCATCAAATATGCCAACGCTTCCTTAGGGACTTTCTCGACCGGCATGGCGATCACCGTGATTTTCCAGAAACCAAACATCTTAACACCAAATCTGAATCTCATTGCGTTTTTCCTCCTAAGGCGTTCTTGATCCACATAATATCGTTCTTCACAGTCGAAAGGTCGTCGTTCACCTTCGTTCTCCAAGTTTCTTCAACATCATCGCCTCTTTGCTTGACTTCCGCCAGCGCCTTCACGTCTTGTTGAGCGGTTTCTAAGTGTGAGTTGAGACTAGCCCAAGCACTCCCCGCTGTAAACGCTCCCCCTAATACAACTACGCTTAGTGACACCACAAGATGCCACACTTTCACTGCTTGCTCAAGCCTTGGTGCCATAGCAGTTCTATTATCCCACGAACCGCATCCAAAGATACATCACTTCGCCCCGACTTTCAGAGTATCCCCGATGTATGAAGTGGACTTGATTGGCTCATTGCTCACGTTGTATGCTTTAACCGTCCCTGGGTCACCTGTACCCATTGGGAATATGGCAGTTGCAATGTAACGAATGCAAGCGAGGAAGTGGTATTTGGCGTCATCCTTGATCTTGTTGGTCGGCAAGCCATACTCGTCGAGTTCTCTTGAGTAGTTGAGGAACTGGTCAATAAGGACTTGCAGGTCTGAATGGATCAGCAGTTTGCCTTGCTTGAGGGCCTGGTACACAATCGCGATCTGGTCCTCGACTCCGAGGATATGCGGCTCCGCAAACGGGAAGCCTGACATGGCAAAGGCGTCTCTTGCCCCGCTCTCGGTATGGTTGCCGCCCCGAGTGTAGTCTGGCATGCGCTGTTGACCGTTGGCTCTATTCCCGAGCGTCTTACGCATTTCAATCGCATTGTCGAAGGTGCTTTTGGGACCGTCAGAGATATAGACCTTCGTCACAATCCACCGGCCCGTTGCCTTGCGGTGTTCCCCTTGGCCTTTCTTCTCCCCACGCAGGCACACCATTGCCGTGTTGTTAGGCCCAAAGTCCCCGCCCGTTGCTGTCAACCAATCGTCAGCCGGTTCCCATCGGTACTTCGTCCCGTCTTCACCTGTCCACCGAGCTTGTTGAATGTTGAGGTTCGTATCAAAGCAATCGTAGATAGCACCGGCAGGCCGGGTGAACTTGCCCTCGTAAAACAACTGGTACTTCCAATCGGGCAAGATGTCTTTCTGCCGTGCAATCTCCTGGTGGTCGGCTTCAGGGTTATCTGCCGTGTGGAAGTTGATGAGGTCAATCGTCGGGTCCTCGATGCGTTGCCCGTTGCGATCCACACATTTGTCGTGATACCGAGTCTTGAGCCACCCCAGTTCGTAAGGCGTCGTCAGCATGAACTTCCGCGCTCGATACACCTGACGACGACGATCAATAGCTTCGTCAGACTCCACTTTGAAGTCGCTTTGTCCGGCTTCGTCCTCTACAACGCTCTTGTAGGTCGCCGATTCGAGAGAGTGTGAGTTCCGGGCGTAGCCGAATCGGATCACCACTTCCCCGAGACCTTGGCCCGTCACCTTCAACAATCCTTCGGGGGTGAACCGTAGTTCCTTCACCGGGTCCGACGTGAACTTGGCAAGCCCCAGTTCCTTGATGAACACTCTCAGGTACTCCGGTATGAGCTTAGCTGCCGCCAGAGTGAATGACGGAGAGACCACCAAATGATCGTTCAGTTCTTCAGGATGAAACCGCCTCTGAATCTCCCTCAAGGTCAGCCAAGGGGCGATCACAGTCTTCCCGCTCTGAGCACCGCAAAGTGCTAATACAATCTGTTTGCTACTATTCCATATCTCAAGTTGGCCTTTATGGAACCAGGGTTGAGGGATTTCGGCGTCTATGCGTTGCCCGATGTTCTTGTAATAGGAGTCCAGCTGATCTTGCAGCATGGTCTCCATGAAGTCAATCTGTTCGGTTCCCCCTTTGGGCTTAATCGGAGGCATTAGCGTTGTATGTCCTCGAACTTAGCGCCAGTGTTCGCCATTTGGGACATGATGGCGCTACCCTTCATAGCGTTTGTGACCTCGGTTAGCCACTGCCTTGCGGTCTCGGCGTCTTCCAGGAAGGTGACGGTGATGCTCACGATCAGTTGCAGGGTCTCGGGGTCCGCCACTCGGACCCTCACGTCTCTTGGCAGTAGGGCCTTCGCGAACTTGTCCCAGTAATCGGCCAAGTCCTTGTTCGACATGGCCGCACGTTGCTGGTCGTCGGCCAGTCTCGTCATCACTTCTTCCGAGAGCATGTCGAGAATGATCTTGCCCTTGATCTTGGCCCTTTCGAGGTGATCGGTCACGAGCCTCTTGTCCTTTGGCGGTGCGACGACAATCTTGTTGCTCATAGGAGCCTCCTGATAGTGCTCGGCTTGGATCGTGTGCCAACGGGTGTCCGTTCTCGGTTACCTTTCTTTTTAGGCTGTTTGTACTTCGGCACGATCCCGAAGTCTTCTTTGAGCACGGACAGCGTTTTAGCGTCGTGCTGATTGATTTGCCACGTACTCTTGCAGAACGTCCCTGCCAGCAGCCAGTCCCTTATCATTTCATCCGGCACTACCCAAGCGCCACGCGAGGCTTCAACCAAGCCAACCCCGGCAAGGTACTTTTCAAACTTCTTTGCGAAAGGATGCCTGACTGACAAACAATTGGCGGGATTCCTGGGAGTCGTGAACTCGATCCCCATTCCAGCCCGAATCATGTTCGGCTTACTTGAGTTCAGAACACCGCTGGTAATACTGACTCTGGCTGGTATGACCACACTGAGCATATCCCTCTTGAGTTGGTCCAGTATAGGCTCCATGTTCGGATGAATCAGTAGCCAGTAGCCCGCGAAGCGATACACCACCATTTGACGGAGCATCTTTTCGCGATCTAAGAATGGGGTTAACCAATCTGGAAAGTCGGCTTTTGGCACAGTGTAATCCTACCAGACGTGCAAAAGCCCCAGTTTGAGGCTGGGGCTTGTTGTCGGCTCATCCGTGAGCCAGTGAGGTGCATGGGTAGCCCGAAGACTCCCATACATCGTACCCTTATTCGTCGTAAGCTGGATCAGCTACAACGCAATCTGACGGCACATCGCAGTTCAGAACATCCGAAGCAGGATCGGGGGCCACATCTGAGGCTGGATCAAAGGGAGGCGTGGGGGCAAAGGTCACCACACCATTCTCCACTGCAACAACGACGCCTGAAACCAAAACTCGGTCACCGATATTCATAAGTTTGTTACCTCCAAAGGTTGTTTGAGAATGTACCCGACGAGGCGAGTGCAATAACGCATCATACAGAACGCTTGTCAACAGCCTTAACCTCCTCGAACTTGCGGTGCAATAGGCTTAGATACCGCTCTTTCGCCTTCGGAGAGAGCAACTGCCACCAACCGCCGTCTACTTTCAACTCGTTCAGTTTGCGGCATCCTTGCTCAAACAGACCTTCTTGCCAGCCTGGTTTACGGGTTCCGCGATACTTGATTCCCATGTGCTTCCTCCCTTACTCGTTTCTTGAGTGCTTCCCCGTGTAACGGGCAGTCCCAGTCCACAATGTGATACCCGTTGTTGTTGCCGTATATCCCTCCGACTTCGCATGTGCAGCCATTCAGGACAGCTTCTTTTGTTCCTGGATTTGGGTGTCCGTTAACCATTCTTCCATCTCCCATCAATCGCTCGTTGCTTGTTGATCTCAAACTTGTTCCTCAAGTATGCATCC
>ERZ869929.855-NODE-855-length-13426-cov-3.652831_pt1 | contig 13426 bp, 10 predicted proteins | sample MGYA00579312_ERZ869929 | MGnify/ENA primary metagenome ERZ869929 (study PRJEB32216, sample SAMN09231818) | wastewater metagenome | place: USA: Maryland | collected 2016-08-09 | study: EMG produced TPA metagenomics assembly of the PRJNA472060 data set (Reclaimed... | reverse complement strand
CGCTCTTCCGATCTAATGCATACAAGTAAACATTACCTACATAGAATCTCAATAGTTCACTCCCTGTATAGTAAGTAAACACATTAACACCATGCTTTTTATTCAAAGAACTTTCTTGCCCTGATAACTCGCCACCTGTTGAATAGGTCTGTACAGATTTCTTTAGGTTATATTGCGATTTCAAAAACGATAAAACATCTTTATTTAATCGGGAGATTGCACGTTTTTTTACATCTGCAAACACCCCGATAAAACTGCCCTGTCCCTCGTTGGCTACCGAATCTATGTTTTGAAGGCTCACACCGGGTAGGTCTGTAATGTACTTACCGCTGACAGAATCAGAAGTCTGACAATGCAACCCTACACCGATGTAATCCTCAAAGCAAAACAATGGAATAAATTTATTTAGTAACCTGCATCTGTGCAGTTATCGCAATCGTTAGTAATATCATACAACAATGAACCTCTGTTGCCTGTTAATGGGTCAGCAGCTAAATATGCAGTAGATGGGATAGTCCATAAACCGAAGTTTTTAGAAACTATCATGTTCCAACCTTTCTGCAATGTTGCAGGAGATTCACCACCTGTATCGAAATCAGCTTCACAATCGTTGTACTTCAACTGAATATCTACATTTACCGGAAGTAGTGTAAGTCCACCACTCGCAGTTGTTGTCATGAATGGTAACGGTGCAACACCGAACAATGAAGTTCCTTTAGCACCAGCTTTAAATCCTTGATACTTCAGATATTCTACTAACTGTACTGCGTTTTTCTCATATACCAAAATGTTGTTGTCATCTATAATGTCAGCAACATCATTATCATAGAAGAAGTCCACACCTGCTGCCTGAATGCGTGTATCAAGTCCGTTCAGCTGACCCATTTTAGATGCTTGTTGCATCATGAAGTTATTGAACAAACCAGCACCTACAACAATCGGTCTTCCACTCATGTTGTTGAATCGGAAGTCAGAAAGAATCTGTGTCAATCCATCAGTCAACGAAAGAACATCTGTGTTTTTGCTCATGTTGATAGTAGCTGCTGTATTAACGCCTGTACGTCTGTTCACACCAACGGCTGCTGCTGCTAATGTCACTAAGTCCTGATTGACACCTGCTAACAACGCATTAGCTGCAACCATTAATTCTTCGATGAACTCGTTTGGAACAGATGTGCCGATAATAGCTGAAGGATTAGAACTTGCTTTATCATACGCTGCAATTGTTTCATCTTCTATGTGTACTGCAATTTGTCTGAATCCGCCAACACTTACACTATCGGTAGTGTATGCAGGTACATTTGTAACATCACATGACGGAGTTGTTTCTGTGTTCTCTACTGTGTAGCGTTTACGCTTCTTTACCTGTACTGTTTTGTAATGACCGTCGAATGTGTCATTCTTTACACTTCCCGGAGTATGTGCAGTTAATAAAGATTGTGTGAATCCGGGTAACTCAATTTTGTACTGGGGAGTTGCACCAGTTGCGATTTCCTTAATGTGTTGGATTATCGCAGGAATAGGTCCGTTTGACATTTTTAAAAGAATTTTATAAGTTAATTATTGGTAACTTATGGCTTCTTCTACGGCTTTATCGAACTTTGATGTGTCAAGTGAACCGCTGCCATGAGTTTGTGTCTGCTGCAACGGTTTATCGTTTCCTTTTGTGGCTTTCTCATCCGTAACAGCAAGTAATTTGTTTTGTGCTAAAACACCTTTTGCAAAGTCTTCGTAAGAAGTCTTGTTGTTGCGTTCGTCAAGATAATCGAGTGATTCATCATCTGCTCTTTTAATCTCGAATTTGCCAGTTGTATAGTTGTAAATCTTTTTTGCACCTTTTTCCATTAGTGCCTTATTTATCTTTTGTTGTGCTACTAAAGTATTCGTTTCTATGTCATACTCGTTTGCAAACTTCAATCCGCTAAAAAACAATTCTTCTTTAAAACTGCTTATCGCATCTTGTTTCTCTTTTTCCTTTGCTTGTATATCGCTTAGATATTTTTCTTCCTTAGCTTTGAACTCACTAACTAACCTGTCGATTTCTTCCTGTGCTTTTTTTGCTTTTCCGTCATCTCCCTTGTTGTCTGCTTTAGCCTTTGCACTCTCCAATTCTTTTATCTTTCGTGCTAATGCAGATACTCGTTGTGGTGTGGACTTAATCCCGGATAACTCTGTTTTAATAGCTTCGTCTTCCAACAATTCATCCATAGCTTCCTGAACTTTACTATCAACTCCATTCAATGCTAATGCAGTAAAATGTTGTTTAAGTGTGTAGTTCTGTTTCGCAGATTCTGTGTCGTAAAGATTAGATTCCACTTTTGTTGCTATCTCTTCAGCAACGTCTATCCCTCCTATCTTTTCTGCAATCGCTGTAAATTCAGGACTTGCAATATCAACACCAGCTTTCTTTGCTAAGTTTTCAAATAACTTCTTTAATTCCATTATTTTTGTTTTTCAGGTTTAACTGACTTCAATGCTTCAAGTTCTGCTTTCAATCGTGCGTTTTCTTCCAACGCTGCTTTAGCTTCTTTCGGAGTGACTATGTTCTTTAACAAGTCATCTTTTTGCGATTTAGAACCATACTGCCACCCTTGTATCTTTTGGTTTTTGTGTATGTCTTTTAGTAAATCAATCCCTTTTTTAGAGAACTCGAATACATTTTTTTGTGTGTCTATTGCGATAAATGATTTCGCCATAATTCAATTGTTTGTGTAAATTTAAATAACTATATTGATATTTATTTTTATACTTATTTACCTATTAGTTTAAATTTCATTCTTATTGATACAGGTACAAACTCTTCATCTACCGGGATAAACTTATGACCACAATTCCAACCACCTGCATAGTTTGGAAGATTGTAAACGGTAGTATCTTTTTTCATTCCATTCGGTAGTTTGGTTTTAGAATTGCATGGTATTTCATCACTACATATATCCACACCGTCTACGTTATCATATAGGATAGTGTTTAACTCCGATTTGTGAACGTATTTCTTTTTAACCATGTGCTTACACCACTCACGAGATGTCTCTAATAAACTGCCTGTATATGTGTACCATTCGAGTCCTAAGTCTTCAGCGATTAAGTTAGTGTATGTCCGATTGTAGGTGTGTATTCCATCAACAACAAATGTCTTTGTATATTTCTCAAATGCACCTAAGTTTTCTTTATCACCTGTAATAAAATCTGACATTGACTGCTGAAAATCTGAATATGAACCGCCTGAAGTAATGTTAGTTTGAAGTATCTCCTGAACTTTTCCTATCACGTTTACATTAACACCCGATTCACCTAAATACATTGCCGTTCTTGCTATACTTTCCTGTCTTAATATCTTTAATATCTCGGTAGTTGTTGCACTCGGTGACGTTGCAAATGAACTAAAATATTCTTTAGTGACGTCATCTATTTTCTCAAATGACTTCAGTAAGTCTTTAGAATACTTCTTGTATTCGTCTGTGAAAATAACTTTCTCAAGTCTTGTTCTAAGGTTAGATAATATACGGTAGTTGTCTATCGTGTTTCGGATATTTCCCCTTGAATCGAGTTTTAGGTCTTTAGTAAGTGATATTATTTCTTTATAGATTGACTGCTGAATCTTTGGAACTCTATCCATAAATCCATTGATAGAATCATCTACCGTAGTTAATACTTTATTTATCGAACTCATTGAATAGGCAACATTGCATCAACAAAAGAATTGGATTTAATCGTTTCTTGGGCGTATTTATTCATGATTTTCATCTGTTCGCCATAAGTTAAATCAGGGAACCCTTCATTCTCTTCTAACGCACGTCTTACATACTTATGAACATTTGAACTTATAACATAGTCGGTTTCATTAATACCTTTGTTCTGTAATCTCAATATCTTTTCATCTTCACTTATGCCGTATAATGGGTCAAGCTTATAAACTAACTTAGTGTATGTACTCACATTTGAATCGTGAGCAAATCGCTTTAAAGATATTTCCATTTCCATACTCGCAAGTATTACAGAACTCATATTTGCTGACTTTGCCTTTTGATATTCTTCTATCAACAAAGCATTGTTCACTAAGTCATATTTTTGCGGAACTGTAACTGTTGGCAACTGTTTTTCTCTTTGCTCTTTATTCGGGATTACAAAATAGTACCTAAGTTCATTAATATAATATGCCACGTTTTCACGAACATATTTTAAAATAGTTGCAACCCTGTAAGCAAAGTTATCAGTTTCATCTCTATCCCATTGCTTCGATATTCCTGATTCATTCAATGGTACTTCAAACAGGAACTGCATGTTTACACTCTCCAATGCCTGATATAAATGTTTACTTACGCTTTCTTCTATAATCTTAGTGATAGCTGTGTCCTTCTGTATATACCCGGCAGGTGGGATAGGTGGTATCTGTTGATTAGGTTTCGTCAAGTCTACATTTATCTGGTGTGATTTAAACGGACTTACTGTTTCATAGCCTGTGCCGTTGCAAGTCTTACAATCCTGATGTGTTACATTGAATCCCGTGCCTTTCACCCTGCCTGTTCCTTTACACTTAGCACAAGTATTCGTATTGATAGTCCACTTTTCAGAATATATATGCAATACTTTTTCAGCTTGTAAATCAGAATATTCCCTTGCAGCTTCGTTAAGGTGTGTGACCATTGAATTTATAGGACTCTTCCAAACAACCTCACCGTCAACATTTTTATAGAACATTCCACGCACTCTGAATGCCTGTAATTCGTTTAGATTCTGTGTGAATCTGCTAACCTCTATTATCTTGTTGTCGTCTGACTTGTAATATTCAACAACCTCATTAAGTGTTGACAGTATATAAATCGGATATTCTTTTTTCTTTCCGTCTTCAAATACCGTTACCGTTCTATCTGACTTTACTATACAATAATCATTCTCTTTAAAGAATATTGTTTCATCAGAGTTTGAAATATAAGGAACAGGCTCTATCAGTTCATTCTCTTCAATATCATACTTTAATGGACATATAACTATCACACTATTGGCATCTATCAGCACATTGCTTAATGCCTCATCGAACAGCCAACTGTCTAAGCTATCGTAAGTAGGAAAATCGGACTCTAAATAATACTGTAATGTTTCTTTGATGAATGTAGGACTTTCGGACTTTGAATAGTCAACTTTATAATCAGGTGACCTCTGAATCTTCGTAAGAGATGTGATAACCTTATTTATCGGATGTTCGGTCTTCGGGGCATAGATACTATAACGATACTCTTTTATTTCTTCAGGCTCATTCGGTCTCCTTAAATCTATCAGCTTCTTTGGTACTTCACCGTTAGCATGAGTTTTTAAATCGGTATATAGTTTAACAGCATCGGTTTTAGCGTTCCACTTTATCTTTCCATCGTGGTGAGCAATTATATCTATTTGGTCAATCGTTGTCATATTTTCATTCTTTCCGGGATGAATAATCTCTTATCTCTTATTGGATTCATTCTCTTAATCCCTGCTTTCCTTGCATGAAAAGCTGCAATGTCTTTATAATTATTCTTAACATGAATAGGTAACTTGTTACCGCCTATTGAATATGCGTAATAGTCTTTAGTGAGTTTATATGCCTGAAGATGTGCTGTTTTCCTGTCCCTTGCATACCAAAATATCGGAGTGAAATTCTCTTTATGTGGAAACTCATTTAATTTCAGAGATGCCAACTGAAATGCTAACTCATCAGCTATCCTTGCCCCTCCGAAGTTAGTGCCTTTTATCGGTGGATTTTCATACACTTCTTTGACAGTATCAAAATACTTCTTTGTCTTATCTGACTTATCAAAATACACGCATTCGCTGTGATAGTTCCACATTTGTGCATTTGGATAAAGTTTCCTAACGTCATTTATATCACACCATACCGAAGTTTCGGATAGTCCTGTATTGCTCATTGTCCATCCTGTGCCTTTGCACTCTTCAAATAGTTCTGACGGCTTCTTAGTGTAGAACCATATCATGTCAACATCAAGGAATATCGTTTCATCATAAGGGCTAAAATCATACATCCATGTCTTTACCTTTATATATTCGGGTTTCCCATTTGTAATATAGCTTTCTATCGGAACTGTAACTAAATTATCGAATACGTCTGATTCAATTAGTTGATAGTTATGTGCCAATGTAATAGGCATTTCTGGCTCTACATTCTTTATTGATATGGCTAAGTTTTCTGCCATTCTAAGGTACTCGTAGTTACCTATTGCTATTAGTAGTATGCCTTTATTCGCATCCATTTCCGCAGTTGTTATTTTTTCCATTGAAATATCTTCTTAGTTTGAAATTCGCTTTAGCACTAAAATCTATCTTACTATTCCAGTCTATCTCATAATCTCCCTGCTGGCTCATGCTATCCGTAAATTCTAATCTGTTGGATGTAATAGTTACGTTGTCATGCTTTAGTGCTGTTATCAATTTATCATGCATTTCTTCTGTCAGATAATCAGTTTCAACTTCATATTCTTTCTCTATGTCTGCACTCAACCTGCGATATTGCCCTGATGTGTTTCTGTATATTTTCTCCTTCACTAAGTGTTTTGGAGAATGCAAGAAAAACGGTAAGTCTATCTTATTTGTAACTCCTGTCGGATAGTTAAACCCAAATGCATCTTCATTATTCGAGTATTCAATAGTTGACACATAGCAACAATCATATGTCGGAGTGAACAAGTTAGAACATGCTATCACATTCTTATCTGAATCCAATATACAGTAAGTAAAACAACTATTTGGTAATGCGTTCGCTGGGTATTCTACATAACCCTTTCTCCAATATGGTTGATAGTCGTATCTCGCTTCATCTGTTTCAAATGCTAATGTAGGCACATCACAACAAGTCGTATTTTCGCAGGTAAAGTCTATCCCTAAAATATTCTCTATGACAGCAATTAAATCATCTCTGAAATACTCACCTGTTGGAAATGCATTATCTACTACGGATGTTACATTAAAGATGTATGTCTCAGCCATTCTGATATTGTCAAAACAGAATCCGTTTATGTGTGGTGTTGAATCAAGTGAAATAGTTATATCATGATTCCCTTTATAATTGGATTCAAAAGATACCGTTATAGTTCCTGAAAAGTCCGATATAGTAAATGGTAAATTCTGAGTAATAACTCCATCGAATATCGTTACATTACCGGTAAAATCGTTGTATGAAGACGTATAATCGAATGATAGTGTATAGAAGTCATTTGCAGATACCAATGAATGAGTAAACTTGTATGAAGGTGTTGAACCATAATAGCAAAGTTGTGAGCCGTCATAATAGAATGATTTGCCTATGTTTGTTGAAGGTGTTGTGCCTGTTAGTCCTGTCCATGTTCCAAATGCATTGTTTACATAACTATCTGAAGGTATGTCTGCAATCGTGAATGTAGTTCCTACTAATGTACTTGTAGTGCCATGATTAACATCTATAATGTTGTTTAAAAATGAAAGATATTCATCTTCCTGTGTTCCAAATGAAAGATAAATATCCCATTTTACGGTATATACATAGTAATTGCCAAAACTATAAGTCAACTCATAACCGCCAAGAAAACCATAATCTTTGTATCTGATTTCGTAAATATTACCACCAATATATAATGTTACTCCTTCAATCTCCGGAGATGCGAAGTCAACATCAAAACTTATATCCGTACTTGTTATTTCATCAAATGGATTAACAACAAAATTGCCATTCTCAATAGCTATATCTTCAAAGTCATCATAACACAAACTGCGAATGTCTGTATTATCTATTGGGACATTGTCAGTATCGTATTCATTGAATTTGTACATTGAACATATAGGATTTACCTCTACTTCATCATCAACAATAACCTCACAACTTGCATCACAGATAGCTACATATAACTTTTCAGATGCCAACACATCTTCGTCTGTATCTACGTCAATCTGAAAGTTAATAGATAAATCATTACACTTTGGTAAAGGTGCATATTCGTCTGTATCACAGGCTAAGTTTTCCTTATATCCAAACTCTAAAAATGAAAATTCGGGACTTGTAATATTCAAAACACCAATAAAGTTAAATGAGTAATTATTGGCTCACGCCCAGTTATATAATACAAATTTAGCAATTTTACACCACTTTTATTTAATTACTATTTACCTAATAGTTGACAAACTCAATTTTATTATCTAATATTGAAACATGAAAAAGATACTATTTATTTCAATCCTTGCAATAAGCTGTTCAAAATACAGAAATTGCAGTCCTGAATGTCAGGTGCAACAAATGTCATCTAATGGATATGTAACTATTGGAACAGGTAATATTGATGCATGTACATACTATGATTATGTCATGAAATCGCCAACGCATACTGATGCAAACGGCAACAAGATAGATGCTGAATCGCTAAAGATTGTTTGTCCTTAGTATTTCGGTATCAATATAAAGTCAGCACTACCGTCTACAAATGAATATTCTATCTCTTTAATCCACCCATAAGACTGTACACCGTCACATGAATACGCAATCAGTCCTTCAGGATTTGCCTTAACCAATTTATACTGTTCGTGCGTAAATGGTACGTCATTAACTTCATGCAATTCAGCACTAAATAACGGAATCTGCGAATACAGAAAATCCGTCTCTAACAAATTCTGTTTCTCAGATATAACACCGCTGTCTATCTTACATCCGCTTTCAAGTTCACCTTCGGCTGCAATGTTTCCTTTCCCGGATGTAAACACCAATTCCTTTACGTCTTTAATAAACGTAGTTAGATACTTGAACCAACGCATTGCCATTCGTGCCGGACTAATCCTGAAATTCAACACCGTTGGTGCATCCAATATATTAGCATCATTTGTTATGTTAGCCTGTTCAACTATAATACCTTCACCTGTATATCCATAGCTACCGCCACGTTCTACACACAAGATAAACGTATCGTTATCGAACCGCCAGTCTTTAGTATTGTCATTTCCCTTACGTCTTGTTATCTCAATAGCATATCCACTCGCTATAAACTTACATTCTTTCTCTAAAGTCTTGTTGTGATTGACTAACTTAGTTGAATATTCCCTTTCTGTCAGAAATTCATCAAGTCCGTTATACTCTTCAGCTTCATATCTTGAATACCCTGTTTTGAAGTTCTTGATATGCAGGTTTAAATCAGGTTTCTTCTTTACCGTTACACTCCCGATGTCTGTAATTACAGTATCATTATAGAAGTATTCCCAATTTTCAACCCTTAATACGTCTACATCGCCACGCTGTTCAATCGTAAATCCTATACCATAGATAGCATCAATAGCATTTATAATATCCTGAAAAGATAGTGAAAATACAGGCTTTGCATTCGTTGCCTTAACTTTCTCAATTCGCCTTAAAAATAGTCCATATGTTAGTGCTAACATCCCACCACACCCATCTGCAAACATATTATAAGGTTGTGAATCAGTACGCCCTAAAAACTCGCTGTAAACTCTTAAACAATTATTTGTGACGTATTCAGCAGTATGGCTTAATGCTTCATTTACTAAGTAAACTTTTGCAGGTGTTGAATCACAGATTGAAAGTGTGGTTATCGTTAAACTATTTGGTAGTTCATGCGTAATTATATAATCAAAGAAATTTCCACTTGTTGTCTTTACACCATTGAATAAAACATACATTAATATCTGGTCGCCTTCATTCAATGTCGCTGAGAATGTTGTATTAACGTCCCATGCATATATATAATCAAATCCGCTTCCTGTATTTGATAGGGTATCAAAATAAAGTATAGATGAAAAGACACCACCACTCCATTTAGAAACCACAAACCTTATGTCCAACGGTGTTATTGTCGCTGATGTTGTGTATATTAAATTTCCTTTAGAAACTACACTAAATTCAAATAGATTATCCCGGCATAATATGTCTGATGCCGTTATCTGTAAGATGTTGTAAGTATCTGCAACATCTGAGTCAATAGCACCGATGTTTTTCTGCCATGTCGAAAACGGCACAAATGTTTCTATTTCACTAAGTTTATAATTATCGAATGGCAACCAATGCTCTATTATCATGCTTCCTGTCGTACTTCCAAATGCAGTATCTATATCGTTTGTAAAATCTTCAATGATTTCATTCTCGCTATCTGCTGAACTTGTAAGAAGTATTGTTTTACTCGGTACGTCTATTTCTTTTCCCATCCATTCATACAACGCCATATCCGTACTACCGTCTATACATTTAGTTGAATCCATGTCAACTTTAGTATCTATTGCGTTTGTTAGCTTATATAGGCATCCCTTGCGTTCTAAGCCTATCTTACAATAACAGTCTTCACCACAATACCACTCACTATTATAGAATGTAATACTGTATTCTCCTAAATCTACAAACTCGCTTTCACACTTGTATTGAATCAGCATTGTAGCTACCGCATCTATTCCGTCAGCATCATACAATGTTTTTAAAATAGTATAACCATTACCGTATATCTCCACAGTCTGATTATCGCTCTCTGCCATGATGCCATGATAATTATCTGACCGCTTCAGCTTTATCTTTGTCGCATCAAAACCCACAGGCTCATCTACTAAAGTGCTATTTATATAAAACCTAAAAACCATTTCTATTGTTCTTTATCTGCTGTTCGCTGTTTCCGTTTCTTACAAATGTTTCAAACCCTCGTTTGTCAAAGTTTACCAATAACTGCGGATTCTTTGATAGTTCTTTAGATAATGATTTAGCTAACTTATCGTAATCCATGCCCTGGCTGATTATAGTTTGTTTTGGTATCATTAAATCAGGTACTAACAACGGCAACATCGAATTTGGAATACCTTTCAGCATCTTGTTAGTCTTTGCATCAACTACCCTTTCACCTTTAGATAGCATAGCCGGGATGCTATCACTTGTTTCCGTTCCACCACCGTTTACATATTCAGTACCTTTAGCATATTTAGGTATTTTCTGTGATGCTATCACCGCTACCTGTGCAGCAGTTGCAGCGGTAGTAACTATTATGTTAGCTATTGCAGCAGGATTTAATGACCCTCCCTGTAATGCAAGTATTTTTGTAATTGCCAATGCACCGTTTACTATTGCCTGTGCTATTGCTGCCTGTTTGTCTGCCTGTGCCTGTCTTGTTTTAACTGCTGCAATTTCCCTTTGGTATCTTAACTCTATTCGTGTCTTTTGTGCTTCAGTTAATTCTTTATTCGATAACTCCCGATTCTTTCTATCATTCAGTTGTTGTATCTCGGCATTGAATGCAGCATTTCTATTTGAATTTGCAATCGTGAAAATAGTATCTGCTGTTTCCTGTGCTACTGCAATGCTTGTTTCTTTTATAGCAATATCCCTATCTTCTTGTGCTTTTTTGTCCTCTTCATAGGCATCTTGTTTTGCCTTATTGATAGCATCCAAGTCAGCTTTTATTTTTACGAGATTATCTTCACTCGCTTTCATTGATGCAATATACTGTTCTTGAAGTATTTGATTTGTGTAAAGTGCTGCTTCTTGTTTGGCTTTTTCTGTGTCTTGAAAAGACTTCAGATTCTTATCAAGCATCTCTTGTTCTTGTTTCAATCTTTCAAGTCCAACTTCAGCATTAAATTTATTTTCTTCTTCTAATGCTTTCTTTTTTTCGAGTTGTTGTTTTTGTCTTAATTCAACTAACTTCTTTGCATCTTCTATCTCTTTTTGTTTAATTTCTTCCTTTAGTATAATTATTTTATCCGTTAATTCTTTTTCGTTTTCTAATCTCTTTTTCCCTTCTTCAGTCTTTGAATCATCCCATTGTGCAAGTTTTCTTAACTGCTTTAATTCTTCTTGTGCAAACTGAAGTTCTGTTTTTAGCGTTTCTTTGTTTTGTGCTTTCATCAAATCCAACTTCATCTTATGACTACGTTGCATCTTTTCAAGTCCTATCATTAGATTCTGCTCTAACCTATCATTAGATTCTTTCATGGCAAAATCAGACAATCCTAATGCATCAGATAAATCTTTAAATCCTTGAACTACCGCACCTGTTGCCTTTCCAATACCTTCCAATGTTTTAGTAAGCAATCCGCCTGACTGTTTCAGTTTGTCCCAATTAGAAATAAGTGCAATAACTGCTAATAATACCGCACCTATCCCTGTTGCTGCTAATGCTATCCTGAAAACTTTTAACGCACCTGCACTCTCTCCAACAACAAACGTATATGCCTTTTGTGCTGCGATATTCAATCCTAAACTTAATGCCGTTTGTTTCTGTAACGCATTCTGTATCTGTTGCAATCCCTGTGTGATTGCCATTACCGCATTCAACTTTACTAATGTCTTTTGCAAATCTTTATTCTCATCTCCGGCTAATGCTGCTGCACCTTGTATAATCTGAAACGCTGCTGCACCTGTCTGAATACCTTGTAATGCTGCATCTAATCTGAATGTATCACTTGCAAGTACATTGATAGCTTGTTGTGCATCTCCCATCTGGTCTTTGAGATTCCCACCTGCTCTTGCTAACTTGTAAATCTGTGCCGTTGATGCTTCACCCGATTGGAACATCTTTACCAATTCGTCTCTTGATTGTCTTAATTGTGTCCTGAATGATTCTGCTTTCTTAGTAGCGTCCTTGATAGCTTCACCGCCGAATGCTCCTGTTGCAGCTTTGCTAACTTCTTTCATCCCCTTACTAACACCGTTCAGAGAAGATTCGTACTTCTTAAATTCCTGATTTGTTTTCTTAAACTGTTCTGCATTAGCTTTATCAGCTTTGCCTATTTCTTCCAACATATCCACTCCAGGCTCAAGCCCCTTTGTGTCTGCTACTAACTCTATTAGATACTTCATCTGTCTTTAAATTTTGTCTACGTTTGTAATCCAAATCTGAATAGAACTGATATATAGTTCTGTTCTTTATCTCACTTATTTTGGCTACATCGCCAACAAAATCCCTTTGCATATCAGATAGGCTCTGTTCTACTTTTCTGACAGAATAGAAGAAACCATATCCAAATGATTCTTTGTCAACTCCTTTGTTATTGCCGAATAAATCTCCAAATTCTTTTCTAATTCTTTCATAAACGGCATTAATTCCAACAAAGGAGTCTGCAAAAAAAAATCAGTTACGGAACTATGTTTTTTCCAGAACTCGATTTTCTCTGCATTATATTTAAAATCATACGTTCTTGGGTCTTCAGATTTTTCAAAGAATACTATTGATGCTAACTTGTATAAAATGTCAGTATCTACATACCACGTTAACCGTTCTTTCAAGATGTCGTTTAGATTCTTTAATTTATATACGTCTATTTTCTGAGATTTCAGAACCTTGTCAACCGCTTCAACATGCTGCTGCATATACTCATAAGTAATCTTCATTCTTACTTCTTCATAGAATGTAATCGTTTTAAGTCCACGTTCATAAGGTATGTTGAAGTAATCCTTAAACCTGTAAAACGTCCGCCCATCAATACT
>ERZ869929.854-NODE-854-length-13464-cov-18.425535_pt1 | contig 13464 bp, 15 predicted proteins | sample MGYA00579312_ERZ869929 | MGnify/ENA primary metagenome ERZ869929 (study PRJEB32216, sample SAMN09231818) | wastewater metagenome | place: USA: Maryland | collected 2016-08-09 | study: EMG produced TPA metagenomics assembly of the PRJNA472060 data set (Reclaimed... | reverse complement strand
ATGACCCTCCGCCTCACCAACTCCGACCAGACCACCAGGCCGTGCCCGACGTGCCTGGGGAAGAAGGTCGTGGCCGCGGCGCCGGCACAGCCTCCGCCGCTCTCGGCCGCGGATGAACTCCGCGAGTATGTCGAGTCGTCCCGAGAGAGATTCGCGGAGCGAATCGGGGCCCGCGGGGACGGATTGGTGCCACAGATTTTGCGGATGTTCATGGACGTCTACATGCCCAGAGGACCAGAAGCGTTGCAAGGCGAGCTCGACCGACACGCCCTCGCCATGCGTTCAGAAGGAGCCGACTGATGCGGAAGTTCCGAAAGCGACCCGTGACCGTCGAAGCCGAGCAATGGTGGCCGCCCGGGCACAGTCAGCACGTCCCGATCGCGGGCGTCGAGAAGGGCCCGCGCGAGGACCAGCCCTACGGCATCGCCACCCTGTGCGGGTTCGAGGTGGTGTCCCCTGGCGACTGGGTGGTGAAGGACGAGATGGGCTACGTCCTCCTGTTCGACCACCACAACTTCTCGCAGTCGTTCGAGGAGGTGCCGGACCCGCCGCAGATGTACCCGCGCCCGGGCTCATACGGCGTGACCGTCACGGCATCCCAGGAGCAAACGACCGATCGAAAGGACGAGGCGTACAAGGCGTCCGTCGACTTGAGCGAGTTTCACCGCCTCACCATGCAAATCAGGATGGGCGCCAACGTCGGCCTCATCTACCCGCCCGTCGACGCGACAATCGGCCGCGTTGTCATGGGCGTTTCGTCGGCCCAGACGGACCAGGATTCGACTTCCACACGCCCCAACGAGGACGACGCCATCGACATCAAGATCGAGCCCGTCGAGGTGACGTACGGACCGTTCACGCCCAAGGGTGGCACGCTCCCGACCGGGGTGGAGTTCACGCCCAGGCGACGCGACGAGGACGACGATGGCTGCTGACCCGGGGTGCGATATGAATGAAGCCATTTCGATCCTGTTCATGCTTCTCGGCGCCCACGCCATCTGCGACTTCCCGCTCCAGGGCGACTTCATGGCGAAGGCCAAGAACCCCGTCAGCCCACTGCCCGGCGTCCCGTGGTGGATCGTGATGGCCGCGCACAGCTTGATCCACGGCGTTGCGGTGGCGAGCGTGACCGGGCGGCCTGATCTTGGGGCCCTGGAAGTGTTCACGCATTTCTGCATCGACACCGGGAAGTGCCGCGGGGGGTACGGATTCACGACCGACCAGTGCCTGCATGTCGTGTGCAAGGGGGTCTGGTGGATGGTCTGGATTGGACTGCACCAAGGAGCCTGACATGCTGCAAGGAGTGGTTGGGCTAAGTAGAAGCGGGCGCGAAATCTACGGATACCCCGGCACGAAGTACGCCGCGTTCGTGGGCATGTTCAATCTGATGCCCAACGTATGGGCCGGCGGCGAAGTCACCATGCCGTATTGGACCGACCACAGGGCGTCGAGGTTTCTCACAGACGAAGAACTCGAGCGCGTCTATCCGGAACTCCTATCGCGGGATCTAACTAGCAGAGAAACCGGGCGCATCACAGGAGCCTGACATGCCCATCTACCCCATCAAGTGCCCCGGCTGCTTCCGCGGCGACGCCTTCTCGAAGATCGCGGATGTCGTGAAGCACGATGGCAAGGTGCGGTGCCCGTCGTGCGGCAAACTCGCCGAGCAGGACTACGCCGCCAAGGGCGTATCGGTGGTCTGCGACGAACTGCACGGCACCCGCCAGCGCCCCATGTGCGTCCGCGCCTCGCCCGAGGAGGTGCCCGAGCTCCGCCGCCGGTTCGGGGACAAGGGCGGGGCCAACTGGCAGGACGACGGCCGCGTCGTGTTCAAGTCGAAGTCCGAGGCGGCCAAGTTCTTCAAACGCGAGGACGAGCTGAAGCGGGCCGGGGCGGAGAAGAAGGCAGCCAAGGGCGGGGGGAAGACCGAACGGAGTCGCAATGCTGATTTTGGGCTGGTATGATGGCCTCGGTTGTCGGGGCTTCCGCCAGGGAGGCCAGCCGTGACCACCGGACAAATCAGGCAGGAACTAGCCGACACCCTCATCGGCAGCCCCCGCAGGCCGTTCGATACGTCGCTGCGATGCGTCAACGCGCAGTCGCTGCCGGCCATCAATGAGGCCACGATCCTGCTCCGAACCACCAAACCGTCGGACGACGCCTCCAACACGTCGGGGGCCCTGCTGTGCTTCCCGCTGGAGCCGGGGCTCCAGGCCCGCCTCTCCGTGGACGTCGACGCCGCGGACCCCGCGAGCAAGGCGGGCACCTTCCGCCTCTGGCTGGCCCGGGAGCGCCGGCTTATCGGCAACGAGGGGGCGGAGAAGTTCGAGTATCTGGCCGAGCACGCCTTTGACATCGCGGTCGCCACCACCGCCAGCCCGCCGCAGTATGCGGCCGACAGCCTGCTCCGGGTGACGGGCAACCTGACGGCCATCGCCGACGCGCTGTCTATCACCAACAACCACCAGCCCACGCCCTACGCCCAGGTCCACGACGACGGCCGGGCCATCACGATGCAGACCTGGGGCGCGCGGTACCTGTTCGTCGCCGGCAACATCGGCACGTTCTCCGGCATGCGCCTCTCCGTGGCCTCGATCTGACCCACACCCACCCTCGCCCGCCAAGGAGCGACCCATGTCCACCACCTGGAACGCCCAGCCCGTCATCACCCGGCGCCCCTGCGGGCGGTTATGGGATCTGTTCTTCCGCCTCCCCTACGACGCCAACCGGGGTCGGCCCGTCCGCGCCATGATCCTCGGTGACAGCCAGGAGACGGATGTCGGCGGCGCCGGGATTCACTTCGCGCCGTCGCTGGCTCAGGCCGCGTGCATCTTCTACGGGAACCACCCCGAGACGACGTTCCTCAAGCTCGGCACCGCCCGCAAGAACCCCGGGGCCTACCCGGGCGCGTGCGCCGTGCAGGCGGGCGGAGGCACGCAGAACATCACCTCCGACTACCTCCCGCCCGGCGTGACCGACTCCGGGCGTGACACGCTCTCGTCCCACACCAACAACTTCATCCTCCAGCCCGACTGGTTCAGTGTGGCCCCCCGGCTGGGGATTGCCGGCGGAGACTGGTGGGACAAGGCCAACGCCTCCATCCTGACCGACGTGTTCGCCCTGACCCGCCCCTCCGTGTCGGGCCAGATGACCTACTACGTCATCCGGCAGTCGCTGCCCGAGGGCACCAGCGGCGGGAGCCAGATCGACTCCGGCACGACCGCAATGGACCTGGTGAGCGACACGCTCTCGATGAAGTCCCAGACCATCGGGCCGCACACGTTCAGCAGCAGCCCGTACCTCCGCATCCAGTTCGACGGCTCGCACGCCTCGAACCCGTGCCGCTTCGCCGGCGTCCGGTTCCGCAACGCGACGGACACCCGGGGCATGTCGTTCACGTTCTTCTCGGACGGCGGCAAGATGATCCGTGACGCCCAGATCGACCACCCGAACATGGGTGCGTTCATCCGCGGGCTCGGGTTCGACTTCGTCATCCGGCCGATGGGGACCAACGACGCCTACAGCGGGTCGGGGTACACCGCGGCCGAGTGGAAGGCCCAGATCCTCGCCGATGCCGCGTGGCTCCGCAGCGAAGTGTTCCAAGACCCCACCTTCCCCATCATCTACCTGATGGACGACTACCGGCTGGGCGGCACGGCGGGCCAGAACACCCAGTACGACCAGTACCCGGGCGTGATCGACGAGGTGGAGCTGCTCATCGGCAACGTCGCGGGCGTCAACCTCCGACGCGGCACCCAGCGGAGCGGGTTCGGGCCGTCGACGCTCGACCTGACCGGCCTGACGTCCAAGGGCGAATGGGCCGCCCTCACGGTGTACTCGGTCAACGACCGCGTGTGGATCAAGATCGGCACCAGCGGGTTCTACCGGCACTTCAAGTGCATCGTGGCCCATACCTCGAGCGCGACGGACTGCCCCCTCGCGTCCGACACCGTGGCGGCGCAGAGCTGGTCGGAGATCCGGATGGGCGCGTCCTCGACGCAGACGCCCGACGCCACCAGCGACGCCATCCACCACAGCGACCACGAGGGCCGGACCCGCGGCTGGGCGGCCTTCATGGGGATGCTCGGCGCGGCCGGCGCCAGCAACCCCGGCGAATGGAAGTTTGCATCTCCGATGGCGTGAATCGGAGTCCGTGTCCCCGAGAAGAAAGGAAGACCCCCCCATGTCCAGAAACGCCGCCACCATCATCTCTCCCCCGCGCACTATGCCCGAGCTCACGCTCACCCAGGCCAGGACGCTCGTCTACTGGCACGAGCAGACCAAGGACGACGAGGACGGCCTGCTCGACATCAAGATGGCCGTCCAGGGCATCCACTACAAGTGGGGATTCATCGCCTACGACGACATCGACAAGCTCCGCAACGAGTTTGAGGTGTTGGGCCGCTGGGGCAAGCCCGACGGCTTCTCGGATCAGATGATGATCTACCCCTACTTCCGCGAGAACCCCACGCTCATCTACGAGGCGCTGCGGAAGGCGGAAGAGGCGATGGGGATGGAAAAGACGGAGAACCCGTACGAGGGCCAGGCGGTCGGCAAGAAGGGGACGTCGGCCGCTCGGGTGGCCGAGCCCCGTGCCGCTGCCCAGGCTGTGCCCGAGCCGGCCGCGACGGCGCCCGTGGTCCAGCCCGCCAAGGTCGAGCCCGCGCCCGCCGCGAATCAGCACGCCAAGCCCACGACCAAGCCCGGGAAGGGCGGCAAGCCCGGGAAGCCGGGCAAGGGCGGCAAGCCGTCCGGCAGGGGCAAGGCCGCCAGGCACGAGGTGTGATCCGTGCCGATCGCACAGCCACCACCGCCGTCGCTGCCCGGAAGGGACCGGGTGGACCTGCTCACGCCCCGTGAGCGCCTGGTGCTTTCGCTGGTCGGCGAGGGCTACGGGCGGAGGACGATCGCGGTGAAGATCGGGCGGTCCGAGCACACAGTCGGCAGTCACGCTGCGAACATTCACAAGAAGCTCCGGACCACGAGTCCTGCCCAACTGGTATTGACAGCGCTCGCGTACGGCCTGTGCCCCCACCCAAAGCATCGTCTACCAAATCAGGATCGCGGAGCGACGAAACCGCGAGTAGTTTTGTGCCGTCCCTGTGGTCACAGGTGAGCCAGGCCGCGGCCGTGTCGCCGTCGCTGTGGAGGATGAACACCCGGACGGGCCACACCCAGGCGTCGTCGAGCGGAACCCAGAAGAGCCCGAGATCGTCGGGAGGCTGGTCGGGAGATCGGAGCATCGTCAGGAGCCGGCGCTGATCGTGCCCGGCGTTGGAGCGGGACAGGAGCGACAGGGCCGTCTCGGTCTGGCCCCCGACAAAGTCAGCGACGGCGGGCCCGTTGGGGTGGTCTACGCGAGTCCGAATCACGCCCTTAGCCATGCAGGATGATACATGACCCCGCAGCGGAAGAAGAAAAAGCGGCGTGGAAAGCGGCTGGGACGGCCCGAGACGCTGAAACGCCCCCTGACGGTGCTGCCGACGCCCGAGCCCGATCGGCTGGTCGACATCAGCGAGATCCCACTCCGGGCGTCGCTCCGGAACATCGCCGCTGTCGCCAAGCTCGGGAGGATGGTCCCGGACGAGCTGGAAAAGTCGCTCAAGTTCTCGGGCCAGGTCCGCGACGACCCCAAGGTGAAAATCTACGTCCGCCAGCGGGCCACGGATACCAGCGTGACGATCTGCAAGCACATCAACGAGGTTGCGCTCGAGTACGACAAGGCCCAGGCCGAGAGCAACCCGGCCGGGTCGATGGCCGTCGTGACCGAGAGCAAGGGCGACGGGACCGAGGGCGACGACGGGAAGACCAAGATCACGATCACGGTGAACTGATGACACATGGCGATCGAGCTGCGATATACCTACAACCTCCTGCCGAAACAGAGGCTGTTCGTCCGCAGCACGGCGTCTGAGACGTGCTTCTCGGGCGGGTTCGGCGCCGGCAAGACGAGGCCGCTGCTCATCAAGGCGGCGCACGTCCGCGGCCAGGACCGCCGCATGGCCGGGTTCATCCTGCGGGCCAAACTCGACGACATCGTGAAGTACGTCCTGCCCCCGCTGTTCGAGGCGGATGGCGATCAGCCACCCGTGCTGCCGCCCGGCACGTACACCTGGAACAAATCGGAGCGATTGATCCGCCTGCACACCGGGGCGACACTCCGGTACGCGGGGCTGGGCGACCGCCGGCGGAACGACCTGAACCGGATGGGCTTCCGCGGGGCCAACCTGACCGACCTGTTCATCGACCAGGCCGAGGAAATCACGCTCAAGCAGTACGAGAACGCGCTTGGGCGCATGCGGTCGGCCGGCGCCGGGCTGGATCGGCAGGTGAACATCACCGCCAACCCGCAGGCCGCGTCGCACTGGATCGCCAAGCGGTTCGGCATCACAGCCGGGCACGACCCGCGCACCACGCCGACGATCGAGACGTCCACGACCAACACCGATGCCAGGACAGGCAAGGAAGTCACGCTGCGGCGTCTGGCCATCCTGACGCACACGTTCGAGAACCCCCATCTCCCGGCCGACTACATCGCGCAGCTCTCGAACTACTCCGGGGTGATGTACCAGCGATACGTGCTGGGGCGGTGGGTCGGCTCCGAGGGCGCCGTGTACGACAACTGGGACCGGGCGATCCACGCCGTGACCCGCAAGGGCCCGTGGGCACGCACGATCGTCGGCCTCGACGACGGCATGGGGCACCCCGCCGCGATCATTCAGGTCCGGGTGGACGGGGACGAGCGGGCCCACGTCGAGCGGTCCGTCATCGCCAGCGACATGCTCATCGAGAACAAGTGCGACATCATCGAGGAGTTCATGCGGGACGGCGGCGAGATCGTGGTGTGCGACCCTTCCAACGCCCAGATGAAGGCGGAGCTCCGGGCCCGCGGCATCCCCGTGGTCAACGGCAAGAACAACCACAACCAGGGGATTCAGGTCGTGCGGTCGGCGCTCCAGCCGGACGCCGGCGGCGAACCCGGGCTCACCATCGACCCGGCCAACACGCGGCTCATCGAGCAGATGGAGTCGTACACCAAGGACGAGAACGCCAAGGTCGATCGGGTGCTGAAAGTCGACGACGACGGCCCGGATGCTGTCCGGTACGTGATGTGCCACCTCCACCGCCCGCCGGCCACCGTGTTCGACGGCAAGAACCTCCGGATCGTCGCGGCCAAGGCGAAGGCGATGCGGTGCCTGGTCGGGAGCCTGTACCACACGATGGAGCCCGGGCAGGAGCAGGACCAGTCGATCGAGGAGGGCAAGTCGCACCACATCCACTTCGACACCAAGGCGAACGGCCCGATGAAGGTGTGGGCCTCGCTGCGGGGCTTCCGGCCCATCCGGGACACCGTGTACGTCATCTTCGTGTCGTGCGGGGACGGGGGCGGCGCGTCCAAGAGCGTCGTGACGGTCGGCGACGTCTCCCGATCGAGCATTGCGGCCGAGTGGGTCATGGAAGCCTCGCCCGAGCGGGTGGCGAGGATCGCCGCGATGCTGTCGATCTGGTTCACCGACAACGAGGGCGAGCCCGCCCTGGTGGGCTACCACGCCAACGGCCCGGGCCTGAGCCTCGCGCAGAACCTGCAACTGCTTGGCGTGACGTGCGAGCCGTGGCAGCCCGACCCGAGAGCCTTCGCCGAGGCTGTCCGGATTCTGCGGACCGTCTGGGAGACGGGGCGCCTGATCGACGGCGAGCCCGCGGCGGTCGCCGACGCCGGGCAGTACGTGATGGCCAATCAGACCGTGATGCACGCGGCGGTGCTGGAGGAGACGGAGCGGCGAGGGAGCTGGTCTGACCGCATCATCGCGCGGGCCGGGCTCTGGCGGATGATGGCCGCGACGGACGCCCCTGAGCCGCCCGAACTCATGCCGGCGCCGACCAGCGTTGAGGCCGCGAGGAGAGAGGGCAAGAAGCACAAGGCGCGTCCGGAGTGGACGCACCGAGGAGGTTTGGCATGAAGTCGCTGATGAGTCCGAAGAGCTACGTCCGAAACACGGTCCGCCTGTTCCCCGACGGAACGCTCGTGCTGATGGTGACACGGGTGGACGGCGCGTGGAAGACCTACACGCAGGGCGTGGCCACCGGGACCGATGCGCTCGACGCGCTGGCCCACGCGCAGGTGGCGCACCTGCACAACCTCCAGTTGGTGATCCGCGAGCTGGCGGCCCAGGCCGGGCGGACCCAGGAGGACGTTCTGGCCGACTACACGGCGAGGACGGAGGCCGCGATGACCGCGTCGTCCGACGTTCTCAGCCTCGATGCGACGGTCGACGGCGGCTGAATCGTCGCGCCTCAAAATCACGCAAACGCATGATGGCAGCGCTGCATCGTCGCGCCCCTCATTCCGTCGGTTCGTCCAGGCGAACGCGGATTGTCAGGAGCGACCCCCAATGCGGCACCTCATGCTCGGCCAGATTCTGTACGACCCCTCGATGGCGGGCCCATCCGAGGGCGAGGGTGGTCACGTCAACGCCGGGGCGGCCGGCGACGGGGACGGGGGTCTTCCGAACGCAGCCGCCCCGGCCCCTGTTGCTGGCGCGCAGGACATCGGGCCCAACGAGGGCGAGTCGCCCGAAGACCTGTCGGGCGTTGACGTCGAGGCGTCCGCCGGTGCCGATGACGTTGAGACCGCCGACGACGGCGCCGAGCCTGTCGCTGACTCGGGTGACGATGGCGAGGAGTCCGACATCGACCGCTGGGTCAAGTCCGTCATCGGCGGGCCCGCCCAGCAGCCCCAGAACGCCCCGGCGGCCGCGGCTCAGGGCCAGCAGGCGACGCAGGGCCAGCCCGACGCCAAGGCCCAGGGTCAGGCCCAGGGCGCCCAGGCCGACGACGGCGTCCCCAACAACCTCAAGCCGTTCCTGTCCGACGACTTCGCCAAGCGGTTCGTCGAGGAGTTCCCCGACACCGACGCCGAGAAGGTGGTCGGTGCGGTGCGGTCGGTGGCGCAGTTCGCCGCGGCCCAGAACCGCGAGCTCGTGTCCACCCGCCAGCAGGTCGACCAGCTCATGGCGGCGTTCCGCGAGGCCCCGATTCACGCGATGATCGACTCGATCCCTGACCTCGACGCCAGCTTCGGCAACTACTCCGACGGGCAGATGACGCCCGACCAGTACATGAAGCGGGTCGCGCTCGACAAGCTCGCCACCGGAATCCGGGCCGCCGCCAAGGGCGAGGGCCGGAACCTCACCCGGGCCCAGGCGATGGCGATCGCGGCTCAGCGCATGACCCGCAAGGCCCCGGCGACTCAGAAGACCGCCGAGAGGGCCGCGATGGTCCGAGCCCGCGCCGTGTCGGCCCAGCGCACTCCCGCCAGCCTCCGTGGCGGCGTCAACCCCAAGCCGTCCAGCAAAACCACCCCGAAGGACACCTGGAACCGCCGCATCAGCAGCGCGCTCGCCTGACCGATCCGCACGCAAACCAAATCCGCATGGCAGCCGGATACCCCCGCGGTGAGCCAGCACGAGGAGCTTCGTCATGGCCGCACCCGGAATCACGCTCGATCAACTCCGCGAGGTCTTCAACGCCAATCGGTCCCGCTACCTGGCCAGTTACCAGGAGACGCAGTCCCAGAAGGACTACCCCATCACTCGCCGGACGATGATGACGGCGAAGACCGAGGATGCGTCCCACACGACCGAGTGGACGATCCGGCGCAAGGCCGCGACGGGCTCGGTCCAGGCGGTCAACGCCTACGAGGACGTCGAGGGCGTGCGCGACGAGTACGACTGCTCGCTCTCGATCAAGCCCAGCCACTTCGTGACCCACAAGGAGCGCGTGTTCTCGGCGCTCGCCACGATCTTCTCCAAGAACTCCAAGGACCAGCTCTGGCAGGACTTCAAGATGAAGCAGTCCTCCGCCGAGGAGAACTGGTGGAAGCACTGGGAGTACAAGGTCTGGAACGTCCCCACCTCCGTCACCGCGAAGGACGCCTACCTGGGCTGGCTGTACTGGCTCCCCCGGTCGATGACCAGCGGCGGCGTGTTCGTCGAGCAGCTCCGGCCCGCCCGCAACGGCGTGTACGTCCGCCTGGCTGACGGGTCGCTGACCAGCACCGTCGCGGGTCAGGACCGCGCGTCGGCGGCCAACGCCAAGCTCCGCGGCCTGTGCTTCACCCACCGCTCGAAGTTCGACGAGAACCTGCTCAACTCGCTCGAAGACGCGGTGATCGAGTCCAAGGTGAAGTACATCCCGACGCTGGAGGGTGAGACCTCCGACCAGACGGACGTCGAGATCTTCTGGGACGAGTACTTCGACCGCGACTACAACCGCGCCCTCAACAAGCGCAGCGCTCCCGACCGCCGGGACTGGTTCGGCGGCGGCGCCAAGACGCTGGCCAACTGCAACACGGTCCCCTGCGAGGCCCTGAACGGCCACGCGCTCCGGCCCATCTTCGGCATCCGCCACTCCAACATGCACCTCATCAAGTACGACGGCAACTGGGGCCGCGAGATGGAGAAGTACGACGGCATCGACGTGCTGAGCAAGTTCAAGGGCTGGTCGGCCCAGGGCCGCGCCATGGAGCCCTCGACCTGCGGCTTCCTCGGCCACGGCTCGTTCACCACCGGCACCTGATCCAACGTCGCCCACCGGCGATCCCAACCCAAGACACCACCCGGCAACGCCGGCGGACCCACGAAAGGGGCAGACCATGCACGGCAGCGGCACCCGACAGTTTTTCAGCAACGGCAAGTACACCGGATACAACCTCCACCAGACGTCCGGCTCGCGTACGGCCCAGAACGAGAACGTCATCAACGGCAGCGTGGTCCAGCTCGACGCCTGCAACCACGGCTCGGCGACGGACGGGTACGAGTTCGGCGTCCCCACCGCCGGGTTCAGGGGCCCGCTCGCCATCGTGGCGGGCATGTCCGACGCTGACCTCTCCACCGTGGCCGGCGCCATCAACTACCAGGACGGCGCCGTGGCGAACAAGCGCGCCGGCGGCATCCTCGACCTCCGGGTCGTGGGGCAGGCCCGGGCCCGCGTCAAGGCCAACTGCGTCCGTGGCGTGACGCTGCTCGGCCCGGTGGATGGGCAGATGTACCTTGGCCCGTGGCAGCCCGACGGCGAGCTGGCGGCGATGGTGACGGACTCGACCGCCGTGACCAACACCGTGAGCACTGAGCAGACGTTCACGGGCGCTAGCGCGGTCATCCCGGCCCTGACGGCGCGGATCGGCGACATCTACAAGTTCCGTGTGGTGGTGGCGATCACCGCGACGGCCGGCACCGACACCCTGACCGTCAAGCTCAAGATCGGCTCCAACATCATCCTGGTCTCCGGCGCCGCGGACGCGGCCACCAGCGACATCGTCGTGATTGAGGGCTGGCTCCTGGTCCGCACGATCGGCGCCTCCGGCACCTTTGTCTCCGGCGGCCTGACCTTCAACGGCACACCCGCCGCTGCGGCTTCCGCCGCCGATATCCCCTCGGGCACCCGGCTCGGCTCGACGACCAACGACTTCACCGCCGACACCACCATCACGGTCACGGGTACGTGGTCGGCGACCTCCGCCACCTGCACCGCCAACGTCGAGCTCTTCTCGGTCAGCAAGGAGAGCAAGGCCGGCAACCAGATCGGTCCCGACGGCGGCGCCTACGCCATCGCCATGGCCACCGTGGACAACAGCGCGGTCACGACCGCCGCGAGCCAGGTCACGGACATCCTGATCGTGCAGAACTGCCCGTACTGACCCAGGCGGGGGAAACCCCGCACCCACCACCATTTCCGGGCGGCGAGAACCCGAGCCAAAGCCCTCGACAACCGCTCGCACGCCCTTTCCAATGCCCATCGACCGCAACATGACCCGGGACGAGCTGATCCTGCGGATCGCCGAACAGGCGGACCGCAAGCGGCAGAACGCCACCACGGGCAAGATCGAGGCGTCGATGGACGAGCCCGATCGGGACGTGCTGCTGCGGGCGCTCGAGGACGGCATCCGCGAGTTCGAGGACTGCCGCTCCTGGGCCTACCGCGACGTCATCGCGGAGCTCGACATCGTGGCGGACGGTGACGGCCCCCTCAACATCGACGGCGACCCGTGCCGGTACCTGCTGCCGGCCCACTTCACCGCCATCCCCTCGGGCGAACCGTGCTGGAGCCTCGACGACAACACGGGCGGCGAGATGAGCATCCGGCACATCTCGATCATCAAGCGGTCCAGGTTCCTGTGCCCGACCGAAATCGGCACACCCCGCATGATCGGCGGGCAGTACAGCGCGGACGTCGCCCCGGGCCTCCAGCAGAGCGGCGGCATCGAGGTCCAGGTGTGGCCCAAGCCGGACGACGACTACACCGTCTGCTTCTCCACCCGAATCGGGCACTCGGGCTTCGTGGAAGGAAACGAGCGGGGCAAGTGGCCCGCGGTCCACGACCTGACCATCGTCGCCTTCGCGGTCCGCCGCCTGTTCCTGAGCGACCGCGCCGCCGGCGCCCCCGCCAAGCGTGACGCTGAGGCGGAAGTTGCGCGTCGGCTGGAGATCAGCACCAAGCGGGACGACGACGACCACCGCCCGGACGAGGCGACGGGCCTGCCCGTCTCTGTCGCCCACCGCGTCCCGCGGCTTCGCGTCCTCGACAACACCACCGGAACGTACCTGTACGACCCCGCGAGCTCTTGAGCCGCGAAGGAGATGATCCATGTCCGAAGACATCCGCATCGACGGCGCCAACCTCGACGACTACCGCAACTACCAGTACATCCCCGGGCGCGGCGCGTACAAGCGCGAGCCGATCCCGCTGCTCTCCGGCGTCTGGGACGACAACGGCACCCTCAAGGACTGGGCCGCCAGCACGACGGGCACGGTGGGGTTCGCCCTCATCACGACCGAGATGGTGGGCCTGCGCTGGGAGGCCACCGCCGACCAGACCGACCGTTGGCGGTACACCTGGCAGCTCCCCTTCGACTACCGCCGCGACACCGGGTCGACGACCCCCCGCTCGGGCCTGGTGTTCCGCATCAAGGCCCGCAAGGTGGACATCTCCAGCGGCGCCACCGACAACACCGACCTCGCGCTGGTGGTGCAGGCGTTCTTCCACAGCTCCACCATCGACCCCGACACCGGGACGGAGACGGCTGGCGACACCACCGTCGACTCGCTCGGGACCGCGGTCAGCCTCACGCTCAACGCCCTGGCGTCCAGCGGCGACGAGAACGCCAACCCCGACATCTTCCGCTGGTACAGCGCCGACCTCGCGGCGGCCATGACCGACACGCAGCGTGCCAACCTCAAGCCCGGGGCCACCATCACGCTCCGCGTCGCGCCGCAGGAGGCGCCGGGCACCGGCATCGCCATCGACTGGCTCGCCGCCGAGATGGTCTACACCGGCCACGACCAGCCCGACAGCAAGTACCTCAAGGCGCAGGGCCTCGCCTGACCTGACCGAACCGGACCGTGACCGCTGGGCAACGAATGTGGATGACCGCGTCAAACTCCAACCCCCGCTCTCGGGCGTCTC
>ERZ869929.853-NODE-853-length-13470-cov-16.740067_pt1 | contig 13470 bp, 19 predicted proteins | sample MGYA00579312_ERZ869929 | MGnify/ENA primary metagenome ERZ869929 (study PRJEB32216, sample SAMN09231818) | wastewater metagenome | place: USA: Maryland | collected 2016-08-09 | study: EMG produced TPA metagenomics assembly of the PRJNA472060 data set (Reclaimed... | reverse complement strand
TGCCGGCCACGTTCTGCGTGCCATTGGTATGCACATCGACGTTCTGGTCCATCGCGATGTTGAGGCCAAGCGCATCGACCATCATGCCGGACTCATACTGCTGGCCGACCTTGCTGCCGGGGTTGAACAGTCCAGCCAGGCCTTGCAGCGCAGCGCCGTTGAGCTTGGGATTCATGATCAGCGAGCGGTTGCGGTCCTTGCGAGGCGTTCCGCGCTCGTCCAACAGCACGTTCGCATCGGTAATGACCTGCAGCGCGGTCGCTTGCGTGGTCGGCAACGCGCCAGCCGGATTGACGACGGCGTGCGAGGCGTAATGCGCCAGCGACAGCCCTTGTTCGTCGATTTGATTGGCCACGGTCGCCAGTGCGGCGGTGAGCTTGCCCTCCAGAGCGGAAAGGGTCAGCGTGCGCTCGGCGGCGGTGAAAGACAGATCGCAGCCGCCCTGGCTAAGCGTCAGCGGGACCGTGCTTTCCACGGTGTCTTGCGGCGACGCGACGCGACCGGCCCGGTACGTGTAGCGCGGAGGACGCTTGATGTTGATCGTGGCGCCGGGCTTGTAGCCGGCAGCAGAGGCTGATTGGAAGGTGTCTTCCCAGTCGCGGTTACAAGCCGCACCGAAAGTCACCATGTTTTCGAGCACGGCGAGGCTTTCCTCAGCGACGATGCTCGAAGTAACGAGAGTGTTTGCCATTGTGTTATTCCAAAGTGATTATCGTTTGCGCGCCCACCAGGCGCCCTGTTTTGCACGTGCAGCCCGGTATGCCTCGGTGCTCATCTCGTCCGATATTCCGATGGGTGCGGACGACGATGCGCTGACCGGCTTGATCGGTGCGGGCGCTTTGCTGATTTTTGCTGCTGCTACGGGCAGCCCCGGGAGCGATGCTTCAATCCTGCCGATTGCTCTGGCGGCAGCGATGGGCGACATGGCATTGATTGCTTCGGCTTTGTCGGGGTGTTGCGCAAGGTAGTAGGCCACCTCTGGGCCACGATCGCTTTCGAGGATCGTATCCGTGATATGCGGTGCGATGACGACCTCTGACAGACCAACAACCTCGTCATAGTCCGGGATCGCCTGACGCACGGCCGTCTGAGCCTTCGCCCAGGATTCCGTGCGCTGCTTGTTCTGTGCCGCTTGCGCTGCGGCTTGCGTTTTCTTCTCGGCTTCGCTCAGCGCTGCTCTTACCGCTTCGCCGGCACGCCATTCGGCGACGGCTTCCACATAGCTGTCATAATCTTTGAACTGGTCCAGCGCAGGCTTTCCGGCTGGAGCAGCGACTGGATCCGGCATTTTGGCGGCGCGGAATTCCGCCAGTTGCCGCTCTGCCTCGGCTGCGCGCCGCTCGGCTTCGTGTCGCGCCCAAGTGATTTCCTGGATACGCTCGCTGGCGCTTTTCTTCTTGCGCACAACCTCACGCTCTGCCTCTTGCTGCTGATCGGCTTCCTGCTGCTCAACAGCCGGCTCTTGCGCATCAACTACTGGCGCTTCCGATTCGGCTGGCGCAGCGGTTTCGACTGCTGCCGGTGTGTCGTCAAAGATCAAATCTTCCATCATTGCTCCATTTGCGGCATAACGCCGGGTTCTTGCTGGCCTGTGGCCATTGCAGCGCCTGCTAGCGCCGGAGGTGGTTGCATCTGCTGCGTGAGCATTGCAATCCAGCCCTTCAATTCTTCAACGTCCTGCCGTGAGGTGGCATTGATGCGCGCGACATTCTCAGCCGACGCGGCCTTGATGCGCTCCTTCTCGATGCCCTGTTCGGCATCCTGCAGCGCCGCCTCAAGCTGTTGGATGTGGACCTGTGCCTGCTGCATGATTTGCATGACTTCTGGCGGGATTTGCGGCGCTGCGCGCTCTTCTTCGTCCAACAGTTCGGGCGGAATGGTCTTGGCGATGCGCTCGGCGATTTCCTCTGCGCCAGGCCAGTCCATCGCGCGCACAACCTTGTCGCCGGCGATGTCCATCAGCTTGGGCCACGACTGACCAAAGCTGACCATAGATTCGGACGCCTCTTGCCGCAGCGTTGAGAAGCTCGGGCCAGCAGATACCGTGCAGTCATACTGTCCGACCGACATATCATTGATCGTCGTCTTGAGCTTGCCGGTCTTCTCGTCCATCTCCGGCTGCTCCAGCCGCTTGTTGATCGGCGCCGATGTGATGGTGTCGTCCTCGCCCATGATGCGAGCCACGCGCTCGGTGTCGAATAGACGCGGGATCATGTCGAGCAGGCAGCGCCCTGCTTGCAGCACGGCACGGTTGAGGTTATCGGTGTAGTGGAAGTTTGCAACGCCGCCTTGCCGCTTCTGCTCTCGCTCTTGAATGCCAGACGTTGCCGGCCCGCGCGCGCCCAGGGCAGCGTCAAACATTCCCGTAGTGGCTTTGATGTCGTCCGATGCGTGCGCAGCCATCGTGATGGCGCCGACCGGGACATCTGCCATAGGCTGGCGCATCGGCGGAGGCGCGAGCTGCCCGCCAACGGTGCGCGGCTTGTATTCCAGGTACGCGAACGATCTCCGGTTAGCCTGCGACCATTGCGCCTCTTTGCCCTCGAACTGCCCCTCTGCACCGATCCATGGCGATTTGGTGCGCATCGCGTATTCTTCTGTCGCCGCAGTCATCCAGTAGTCATACATCCTGGATGGGTCTTTTGCGCCGCGAATCACGCCGGAACGTACAACCTTGCCCTCGATGTCAATCTCGTTGCCATAGACGGGAAATACCGGAATCCACCGGCACGGCACCTCAGACGACTCCAGCAACTCACCGAACTCTGCGCTGTCATCGCCGACGCATTTGCCGGCTATTTTGTAATTCACGACGCTGCGCCGCGCGCTTTTTCTCGAATTGGCGATCGTCACGCCAGGCGGAAGTGACAGAAGTTCGGACTTCCATCCGGTTTCGCCGTTGCTCAGTCTGATGAGTTCGTCGGCGTCTTCTTCGACGCGAAGATACTCCGCAACCAAAATATCATCCATGTCATCGCGCGCAGCATTGCCGGTCGTCTTGCGCGTTTTGGCAATCTCTGAATCGGGATATTTTGAGCAGAATTCTGATACGCCAAGACGCTCTTCAACGAGCACGCGGCGCGCGTCGCTGCCGTCGCCCTCGATGGAATCAGGATCGAAATGGACTGTTAGCGGATTGCGAATGCGCACAAATCGCGGCACAACGTCGAATGAATCCTCGCGCTCGTATTCGGTGATAATTCGGAAATAACCCAGGCCGGTTTCCGATGCGCTTCCAATGGCGGTATCGTAGGCTATTGATGCGTTGCTGTTGTACTCGATATACCGAATCATGCCTTGGCGGACCTTCGCCGTCTCAGGGTCCGACTCTGAATCTACCGGATGGACCTTGATGCTCGGCTTGTTGATTCGCTGGTCGTTCTTGATCTGCCGAACGAATGTCGACAGCTTGTCAATCGTCAAGACCGGGCGCCCTTCTTTCTCTCGCAGCGCCACATCGCGGGAATCCCAATGCTTGCCCGACAGGAACTGCAGATCATCAACCGCGAGACGGCGATTCTCAGAATTGACTTCGATGCACTTATCTCGGAACCTCTTGGCTTCCGCGAGTATCTCGTCGTGCTTTTTCTGATTATCTGGCATGCTGGAAAGCTAGCACATCCATCCGCCTGATGCAAATGATTCTTCTTCGTCTGCTGGTTTCGGCTTGCACTTGGCAATATCTCTCCCGGTTCCGATCAAATAGCGCGAGGCATCCATCAGGTGATCGTTCTTCTTAACGACGCGCCCCTTGTCGTCCCTTCGGTACATGCGGTATTCCGAGATCCAATCAGCGCAGGACGCAAACACCTTGAGCTTTCCGGCCGACAACAGCGTCCAAACGTCGTAAATGCCAGACTCGACCGCGTTATTCGCTGGCGTCAGATCAAGCCCCATGCTCTGATACATCTCCAGCAACTGATGCCCATCAGACTGCGAACGTCCGCGCGAGGCTGGATCAATTGCGCCAGGTATCCACTTGCCGCGCGACTTGACGGCCTCAGCATGGACAACCGGCTCTGCCTCTCCGCGATAGTGCTGCGAGTAGAGATAGCTGGTCGATGTTTCACGGTCGAATGCACCCCATATTGCCGCCGTGCGATTCCAGCCGACATCCATACCATACGCGCGTGGCCAGTGCGGCGGCAGCGCAAAATCAGGGATAACAATATCCGACTCCGGCACAGGGTAGATTGCGCCGCTGCCGAGCGCTGGTATTCCTTTGGTGCGCGCGTCACGCTGGAAAGGCATGTACGAGGCGAACAGCATCTCCTTCGCGCGCTCGTCCAGGTGAGGCACGTCGTCCCACGTGGCGAGGATAACTGACCTACTGGATTTCTCGTCTTGCTGTTCGTGAATATCGCCGCCAGGCAAAAACATCAGCACAACATCCGACAGGCCAGACAGCGGCGTGAATGTCAGCAGGATCAGGCCGCGCGTGGTTGCGGTGCGCGTCAAGCATTCCTCGTAGATATCCGCTGGCGGCTCTTCGTCAAGCCAGACAAAATCCTGTTCTGTACCCTGAAAGCTCAGTCGCCCTTGGTCAAACGATTTGAATGACAGACGAGAATTGCCGCCGTGCTTGCTGCGCACTTCGACCAGTTCGACGCCATCAGGAACGCCAGGCATTGGCACGATGCGCGCGATGGATTCGCCGGGAATCATGCCAGTACCGCGCGCGTTTTTCGGACCTAGCAGCTTCTCGACGAGAATATCGCGCACGGTCTGACGCGTATCTCCCGCCGCCCATCCTTTTGTCTTGCGGTCGAATCTCCGGCCATTCCACCACGTCGGATAGTTGCCGGTCAGGTGCAGCGCCACCTCATAAGCGCCGACGCCCTCAGTTTTTCCAACGCGGTTGGCAGCCATAAACAGGCGCTGCTGATATTGTGCGCCGTCGGCAAAGCACTGCATGTGCTTGGGATACAGATCACGGCGCAGCGGACCTTCGTCGGGATAATACGTCAGCCATTTGCGCTGATTATCGCGCCGGATGCGCTCAGATAATAGCGCTTGTAATTCCAGCTTTTCTTGCAAGGTCAGCGATTCGAGCATGCAGTTCTTCGTCGGTTGTTGTTTCGATTGTCAGCGCTACTTTGTCGTTCCACATCTGCAAATGGCGCCCCTGCAATTCGCAGGCCTTGAGCGCAGACGTGTGATTGATCATCGCCTCGTTGCCGTTCTTGTCGTAAGCCTTGCGCATCGCGTCTTGCTTGATTAGCTCGATGTCGGTCAGCACGCGGTCTTGCGTTATCTCGGTGCGTTTTGATCTGTCTTCCATTCTCTTCGCAATCTCCGCTGCAACGTGAGTTTTCCCGAGCAACTGAGGACCTATCCATTCCGCCGTTTTAGCGCTGTAGCCAGCACGAATAGCCGCCTGTGTCGAGTTCAAATCTATCAGATATTCATCGACAAAAGCGGCCTGTTTCGGTGTCATTTCGTCACCATTTCAAATTTCTCTTCAAACTCGCTGCGCTCCCGGACGAAAATCGTATGCTCGTTGTCGTCAGGGCAATAAACCGCAACAGATGTTCCGTCTCTGCTGTTCGTGCAATCAACTCCGGCAGCAAGCCATCGGTAAATCTTTCCGGTTTTCTTGTGTCGATATTTCATGCTTTCCTCTCGTTAATCCACTTCCGCACCGACTCCGGCGCCTGCTCGAACACCTGACGCGCCGCAGAAACGCCCATAGACGCCTTCCAAGCCTTCAAACATGCGCGGCAATACTCCGGGCTGTGCTGCATCTTTTTGAGCCACTCTGCAGCCTCTGCGACGGTTGGCGGCCTAGTCATAATTGCCGCCGCCTGCTCTGATTCTGCTCGATCCATTCCTGCGTCAAACTCCAGAATTGCCGCGCGCTCCTGCTCGTCGTATGGGTCAGGATTTGGCGGGCCGGAGTATGGCTTGAATAGATTGCTTTGCACTAATTGCCTTGCGTATCAATGCGTTGAGATATGTTGCCGAATACATTTTCGGGAACATATCGAGCTCCCGAACGGACGGCGCCACGGCTGGCGCATCCCAATCAACAGCAACCCCATAACATCAGCCAAAGGCTCCCCCTACCCCACAGGCAAGGAGAGCAAGGCCGTCAGCCCGGAAACCCGGAGGACGCATGGAATCCGCTGGCTATGCGGATCACCCCGAGACATGCGCCTTAGGCGAGTCCCCAGGATTGTTACGGTTTTGCACCGGGCGCCGCCTACTTCAGTTCGCGGCCCTTACCTGTAGCGTTTTCTTCCGCGCGGCCCGCTTCGGCCCTTGATAAAGCTCGGAGTGCTGAAATGCTGGATTACTTCCCTGCAACTGCCTTGCGTATTTCCTGCGAAAACCGGAACGCCCCGAGTCGCCGGTGCCAATCGTTGGCGTCCTCTCCGACAACTGGACTCATAACCCACGGCCTTCCAGACTTCTGCGCCGCTTGTTTCCCTGTGCCGCTGATGTCGTTATCTGCTACGACTATCGACCCTGAGCACTGCGACGCGAGATGCTGCATATTATGCGCCGAAAAGCACACATGGATCCGATATCGCAGTTTAAGGGCGAATAGAGCCTCCCTCAGTGACAGCCCCGTTGCGTACCCCTCGCAATACCAATCGCGCCCCTTGTTGTCGATCACATACTCGGCGCCCACGCACCGCTGGCCAGCTAGGAATTTTTTGTCGCCATCGACACTGATCATTTGCACGCCGGCAATAGCGCCAGACACCAGCATCGGAATGCACAACAGCGGCTGCTCGCCATCCCGATGCCAGACATTTCCGAGCGCATCCGGGAAGCCCTTGGAATCAAGGTATGCGTGCTTGTCGAGCGAGCACTGGCGCATGATCCAGCCCGCCTTGTTCGCGGCCCGTACGCGCGCCTGCTGTAGCTCTCGCGCAGCTTCTTTGCACCGTCGGTCAATGGCTGCCTGATCGACTCGGCTGCATGACTTCCGATCAGCAAACCACGTATCCGGCTCGCCCATCGTCGCGTGATTCTGCACCCATGCCACGTCGCCGCGATGCAGGTATGCGCCGTTCCTTTTTGCCGGGTGATCGGTCGTTTTGACCCTGCGCCAAGCGCCGTATTCGACATGATCGATAATCAGGCCACGACATGCTGCGAATTCCTCGAAGTTCATGCCGCCACCTGCTGCTCAGCCTTGTCGCGAGCTTTGGAAAACGCGATATTCCGGCTCCGGCACCACTGCACGACCTCAAGCCGCGGCGTTTTCGGTTCAGGAGTAGCCATGGATGGAAATACCCCGAACTTCTCTTTGTAGCGGAAATACGCGCTCCCAGGCTTGTTGCCGCGCGCCTCTGCGTACCCTAGCAACTGAGCGTAAAAGTCACGCTTGTACTCCGCTGAGTATTTCTCTGCCTTCTGGCGCGCGCCGATTTCACGCATTTCCCCGGCGACTTCTACCACAGCGGACTTTCTCTCGCGCACCAGCCCGCAGTGCGCGCAGGTGTCGGAGTGCGCCGGCCAGAGCGCAGAGCAGCGCGGGCATTTGGCGGCGCTCTTTTCTTTGTCGGTTGGTTCCGGCTTTGGCTTCTCGGCGCCGTCGTCCAATTCCTGCACGCCATTGGCGCAGAGGTCGTCCCACGAATCGCGGAAGCGGAGATAGTTGCCAGAATGGTCAAGCCAGATCGCCTGCTCTTTGCCGGGATGCGTCCGCATAATCCGACCGATCTGCTGAACGTGGCTTGAGAATGACTTGCTGAACGGGCGAGCAGATACGCCGATCATCACATCCGACTGATCAAATCCTTTCGTCAAGATATCCGTCGCCACAATGCCGTGAATATCGGTGTCCGGCTTGTCAAACTCGGCCAGCACGTCGGCTTTGTAATCGTCGTCGTCCTTGTAGCTGATCGAAACGAAGTTGTATCCAGCCTCGCCGAACTTGCGCACCAAATCTTCGCCGTGCGCAACGCCTGAGCAAAAGACAATCGTCTTGCGTGGCCCACCGAATATCTCATGTGTTTTCGCCACCCACTCCGAGACGATATCCCCGGTGATCTGAATCCCGCGCTTTGTGGTTTCAGCGGCAGACCATTCGCCGGCCACCTTGCGCGCGCCAACCATGTTGATTTCCTGAGCGATGAACACGCGAGGCCGAATCAGCCATCCTTGCTCGACAAGCTGATCAATCGTCACAGCCGACTCAACCGACGAATAGACGGCTCCCATGCCCTTGGTAAATGGCGATCCGGATAGGCCAATAACTTTGACTCCCGGATTGTTGCGGATAAACTCGACCGTCTCTTTGCGCATGCAATGCGCCTCGTCAATGATCAGCAGGTCGACACCGGGGAATGATTCGCGCTTTTCGAGAGTCTGCGCCGTGCATACCTGGATGGCCTGATCGGGCCGGTACATCGCAGACCCTGCCATCAATACGCCGTGGTCAATGCGGTATTTCAAAAGCCGCGCGCTCGTCTGCGTGCATAGAACGCGCCGATCAAGAATCATCGCCGACCTCTTGCCCTTGTCGCGCGACGCGGCCATCAAGCTGATTGCCACCTCTGTTTTGCCGAACGCGCACGGCCCGTACAGCACTTGTGCCCTGTTCCCTGCTGCGAATCCAGCCCGCAGCTTGTCGATAATCGTTGTCTGATGCGCCCGCAAAACCAGCTCCATGGCACCTCCAAAATGCCGACATAGCGGCCGGCGTCGCTTGCCTGACTCAGGCTGTGCGCGTGCCGGCTAGCTTGTCGATTTCCCGACGCTGCCGTGTGATCTGCTTTTTCAACTCTCCGTTTTCGGTCTGATAATGGTCGCGCGATGCCGTAACCGCCTGCAGCTTTAGCGTCAGAATGCGGACCTCCTCGCGCAGCCGTGCAATCAAATCCGCAGCCTGACTGCGATCGCACTCCGACAGGTCGCCAGCGTTCGCAATGGCGAGCGCATCCTGCAAATCCTTGATCGTGTCCATCGCCTCATCAAGAGGCGTGTATTCCGGTTCTTGCGGCTCTTCTGGCGCCGGCGCCGGCCCTGGATCTGGCTTGCGTGGCTTTTGCACTGCCGCCGACTTTTCTGGTTCAGAAGCTTTAGCCGCACGCATCATTGCCGCCGTCGTCACTTCGCCTGCTACGTCCTTGGCCGCAGCAACAGCAGACTCAAATTGTTCGTCGCTCACGGCCGCAAGCTTCTGCCAACGTGATGACTCGTTTTTCGTCACGCCAATGTCGGCCAGTGTAGGCGGTTGATTGCGGTCACACGATGTGACCGCAATAGGACCGACCCCTTTTGCCCCGCTCGCTTTCGGCATTTCGGCCAGCATCTGACCTGCCCGACGCTCTGCGCGCACTTTTATCTCGGTGGCCCACTTGATAAGCTCCGTGTCATGCGCCTGCCGTGCATAAGCAGCCATTGCCTCAGCTTTGTCTCGGATGTCCTTTACTTCATCAACCGTTCTAGCGACCTGTAGCGCATTGCGCGCCGCTTCGTATTTCGTTAGCTGGGTTGTCATTTCTGCGTCCAAGTCAAAGAACGTCTAGGCGCGTTCATATTCCAGAACATTCCAGAGGCTTGCTGTATGTAGTTTCCATCGGTTACCAACCACTCCCTACAGCCTGGCAATGCCATTTTTTTTAACAAGCTGCATACGTTTTTTTCCGTCTTAAACGCAGCATCTTTAGGGCCTGGAGGAGAAAACGAAACCGAAGTTACCGAGCACTTATTTGTTTTGTTTTTTTGCCTGACTATTTCGATCAGCCTTTTGTTTGGGCGCCGAGTAACGCCAATTTTTGTCGTTCCGTCGCTAAACTCTATAACGTAGTTGTAGTGTGTGCCGCCGTCCGTGCGCACTCTTGCTATCTCGATCATTCTTTGTCCAGTGGTTCAACTATGATTTCCAGCCCGCCTCCAACAACAGGCAACCCGTATGACGCGCGCAATCTGTGTATTTGCTTGTCGTTTTCGTACAAAATGCCTTGCACGGCATCGAGAGCAACTTTCATGCAATTGTCAAGGTCAAGCACGGTTCGGCTGGCCTGTCCTGAATTGGTAATCTTGGGGTGCAGCGTGACCTCGACAGATACCTGGCAGGAAAACAAAAATCCGTTGGCTGCGTATGCCTCGACTTGTGCCAATTTCCGGTATTTGTTTGCTTCTGCAGTGCGATACGTCCTGCGCAAAGCGTGCCGCAGGTATCGGTTGGCCGATGGAGGATACGGCAGCCATAGCGCCGTCACTTGACGCAATCCGGGCAACGCCAGCCACCGCCGACAGCCTTCTTTCTGCCCGCTGTGCCGGAGATCCAGTATCTCCCGCACGCTGCGCACTTGTAGCTGTATGCCGTCATCGGCACGTCTCTCGCATCTCTTTCAGTGCGCGCGCGAAATCCAGAAACGGTCAGCGGGTGAGTTCCGAACATCACGCCCATCCGTGTATGCGCAAATCAAACGGACGAACGCCCATGAAAAAGTTGGTCCACTTCTTCGGGTTAAGCTTTGCTTGTCTGCGCTGCCGATCAGTAAGCAGAGCCAGTTGCTTGCGGTACGTCTTGACCTTCCGCTTCATGCCCGCAACACCGGCAGGAATTCGCGTCTGACAAACTCGAATCCGAGCACGTCACGCACCTTGTCGATGTACTCGTTCAGCCGCATTTGTGCTCTCAACAACTCTTCTCCGGTCAGCCCGGCGCACTTCGCAGACAGCGCCTTGAGTTTCGCCTGCACGCAGTCGGGAAGTCGTGCAGGCAGAGCCTGAAACGAATGGATGGGACCATCGGGCAGAGCAAACGGATAGTTATGCCGCTTCATACGTCGCCTCGAAGATGTCTGGTTTGCACGGGTACAGTTCGCCCTTCACACCCTGAATGATCCAGTCGCCCCACGAAACCAAGTGCTGTCCTTCGAGCGTGCCAATCGAAAGCGTGCCGTCGCCCGCTCCTTCTTCGGTCGGGTACAACGAGCCGGGCGCTTCGCGGTCAATCTGCCATGCGCGGTGCATCCACTCCGGCCAGTCGGCGTTACTGGCGCGGCGTTCTTCTGTCATCTGGAATGCCTCGATCACTACGGGCTTTTTGCGAAATTTCAGGTTCATGTGGTTCTCCAAAACCGCGCTTCGTGGGTAGGCGGCATAACCCGTCAATCAACGCGGACGGCTTTCAGCCGCCGGTTATTTCTGCGATTAGCGGTCATCAGCTGTTCGGCCAAGATGGCGAATGCTGCCGCTGCCACTCTTGGAACCTGTCCGTTTCCAGTGGCTGCAAGTCGCTCCACTTGGAAGGCCATCCCATCATCCATTCCCAGAATTCGGGCTTTCTGTTCTGCCGTTTCCTTCCAAGCCCCAGACTTGCCCACCAGTCCCGAAGATTGAAACAAGTTATTTCTCGCTCTAAATTCCTCACTCCGCCGTCCCCATCCGACCGAATTGGAGTGGGCACATATCCAAATCCTCTCTCGTATGTGTGGCGCTCCAACTTGGGCAGCGGAAAGCACTGTCCATGCAGCATCAAACCCGAGCGCGGCCAAGTCTCGGAGAACTGTTCCAAGTCCTCTAGAAACGAGCATTGGCGAGTTCTCCACAAAGACCCATTCAGGTCTAGCCTCGCAAACCACTCTCGCCATGTGCTTCCACATGCTGCTGCGTTCTCCATCTATTCCCGCTCCTTTTCCTGCGCTGCTGATGTCCTGGCACGGAAACCCGCCCGAAACAACGTCAACAATTCCTCTCCACGGGGTTCCGTCAAAGGTTTGCACGTCATCCCATATCGGGAAAGGTTCCAAAACCTTATCGTTTTGTCTGGCTGCAAGTACACCTGCGGCGTAGGGTTCCCATTCAACGGCGCACACTGTTCGCCATCCAAGGAGCTTTCCCCCAAGTATTCCTCCACCAGCGCCTGCGAATAAAGCCAACTCATTCATATGTCCTCTGTGTGTGTTTGCTGCTGCCACCCGGCCTAACCGTTCGCTCAAGCGGACGCAGAGCGCCGCTTAGCTGTTTGGTCATTTGCCCGGCCCCAAATAAACCGCTCCAGCGTCAAGCGCGTGATCCAGTTCAGCGCGATAGCCGGCAACGAACGCCGTCAGCGGCGCCGTGATGCGCTCGACAATCTCGCGCGCAGCCTTTGCCGCAAGGTATTGCCGGCGATTCGGCGCCGACTCAATCAGGTATGCGCCATTCGGGCGCCGTGTGCAGTTCTCGCTCATTTGCGCCCCGGCAATGCATCCGGTGCGACTTTTGGCGGCGCAGCTTGAGCGCTGCACGCTTGGCTTGCGCAACGCACTTGCGCCACCGGTTGGTTTTCATTGTTCCTGCCGGCAGCGGCGCGGAAGGCATCACATCCCGCATGTCGTCATGCGAATACTCGCAGGCGCCTGCCATGGACAAGGCATAAACAGCAGATAGCGCAGAAAGACCTCTCATTTCCTCTCCTCAGTAAGTTTTTCCAACACCTCGCTGGCACACTTGATCGTGTCCAGCAGACAGCGAACCTCACGCTTCAACAGCCTGTTTTCGACCAGCAGCGCTTCGTGATCTGCCGCTAGCGCGTCGAACGCAGATTCGGCGGATTCCATGTCGCCGGCCTCGAATGGCCCACATGACCCGACGCTCATCAAACCCCTTGCTGTCGTCCATGTGATTTGCGATTCGTGACAAAGCCTGGTGCGGGTAGCGCTCAAGATCGTCAGTTCATGCGTGTTCTTTTCGGGCGTCACTGGCGGCGCATCGATAGCTTCCATGTCGCCACCATCAACCGGGCCACAGCTTCCGGCGCTCACGGCGCAAGCCCTGCTTTGGCCGCCGCGCGCAAAACAAATCCGCATTTGATGCGGATGGTTTCGCGCATCAGTTCGGCAAAGCCTCGACTGTCATCGAGCATTGCCGCGATTTCGGACAAGACCTGGTGCTGGTAGCGCGCAAGGTCGATCAGCGCCTGCGTGTCCTTCTCGGGCACGACAAGCGCCGCTGCAAGTTCGCCGTTGCCGTCCAGCAGCGCTGCTACTGCATCAATATCCGGGGCACAAGTCGGCCCCTTGCATTCCTCAAGACTCATTTCACCACCCTTGATGGCTACAGAAAAAGAAAAGCCGACCCCAAAGGGCCGGCAAAAGCCCGCGCGACCAGACAGGAAACGCGGGCACAGGAGGAGATCATGCGAGCCACTCAACCACGACGCGCGCAATGCGCACGACGCAGCAGGCGACAAGAAGGGATGCTGTTATTGCGGTCACGACAGCAGCCAGTTCAGCAGGTAGGCCGCGAGGATGGCGGCTGCTGCGGCTGCGAATGCGGGCACGAGCGGCTGCTGGTGGTTAGTGCTCATGCGGCCACCTGCCGACAGAACACGCACAGAGGGTCCGCTTTGACTTTTTTTTCGTCCTCGATTACAGACAACCAATCGGTATCTTCGTGCATCGTTCGGTTGCACTCAGGGCACTGCCAGACGATCTGCAGTCGCCCGTCCTCTACTTCGAGGCGACCGCGCAGATCAGCTCCGGCAATGCCAACATCGCCGTGCGGGACATCGCATTC
>ERZ869929.851-NODE-851-length-13493-cov-6.903334_pt1 | contig 13493 bp, 21 predicted proteins | sample MGYA00579312_ERZ869929 | MGnify/ENA primary metagenome ERZ869929 (study PRJEB32216, sample SAMN09231818) | wastewater metagenome | place: USA: Maryland | collected 2016-08-09 | study: EMG produced TPA metagenomics assembly of the PRJNA472060 data set (Reclaimed... | reverse complement strand
TGGAATCAAGGGTGCGGCCGGGGAAGAAGTCCACAAGTTTTTGGATCCTCGAAGGCTCCAGGTCGCTCGATCGTCCCGATACTCTGCCGGCGCGATGCTCCTTGTATTCCTCCAAGAAGTCTTTCAGTGTAATCTTCTTCGTCTCGGTCTGTACACCATACCGCCCATTGACGATGTCCGCTTCAATTTTTTTCTGAATTATTCGGGCAGCGTTTGGGATGTGGCCATTCTCCAGCCTGATCTTCAAGGACTTCCGAACCTGGGTACTCCCGCGCATGAAGTTGATATACACATATCCCTTATGAGGATAGAGGTGAGATATCATCCCTTTGATTTTAACTCGCTTCGGCATTTGTCAGAAGATTGTGTGCTACTCGGGCAGGGACTTGCTTTCGATGATCGCGATTGCTTCTTCGTGGGTCTTACCCTGATTCAAGAGGTCAAGATATTGCTGCATGACTTTAGGGTCGGGAGTGAAATTGAACTTTGCCGTCGCCCAGACTCCGGATGTTTTTTTGGCTCTACTTCCGCCGTGAGGGGCGGGGGTAATATTCGATTTCATCTTCCGTTGATTGAATGGCAGGTGCTGTGGTAGCAGCTGAATTGGGTTGCTGAGTTACGACAAACTGAATTCCCATTGAGTTCGCATATAGGATGTTGATACGAAACCGTTTGAACGCGATGGTAGAGTCTTTTGTTAAATCGTATTTGTATTCTTGGCTGAATGCAGGTCTGGCAAAACTCCCAGTCCCGTTTTCGCTATACTCTCGATAGACCAGTCCGATGGTGCCCGCTGAAATGCCGGTGTAGGTAAGCGAATAGGTAAACGCCGTTTCCTCTACGCTGAATCCTGAGCGCCGTAAACCGGAGGTTACTTTTATTAGTTCTTCCCCTACATAGGAAGTTCGCTCTTCGTTCAATTTATAGTTGGTGTAAGTGAATGGGATTAAAGGGAAGTCACACCCACAACAGGAGATAGCAAACAATAACATCAACGCTCTGATCATGTGTTCACCCGATACAATTATTGGACATTGACGTATCGAACCATGACAGCCTTCGCAGCAGGCTTCGAGTAAGATCCGAGCTTCGGATCGTATCTCTCGCGATCGTAGAACTCGACTTTAATGAGTGCATGGGCGCCTGCAATTTGCGCCTTCTCCTTCATATCGTCGAGCAGCTGCTGCTTCGTAACGGTCAACCCACCTTTGGCTTCCACCTGTCCAATCTCAAAATACTCTTGCTTTATCGTCGCAAGGTCGGAGAACACTTCTACAAATTTGGACGGGGGGTACCGCTGAGAACTGTACATCGTAACTTCGGCTGCATGACAACCGGCCAGCAGAAGAATCAGGCTAAGAAGAAAGCTTTTTTTGCTCATACACTAACCTCGCCTTTGCAAGTTCTTTGGAGACCCCGTATTTCTCGGACAGCGATTCAATGGTTTCGTTCTCTCGAACCGTGGGGATCCTCACAATGGCGGCGAACAGGTCCGCTCGCTTCTCCTCAACAGGATTCTTGTCAACAGACCGGAAGTGATGGTACAGCTCGTGCCAGCTGCGATCGCGGCGTTCTTCCTTCGTGAGATCCTGATTCAATATAATGAATGCCATGCCATTGTGCCGGATGTAAAGACCATTCACGGCATCAGGTAGGTTGGCCTTCATTGGAATGATCCCCTCATCCGCACAGATCTTCTTGAAGTTCAACTCCCCGTTATATTTCTTCTTCAGCTCCGAGATTAAATCTACAACGATGCGACTCATTTTTTCTTTTTCTTGAGTTCTTCAATCTGCTTTGCCATTGCCGAAAGCTTTTCGGACAGGGAGTCCAGGAGCCTCACGTCTTCAGGAGATAGTCCTCCCTCGGTCTCCGAGAGATGGGCTTTGCTGTAGATGCTGTCTACGGGCTCCCGGAGCGTCAGCGGCTCTACTTTTTCAATTACCCACTTATTGTCCCGAAGATTAATCCTGAGACTTAGCGCGTTCTCAATCATTCCAAGGGTGGAAATTCGAACAGATGATTCAGGCTGTTCTTTAGCTTTGGCGCGCCACGTTGATGGGGTGGAAGTGGACAGACCGATCTTTGAAACCAGCTCATTGTCGGTGGCTTTTTCAAGCCAAAGGAGCTGATCCCACAGTTCGACCATCTTATTTATCGGTATATTTCGCATTCCCTCGAAAATACTCACTTCTGTAACTCCACACAACACAACTATTTATCATTATAATATCTTTTTTTATATTTCTTTATATTTTCTCTTGACAAAACAGAGAACAAGTGATACATTAAGAGAGAAAACGATAACAAAAGAGAGTTTATTCTATGCCGAACACTACCAAACAGGATCGCGATCGTCGCCCGATGTCGCTGAAATCGAACCTTCACAAGATCATCAAGGACCACAAGGCAAAGGATGGCCGGTCCATTGAACGCATCCTTGACGAGGTGGTGGAGCTCGGCCTGCGGATGAAGAGGTTGATGCCGGATCAAGATTCAGTGTCACCATAATGCACTAAAGGTAGGCACTCGGACCCATAGGGTGCTGCATAAACTTTGAGGAGAGTATGCCCTTCTTTTTTAACCCCAAAATACAATCCCTTTCTGAAGACGGGAAGTCAGTCATTCGGCAGGTGATGGCGGATAACCGCATCACACAGCGTGACCTTGAGGACTACTTCCACGTCGACCAATCCACGGTGAGTCGGTGGACCAAGTTCGGTTCCGATCTTCATCTTCCGTTCTCCATCGTTCCGGCATTGAATGACGAGAAAGTCTTCCCGCTGGCCTTGGCGATCATTCAGCATCAGGCAACACCGCTCGGTCTCATGGTGACGAAGCGGGTTGATTCGGCGAACCTGAACGGATCGCTGGATGATGAGCAGCTGGCGATGGCTGAGACTCTCGGACGGATGATCTCCGAAGCGAAGTCGAACAACCGGAAGAAGAGGATCATCCGCGCTCAGATCCAGCACATGCGGGAATTGCTGAATCAGGCCGAAGCGGAACTCGATGCGAAGGAGTGACCAATGAACGATCTGCAGCTGGTAACATTGAATGAATTGAGAAAGGTATTCCACGTCCGGAAACAATGGATAGAGGACCTGATCGAATCGCGGGGGGTCCTGGGTATACTCATCGGCGGACGGAAGAAGTATCTCCTCCGTGATGTAATTGAAGCGGTGAAGGCGCAACAGCAGATTGAGAACCGTCAGGAAATCGAACTCATTCAACGCGTGACCAAAACCAAATCTATGGGGGTGGCAAAATGAATCAGCAATCATTGTATCAGGACGAGTTGAGCAGGATGGTTCGTTACCGATCGATTCAACCCAATGGGGCAATTCATCATCCATCAGGCTGGGCGAGAGCAATAAGCGAACCGGACGAACCGGAACGGATCGCGGTCTTCGGCCCGGTCACCGCGCCGACGATTGAGCTGGACCCGTCCTACGACGGCCCGCTGGTCGAGCTGCCGCGGATCGAACCGGAGGAACGCAACGACCACGAAGCCGATTATTTCCGCATGATGCTGATGGCACCGAACCGGCTGACCATCGAACTCGATCAGGAGGCACTATGAGCATATACGATTGGGTGCTCGGAATCGTCGGTGCGATTCTTGTCCTCGATGCAATATTCTTCCTCGGCTGGGTCCATCAATACAGGAAATCGAACAAGGAGCCTTTGTCATGAACGAACAAATCACCTGGCTCCTCATTGGATTCGCAGCGGGATCATCGGTGGTGATGGGGACACAGTTCATGAAGCATATCGCGGAACGGTGGTATCAGGACAATTTCAAAGAGGGCGAGAAGCTGTCGAACTATATCAAATCCACAATCGCATGGGATGAGGTTGAGAAGGAGATCACATGAACACCCAAACACGGCACTGGACCGAAGCAGCGCTTGAACTGGCCAACATCGAATACTATCAGAGCATGCTGGAGGAACAAATGAAAGCCACCAAGGTACCGGACGAAGGGACGCTGAATATGCCGGTGTTGAAGATCGGTGACTACGCCGAATGCGGAGAATGCCACGAGGAGCGAAGGATTTGGTACATGTATGGCGGAGTAAAGCCGCTCTGCATTACCTGCGGGAAAGAGATTTTAGACTAACCAACTCACTATTCCAACCACCAATTCTTGAGGAGAATTGACATGTCAAACGTTCAACCCATCACACAGCTCACGGTCGCCGGGAAATCACTTCCCATCAACCCGGACGCACAGAAGCTGATGCTCACCAAAAACACGAAAGGCGAATGGACCATCGAGGAAGTAGCCTCGATTGGTGAAAGCGACCTTCTCGTCATCCGCAACGAATCCGGTCTCGTGAAAGCCTTCAAAAAGACGGTCCGTCTGTACGAAGCGAAGAAGGAGATCGCGAGAGTATCAAAATCATGGATCGTCACCGTTCAGGGATACAACCGCCTGAATCAGTTCGCCGGTCTCCATGAGATCACCCCGCCCGAGATGATGTTCGACGGTAAGCCTCAGTCGAACCCCCGCGTTCAATATGACCAAAAAGGGGAAATCAAGAAGGTGATCGTCCGGAAGATCGTCATCGGATACACGGTCGCCGGGTCACTGGTCGCCACGGATGTTGTGCGCCATTACAATTTCGATGCCTACTACATGCAGGACCTGCAGAACAAGGCGAAGTGGAAAAAGGATGCCGCCAAGTTCGGAACGGAACTGTCCTGTCCCTTCGCACCGGATGCGAATGTCGAGGAGAAGAACGGAATCCCGTACGTGAAAGCGAACGGGAAAATCTACCTCTTCAAGCGCGTGAAGGATATCGAGGGAATCTGGATCGACCCCGCGCATGATGAAATCCGCGAAGTATACGACCAGCACATCCAGCACCAGAAGTTCGGGGACGTGATCGCGCAGAACGTCGCCTCCCGGAACGCGAAGAAGGCGCACCCCGGCATCGCCGCTACCAACGTCATCGCCCTGGGTGATGAGGACAACCATTACGCGGATGTTCAGGTGTTCGGCTATCGGTCGACCATTTCGTCGAAGGAAGCCGAAGAGATCGCATCGAAGATCGTCCGCGGTGAGCAGGTCAGCAATGTCGAAGTGAATCACTCGGTAGAGGATGCATCGTTCGAAGAGGTCAAGGTCGAGACGACACACGTGGCGGATGATGCGGCTGGTGCGGAAGGCGGTCCCAAGGATGAACCGGCAGCACCCGCTCAGACCGCTCCGCCCGTCGGTACACAGGAGCCGGCAAAGGCCGTAGAACGTCCTGCAGCACCTGCGCCGGCAACATCCCGCCCTGCAGCCCCGCCGAAGACGGTCGAGGCAAAGATCGCAGAGGAAGGAGAGAAGAAGGGAATCGACCCGGTGAAGATGGCAAAGAACCTGTTCGGCGAAGAGGTAAAGGATATCATCTCGCTGAATGAGTTCCAGAAGGACAAGCTGCTCAAGGTCCTTGAGAAAACAATGGGTGGTAAAAACGGAGGTGCAAAATGAAACTGACCATGATCAAGTTGAACAATTTCCGGGGCGGCTCACTCGAGCTGCCCCTCACCGGGTTGGACATTATCACCGGCCTGAACGGTGTCGGAAAGACACGCGTACTGCAGGCCGCTCAGCTGGCCATCTCCGGAGCCGTCCCTCATCCGGTGGAGGAGAGGAACATCGATCTGATGGAGCTCTTCACCCGCGAGATCGGGAGCAGCGTGATGTCGGTGGGGGTGGAACTGTCCGACGAACTTGCCTCGTTCGAGCGGATCTACACGCTCGAAAGTAAGGACGGGAAGCTGTCCGTCTCCCAGGACTTCGAATTCGCCGACACGGAGCGACGGAAGGTGAAAGAGGCGGAGAAGCACATCCAGTCCTTGCTGGGGCACTTCCCGGTGATGCTCGATGTGCACAAGTTCATCCGCCTTTCGGATGAACAGCGTGCTCAGATGATGATGGAGATCGGTGCGCTGGACCCGGAACGGTGGAATGAGGGAACGGTCAGGGAGATGCTGTTCGAGCATTGCTATACGAATAAACACAGCACCGACCAGCTGGAAGATGCCTTTAGAAAGTTCTCCGCGAAGATCCGCGCAAACATCCGCCTCGGCCTTCTGGATATGCAGGAGCACTTCAAATCGTTGGAAAGCGACCTGAAGAAGGGCATCAAAACGATGTCGGCAGCAGCCCAGGGGGCGGTCCAGCTGAACGTGACGGACGGAAAGAAGTCCATGCGCCCGACCGCGACCATCAACGAGGAACTGAACAAGGCGCGCGCCGACTACGCCAAATTGGTGAACGACATCGCCAATGCGAAGGCAGCGCGGGATCAGCATGAGAAGAACCAGAAGGAGGCCGCAGAACTCGCACGGAAGATCGATGCAGTTCTCGAGACCGCCTCGCCCGAGAAGCTCGCGGAGATCAATATCCAGATGAGCAAGCTCTCCGGTGAGATCACCGTAGTTCCTTCTGAACTCTTGGCTCGTTTTGAGGAGCTTATTCTGGCGACGCGGGAAACGAAGAGGCTGATTGATGAGGCTCAAACGAAAAAGGCCGTCGCACAGAACAGCGTATTGGAGCTGGAGAAGAGGGCAAAGGATCTTGAAGGGGGGAAGTGCCCGACCTGCGGACAGGAGTGCGAATCCGCATTGTCCGATGTCGGGAAATTGTTGGACGAAGCATTCGGGCGACTCACAACACTGACCAATGATGTGCTGGCATACGCAAATCGACTTGCCGACCAAGCTGATGAGCAAATCGTCGTTGAGCATCAGATCAAGATGCACAAGGATGCGGTTGCCACCGCAGAGAACCAGTTGAACGCTCTCCGGAATAAACACTTCCAGATGCAGACCCAGCTCGCATCCATCGAAACCCTGCAGACCCGTCTCCGCGAGGTCCGGGAAACCAAGATCGACAATGCCCTCGACATCGACACGTTGGAGATGCACCTGGAAAGCGTGAAACAGCTTGGGGAGACCCTCAACCGTGAGTATACGGAGCGGGTGCAATACGATACGAAGATCCTGCAGGCGAAGGAAGCGGCCGCGCTCATGAAGGCCGGCGAGGAGAAACTCGCGACCGTGAAGTCCATCCGTGAAAGGATTCGCACGATGCGGTGGGAGATCGTCCGGGAAGCACTTGAACCGATCGAGAAGAAAGCATCCGACCTCTTCCGCAGTGCAACCGGCGGGTTCGGCCAGAATGCACGGTTCGCGTTTCAGTTCGAGGATGCTCGTGGGAACGAGGTCTTCAAGTTCGGCTGGGAGATCGAAAACGAACTGGGGAAGATGTTCGTGGACTTCGATTCTCTCTCCACCGCACAGCAGATCTTCACCCTCGTGTCGATCCTCGCGCCTTTGATTGAACTCGGGAACCCCCAGTTCAAGATGCTGATGCTCGATAACTGCGAGGTGGTCCACGAACGGTACCGCCCGCACCTTCTGGATCTGCTGAAGTTCGCGAAGGAGAAGTGTTATCTCGACAACATCCTGATCGCCTCCTCCGGCGATTTCCCGGACTACTACCCGATCGGGGACAGGATCGAAGGGGTCAACATCGTCAACCTTTCCGAAGAGGTGGATGCGTGATTCTCGACGGTCTCAATGCCAACCAGCTGCAGGCAGTGGTGACCCGCTCCCGTTCCGTCCTTGTTCTGGCCGGAGCGGGGAGCGGGAAGACCGGCGTACTGACCCGGCGCATCGGCTATCTCTGCGAGGACCGCGGGGTGTCGGCGCACAACATCCTCGCCCTCACATTCACCCGGAAGGCCGCGAAGGAGATGAAGGAACGGCTCACAGCGATGCTGGGCGAGAAGGAAGCCGCCAAGATGTGGATTGGAACGTTCCATGGGATCTCGCTGAAGATCCTCGAATCATTCGGTTCCCGCATCGGCTACGGCAAAGATATCACGGTGTACGATGAGATCGACCAGAAGGACATCATTGCTTCCATCATCTCGGAGCTCGGCCTCGGTCTGAAGGTGGAAGATGCCGTTGCAGAGATGCAGGGGTATGCCTCCGACTGCGATCGGTATGAGTTCGATGCGGACTTCACCCTCCTGATCACCGAATACCGGAACCGCCTGAAGGAGTTCAATGCTGTCGATTTCACGCTACTTCTGACGGAGGTGCTCAGACTGTTCCGTGAGTTCCCGGATGTGTTCCAGCACTTCCATGACAAATTCCGCTACGTCTTCGTGGACGAATATCAGGACGTTGACCGCACCCAATACTATCTCCACGAAGCACTGAAGCCGGAGAATATCTTCTGCGTGGGCGACATGAACCAGACGATCTACAGCTGGCGCGGTTCAGACATGAAGATCATTCTGGATTTCGAGAAGTCGCATGAAGGGTCCGAAGTGATCATCCTCGACCAGTCCTACCGCTGCGGTTCCTCCATCCTCGAAGCGGCGAACAACCTCATCGGCCACAATCCGAAGCAGTATGACATCGAACTGTGGACCGAACGCGGTCCGGGTGAGATACTTTCCGATGTGGCAGCCGATGTGGACGAAGAAGCCAGGTTGATCGTGGACCAGATCAAGAAGGAGGCTCGGTTCGCCGGAACAAACGATGTGTACGGCGGTATGGCCATCCTTGCCCGGACTCATCGCCAACACGAGGTGATCGTGAAGGAGCTGCGGAATGCGGAGATCCCATACAAAGAGATCGGAAAGGAGACGAACTTTTGGAAGAAATCATCCTCCCGGATGATCATCTCGATTCTGAAGGTGATGCACAATCAGAAGAACGTCTGGCACTTCAACCGGTACTGCCGTCACGTCATTTATCCCATGACCGAAGCGGAGTGGTATCAATACGAAGCTCGCGCCCTGAGGGCTCAGAAGTCGACCTTGCAATTATTGGTGCAGGAGAAGGGTGGCAGCTTCGCGGAACTGCTCGCTTGGTATCAGGACAACAGATCATTATCGCTGTCATCGATCATCGAGAAGACGCTTTCCATGGTACCGGTGCAGGAATACTTCTTGATGCAATCGCTCACAACCAAGGCGATGGAGGTCTTGGAGATCTTCGTGCATACGAAGGACTGGGAAGATGCGAACGAGGAGAATCGGACTGTACCGGCCTTCCTCGAATGGTTGGCAGCACAGGAGGTGCAGATCGAGATCGCCGAAGACAGGAACGAAGTGAAGGTTGCTACTATTCACGCGGTCAAAGGATTAGAGTTCCCCGTGGTCTTCATCGCTGGCCTCGTCGAGGGAAAGCTTCCTTCCAATATGGCAGTCATGGAAGGGTCCGTTGAAGAAGAGCGACGTTTGGCCTACGTGGCCGTCACACGGGCAAAGGACCGGCTGTATCTATACCACTACCGCTCCAAAGGGAAGTACGGCGGAACAGCGAAGCCATCACGGTTCCTGCAGGAAATGTTCGAGAAGAGTGATGCCGGAAACGCCGGCACACAGCTCCGGTTTGAGTGAATTGTCCGGAGCCGTTAAGATGCACCCGGATTGCTTCTGGGTGCATTTTCAAGAGGTGACCATGAAGTATGAGGTATTGGCGAAGACGGAGAACGATCAACTGCTGATCAACCGGCAGGTTGTGGACGAGATTGTCTCCCGTTTCCCCAACAAAAAGTTCCTGCTCACGATTCAGGAGTTCGAGAAACCGAAGTCGAAGGAGCAGCTGGGATTCTTCTTCGGCGGCATCATCCGCGAAGCGGCGAAGTTCTTCGAGATGAGGGATGATGATCTCTATGACTTCCTCCTCAAGAAGTGCTCCACGCGCCTGATCACGCTGCCAAACGGGGATCAGGAGGTCGTGGTGAAACGGCCATCCGGGATGAACATGAAGGAGCTCTCCGCATTTATCAGTAATGCCATCGTTGAGCTATCGCATTGGGGATACGCGGTGCGGACACCCGAGGAGTACTTTCAATCAAAGGATGCGGAACTGAAAGGGCAGCTGGTTTCGATATGAACTACATCGCCGCTCAATTCCAAGTCCTGCAGCGTCATTTTCCGGTCCGCGTGATACGACCGTTCAAGGACGGCGTTGGAGTCCACTGCTTACTCTGTGCTCGCGGTAAGAACAGTCAATTCCTCTTCGTTGCAAAGAACTCCACCCTGAATGGGCTCGTCTCGATTCACAAATCCATGGTGGAATATTCGGCCAAGAACAACCTCCAGTTCGTGATGTGTGTGATGGGGTCTTTCTACAAGTTCTACGGCTCCCAGGTGCTTGTGGGGAAGGCGTTCGAGAACGAATACAACGGCGCGAAGATGGTCAACTTCTACCTGTCCAAAATCGGTGCGGAGAAGATCCCGCTCCCCGGTGAAGCAAATACCGTCGCCGTGTTCATCCCGAAGGAACCGGCCCAGCTGAAACTATTCATGGAGAATGCATTATGAAGATCGTCGCGGGGATGTTCATCACGAATGATAGAGATACCTATGAGATCATGTCCCTTCATGATGGTCAGGCCACGGTCAAGTACAACGGCGGAACGGAGACCCATGTCAGTATTAAAACGATAGAGGAGCTAATTAACGCGGGACAATACCGCACCATCAAAACACCAACACAGAGGAGCAAAAAGCATGTTTAACAAACCATTTCTTTTCCAGATCACCGGGGCGGTACCATACGCCAAAGAGGTGAAAGGCAAGACCGAGAAAGGTATCAAGGTCACCGGCCTGCACATGACCGACGAGAAGGGGTTCCTCGGTGATGTCGAACTGTCCACAACCGCGGCCGAGAAGCTGGACAAATTCCTTACCGATTATACCTCCCTCCCCATCGACGGTGAGGTCTCCATCAAATTCTCGAAGCGAAAGGACCTCGTCCTGAAGTTCGGGAAAACCTCACAGGCGGTCGAACTCAAACAGATCAAGGTCAAGAAAGGATCGTCCCGGAAGTTCGATATCAAAATCACTCTCCTGCTGCCGAACGTGAAGAGCAGCACCGCCTCCCTGATCTATGACAACTTCAAAGAGGTGGAGGAGATCACCATCGAGCAGATCCAGGAGGAACTCCCGCTGAAAGATGCTGTGAAGGAAGGCATCGAGAAAGCTACCGGCACGAAGGTTCTCGACGGTTCGACTGCCTTCAAGAAGACCGAATCGAAGAAGAGCTCGCGCCGCATTCCCACGAACCCGGACAAGAAGAAGAAGTAATGGCACGTCGACTACCACAGCCGAAGTTCCAGCGCAATCAGGCAACTGCTCTTTCCTTGGCGAAGGAGCAGTTGCTGACTATTCTGGAGAACACTGATCACCTCGCGGAAGTCGACCGTACCGGGAAGCATCTCCGGGCCGCGAAAGGGTTCATGGAAGCGATCGAGCGCGGTGAGGATCTTCGTCCATCCCAGCTGTCGTATATCGACGGCATTCATGAGATGTGCTATAAAGGAGCCGGGTGGGATACGCCGGGTCTCCACATTGATAAAAAGCGAAAGCAGTTGAGATTTGAATGAAGAACAACCTCGAATACTATCAGCACTACGCCGTTGCGGACCAGCACCCAAAGTTCAAGACGCTGAGAGTGAAGTACGGTTGGCAGGGGGAGGGGAGATTCTGGGCACTGAACAATCGAATCGCCCTCTCCGATAACTGCCAGTTGGATCTCTCAAAGGAAAGGAACCGGGGGTCCATTGCCAGCGACCTCGGACTCTCCCTTCCGAAATTCGATGAGTTCATCCAGTACCTCTCTTCCGATGCCTGCGCCCTCCTGACCCATGTCGGGGACCAGATCTATACGACGGACATCCTGCAGGAGAATCTGGTGAAGATCAACGAAACAAGGGAAGCGGCGAAATCGCGTCAGGATGCCCTCAGGCGCAAGAGACTCGCCGAAATGGGAGGTAACGCGTTACATGACCCCGTGTCACGCGTTACACCACCATCGCCATACTCGAGTAACGGCGTTACAGAGCCACAAAGTAAAGTAAAGGAAAGTAAAGGAAAGGAAACTAAAGCTGTACCCGCGGCACCGACCGCCGCCGAGATTGAATCATTTCAAGATCTGGAGCACCACCTCCTCGCCTGCTGGGGAAGGGATGGGAGATTGGGGCTGATCATCGTTCAGGAACTCCTGTCACTCGGCCAGAAACACGGCAAAGACAACCTGTATGAAGCGATCAAGATCGCAGCATCTGCCGGCAAGGACAAGATGAACGCCCGGTACGTGAAGGGCATCCTTGAGAATAACAAACCAAAGCCAGGGACGGCTCCATCGCGACCAGCGCAGCAGGAGCACGCGAAACTCTTCATCGAGTTCTTCTGCGAATGTAACGACTACTCCCACAGCTTCATGCGTTCGACACTGCAAAAGAATTCGCACGGATTATTCACCTGTCCAAAGTGTAAGAAACAATACACCGTTGAATCCATCATCGCCAAAGCCGGCGAAAGTGGCCGCGCCGATTTCATCCAGACAGAACAGGTGGTGGAACAATGAACTCCCCGGCATTGAAAACCGTGAAGCCACGTCGCCCCGCGCTCCGGTACTTCGGAGGGAAGTGGCGCATCGCCCCGTGGATCATCAGCTTCTTTCCGAAGCATACGATCTACGTGGAGCCGTTCTGCGGATCTGCATCGGTCCTGCTTCGCAAAGAACGGAGCGTCCACGAAGTCCTGAACGACAGAGACGGTGAGGTGATCAACTTCTTCGACATCCTCCGCACCCGAACTCAGGAGTTTGCCGATGCGATCGCGCTGACCCCCTTCTCCCGGCGCGAGCTGCAGCGGTCCTATGAACCGACCGATGACAAGTTCGAGGCCGCGCGTCGGTTCTACCTGCAGTGCTGGCAGGCGTACGGATCGAATCTGAAGCGAAAGACTGGATGGAGCACCGAAAAGACGAACAGGAATTGGATCAACCGGGTGGATCTTTGGAACCGTCTGCCGGAACATATTGCCATCGTTGCTGACAGATTGAAATGCACACGTCTTGAGAACAACGACGCGATCGAAGTCATCAAGCTGTGGGACTCGCCTGAGGCACTGTTCTATGTGGACCCGCCGTACGTATCAACGACGCGATCGAAGTCATGGAGAAAGGAATCATACAAGACCGATATCCCGGATTCCTATCACGAAGAACTTGCAGCAGTGCTTCATAAGATTAAAGGGATGGCAATCGTGAGCGGTTACGAATCCGAACTCTATGACCGCCTGTTCGCCGGGTGGAAGAAGTTCTCCATCCAAGCTCGCACCACCAAGACCACGACCATCAAGACCGAGGTGATCTGGGTGTCGCCACGATGTTTCAAAAATGGAATTCAACAGTCACTGAAACTTATTCACAACTCTTGAGGAGAGCAAAGTTGACACAATACCGAAAGCAGAACCGATTGCAATTCCACCCTATCGCGCAGCACTCGGCGGACGGTGCGGCCTTCGCAGTGATCGACCTGTTCAGTGGTGCCGGAGGGGTGACCACCGGCATCGAAATGGCAGAGCTGAATGGCAGGAAGGTCGCGGAGGTCATCTGTGCGATTAACCACGACCGCAAGGCGATCGAGAGTCACTGGGCGAACCACCCGCACGTGAAGC
>ERZ869929.850-NODE-850-length-13498-cov-4.905527_pt1 | contig 13498 bp, 21 predicted proteins | sample MGYA00579312_ERZ869929 | MGnify/ENA primary metagenome ERZ869929 (study PRJEB32216, sample SAMN09231818) | wastewater metagenome | place: USA: Maryland | collected 2016-08-09 | study: EMG produced TPA metagenomics assembly of the PRJNA472060 data set (Reclaimed... | reverse complement strand
GCGGTTCCAGCGGTTTCCGGTCAGGCGTATAATATAGCGGGAGTACTTGCCGGCCTTGTTTCAAATAAGGCTGGTAATAAATTGCGCGAGATTGGGGCGCAGAATAAAAAAGAATCTGAATTAATGAGTAATGCGGCCAAGCAATATGCCGGCGGGCCGGTGGGTGAAGCGATACAGGATATTGGCAAGGGTGGCGCGGAGTTGGCAATATCATTGCCAATGATTAAAATGCTAGGGCTTCCGGCGTTTAGCGGATTGTCTGGCGCGGCAGAAACTAGCGCCGCCGGCGGCAGTACGGGAGATACAATTAAGGCCGGACTCGGTGGTGCGGCTACTGGCAAATTGACCGAGGGTATATTTGGTGCGCTTGGTAAACTGTCTGGCAAGGTTGTTCCCAAACTGGCCGGTGCCGCAACAATGGGCGGTATCGCTGCGGTTGAAGGTCGCCCCATAAAGGACATTGCCAGAGAGGCGGCAATGGGCGGCGTTCTGACTAAGGGAAATAATGAGATAAGCCTGCGAGAAATTGGACGCACTAAATTTGGAGAATCAAATAAGTCTGTTAAACTTGAAGCGCCTAAAGGGCCAGAAATTGTATCTGCTGCCCCACAATCAAAAGTTAAAGATAGTGCCATAGAATCTACTACACCGATAGAGAAAGTGCCGCCACGGGGCGCTGGTGAAGAAATTGGGGCATCTGCGGCCACTCCCAAGACCGTAAGGGGAGAACTTCAAAAGATAAGTGACGGTAATGTTGAACCGCTTACAGATATTTTCACTAAACCCAAAACAGCCCCGCAAACAGCGGTTGCAGAGAAGTTAAAAATAAAGGATCAGGTTGACGAGGCTATCAAGCAAAAGCACTTCTCCGCAGATGAATACGTTATACGCTATACTAATAGCAAGGAAGCCGCAAATATAGTAAAAAACAACCGCATGACGGAGGGGCAAGACTTTGAAGGGAACGCCGGAATATCTGCATCGGAACTTGGCGGCATGGCGCCCCCGGCTTATGGTAGCAATTTTGAGCACGCGGCCGCAATACTTATACCAAAAAAGTATGCTACCGGAAAGGGAGTCAATCCCGGCGAAGTGCTAATTGACCCAAAGGTTCCGATAGGAGAACTTACATTTATAGTTGACGGCCACAAGGGTTATTTTAAGCAAGATAGAATTATGGATGCACTTGGCAAGTCTGAGCCGGTTAAAGCGGCAGACATGGCCGCACCAAAGCCATCCGCTATTATTCCAGAAGTGCCTAGTGCTAAGGGTGTAACGCCGCCGGTTGCGGAAACCGCCAGGCCAACTGCTCAAACAATGAAACCAACTGGCGTTGCCGTTGATATGGAAAAACGCTCCGTTGAAAATCAACTCACAAAGGGATTTGATGGGTTGACTGAATATGAAACTATAAACAAAAAGGATCAGGCGTCTAAGGCCATTGATCTATTAAACGCAGAGCCGGAGCGCGCCATGAGAATTGCCATGGGTGAAGAAAACGCTCCCGGTGATATTCGCAACATGGCGGTTTGGAACGCGGTTAGAAATCGCGTAGAGGCTTCTGGCGATATTAATGCTATTAAAAATCTGGCAACAAGTTCTGTTCGCAACAGGCAAATATCTGAAAGCGCACAGAATCTAGTTTTAATTCAGCAAGTCGCGCCAGAATCCCCAACGGCGGCAATTATAGATGTTAATAAAAGCATAGCCGATGCTAACAAAACCAGGAGCAAGGGTGCGGTTGACATTGACGGCAACCGCTTAATCCGCACTAAGTCAGAACTTGATGCGGCCATGCGCCAGCAAGAACAGCAGATAAGAAATCTGCGCGATATTTGGCAGCGCAAAAAGTTAAATAGATATTCGGATAAACTAAAAAAGCGTGGCGAGAATATTGAGGAAAAGTTAAAAGGTCTTGACTTTACGGGCGATCCGCAATATAAAACATGGCTGGACGGGCAGACCAAAAATATTAGAGACAAGGTTAATCGTCTGTCTAAAACATATAAGCAATTAAAAGAAATTAATGATAGGAAAAATGTAGGAGTTTCCGATACCGAGGCGGCGGAGATAGTCAATCTTTCAAATAGGGTTTCTTCCGAAAAGAATAAATTAGATGCTGGCGGAGACAGAATGGAGTATGGCCGCGCCTGGGTTGACTTCCATGATTATGTTAATAATCTTAAATTGAGGGCAACCAAGCAGACATTTAGGGAGGCCATAAAGCATCCGGCCATTATGGCATCTAAAGTTGCCGGAATGGCTAAGGCAATCAAGGCCGCATTTGATAACAGCTATATTTTCAGACAGGGCCTAAAGGCCATGACCAATACTCGCCTTGCCGGTATATGGCTTAGAAATTCCAGAGATTCTTTTGTAAACGCCTATAAACAGTTTGGCGGCAAGCACGTTATGAGAGAGTTAATGGCCGATATAGTATCGCGGCCCAATTACCTTAATGGTAAAATGTCTAAAGCCAAGTTGGCGTTTGGCAATCCAGAAGAACCATTCCCGTCAGAGGTTCCAGAATCTATCCCGTTTTTTGGCAGGCTATACAAGGCAAGCGAAACGGCATTTGTTGGAAACGCATATAAGAGCAGGGCGGATATATTTGACAAGTATATTGAAATCGCCGAGAAGTCTGGCGTTGACACCAACGATAGATACCAACTTGAGAGTATCGGGAATCTAACAAATTCTTTAACTGGTCGCGGCAATCTTGGTAAGCTGGAAAAGAACGCCGATCTAATAAACAATGTAATGTTTTCTGGCAGATTCCTAAAGAGCAATATAGACTTTCTTACGGCCCACCAGGGCCAGGGACAATCTTCGTTTGTAAAGAAACAGGCCGCGTTAAACCTCCTGCAAACAATATCTAGTATCGCGGCGGTTACGGCAATAGCCAAGTTTATAAAGCCAGACAGCGTTGACTATGACCCGCGAAGTGCTAACTTTGGTAAGATAAAAATAGGCAATACTAGATTTGATATTACTGGCGGTCTTGCGTCTTTAGCCACACTTGCATCTAGGCTAATAACCCAATCAACAAAAAGCAGTACGACCGGCAGGGTATCTAAATTGGGAACCGGCAAATTCGGATCAATGACCTCTAAGGATGTTATTTATAGTTTCCTTGAGGGCAAGACATCTCCGGCTGCGTCTGTCGCCCTCGATCTGATGCAGAACAGAGACAGATTTACCAGAAAGCCGCCAACGGTTTTGGGGGAAGTTCTAAATCTTACCGCGCCAATGCCAATTCAAAACGCATACGAATTGCTTAAGGATAAAAATTCTGCCAATGTCGCCCTGTCTATAATTTTGGACGGCCTTGGTATCGGGACTAATACATACGGAAAAGCAAAGAAATAAACTTCTTCCTATTATTCTTTCTAATTGCTTTATTGGGCCGCTTGTGAATTATGGCAACACGAATGTCGCGGCCCATTGTTCTATTACTTCTCCCTACAAAATCCAATAGTGCCAACCTCTACTTCAATACCAAGTTCATCATTAGATATAGAGGTTACATCTGCATCGTGAAGCTGTATGATCTCTCTAATGTTTTCTTTATTAAACATTACACCGGCCCAATTAGAGTAATACACGCGGCAACCGACTTTAATGTCAGGCTTTACATTAGGGCCAACGGCAACAACTGTGCCGTAAGTAAGCCGCTGCTTATGCTTGTCGGGAAAAAGCAACTTACCGTCAAATTCCTCCACAAACGGTTTAACGAAAATGCCGTCTTGCCTGGGTATCATTTTCTCTTTCATTCTGCAACCTCCACCTTGGCATCTTCCTCTACCTTGCGCTTGGCCTTCTCTAGCAAGTCCGGCAGGTAGTGTTCGATCATAGCCGAGATAATCTTACTCTTGTCTCGCTTAGTAAGTTTAGTCAACTCGTTCAACTTATTTACAGTATCTTCTGACGCACGAAAGCCAATAAACTTATCTTTCATTATTCTTCTCCTTCAATTATTACGTGAACATTAGTTTGCGGTCTATAGAGCATTTTAAGTGCGGTATATGTTTCATCTGTTGGGATAAAGTCTAGGGTGATGCGGCCCGTAAGGTCGCCATCCGCGTCTGTCTTGCACAGTAGCGATTTAATTTGTGCAATAAAGTCTATTTCCATTAGTCTTTTAAAACTTGGGCCAAAACTAATAGGCCAATTCCGGTTAGTTTATCTCCAAAAAATAAAAGAAAAACCCCAACAAATATACAAAAAAATGTTGCCGCAGCAATAGAGGCATTAAGCCCATTCACTTCATTATTTGCCATCAGTTGTCCGCTCCAGCAATGGGTTCATCATCATAATCCCCGATCTGCCCGAAGTTCTCAGAGTAAATATAATCCCCTATGCTCTCTTTATCATAACCCATACCAAGCAACAGGTGTCCGAACATATCAATAATGTTGCCTGGGGTTAAATAAGCGGCAGAATCTAGCATAGAAAACTTCTGCACCTTGCCGTTGTAGTCAACAATAGTACATTCTATTGTGGTGCCTATATCTTTTTTAATCATCTAAAACCTCCATATAGACAACTGAATACCAACGCCGATATACGGCTGGCCGTTAATACCCATACCAGCAGACGGCCCAACCGACCACATACGCTTGCCTTTAAGTTTCAGATATACAATTTCTTCGGTCATTTGAACAACTTTTTTGCTCAATATGCCATCACGCTTAATCCATTCCTCAATCTCTTTATCTTTAAGCGCGATCTTATCTTCATAACTCAATGTAAGTTTACCAATCTCATCAGTATAATTTTTACGCAACGATAGAACATAGTTCTGGCACAAGTCTAGTTCTACATTAGTTGCTTGCAGCTTTTCGGGACAGGTCTTTAGCCTGTTAATCTCGCGTTGAGCGGCCTCAGACTTGCCGTGCCATTCAGTTACATCCCCGCCCAAATCAATAATAGTCTGCTTGTGCCGCTTAATCTCAATATCTTTATCGGCATTAAGTTTAGCATACTTGTCTATAAGTGCTTGCTTACTGGCGGCCAGGGAGTTAGCGGTCTTGGCCGCCACGGCCCCGGCAATAGCCCTAGCATTGGCACTACTGCACTTCTGCATAGTAAACATAAGTGCAACAAATAGAACTGCGATAATGATATACGGGATATACTTTTTGTTCATTAAATATTCTCCCAAAACTTACGCCACTTATAAATAGCATAGCCGATACACGCGGCTGTAAAAAACAATACTGTTGCTTTCTTGTGTTTCATTTTAACTCCTTCATTAAAGGGCTAAGATTTACGCCATTGTCTGATAGAAACTGGTGCATCGCTACGGCCAGGGCCGTAATCGTGGAGTGGCGTAGGCCAAGTTGATTGTGAATGTTTACCGCCTCAATAACCTCATGTATGATCGTCTCATACTTGCGCTGAATCGGCATATTCTTTTCAACATGAATAGACAACTCATCTGGAACGCAGCGGCCAACATATCCGCTATCGTTAGAATACTTCATGCTATAATCAAATCCAAGTATCTTCATTTTGACACCTTTGGTAATGGGAATATAGGCTTCCAGTATATAATGTCTTGATCGTCAACTTCTCCAGTAGCCCAACTATCATGTTGCCATTCATTTTCCCACAAATACGCTAGGCTAAATGAATGGCCGTCTGAAACTAAAACCCAATCATCATTGTGCGGCATTTCATCGTGAACATGAATCCAGTTGTTATTCATTTTTAATGGTGCTGGTTTTGCGCCGTTGGCTGTGGATCACCAGCGAACCACCCGGCGGTTTCTTGAATGGTACGGGTTGCAACAGTTAGCCGCCCATAACAGGGATTACCGCAAACCACAACCAAATAGGAGGACATATTAAAACTCACCAACTATATAGTCCATGTTATACTTATTCATGTCGGCTTCAATATGCAAATGCACATTATCGGGGTCATTCTCGCTTTCGATAATAAGATCGAAGTATTTGCCAAGGGCCGCTTTTAGCGTGTCTCTAAGGACATACCAATGCGATTTAGGCAGGTCTTTTAGGCGAATATCTAAGGCTAGATTCTTATAATGATAGCTGTTATCCGAGTGGTGGCCGTCATTTACTGATGTTATAACATAACTCCTATTATATTTTTTGCAACAATGGTCTACGCCCATTAGTGCTTCTAGCATAAACTTATTTATCTCTTTAAAAATAGCGCCGGTTTTAACCTGGATAGATTTCTCCATGCTAGTTTTCCTCTAATTCAGCGGCATCATTCGGTTCAAACGATCCGCAAGCCTTAAGTTCTGAATATGTTCGCTCTTCGTGCCAAAAGCAATAGCGTCCCGTCTCATAGAAATACTTGCAATCGCTACATTTGTTTTCCATACCACAAGTATAACGTGGGTTTCACATTCTGTCAACAAAAATCTTTTTTTAGTTGCACGCTTTCTATATCGCGTATAACATATATAAATATTATATACCTATAATTTGCGGAGATTGCCTATTTCCAGAACATATTTAGGTTGCAAATAATTGTTGCACGATTACAAAATCAAGTAAAACAATTTTAATTTTTATGTTGACAAAAAATAGAAATGAGAGCATAACTGGTGTATGAAGAAACTAGGCAGACCGAAAAAGATTAACAGGCTATTGCCGTATCAGTTGCGGATTGAACCGGAACTTATACTGCAAATGCAGAAGAAGATCGGTAGGGGCCGCGTATCGTCCTGGGTTCGTGCCAAAATAAAGGAGGGCATAAATGATTAAATTCTATGATGAAGAAAACTTTGACTTGATTGATCTGCTGTTCTTCGTATGCATCGGCGGCGCAATCGGTAGCGTGTTGTTTGGTATTGCGATGTTGCTTGTAAATTAAATAAGGAGAAAATATGAGCGAAAACAATTCTATTGAAAAGTCAAGAAATGCAGTTGCCGTTTGGGACAATCTGAAAGAGGTTAGGGATCAGTTCGCGCCTACACTTAGCGACAAGGAGTTCGCGTTTTTCGTTACGCTTGGCAGTTCGCTTAATGCCAATCCGTTTCAGCGCGAAATATGGGCGGTGAAGTATGATGCGAATAAGCCCGCAAGTATATTCCTAGGCCGCGACTTCTACCGAAAGAAGGCGCAGGCTTTGGACGATTATGACGGCCATATCACCGATACCGTATATTCCAAGGATAATTTCACGGTAGAAAACGGCATCCCTAAGCACTCATATTCGCTTAATGATCGCGGCAATTTGCTTGGTGCGTATTGCGTTGTGTATAAAAAGAATACCAAGCAGCCGTTCTTTGTGTTTGTGAAATTAGAGGAATATAACAAGGGATTCTCGCTTTGGAAAACCATGCCCGATACTATGCTTAGAAAGGTAGCCGAGGCACAGGCGTTGCGTGGCGCGTTCCAGGGTGTGTTCGCTGGCACCTATGATGAATCAGAGCAATGGGATGTTACACCTAGCAGCAAGGCAGCAGTTGTGCCGCCACCCGCTATTGCGCCGCAGACCTATACCCAGGCACCGCCGCCAGTTATGCCGCCGCCCGTTCCCGTAGAATCCGCTCCTACCGATAGCAACGAACCTGATGTATTCACCAAACTAGACACCGCAGTTCGCTCATATTGCAACGGCAATCAGCGGCATATGTACGAAGTTTATAAAACGATTACTGGCTTTACAGGATCGGATAATAAACTGCGCTACTGCCAGGACATAGAGCAGGTGAAGAAGTGGAAGAACCCGGAGCGTGTTGCCGAAAAGGCGCGGCGTCAGCTTGAAGAGCGAATCGCCATGAAAACCAAGTTTAAATATGAAACTGAAACAGAAGAATAATATGCTAGAATTTAACGCAGGAAAGCACGAATATACTTGGGATGGAAAGAAAGTTCCGTGCGTCTCTAATATCATAGCGCCGCTATATGACTTTTCTAATATACCGCCGCAAGTATTGGAAACTAAAAAGGAATGGGGAACTGCGGTTCACCTATACCTTGAAATGAACGATCGCGGCACACTAGACCCCGATAAGTCCAAATGGGATGATCGCATGATACCCATTGTAGATGCGTGGAATCGTTTTAAATCGCAATATAATTTGGGTGGCGAGTGCGAGATTGAGGCTCCCAAGTATAACGAATTAATGCGCTATGCTGGAACGCCCGACAGGATTTATACTGTTCAGGCAACCATCGTTGACATTAAAACTTCTGCCCCAAACAAAACCGCCGGTGTTCAGCTTGCCGCCTACAACAAATTGATTCTTGCAGAAAACACTCCAATTTACAGGCTTATTGCTTGCTTCCTAACGGATGATGGTTCTTATAAAGTTAAAGAATACAACTTTAAAGAAAACTGGAATATCTTTATGTGCTGTTACAGTATTTATCAATTCAAGCATGGAGGAAAATAATGGATAACAAAATCGAATTACGGCAGAAGCAAGAGGGCGAATCGCTTATTAGTGCGGCCAGGTCTATTCAAATAGCCAATGATGATGATAGGCGGTATGCTGCATCGCTTGTGCTGAAATGCAACGAATACGAAAAGGCGGTGCGGGAGAAGTTAGACCCGGCCATTAAGTCCGCGCACAAGACGCACAAAGAACTTACTTCACTTAGGGCCGAACTTCTTGAGCGTTCTGTTGAAGCTAAGAAGATTATCAATTCTGAAATTAAGCGAGATTACCTAGAGGTTGAAGCTGGGCGGCTAAAGGATCAGGGAAGGTTAAACGAAATAGAGCGCACATTGGCCGCTGAAACTGGAGAGTGGATTCCCGAGACGGTATTGCCAGCCACAGATCGCCGCATTGACACGGGCAATGGTTTTACTACTATCCGCAAGGATATTGATGTTTCTATTGCAGATAAAATGACTATCATTAGGGCGGTAGCGGAGAATAAACTGCCGCTTATTTGCGTAGATGTTGACATTATGGCAAGCAAAAAGTATTTCAAGTCTGGCGGCTTCATGCAAGCCCCAGGCTTTATCATTAAGGAATCGGCCATAGTTGTGGGACGTAACACATAAAAATAAATATTTTAGTTGACAAAATGAAGTATTTATACTATTATTACTATTGTGAGCATGAAGACATTTTATGAAGCCGACACGTAAATTATGGGGCCGTGGGATTGCGTCTAACCGTCTAATCAGACGGCGAAATGTCTTCCGCTCACACACGGCCCCTTTTATTTGGAGGCATTGTGAAATATTTTGAAAAACTGCGCGATCCACGCTGGCAGAAAAAACGGCTTGAAGTTTTTAAGAGAGACAAATTTACTTGTCAGATTTGTATGGATAAAGAAAGCACTCTAGCTGTACACCACAAAAAATATGTTAGTGGAAAAGAACCGTGGGATTATAAAAATGAATTTCTAATAACTCTTTGTGAAAAGTGCCACGAAAAATTAAAAGATAAAATTCCATATAAGGGAGATATTAGATATGCATTTGTTATGGATCGTGACAAAATTATTGACAGAAATGGAGATCGGGGAGTTGTTATTGATTTAACTACGTGCGAGATGCTTTATGATTTGTTTTTATGTGGGCAAAATGCACGCGAGGCATTTTATTATTTATTGAGAGAGTTTTGTTTTGATTACGATTTAAATGGAAAGGAAGAAATGGATAGGGCAAAGAGAGACATAAAGAATTTTATATTAGATTTAGAAAGTGCAAAAAAATTAATTTATGATTCCCAAGATGTAAGAAATGCTGTAAAAAAACAAATAAAAAAACACATGATTTTGATTGAAAATTTTTTCAATTCAAATGGGAGAACAGATGCCCTTCGTAAAAATTGACTGTAAAATTTTAGATAAATCAATTTGGAGAGAAAGCCCTGGTGTTTGTAAGGTATGGATTACACTCCTGGCTATGGCCGACTCTGACGGACTAGTTGAAGCTTCAATTACTGGAATTGCAGATCGCGCCAAAATGTCTATTGAAGAAACGGAAGTGGCAATAATAAAATTCCAACAACCAGACAAGTGGTCAACAAATCAAGAAAATGAAGGCCGTAGAATAGAGAGAATAACCGAGGGATTCAAAATACTAAATTACCAGCAGTATAGGAACAAAGACTATACTGCGGCCGCAAGAGTAAAGAAGTATAGGGATGGTTTACGCGTAACAGGTGTAACGAAACGAACAGAGTATGTATATGCTTCTGATGTTTTATCTTATCTTAATCTTAAGACAGGAAGAAAATATAGAGAATTCAAGAATATATTGCCTCGTTTAAGAGAGGGTAGAACTGTTGAAGAAATGAAGAAAGTAATTGACACGAAACTACTTGACCCGTATTTTGTTGAACACCCGCAACACATGAACCCAGAAACACTTTTTAGGCCAGGAAATTTTGACAGATACATAAATCAGCGTCCAGAAGATTTTAAAAAAGACGATTCCCTCAACGGCATAAACAAAATGTTCCTGATACCGCCGCCAGAAAAAAGCAAATGACAGTTAGGGAGTATATAGACGGCAAGGGCTACGCATGGAGCAGGCGCGGTGATAACGCGCTATTAAACTGTCCGTTTTGTGACCCGCCAGACACAGAAAAGAAGTTCGCTATAAATTTAACAAACGGCGCGTGGAATTGTATGCACTTGAACAGGTGCGGAAAGAAGGGATCGTTTGTTGACTTGCAGCGGCTACTGGGCGATACGCCGGTTAGGCTAGACGGCGATAGCCATAATTATCTGCCAACTAGAAAAACATTCGTTAGGCCGCAAGTAGAGATTCAGCCAGCCACTAATCCCGTTACAGAATATTTATACAAGCGCGGTTTTACAGATGAGACTATAAGTTATTTTAAAATAGGTTCAACTGACGAAGATACCATTTCAATTCCGTATTATAAGAACGGAGAATTGGCTAATGTAAAGTATCGCTCTATTAGTAACAAGAAGAAGATGCGGCAAGAGGCTGATTCTGAGCCGACATTGCTGAACCGAGATAACATACACGGCGAAACGCTCAGGATCGTTGAGGGCGAGTTTGATTGTATGGCCCTGCATGAATATGATATAGAGGCCGTGTCTGTTCCAGCGGGGGCGCAGGGACACCAATGGATAGATGCCGAATGGGATTATCTTGAAACATTCAACAAGATAGATATATGCTTTGATATGGATGATGCTGGCAGAACCAATGCGCTAAAGGTGGCGGTGAGGCTAGGCGAGTGGCGTTGCCGTATAGTGTCTTTGCCTAAGAAAGATGCCAATGATTGCCTAATGTCTAGCATTAGCGCAGATAAAATGTGGGAGTGTTTTGATAATGCGATAGAGGTAAAGCCGGAAACGATAGTAAGCGCAGACCACTTTAGGGATGAAGTTGGGCGGCTATTCGCGCTAGGCCGCGATCTGTTCGGAGTTAAAACGCCGTGGGATAAGCTGAATGATATACTTATGGGGTGGAGGCCGGGAGAGGTCAGCGTTTGGAGCGGAAAGTCTGGTGCCGGTAAGTCAACCATGCTCAATCAAGTATTCCTAGACTTGATTAAAAAGAACATTAAGGTATGCGTTTATAGCGGCGAAATGAAGCCGTCTAGGTTTTTGCGGTGGGCGATCATTCAGTATTGCGGCGATAATGGGCCGGACAATAAGACTTGGAACGCCTCCCTGGATTACATGGCTGGCCGTGTTTATGTGCTTAATGTAATGAAGTTGCTTGACCCATCCAAGATGCTATCTGATTTTGAGTATGCCGCCCGTCGCTACGGCGTAACGCATTTCTTTATTGACAGCCTAATGACTATTGTTTTTAGTGAGATAAAGGAGAAAGATAAATTCGGAGCGCAGGCAGAATTTGTATCGCACTTGACTGAGTTCGCTAAAAAGTTTAACGCACACATTCATTTGGTAGCGCATCCTAGAAAGACGCAGTTCGATAAAGACCAAGCCGGTAAGGTAGATGTGGCTGGCAGTTCCGATATAACTAATTTGTGCGACAATGTGCTTATACTGCATCGTGCGCCAGCAGGTGAGCGCGAGAAAGCTGGAGGCAAGCATAGCATTTCAGATGCCGTCCTAGAGGTAAATAAAAATAGAGAGTTTGGCAAAGACGGTTTAGTGCCGCTGTTTTTCGATGAGAACAGCAAGTGTTTTTCAGAACACGCCAATAAATTTAGAATGTTCGATAGCAAGGCCGCTGCCGCAGGCCAGGAGGAACAAGATGATCCTTTCTGATGGTTGGTATTATGATGATGTAAACGGCCTGCTTTTAACCTATGATGAGTATAGAAATGCACAAAAACGCTATAACTCATTAAGTGAGCAGACAAAAATAAAAATAAGTGTTGACAAAAGCAAGAATGTAAAACATAATAATAGTGATGGCAAACATGAAAAAGACAAGTAAAGAAAAGCAGAGGTTGGAAGAATTTATTAATAAACTCAGGGATGAATTTACGGTGCAGGATGAGTATAAGTTTCATCCTGATAGGCGATGGCGGTTCGATTGGGCAATTTGTAGGCCCGGCAATAGGTTTAAGGTTGATTCTGGGACTTTATATCTAAAAGCAAATCCCCCATATATAGCAGTTGAATATGAGGGCGGCGTCTTTATTGGCGGTGGTCACACCAGGGGTGTATTATATGGCTCTAACTGCGAAAAGTATAACGAGGCCGCTATTATGGGTTGGACGGTGCTTAGGTTTACTGCACCAATGATCCGTCAGGGATTACACGAAACACAGATAAATAAAGCATTGGGCATATCATAATGGGCCGTCACGCATTGCCGCATACTTGTTCTAATTGCAACCATAAATGCGAAACTGTATATTTTTGTCCTAAGTGCGGTAAAGAGATATGCTTTAATTGCATACACGGCAAGGGACATGAAATGGAAATGGCATTAGGTGATTTTTTGTGTAAGAAATGTAAGGAGAAAAAGCATGGCTAAACTAAAGCCGTGTCCATTTTGTGGAAGCAAAGCTGAGTGGTGCGAAACCAATTTACCAGACGCATATTCAGATCATATGCAAATTGCCTGTACGAATGTGGCCTGTGAGTGCGCCATTGCTCAATGGGACGGTATTGAAGAAATGGCTAGGATTAAGTGGAACCGCCGCGCCGAGGTGAAGGATGAAACAACTAATAATAACCGGCCCCGATAGAATTTTATACGCTATAAGGGATTTAGTTGATTCGCTATGGGATGCAGACCACAGGGGTGAACAAATAAATCAGTTAGAGTGTGAAATGGCCGACACCAATGATGAGGTAAGTGATGAAAAATAAAAACGATCAGATTATAGAATTTATGGGATGGGATTATGGCGATTCGGTTCCCGGCAGGACGCTCCGGTTTTGGGACTCATACCCATTTGAGATGCATCTGTTTGTTGCCGATGCCCTTGAGCAGCGCATGGTGGATGATGGGTGGAGAATTTTTACGGAACACGATAGCGATGGTATTGATGCGTCCGCTCTACATCCAGACCGGCATGAAGATTGGCCCAGGGTGCGCGATTGCAAGTCCCGACCCGCCGCCATCGTTGAATTGTTTTGCAAAGTGTAT
>ERZ869929.849-NODE-849-length-13500-cov-4.434957_pt1 | contig 13500 bp, 12 predicted proteins | sample MGYA00579312_ERZ869929 | MGnify/ENA primary metagenome ERZ869929 (study PRJEB32216, sample SAMN09231818) | wastewater metagenome | place: USA: Maryland | collected 2016-08-09 | study: EMG produced TPA metagenomics assembly of the PRJNA472060 data set (Reclaimed... | reverse complement strand
GGGCATGCACACCGGATTTTTTTGTCAATAAGGGCCTCGATTTCCGGGGCTCCTCCCCACAGAGGGCTATCTGATTGAGGTCTGGAATCCAGAATCCTGGGTCGCTCGAAACTTCGCTCAGGTGGCGCATGTTTTCGGCGTTTCAGAGACCACGGTTCGGAAGGAATGGGTCGCCCGCGGGATGCCTGGGGAAACGGGTGCGTATCCCATTCTGCCGATTATCCAGTGGCGTCATGACCGGGATGTTGCAGAGAAGCGGCGGTCGCCCACGTTCGGGGCGGAAGAGGATCCGATGCTCGGCGGGCCGGTCAGTCCTGCCCTTGAGCGATTCCGTGAGGCTCGCGCAAGTATCGCGGAACTCGACTTCCTCAAGCGGACTGGTGAGGTGATTGACCGGGAGCAGATTCACGAGGTGTTCTCGCGAATCGCGAATGTTCTGCGTGGTGCGGGTGAGAAACTTGAGAGGGACTTCGGTGGGGATGCTCGGGCAGTCTTCGACACAGCTCTCGACGAAGCCGAGCGAGTGGCTGACGGAGTCTTCGCATCGGCGGAGGATGTTGACGAAGCCAGCGAGGGGCGAGACGCGGTTCCTTCTGAAGTCGTCTCGGGCGACCGCGTTGAGGGGCATCCGGCGGTTTGCTGAGGAAGAGATCGTTATCCCGAGCGGGACATTCAAGGACTACAAGTTCGCCGTTCATCGCCAGCCTTTCACGGGGCTGTTGTATGAGGAGTTCGAGAGTCGACGTTGGCGGCGGTTCGCAGTCACGGGACCATCGCAGAGTGGGAAGTCCCTGGGGTCATACGTCACCCCGATCATGTACCACTTGTTCGAGGTGCGGGAGACGGTGATTGCGGGCATCCCATCAATGGAGATGGCGCGGGACAAGTGGGAGCGGGACATCCTGCCGGCGATCGAGGCGAGCCGTTATCGGGAGTTGTTGCCAACGAAGGGAGCGGGGAGCCGCGGAGGAACGTTCGAGTCGATCACGCTGAAGAATGGGTCGACGCTGCGGTTCATGAGTGGCGGGGGTGGAGACAAGAAGCGATCGGCGTTCACCGGTCGAGTGATGGTGTTTACTGAAGTCGACGGCATGGACGAGGCGGGGGAGTCGTCGCGGGAAGCGGATCCGATCTCCCAGATCGAGGCTCGCGGGTTGTCGTATGGGTCGCGGGCCATCAGCTACCTCGAATGCACGGTATCGACGGAGAAGGGCCGCACCTGGCAGGAATACACGAAGGGAAGCCAGTCGCGGATCGTGGTCCAGTGCAAGTCCTGCGGTCAGTGGGTGACGCCGGAGCGGGAGCACATGGTTGGATGGCAGGATGCGGACGACAAGTTGACCGCGATGGAGTCGGCTCGCTTCATGTGTCCGGGGACTGACTGCGGGGTGCTGTGGGATGAGTCGGAGCGGCGGGAGTTGAACGCAGGGGCGAAACTGCTGCACCGCGGGCAGGAGATTACGGACGAGGGGGAGATTACCGGCCCGCTCCCACGAACGGACACGCTCGGGTTCCGGTGGAACGCTTTCAACAACCTGTTTCTGAAGACGTCGGAACTGGCGGGCGAAGCGTGGATCGATTCAAGGTCAGCGAATCCTGATGCAGCAGAGAAGCGTCAACGGCAGTTCTTTTGGGCAATCCCCGTCGAACCTGAGGTCTATGAGACGACACCGATCGAGCAGGACTCGATTACACGCCGGAAAGGCGAGACGAAGCGGGGCAAGATTCCGGCAGGGACGGTTTGCGTGACGGTCGGTTGCGACATCGGAAAGTACGTCGGGTACTACCTCGCCATTGCGTGGGGCGCGGGTGCCGTCGGGACCATCATCGACTACGCCGCGTTCGACATTCCATCGCGGGATCTCCCCCTTCAGGTGGCGATTCTGGCGGCTCTCCGAAAGAAGCGGGACGAGTTCGGTGAGGGATGGGATGGGCGAGCGCCGGACGCTGTCTGGATCGACTCCGGGTACGAGTCGGCGACGGTCTACGAATTCACGAAGGACGCGGGCACGACGTACCGGCCGACGAAGGGCCACGGCGTGGCGCAGGAGCGCAGCACGCCATACACCGCACCGCGGAAGCTCGCGAAGGAGACGCCGAAGATCGGGGACGGGTGGCACGTTGCGTATCAGGCGGCGGAAAAGGTGTGGCTGATCCACATCAACTCGGACCACTGGAAGAGTCGAAGCCATCAGTTCCTGATTTCGCCTGCGGGTCAGCCTGGCTCGCTCGTGCTGTACGACGCACCGCCGCAGGAGCACTTGACGCTCGCGCGTCACCTGACGGCGGAAAGGAAGGTTGAGGAGTTCATTCCCGGAAAGGGGACGGTCGAACGATGGGTAAGGGACAGAAAACAGAACCACTATCTCGACTGCCTCATGCAGGCTTGCGCAGCGGCGGACGAGCGAGGGTTCACAGTCGTGACTCCTGCGCCGCCACCCGCTCCTAAGGTGACGTCGCGTGAGGACTATGAGAAGAAGCTTCTCGCACTGAAGGAGCGAAGGGGTTACTGATGCCGACCATGCAAGAGCCGCCGCGCGAACCGGAAGCCCCAAAGAAAGAGACCGCTGGCGTTGTATGTCGCCACTGTGGATTCACGGGGTTTCGTGTTCTCGATACGTGGGTTGTCTTTGGTGGCATCAGGCGGCGTCGCTGCTGTCTGAACTGCGGGAAAGAACGTCACACGACCGAACGATAGCCACTAATGGCATAAGCTCGTTTTTATCGACGAAAAGACACTCACTTCCTCTTCCGTACAGCGACGCGAGGCTCGTATCCTCACATAGTCGATAACGCGGCGGGAGGACGCAGTCATGTCGAGCGATCTTGAAGACGTGATTGAGAGTGCCGCAAGCGATCCGAAGACGGCAACTCAGGACGGGAACTCCCTCACATCACGGTCGATTGACGAACTTATCAAGGCTGACAAGTACCTTGCGGGGAAACGGGCGGTTGCCAATGGGAAATCGGCCTGGGGTGCAACTCGTCCGACTCGCGTCGTTCTTCCTGATTCTATCGGTCCTCGCTGTAACACGGACGGCTGAATTGCCTTCAATCGTTGACGAGTTTGGTAGGCCGTTTCCATCCGCTGTTGAGCGGTCACGGGAGCAGTCCGCCGAGCGGCGTCGCGGGATGATGGCGAAGATCGACGCCGCGCAGACGACAGACGAGAATCGGAAGCATTGGGCCAACGCCGACTCATTCTCGGCGGACGCTGCCTACGACAACGCCACGCGGTTCAACCTGCGAAATCGCGGGCGGTATGAAGGCGTCAACAACGGTTACGCGAAAGCGTCGATTCGTTCGTCTGGCGAAGACCTCATCGGCACCGGCCCGCGGCTTCAGTTGCAGTTCGATGGTGATGAGGACGGAACGCGGGCGAAGTCCGTTGAGCGCCCTTTTGCACGCTGGATGGAGGTCACGAAGTTCGCAAAAGCCCTGAGGATTGCGGAGTTCTCCAAGAATCGCGACGGCGGTTCGTTTGGCATCTTCGACACGAACGAAAACCAGCGTCACCCCGTGAAGCTCTATGTTCGCTGGGTTGAAGCGGAGATGTGTGCCTCTCCTTTCCGTAAAGCGACTGACCCGTTCTCGTCGGATGGGATCAAGTTCGATGGGAATGGGCTTCCTGTTGAATACTCCTTTCTTGTGCATCACCCCGGAAACACGTCCGCTATCGGCCTGTCTCCGCTGAAAACATACACCGTTCCTGCTGAATTCGTCGTTCACTGGTATTCGCAGGATCGGTTCGGCCAGCATCACGGAATTCCAGAGATTACATCGGCACTGCCGCTGTATTCACAGCTCCGTCGATACACCCTGGCAACGCTGACAGCAGCGGAGTTCGCGGCGATGCTCGCGGGCGTCATGACATCGGACGCACCAGCGAGCGAAGACAACGTCACACGGGTCGACAACTGGGAAATGTTCGAGATGGTCCGTGGAGCGCTCCTAACGCTCCCAGCGGGCCATAAGGCGGAGCAATTCGAGAGCAAGAACCCTTCAACAGGATATGGCGAGTTCAAACGGGAAGTCCTGAACGAATCGGGACGTTCGAACTCTCAGCCGCTCAATGTCGTGACGGGTAATTCCTCAGGCTACAACTATTCATCCGGCCGCCTCGATCACGTCCCTTATCATCGCCATCTCCGGATTCAGCGGTTCGACGTGAAGCTCGAAATTCTGGACCCTGTGCTCTATGCCTATGAGCGCGAGGCACGGCTAACCGGAACGATCGGGAGTGACATTCCTCCGATTGAGGAGTGGCAATGGTGCTGGAATTGGGACGGATTCGACAGCATCGACCAGAATAAGGACGCTTCGGCCGATAATTCCCGCCTGGGAGACGGAACGAGCACCTATGCGGAAGTCCTCTCCGAGTACGGACAGGACTGGCGTGAGGTGTTCGAGCAGCGGGCGCGGGAAGAGTCCTATGCGAAGAAACTCGGACTGACACTCGCGGCGGCGCAGCAGGCTCCGAAGGCTGCTCCCGATCCGAACGATCCTGAAGGGGACGGTGCTCAGCCGACGAACGGCCACAACCGCCTGAATGGGCAACACCGACGCAACGGGAGTGTTCATCATGGATGAATTCCTCTCAATTCACGCTCCGTTTTTCGCTCGATTCATCGACTACTCCGGGCTCTGGATTGTCGAACCGTTTTCGGCGAACCAGATTCTTCAAAGTCTTTCGTCACTCGACCTGAAGGCTCACGTCGATCACGGCGCGGAACCACTGAAGTCGGCACTTGAAAAGATTCCGACGGCGGGTGCCGGTTCGAAGGCAATCGCGATGGTGAGGCTGACGGGACTTCTGATGAAGTCTCAGTCGAGCATGGGTGGAACGAGCACAATTCAGGCTCGCAGGGACATTCGACAGGCGGCTGCGGACCCAGACGTTGGTGCAATTCTGCTCGCGATTGATTCCCCTGGCGGAACAGTCGCGGGAACGGACGACCTCGCAGCGGAGATTCGAGCGGCACGGGCGGCGAAACCTGTGTGGGCTCACATCGAAGATCTCGGAGCGTCTGCCGCGTACTGGGCTGCCAGTCAGGCGAGCCGCATCACGGCAAACTCTCCGACGGCTCTTGCGGGTTCCATCGGAACCGTCCAGCGGATTGAAGACAACTCGGCGGCGAATGAGAAAGACGGACGACGGACGCTCACCTTTGCCACCGGGCCTCTCAAAGCAATCGGCGGTGGTTCGAAGGTAACGGACGAGCAAGCCGCCCACATTCAGTCGCTCGTCGAAAGCGTGCAAGGCAGCTTTGACGCGGCGGTGAAGAAGGGACGGAACCTTTCCTCTGAACAACTCCAAGCGGTTCGCCACGGTGGCGTGATGACGGCAACTAAGGCGATGGACGCCGGGTTGATTGACGGAATTCAGCCACTGGGCAAGACGCTGGCGGAGATGGCACGAGAAATCAAATCGAGCGGGGCGGCTCGCTCGCAAGCAATGAACGATATCGGCGTGTTGCCGATGCTTGTTCGCGGTTGAGGTTGAAGGGGCTGTGCGGAGTTCCGCACGGTCTTTGTTGAAGGCTGAATCGGGAGTAGCTACCCGAGAGAAGCCATGAACTTCGCTGCCCTTCATGGGGGTCGCGCGGGATTCCGCACGGCCCCCATTTTCATGAAGGGTAGGAACATGACTTTCGAAGCCTGGCTCACCGCGAACGGCTATGACGCGGAAAAGCTCAACGACAAGCAGCGTGCTCACCTGACGTCCGCGTGGAAGGCTGAGACCCAGCCCGCGCCGAAGGCTGAGCAGGAAGCGGAACCGAAGTCTGAGAGCGGTTTCGATCAGCAGATGGCGGCAATCGAAGCCGAGAACGACCGCATCCGGTACATCCAGGAAGCGACCGTCACCGCCTGTGCTCGCCACGTCGGAAATCCCGACAAGACGAATCAGTTCAAGGATCTGTGCGCTTCGGCCATCGCGGACAAGAAGACGGACAAGCGAGCCTACGAACTCGCCGTCCTCCGCCTCGACCGCAGCATCGGTCCTATGGTGATGTCCCCGAGCGGACAATCCACCATCGACGACACCGTTCTTGAGGCTGCGGTGTGCATGTCGAACCGCCTGCCGAATCTCGACAAGCAGTTTACGGACCAGACGCTTCAGGCGGCTCACTCGCGGTTCCGTCGCGGAATCGGTTTGCAAGAACTCCTGATGGTCGCCGCCGAACGGAACAACGGCTATCGCGGTTCGAGCCGGGATATCCGTGCGGTGTGTCATGCGGCGTTCCGCAACTCCGCTGGCGGCGACATATACGACATGCGAGCCGACGCTGGTCCGTCGACAATCAGCGTTCCGGGAATCCTGTCCAACGTTGCGAACAAGTTCCTCGCCGAAACGTTCGGCTATGGGGAGCAGTCGTGGCGGCAGGTGGCCCGCATCCGTTCGGCGAACGACTTCAAGACGATGACCACCTATCGGCTGACGGGTGCGAACATCTTCGAGAAGGTGGCTCCCGGCGGAGAAATCAAGCACGGGACGCTTTCCGAACTCAGCTACACGAACCGCGTTGACACGTACGGCAAGATGCTCGGCATCGACCGTCGCGACATCATCAACGACGACCTCGGGGCGTTCGCGTCGGCCACCTCGGAACTTGGTCGCGGTGCCATCGACAGCCTCAATACCGTCTTCTGGACGGAGTGGCTGACCGACACATCGTTCTTCCCGACCGACAAGTCGCTGGCGAACTACGACGACGGTGCGACGGACAGCGTCCTGTCGCTCGCTGGACTGGAGAACGCGGACTCTATCTTCCGACTCCAGACGAAGCCGGATGGCACTCCGCTCGGCATCATGCCTGCGGTTCTGCTTGTGCCGACTGGCTTGCGAATCACGGGGATGACCCTGATGAACTCAACGCTCATCGTGGGTCAGGGCGCAAGCGCCGCAACCGTCCCGAGCAACAACCCGTGGGCCGGTGCCTTCAACCTCGTCAGTTCGGTTTACCTGACTCAGGCGGCCCTCGGTGGATCGTCCACCGCGTGGTATCTGCTGGCCGACCCGAACAACGTCTCGGCGATCGAGGTGGCGTTCCTGATGGGACAGGACACCCCGACCGTCGAAACCAGCAGCTTCGACTTCGACCGCCTTGGGCTGGCGATGCGGGCTTACATGGACTTCGGTTGCTCGAAAACCGAATACCGCGCCGCAGTGAAGCTCAAGGGTGCCGCCTGACACTGAAGGAGAGTCTGCGTGAGCAGCATTCGTCTGAAGAAAGAATACGACGGAAATAAGGCGGGATCCGTCGTGTCCGTGTCCTTCATCCAGGGACGCGAACTCATCGCCAAGGGCATCGGGGAGTATGCGAGTACTCCCCCTGCCCCCATCGTGCAGCCGAAACCGCCGGATTCAGTTCCGGTGGTGGAAGCCCCTGCCCCGGTGGAAGTGAAAGCCGAAACGAAGCCGGACACCAAGCCGGTGAAGAAGTGATTCATTAGCTCATTCCCAAGGGGTGTCCCGTGGCTGAAGCCTTGTATTCTCAGTCAGGTTGTATTCTCAACTGGGTGGCCGATGCCGCCTATTCGAATGGCGACGTTGTGCAGATGCCTGATGGGCGTGCGGGCGTCGTCACTGTCAATTGTTCCTCTGGCGACACCGTTGGCGTCCGTGTTCACGGCGTCGAAAAGGTCGCCAAGACGACGAGCATGGTGATCCTCGACGGCGGGCGAGTCTATTGGGACCACTCCGCCAACAAGGCTCACTATGCGAGCGTCAGCGACCGCGACTTCTACCTCGGCGTGGCCGTGGGGGATGCTGCGAGCGCTGACACGACGATGTATGTGAGCCTCAACGTACTGCCTCAGTACAAACTCGACCTGGTCCGCGACCCGTACATCTCGATTCTCGTCGGCACGGCGGCTCTGAATGGGTTCGGCTATCCCTACCGCGAAGGCGGCGGGCTGCGGTTCAACATCACTGCGACATCCGAAGCTCAGAAGGTGGACGCTCTCAGCGTCGAGCGGCTGGCACCGGGATCGAAGGCCATCGTCGAGTGTGCGTTCCGCATGCCGAACGGCGGCTCTGGTTCGGCGTCCGACTTCTCCATCGGACTGGCGAACGCAACGCACGCGAGCGATGCCGACTCCATCACGGATTCGATCTTCATCCATATGGATGGCGGTTCGACGACCATCAACGCCGAGTGCGACGATGGCACGAACGAAACCGCCGCGACGACCACCGCGACGACCTTCACGGCCGGAACCGCTCTGACGAATCGCGTCGAAGTGTGGATCGACTGCCGGACGCTCAGCAGCATCAAGTTCTATGTCAACGGGGCTCGTGTTGCTTCCGGCACCACGTTCTCCGTCGCCGCGATGACCAACGCTCTCGGGCTCCTGGCTCACGTCGAGAAGACGACCGGGACCGAGACTGCGGACATGACCATCGACTGGCTGCGTGCTCGCATCTCGCAGAAGTGAGCGGACCTATGAGCAGGTTCTCTGACCGCTTTGAAGCGTCAGCGTGGCCGTTTCTATTGAACGACCTGGGGGAAACGGTGACGCGATACCCTTTGGGCATTCAGGCGGATGCAGTAAGCGGAATAACGGGGATCTTCAACGAGGACAAGCCAGATCATCAGTCGCAAGACGGAGAGCGGGTGGCACGCCACGGAAGCATTCGTGTTGCAACATCCGTTACTCCCGACAAGCGGGATGCCTGGAATATTCGCGGTGAAGTCTGGCAGGCCACCACGGTGAAAGCACCGCTTGGTGGCTTTGTCGTCGTGGCCCTCGAACGCACGGACCGCATCCTGTCTCACGGCAACGAAGGGATCACGCAATTGTGAGTGTCGCGGCGTCCGGGGAATTCGCGCTCTCGGTCGACTACCTCGCCGAAATGTTCGCTGACTCAGCGACGTGGCGGGCGGTTGTCGAGAGTCCGCTGATTTCGTGGCCGGACATGCTGACGCTTATCACGGCGGGAACATCTTCGGAGTCGAACGCGAGGGCGAAGGTGATGCCGTGGGTATGGCAAGAGTCATCGGATCATCCCGACTACGTGCAGCCGCCGGTGATCGTCGTGCGGTCGGAGTCGCTTCGCTCTCAGCGTCGTGGCGACACGGGCTTTGATCTCGCGGGGCGGCTCATTGCGACTCTCTTCATTCCAGTGCCAACCGCCTACATCGACACGAAGGGGCGGTACACGCGGGACGGAGCGATGGACGCGGCGAACAAGATCGGGCGGATTGCTCAAGAGGTGCGGGAGTTGCCAAGGGCCAACGGGCGGCTCGACATCACCGCACCGGAGATTACGGACTTCTGTTTCATCCATCCAAAGGACGGGATTTCCGGCTGTTTCAGTGGGGAAATTTCTGTTGAGTGGGCGGGGTCAAGCTGATGGTGGCTCGCATCGCCTACGAAATCAACGCGGACTTGTTCACGGCTCGCGGGCATCGGCAGGCGATGAACGAGGTGAACCGGGAAGTTCTCACGCGGCATCGGGACAGGAATCTGAAGCGGCACTTTCAGGGTGGGAACACGCAACGATATGGGCTCCGAGTTCGCACGGCGGCATACACGGCAAGGAAGCGACGACGGTGGGGGCATTCGATTCCGCTGGTTTGGAGCGGTGGAACACGGGACGCGATTCTCTCATCGGCGAAAGTCACGGCGACCTACAAGGGCGGCAACATTCGGGCACGCGGACGGATGCCGATGTCTCAGGAAATGAAAAGCGAAATCGAGCGAATTTCGCCGGATGAGATGGATGATCTGCTGCTCTTTGCGACGGACAGATACGCCTACAAGGCGGGGCTCGAACGGTTCCGCCGCAAGCGGAAAAAGAAAGGCGGCGGTAACTGAGTTCCCGAACGATCGAACACTTTTTGACTGTTTAAAACTTGTAGGGGCCATGCGGTCTGCCGTGTGGTCCGACGAAGGCTGAAGCGGGAGTAGCTACCCGCGAGATAGCCAGAACTGTCGCTGCCTTTCTGGGGGCTGCACGGGAGACCGTGTGCCCCTATGAAAAGGCGGTAAGGGATGGCTTCTGACGCTCTTTACGATGCCGTGCTCGGCGCTCTGACTCTCCTTCAGGTCACGCGCGGTTCGTTCTCATACAACCAGCAGGCGGTTCCCGGATTTCAGTCCGGGATGCTGGACGTCTCCGAATACTTCGGCGGTCGGGCGGAACCACGGGCGCGGTTCTCGTCGACCGACGTTGGCGGCGTTCTCGCGGGCATCTCGGCGACGGCGGGGCTGGCGGTGTCATCGGGCACGATCTCCATCCCATTCCAGAAGCGTTCGAACAAAGCGACGTTTGCGGGGTCAACGTCACACGACAAGGTCACCGCGGCGAACGGGCTGATTATTCCCGTCTCGGCGTCCGCTTCTCAGGACGGCGATGCGTCGATCGACCTGGAGTGCATCTTCCAGAGCACGGACGGCACGAACCCAATCACGATTTCGACGGGACAATCTCTCGGCGGCCTGTCGTTCAACAAGATGTGGACGCTCGGTCCGGCATCTGTGAACTCTCAGACGATCGAGGAAGTCCAGTCGATCACGGTCAACTTTGGGATCGGCCTGCTGATTCGAGCACACAACGGGATGAACTTCCCGGACAAGGTCTACATTCAGACGCGGCGTCCGAGCATCGACATCACCTTCACCGACTTCGCCGAGCTTCAGGGCTTCTCGGCGCAACACACGGTGATGACAGCGGCGGCGGCGTATTTCCGACAGCGTTCGGGGGCCACGTTCGCGGCCAACAACTCCACGACGCACTGCAAGTTCAGCTTCACGGATGGCATCGTCGAAACGCAGGTGCTTGAAGCGTCGAACGAGCAGGACGGAACGGCGACTCTCCGGTTGCTTGGGGAAACCCTGACGGTTTCCGGGGCCAGTGCGATTACTTGATCTCCCCCCCCACGGCGGGCGGCGAGAGCCGGGTAACGAGGCATGATGTCCCCCGCCGTTTTTTGAAATCTCATGCACTTCCAGATCTACATTCCCGGCGCAATGGACCTCGCCCCCGAACTGGCGAAGGTCGGCCTGGGTGACTTCGTCGGCAACGCGGAAGCCCTCAGGGAACCGGTCGGCCCTGACGGTCAGGGCGGGTGCGTGTTCGCGTGGTGGACGTCGGGAGCGGCGTCTCGGCAGATTGGGTTCCGTCCGGACAGTCAGACGTGGCGGCAGTCCATCGAAGGCTATTGGGTCGGTTCGTGGAATCACTCCCCGTCAACTCCGCATGAACTCGCCCGGCCGTATCAGGAGCCGGGGCGACTGCTGACACTCGGCGATGGGCATCAGTGGCTCATCCCCGAAGTCATGCAGCTCGACCGCACGTTGCGGCTGGCCGATGACGGGACTTGGCGATACGAGGCTCAGCGACGGCATCACAAGTTGTGGCTTGAATCGGTCCAGTGGGGACTGAGGTTCCAGCCGACGCAGGATGGCCGATCGAAGATCGACCTGAACATGACAGAGTTGTCGGAGTTCGTCATCGGCGTTCTGAGAATGAACTATCGCGTCACGCGCGAAGTCGTTTCCGATCTCAGCCTTTTCAGCATCAAGAACTTGGCTGAAGCGTTTTCAGCCATCGTGGGATTCGATGTCGCCGTGCAAGGGGTGTGATGCATGGCGGGCAAAGACAGCGGCATCGACATCACGCTCACGGCGGACAGCACCTCAGTCGAGGTTGCGCTGCAGAAACTCGCGTCGGGGCTCGACAAGACCGTCGACAAGCTGAACAAACTCGCGCAGGCAAGCGAGAAGGCCACGAAGGCGACGGCCAGCGGGCTGGAGCAGGCGGGATCGTGGGCACTGAAGTTCGTGGCGTCAATCACCGGTATCGGCTCGGCGATTGGCGGGATCATGGCTATCGCCAACCAGATCAAGCGAGAGTACGAGAATCTTCTGACGAAACAGAAGGGGGCGGCCGACACACAGATCGCGTTTGAGACGCAACTTGCCGAGGCGGTGCGGAACGCTGCGGGCTTGATGACTGGCAACGAGATTCGCCAGAAGACTCTTGAGATTGCCGGTCAGGTGAATGCAGACCAGAGTTCGGTCGCGGCGGCCCTCTCCTCAACGCTCTCAGCAGTTGGCCCGACGAACAAGGCGGAAGCCGAGCAAGCGTTCGAAGCGACGCGGGCGGCCATGCAATTTGCCCCCGAAATGGGCGGGGCAGATATCTCGGCACTTGCAGGAACGGCGGTCGACATTGCCAAGAGAACGGGGGCAACTCCGGCGCAGGCGATCGGGTTCATGCAGAACATCGGCGGCGTGGCTCGTGTGCCATCGCTTCAGAATCTGTCCGGCAATGTCGCCCCGGCGGTGATGAGTGTCAGTCAGTTCGGTGGCTCAATGCAGGAGTCGGGGGCGCTCGTCTCCGCTCTCACGCAGGGCATGGCCGACACGGAAGGGCGGATCTCGGGGACGGCCGCGATCGGACTGGCGGAACAGCTTCGCGAGCGTCTACCGAAATTGGGAACAACGGCCGAGCGTATTGCGGCCATTCAGAATGATCCGGCGCTCTTCAAAGCGTTCTTCAAGGGCGGGCGGTTTGGAGGAAAGAAATTCGAGCCCGCCACGTTCGAAAAGAAGGCGATTGCGAGCGTCGAGCAATTGCTTTCGCCTGGCACGATGATGGCACGGGCCTTCAGCGAAGGCGGCGAGAAGATCGGCGACGTGCAGGGGGCAGGACAGAAGACCTATGACGACCTGATGCGGGAAGTGCAGTCGGTGACTCCGGCGAGCAACACCAAGCGTCAATTCGGAACGGTCACTACCGAGCAGCAGATCCTCGACATCGTTGGCGGACAGACCAGCATCACTCGCGAAGGTCTCAAAAAATACCTGGAATCCATCGGGGCGACTGCACTAGAGCAGGATGTCAGCACAGCGATCTTTGAAGGCAAGACGATGCGGGGGGCTATGCCGACGGAAGCCGCCGCAAGCAGCCTCCGAAATCGCGCAAAGGCCCTGAGAACTCCAGTCAGTGGAGGTGGCGGGCTTGGTGGAGACGTCGGCTTTGAAAGCCCTAGGTTCACGCCAAGCAATGCCGACCTTGAACTCTCGCAGAAGATCGACAAGTTCGCCAACGCGCTCGATCAGCTTGCAAAAGAGACCCGAGAGAGCGTCAAGGCGTTGAAGGAGAACACCGACGCAACGCGACAGAACAACCGTGAGAATCCCCCACCCGCACCTCGGCCGACTCAGGTGCCGAGTTCGGCACTTGGCAGGACGAACTAGGGCTGTCGCTGGGCCCAAAGAGCGATTGTTCGGACATAGAAAAGCAGCGAGAGGAAGGCAACGCCGCGAACAAGCCAAGAGAAGAGAGTCAGTCCAACCTCTCGCGAGAAGATGTTTCCCAAGAGCACGCAAAGCAGTGATCCGAAAAAACCGAGGGCAAACAGAAAGACGACTTGACCCTTCCCCATGTCCCTCTCCCACGACGGTTTCTCATACCTGTCCGCGAAGCATTCAACAGTCGGGCCGATTTCGGAGCCCGAACTGCAAGTCGTCATCGCGCAGTTTATG
>ERZ869929.848-NODE-848-length-13508-cov-3.819594_pt1 | contig 13508 bp, 26 predicted proteins | sample MGYA00579312_ERZ869929 | MGnify/ENA primary metagenome ERZ869929 (study PRJEB32216, sample SAMN09231818) | wastewater metagenome | place: USA: Maryland | collected 2016-08-09 | study: EMG produced TPA metagenomics assembly of the PRJNA472060 data set (Reclaimed... | reverse complement strand
TCTCGTGCGTGCCCACGTTAAGGGCAATCAAGTGTGGATATTAGACGAACCAGAGGTCGCCGCCGATGCCACCGTCACCATTGGAGTGGCCACCATCGCCGAATTACAACCTGATTCCCCCGGAGAGACGCAGCACGTGACCATGCGTGCATCTACCATCGCAGGCTGGAAGGTGTGGGGGGAAGAGCAGCCCACCGACGAAGACTTCAAGGCGAAACGGAAAATCCGAGTCAGGTATTATTCCAAGCAACCACCTTACCTACCGGAAGAAGAGGTTCGGCGGCTGTCGTGGGAGGGTGGATGGATGCCAAGGCAGGTGCTTCAAGTATGTGACCCGTACAAGTGGCCTTTGCTGTTGCCGCTTGGTGATGCGGACAAATGGAAATTTGAAGATGAGGTAGAGGGATGAAAACCGCTGAGATTAAGGCCGCTATAGAGAAACGAGAGTTTAGGCGAAAGAAAATGGATGGGGATTATTCGGATGTGAATCGAGTGCTATTCGCAAAGGCATGTGAGCAAGCGGAAAGAGCGGAAGCTGCCGTGATAGCCCAATACCTCGCCGCCTCACGCTTCAAGGCGACCATTCCATTTGTCAGTAGTATGATGGACAGAATCCCTGAAACAGAGGAGCGCATACCAAATTTGCACGATGATGATTGGCTGGCCATTGCCCAAGCCGTCATCGACCAGCTTTTCGAGGAAGTGGAAAAATGACCCGATACGCCGAGAGTACCAGCGTGCCTGCCGATAGGTCGCGCGCTGAAATAGAGCGGGTGCTGACCAGGTACGGCGCCACTGGCTTCATGTATGGCTGGCAAGGCAATACCGCCCAGATACGCTTTGAACTGGCCAACCGCAGCGTGAAGTTCGTGCTCCCCATGCCGGACATCACCGACCGGGAGTTCAACTGCACGCCAACCGGCAAGGGCCGGGGTGCGGCAGCTGCTACCGCCGCCCATGCACAAGCCGTCCGTCAGCGCTGGCGTGCCCTGCTTCTGGTGATTAAGGCGAAGCTGGAAGCCATCGAGGCTGGCATCAGTGTGTTCGACGATGAATTCCTGGCCCATATCTTAATGCCCGACGGTGTTACCGTCAGTGAGCACGTCCGCCCCCGCCTGGAAGCGGCGTACCTCACCGGCCAGTCCCAACCCCTTTTACCAGACCTAAGGAGTAAATCATGACCACGAAAACCTTGCAGCCGAGTTACCTTGTCAGGAAGGCATGGGAAGACTTCTGGTACAACCGCCGCCATCGCTATGTAGAAGGACTTCCTGCCGACCAACAAAAACGCTGCGACTTCGTTGCCGACTGCGTCACCAAGCTACTCGCCGAGTTCGACACCACCACATCCATGGAGGAAACCGAAATGAAGCGGTGGTTCGACTCCATGGACGCAGTGAAGAGGGGGGAGATGACGGCCTCCTTTAGAGCCATTATCGAAAAAAGACCTACCGACAGCGACAAGGCGATATTAGAGCAACCGGGCAGCCTCCCTAATCCAGAAGAAATCCAGTCCCTCCTGATGCAACACCAGCCCAAGAAAGAACCCGAATACCCGGCCTGGTCGATGAACATGATCACCGGTGTCCGCTACGCTATCGACGCAGGCACCTTCTTCTACGTGGGCATCCTCGACAGTGCCACCGTCGACTACCTCGTCCTGCGCAGCGTAGAGGCGATACCGACCAAGTGGACGTTCGCCCAGGTGGTTCAGCACGACTACCACAACAGCGAACAGCCCCGCGTCCTTACCCACCCCCTAACCATCCGCCGCGACCAGGTGCGCATGCACGCCCCGCAGGATAGGAAAGTAAAGCCCGGCGTATGAAGCACCCTGCTGTACCATGGACGGCCATGTGGTCGGGAGAGAATGAAGGCTACCACATAGCCTTCTGCCCCTTCGCCATGCAGCAAGCCGTATGCCAAGCGGTGTCCCCCGGAAAGGGGACACCCATGTTCGCTAAGCCCCACATGAACCGCCAGCGGGAAGCCATGGCGAAAGCACTATGCGACCTCTGTGGCCGCCCGCTAAAAGGAAGAACGCGCGTAAGCCTGAGCCAGGAGCGCGAGGCATACATCAGCGGCATCGGCACCTACGCCATGGCCGTGGAGCCAATGGTACACAAAGACTGCGCTGCCGTGTGCATCAAGGCCTGCCCGGTGCTACGGCGCCAGCACAAAGACGGTACCCTTCTGGTGCGGCAAATCACCAGTTACCGGCTGATATGCCAGCAGTTGACCGGTGAAGCCACCGCTGAGTTCACCGGCGTGCATCGGCCGTACACCGTGGGGCACATCAAGCTGCTGATTACCGGATCACACGAGAGAAGCCCAGAATGGTTACAGACAAAGTAAAGGAGCAGCACACGCTCACCTGGGCATTTCTGCAGGAGATAGTGGATAAGGCCCGCGCCTCTCGCGACCTGACCACGTACCCAGCTACACTGATTCCCGATGCTGTCAGCGTCCTGGAGAAACCAGCGAGGCTGCACGAAGAAGAGATACGCCGGTGGCGGTTCAGAGAAGGGTTGGCATACTGGCTGGAATCCTCTGACCCACGGGATGTATGGCGAAAGTTAATGTGCAATGAAACTGAAAGGAACGATGATGTATAAAAACACCTCCCGCAACATGCAGCGTCGCGCTGAGTCGATACCCGTCGCCTCGCAGACGGATAAGTTCTACCAAGACATGTCAGACACTGAGCGCAAGGCCTTCCTGCTCAAGCGCCTGAACGAAGTCAACCTAGCCCAGGCTATCCAGTCGAAGGGCACCCCGAAGTATCGAGAATTGCAGCGTGCGCGTGAGGTGCTGGAGCGGGAACTTAGCACCATGAAGAAAAAGAACGCCCCCAAGCTGGCCGGATACCCAGAGAAGAGCACCCGCCGTCCGCCGAATCATCAGGCCAAGCTAAAGAAGCGCTACCATAGCCTGCCCGGTGCCTTCCTGGCAGCTGCAAAGCAGATACTACCCGATGACTCATACGCCACCATCATGGCTATGGCGAAAGGCCTGATGCACCCCGACCGCGAGATACCGCCACCACCCCCCGCCACGATGCCTGAGGCTTCTGACCTGGTGGAGGCCGTAGCGCGTTTGCAGGAGAAATGGCAGTGACATCCCTGCGCGCCATTTTCAAGAAGCTTTTCCGCCGCCCCAAGTACTACATAGCCGCATCCGAAGGATCAGACTATGGCGGCCGGTGGGGTTGGGAAATCTATGACGAGAACGGCCAGCTGGAACTATGCTTCGATGCCCACAACGAAGAGAAAGCCCGGCGGGCATTGAGAAACCTAAACCAAGGAGTGAGACCATGAGCCGATCCAAGAACCGCGCCATCATGCGCAAACAACGCCAGAACACCCGCCGCATGACCCTGCGCGAGAAGTACCCAGGTGTCGACCTGTACGACGCTAAGGTAATGGCGCACATCACCTATGGCACCACAAACCCCATGGAAGATATCGTCGCGCATGTGGAGAAAGCGATTGACCGTGAAGGCCATACCCGCTTATAAATGGGTATCCCTAAGAACATTGCACCACGTGGCCCCCTTGAGTCTAACCGCTCAAGGGGGTTTTGCTTTATCCAGTGGCTCCAAAATGGAGCACAATATAATACTACACCCCACCCACCTTAAAACTTTCTCAGTGGTTGACTTATAGAGTGTACGAATTATAGTACACGCACCCCATGGGCAATAAGGCCCAGGGTTACGATAGGAGCGCCATATGGCCGTTCAAGAAGAACAGACAGAGCACAATGCTGTCGACCTCTACACCCCACTGGAAGATGCCCGCGCCTGCCTTCATTCAGCGGTGGATATAATCGAAACTCTCTACCGCACTGGCGGTGAAGCCTTGCGCCGCCAGATGCGGCTAAGTATCCCGCCCAGCACCATCTCAAGCTTCAAGCTTGCTGCCCATAATGCGGACATCGCAATATGCTTGGCAGAAGGAGACACCCCTACACCTGAGGCCGTCGCTCTAGGAGAGTACCTAAAAGGCGTGGTGGACTGTATGCTTGCGCACGAAGCTGACCTCGAAATCGGCCCAAACGATACCCTGATAATGAACACCGAAGTCAGCATGGGCGCACCCGTGAAGGAAGGGCAGCAGCCATGAAACTCACAGTCTTTAGTGGCCACGGCCACCGCGTACGTGTCGACGTAGTCGATGACCCGCACTACCCCGCCTACTACCTAATCAGCGTCACGCTGCTGGATCACCGCTGCCGCACTTCGCTGCATAGTTCGATGGTGAGAGTGGAGCGCATCAGCGGCATCATCAGCGCCGACAACAGTGAGGCGCATAAAGCAAACGCACTGGCAAACGTAGTATTTGAAGGAGTAGCCCAATGGCTAAAGAACTGAAAGAGCAGCTGCTTGGGCTGCCCATTATCGACATCATCGTGAACGTGGTTGTGTTCCACACCCTCGCGCACTTCTTCGACCTGCAATCTGCCGTGGGCGGTGCCATAGCAGGCATTACCGTGGCCATTCACAACGTAAGGGAGAACCGGCCATGACGAACCTTGAAGACATCACGCCCGCCGAAGCCGGTGACATCCTCGACCTGCTCGGAAGCGCCAACCTTCACATGTTCCGTGAAGACATCGAGAAGATGGTGGAATCAAAGTACACCCCCGAAGGCCTTGCGAAGCTGTTCTACAAGTTCGTGGCCCTGGCCAAGAGCGTAGACGCCAATCTCCATGAGCGTGCCAAGACCTACGTGCTGGAAGCCTACAAAGAGGCAGGCGTAACCGTCCTTGAAGGGCAGGTGCCGAACCTCCCTTCTCTGATGGGCGCGCTAGACGGCATCGTCATGGCCGCTGGTGTCACCACCAAGGCCCGATGCAAGACTTGCGCCTTCCGGCCGGGCACACCAGCCAACCAGTCCCTGATCACGGTGCATGCCGCCAGTGAGTGCGTGAAAGGTGGTGGACGGTTCCTGTGCCATGAGCCAGGCCGTGAGAACAAGTCCTGCGCGGGGTTCGCGCAGGCGCTCAAAGACTATCCAGGGTGAGGGAATAATGCGCCATATCGATTTAATGCGCGAAGAAGGGGAGAAAATCATCAGAGAACTACCTGATGAACAGTACCCAATCGCATCCCTGATGCGAGACCTTCTGCTGTGCGTCTCCCAGTTAGAAACAGCACTGAGCCACAGCAACCACCTTGTAGTTATGGAGCGGGCCAGAGTGGAGCACCTGACTAAAATACTGGTGGATAGGAAAGCGATATTCCCCCCACAGTACGTCGTGGAAATACCCATAGAGAGCGTCAACAAAGACAGCCTTTCTGCTGTAACGCTGGAACGTATCAATGCGCTGGAACGTGCCCTGCGCTTCTACGCGGACCAGCGCAACTACGTGGACGTGTGGGATCACATCTATTGCCGTGGTAATCCGGTAGGGAACGACGGCGGGAAGATAGCCAGAGTCACATTGGAGGGTAAGCGATGAAAGTAAGGCCTATACCTTTCAATAACCAGATGGTGCAGGCGCTGCTGGCCGGACGGAAGACTCAAACCCGCCGCATCCTCAAGAACCCAGAGGAATATGGGTGCCCGACTGGCGACTGCCCGCACGGCACCTCCCTGGAGTGCATCATGGCCATGCAGCGCAATGTGAAGGACTGCCCGTTCGGAAAGCCTGGATACATGCTATGGGTGCGTGAGGCCTATTACCTAGACGGCAACTACGACGACCTTTCGCCCAGCAAGGTGTCGAAAGCCAGCCCCATATGGTATGCGGCGGACGGCAGCTGCTCTGCCGAGAATCACATGAGTTGCCCAGGCCGCAACCGTAGTTCAAGGTTCATGCCGCGCTGGGCCAGCCGCCTCACCATCCGCATCGTCAGCGTGAGGCTAGAATTGCTGCATAGCATCACGGAAGCGGACGCTGAGGCCGAAGGCGCTACGGCATCGGCCATTGATCATACGGGCTATATCCATATCCGTCCTACGTATAGGCACGGCTTTGCCGCCGGTGTATGGCAGAAGATACACGGCCCTAACAGCTGGGCGGAGAACCCATGGGTGTGGGTGCTGGAGTTCGAGTTGATAACCAAGAACATCGACATCATACTGGCCGAAGAGGTGAGGTTTACCAGCGCGCACATCAGTGTTGAGAGCCTGCTGGAGGCGTGCCGTCACCAGTACAATCAAGCGGTGGCCGACGCAGCTAAGACAGAAGACCGTCTCCGTAACCTCGGAAATGAACTGCATGCCGTGCATGAGACCCTGCACCGCACCCAACAACACAATACCGACCTGCAAATGGAACTGATGCTCTATAAGCAGCTAGCAGACCCAAGCATTAGCCGTCACATCAACCAGCAACTTAACTTAGGGAAAAAAACATGACCCACTTTGAAGAGGTAGACGAAAACAGCGATGCTGACGAAGAGCACACCGCGATCAGGGCGCATGTGGCACGCTGGGAGGCTTACAAAGCTAAGTACGAAGGCGTTATGCGGGATGCCGGGTGGTTGAAGAAGCGCATTACCGAATTCGCTACTGGTGCGTTTCGACTAAACCTTCACGAAGCGGTCGACCATCTTATTGCCATGGTACCGCCACCTGTTATGCGCAGCATCCGCACTGGCCCTTATGACTTCCACGTCACAGAAGAGAAGGTAGAGGCGCTGCTGGAGGAGTTGATACTAAAAACACCATACTGCTCTGTCAGGCCAGAGGCGAAGGAAACCCTTCGTGCAGAGTGCGTTGCCCAACTAAAGGCTGAGGCATACGATGCGCTGATGGAGGCCTTTGCGGTTGCCGATGAAGCTGCTAGCAATTTGGAATTGTTCCTGAAGGATAGTCAGGAAAAACAGAAGCGCTTGGAAGATGTTCTTACCGAACTGGTGACTCTGAAATGTGCAAAGGAATCAGATTTCACAGAGGGTGGCATCACTAAGAGGCAATACCATCACCTAAAGGACGATGCTTGGGCCGAAGCGTTCAAGCTGGTTGGGGCTACATCAGAATTCAACAAAGGGAAAAAACCATGACACGCACTACCAAAGAAATCCTCGATAAAATCTCTGAACACAAAGGCGAATTGTTTGGGTTCATTGCCTCTGACCTAATCGAATACCTGCCCATGGAAGAAGCGCGGCGCTTCCTTAACAGGGAGGCCATCATGAAGATTGACCACGGTGAGGATACTTGGCACCAGTTGCCAAGCACGAAGGAGGCCATCAAGGCCCAGATCATCAACTACTTGCCCTTCGCATGGGGGAAGGCCAACGACGAGCGTGGCCTGTCCGCGTACCGTAGCCTTCAACACATGGCTGCATGGTTCTGGATGCTAGGGGAAGATGACTTCTACGAGTTCCTAAAGGGCGACGACTACGACCACTACGGCAAGCCCAAGCTGGTTGCCGCCAGTGAGGCTGTAGGCTACAACTGGAAGCCTGAGGGCGAAGAGCACGACTTTGCTGGGAGCGCAGACCTTGTGGAATGGCGCGAGAAGTTTCCAACCTTAAAGGAACCCCTCACATGGTGAGCAAAGCGCCCGATAAAGTCGTGTATGTGATACCCGCCCGCCGTGGGAGCCACTTCGCCAAGAAGGCAGGTTACGGTGCGCTGGGATGCTACGTTGTATGCGTGCTGCGTAAAGGATCCGACTTCCCCGACGTGGTGTTTGCCTCACTGAACCATGACGCTGCTGAGGCGCACGCCAAAGACCTGGGCTTACCGTTCCGCAAGGAGGCTGCATGAGATTTCTTCGCGGTGCCCTGCTTCCTGACCACGACACCATGGTGATAGCCTGTGCTCTGAAAGCCATGAGGACACGTGAAACGTTGCGCACGCTTGAGGGGTTCATTAGGGCAAACGGCATTGCATGGTGGTTCCCGCAGTTCCAGCAGGTATCAATCTCTCATTGGGGAATATTTGAAATATGACCTATCAAAGCTTCACGCTGCACCTGACCGCCCATGGCGACTACGGCTTCTTCCCCACGCCGCCTGCCAGCCCGGTGCTGACCATAGTGGCGCCATCGGCCATGCACATCCACCTGGTCACTGTGGAAGGCGGCATACCTGCCATTATGGTGGAGGACTTCATCTTCACGGGTGCTGACATCATGGCCATCTACAACAACGCCTGCGCCGCTGGGCAGCAGCCTGAACTTATCCAAGGAGTGAGCATCTATGCCGCAAATGACACCACAGCAGTTCGCTCAGATAGGTCAGCAGCTGTACGGCAAGGAGTGGATACCACACCTGGCCAGGCTGTTGAAAGTGAACCGACGAAACATAGGCCGAATGGCAGCCGGTAAGCGGCCCATACCCGAAGGCATCCAGGAACTCTTAACCAGACAGGAGAAATAACATGTGGGACGACGATGACGAAGACGAACCTCGGCCCTTCATGAACCCCATAGGCGGCTATACGAACAGCAGTGGCGAGTCCACTGGCCGCCCTAACTATCCGGTGCTGCATTCGTTCTTGCTGCCCACCACCACCATGGGCATGGATAATTACATGGGTGTCATCCTTGGTGGCCCGCTTCATCCTGGCAAGGTTCGCATTCTGAACTTCTGCTGGCGCGGGCAATTACCTGTCGACCTGATAGCCTACCAAGACGCAGGCTCCCTTTGGAAGGTGATGGATAATGTGAGCGCCTGCGACTTGACCGCGTACACGGACACACAGAAGGGGCCAGCCAGCATCATGCGCGAGGTGTGGCTGGGCTTTAACGCCGACACTGGTATGCCCCAAGCCACGATGTTGGCTTGCTTCCCTGCCGTCGTGGGCGGTGCCACAGAACTTGTAGAGGCAACCCGCCGCCTAACACCTGCCGTAGAGGAGGCGATACGCGCCCTATTCTATCCCTCGCCGGTGGAACTTCCCCAGTCCGTTGCCACGCTGCAGCAGATGCTGGGCCTGGAAATGCCAATCAAATAACGATAAACAACTCGAAGTAGGTGAAAAGCCAGAGAAAACCCGTACCACTCCCAACACCACCACAACCGCAAGTAAGCAAAAATCAAAACCCAATCAAGAAAGAGAAACCAATGAAGACTTACACCATAACCCGCGCCGATAAGCGCACCAGCGCCCTTGTGTCCCTGCTGATGTATGGCGTGCCCTTCCTGATCACCGCCCTGTTCATCCAGCTGGCTATCCCTGCCATCATTACCCACCAGGAGCAGACCAAGCTGGCCGATGCCTGCCAGAAAGACCCTGAGTGCATGCAAGAGCGCCAGGCTGGCCTCGACCGCTACAATGCCGTGATGGGGCGGTAACATGGCCCTGGAGCCGAAGAACTACAGCCACAAACCCCTGGTCATCGAGTACCGGGGGTTTTTTATTATCGAACAGCATCCCCATAGCCGTCGCTGCCGCTATGGCGTGATACGCTGGGCCGACCAGCCCGAAGGCCACACGAAGTTCTGGTTGCTGCCCGAAACCTGGTTCCGCGACCGCCGCACCGCCTTTGAGGCCATAGACATCTGGCGCAGGGTGAAGGGCGATATCAAACAGTGGTATCAGATGATGGAGCAGCGGGACGTACCACGCTGGCAATTAACGCAGCATATTCAGTCTGAGTCATACCCGTACGCTCCAGCATAGCCCTCAAGATATTCTCATACTGCCAGCACGTCTGTAAGGCGTTAGCCGCTACCAGCACTGCCGCATGGCATGGGCGCTTGTTGCGCTCATAAGCCCAGTACGCTGCGTAGGGAAGCCCCAGTAGACACGCAGCCTCAACCTCATTCATGTTGTGAGAAGTTCTCCACCGCTTCAAAGCCTCACCCGCTTTCTGGCGACAACTGCCCACCTCGATGGAAGAAAGGAAATTTTTTTTTGTGTACCTATCCCGCCAACCCTTACGAAATTTTTCCATCTTGGCCCCCTTGTGAATATGAAATTTATACTGTATAACAATTGGACTTAATCGGAAAGTGTGTAAGCCCCTGGAAACAGCGGGCTTTTTTTTATGACAGATGAAAAGCGCGAACCTCAGGCCGGTGAACCAGACATTCACCCCGTCCTGGAGGATTTCTACGGCTTCCCTGTTCCTGTGATCACACCTCGCCCTGGTTTCTCGTTCGACCCTGAGTTCAAGCGTCAGCTTGCTGAGGACTGCGGGCTTGCGGCTATCGTGTGCATGCGGAAGGCAATGGCCGTCATCAAGGCCTGTGTGGATGAGCCGACGGTGGAGCAGGCTGCTAAGCTGACAGCACTGACCGAGAAGCTGCTGTCCATGAAGGTGGCCCTTGATACTGGGCACCTGTCACGGGTGGCTGATGGTGAGACAATCGACCAGGTGGAGGCACCGCCTGAACAACCGGTTGCCGAAAGCTTCACGCCGACGCAGGTGGGTGCGTTGTTAGCGGGCTTTGCCGGGCAGTCAAAGAAGCGGGTGGATAATGCGTCAGGTAAAGGCAAGCGAGTTCCAGGAAGTAGCCGACCTGGCAAAGGTAAGAAAACAAAAGGTTAGATTCGGCCCCTGGCTCAACGGGAGCATGCAGGAGGCACTGGATTACTACGACCGGGTAGATGGTATTGCCCAGCCCGAACTTCGTCTCCACGCGCGTCGTGTGCTCGCTTTGTGTGATGTGTTCTATCTCCTGGTGCGAGAATGTGGCCGGGAAGACATGATTCACCCCTGGCTGTACGAACGATGCCGGGAAGTGCAGAAGAGTCCCAATGGCCACCTCGACCTCTGGGCACGCGAACATTACAAGTCGACCATCATCACGTTCGGCATGACCATACAGGACTTGCTGGCAGACCCTGAGACCACGGTTTGCATATTCAGCCACACCGCTGACCAGGCCAGGGTGTTCACGAACAACATCAAGGAAGAGTTCGAGAACAACACCAACCTGATGGAACTGTTCCCTGACGTGCTCTGGGAGAAGCCTAAGTCACAGGCGCCAGTGTGGTCAGCCGACGAACTGACGCTGAAACGGAAGAAGAACAAGCGCGAAGCATCGCTCACAGCAGCTGGCCTGATCGATGCCATGCCAACGGGCATGCACTTCATGCTCCGGGTGTACGACGATATCGTCACCGAAAAGACGGTCACGAACCCGGAAATGGTCAAGAAGGCGACCGATAGGTGGGCCAACTCGGACAACCTGGGCACAGAGGACGGCGCTGAGCGCTACATCGGCACCCGGTATGCCCATGGGGACACCTACGCTGTGATGATTGAGCGCGGCGCTGCTGCGGTTCGTATCTACGCTGCCACGTCTGATGGATCCTACGACTGCGAGAAAACAGTCCTCCGCTCCGTGGACTACCTCAAGCGGAAGCTAAAGAAGCAAGGCCCGTACATCTTCGGCTGTCAGCAGCTGCAGAACCCGACGGCCGACAAGAGCCAGAACTTCCTCGAAGAATGGCTCCAGTATTGGCCGGTCATGTACACCAGTGGCCTGAACAAGATCATCATCGTCGACCCGGCGAATGAGAAGAAGAAGACCAACGACTACACGGCCATGGTTGTCGTGGGTAAGGGCAAGGACGGGAATTACTACGTCTGCGACATGGTGCGTGACCGCCTGAACCCGACCGAACGCATCGACGCGCTGTTCAGGCTGGTTGCCGATTGGAAGCCCTTGTTCGTCGCATATGAGCAGTACGGCCAAGTATCTGACATCCACCACATCAAGGAGAAGCAGAACCGGGAGAACTTCCGGTTCCGCATCATCCCCGTGGGTGGCCAGGTGGCCAAGAGAGACCGCATACGTGGGCTTATCCCCACGTTCCAGGCGTTGAAGCTGTTCCTTCCTGAACGCTGCATCCGCCGCAACTACGAGGGCGAGTCCGTTGACCTGGTCAAGGCATTCGTCAACGAAGAGTACCTGCCCTTTCCGCTGGTATCACACGAAGACTTATTCGACGCTCTGGCCCGCATCCACGATGAAGACGTGGAGAAGCAGTGGGCCGCGCCCAAGGAACCGACCGAACGCAAGTTCGACCCGATTGCCGAAGCAAAGCGTCGCATACGTGTTCAGCAGCGAGTGAACCCTGCAATCATAGGCTAACCCACCATGGCATTCCCTCAGCAAGGCGATAGGCTCCCTATCACCAACATGAACGGACAATCTGACGCTGCCGTGGTGATAGGCCTGCAATACGACCGCGACACCGGCATGATGACCGGTGTGGTGCTCCAAGCCACCGACGGCCAAGTGTATCAGGTGCCCATGTCTCCTGAGCGCCTGGCCAACTTCCCAAAGTACACCCTCCACTAAGGCGCGCCCCGTGAAGATGAACCCTGACGAACGGCTGAATGCACTGCTTGCTCTGCCGGTGAACCTGGATGTCATCCATGCACAGCACGACCGCTGGCAGCGCTCGCAGCGTGCCCATGAGAAGTGGGCAGAGATTGCACGCACCTGCACCGACTTCGTCGAGAGCCGCCAGTACACCGACCAGGAACGAGCCATTCTGCAAAGCGAAGGCCGTCCCGCACTGACGAAGAACAAGATTGCCCCGCTGGTGCGCCTGATGATGGGCTTCAACCGTCAGAACCGCTACGAGGTGAAGTACCTGCCCGGCAACGACGGCACCGGCACCCAAGAGGTTGCCGAAGCCCTGACCGCTGCAGCGAAGCAGATCGCAGAGAGCAACCATAGCGACTGGGTTGACTCCGACGTATTCAGCGACGGCATCATCACCGGCCGTGGGTTCTGGGATGTCAGGCTCTCGTTCCAGAAGAACCGGCTTGGTGACGTGAAGGAAACCGCACTGGATCCGTTCAGCGTGCTGATTGACCCTGACGGGTACAGCTACGACCCGAACGACGAAGACGGTGGCTGGGGTCACGTGATGATCAATCGCTGGATGAGCCTGGCCGATATTGCCATGCTGTACGGCCATAAGGGCATCGACGCTATTGGCGACCTTGGGTATAACCTGCCGGTGACGGGTGGTGACTTCGACGTGTTCGACTCCACCATGAAGCCACCCACCACGTTTGGGCAGCAGGAAGACTGGTTGTGGGATTATGAGTTCGGTTCCCAGCTGCTGGCAGGCCGCAACGTCGACCACCTGATAGCCAACCGCCGCCTGGTGCGCGTGCTCGATTGCCAGCACCGTGTCCTGCGTCGTGTGAACTTCTTCGTCGACCTACAGACAGGCGAAGAGAAGATTATCCCGGACACCTGGCCACGCGAGAAGGTGCAGCGCGTCATGGAGTGGGCCAAGCTGCGCAACCTGCCCCTATCGGTAAGCACCGGTGTGAAGCGCTGCGTACGCTGGACAGTGACCGCCGCCGACCGGGTGCTGCATGACGAATGGAGCATCTACGACGACTTCACCATCATTCCGTTCTTCCCATACTTCCGCCGCGGCACGACGCGCGGGATGGTTGAAGACCTTATCGACCCGCAGCGCGAACTGAACAAGCGGGCATCCTCGATGCTCCACATCATCATGACCACCGCGAACAGCGGCTGGATATACCCTGAGAACAGCTTAGACGAAGACATGCAGCGTGCCCTGGAAGAGCAAGGCGCACGTCCTGGTATCCACGTGGTGTAC
>ERZ869929.847-NODE-847-length-13515-cov-4.904012_pt1 | contig 13515 bp, 14 predicted proteins | sample MGYA00579312_ERZ869929 | MGnify/ENA primary metagenome ERZ869929 (study PRJEB32216, sample SAMN09231818) | wastewater metagenome | place: USA: Maryland | collected 2016-08-09 | study: EMG produced TPA metagenomics assembly of the PRJNA472060 data set (Reclaimed... | reverse complement strand
CAACATCACGGGCAACCTGAGCGGCATCTGGGGCGACCTGTCCTGCATCAGGGGCGACCTGTCCAACATCACGGGCGACCTGAGCGGCATCTGGGGCGACCTGTCCAACATCACGGGCGACCTGTCCAACATCACGGGCAACCTGAGCGGCATCTGGGGCGACCTGTCCTGCATCAGGGGCAACCTGAGCGGCATCAGGGGCGACCTGTCCTGCATCAGGGGCGACCTGTCCTGCATCAGGGGCAACCTGACCGGCATCTGTGGCGACATAGATGATTGCGAAATAACAGATGAAGAACGTGAAAACGGCATTGACATTAAAGTTTTGATTCAGGAATAAACAAATGTCTAGAACCATAAGACAAGCCATACCCAACGAAGAGATCGAGGCCAACATGCGCAACGAGTCGCGCTCTACTAGCCGCACCCGATACAACGCCGCGCAGCGATTCATAAACGAAGAAGTTGCGGAGGCCAGGGTTGCAGCTGTCGCATTGGTGTTTGGCGGCGTTGCCATCCTGACGCTGCTGCTCGCCATCTTCAGCGTGGCCTATGCCATGAACCGCATCGAAGCGCAGGCCGCGCCGATCTTGGCAAAAAGCGAAATGACAAAAGAGCAAATCAAACAACTGAACATCATAAAACCCACCACCGAAAAGAGGAAATAGCCATGAATGCACCACTCAAATTAGTCAGCGACCAATCATTGTCGTTAGCAGAACAAATTGAAAAAGCCGCCAATGAATGGCGCTCTTGGAAGCATGCCGAAGACAGGGCAAAAGAAAACCGCCTGCAGTCAGAGCTTAAGCTGATCGAGCTGTTTGGATTCAACAAACTGGAAGGCTCGCAAACCATTAAGACCGACGACGGCAATTACAAAATCAGTTTTACCGCCAAGCTTGATCGAAAACTGGACGAGGACGCCTACCGCGCCATCGAGCACAACTTGCCTGACAACATGCGCCCGGTTCGCGTGAAGCTGGAGCTGGACACCAAAGGCATTAAGTGGATGGAAGAGAACGCGCCGGACGCTTACGCCTTGGTAGCGCCCTGCATCACCACAAAGCCTGCAAAAACGGCGGTGAAAGTCGAATTCATCGGGGGCGTGTAATGGCTATTACCTTAGCGTCTCTGCAACAGAACACCCGCAAGCCGCCGCGCATACTGATCTATGGCGGCGAGGGCACAGGAAAAACCACGTTCGCACTGTGCGAGCACGCGCCAGACGGGCCAGCCCGCAAGGATGCCGTGGCGATATTGACCGAGGACGGATTGGGCGACATCGAGGCCGCGCATTTCCCGCTTTGCCGTACGTATGAGGCTGTCGAAGAAGCCATGGGCGCGTTGTACAACGAAGTTCACGACTTCAAAACCCTGGTGATTGATTCGCTCGACTGGCTGGAACCACTGATTTGGGATTACACCTGCCGCGCCAATAACTGGGAAAGCATTGAACAACCCGGGTACGGACGCGGCTACATCCAGTGTGACTACACATGGCGGCGCTTTTTCGAAGGCATCAACGCCTTGCGTGATGACAAGGGTATGACGGTGATCATGATCGCCCACCAGCAGATCGTCACCATTGCAGACCCCGAGCTGCCGGAATACCAAAGCACGGAAATCAAGCTCCACAAACGTGCTGCCGCCATCGCCAAAGAATACACCGACGTGATTCTTCACGCTCGGATAAAGACCTTTGTCGCCAGTGACACGACAAAGGCAAAGGCCAGCAAAAACGACGCCGGTCGCCAGTTGGCCACGACGACGGGGCAAAGGATCGTCGCCACGCAACCTAAACCGGGCGCGACAGCCAAAAACCGTTACCACCTGCCGCCTGAATTGCCGCTCGATTGGTCGGCATTTCAAGCCGCTATGCAAACAAACCTTAAATCAACCACGCAACAACCGGAGTAACTACCATGAGCAACTTAAACTTCAACGCCGCCGAAGTCGAGCCACAATCTGAATTCACCACTCTGCCTGCGGGTGAGTACATGGTGATGATCACAGGCAGCGAAGTAAAACCCACCAAAAACGGCACGGGCCAATACTTGCAAACGACATTGCAAGTCATCGACGGCCATTACAAAAACCGACTGATCTTTGATCGTATCAATATTCAAAACGCCAACCCAACGGCGCAAGAGATAGGCCAACGCGCACTATCCGCGCTCTGCCATGCGGTCGGTCATTTGCAGGTGAAGGATTCATCGGAGCTGCATCACAAGCCGTTTATTGTTCGCCTGTCAGTGAGACAAGACCAGCAATATGGCGACAGCAACGAAGTGAAGGCTTACAAATCCGCCAGTGGATCAACACCAACGGTATCGACACGCCCAGCGGTTTCTCAGCCTGCCCAATCGACAGCGCAACCGACGCCAGCGCCCGCTAATGCAGCGGTCAACAGCGCCAAACCTGCGTGGGCTCGGTAATGGCTGCCCTGCCAGAAACTGAAAGCCTGGTCACGCTCATCGATCGCGCCGTGCAAGCGGCGCTTTCCGAGCCGCCGCGTCCGCACCTGGGCGCATCGCAGATCGGCAAAGAATGCGAGCGGGCGCTGTGGTACGGCTTTCGATGGGCTGTCACTGGAAATCAATTCAGCGGCAGAATGCTGAGACTGTTTAACCGCGGCCACGAGGAAGAGCCGCGCTTCGAACGCTGGTTGAAGATGGCCGGTATTACCGTAAGCCTGGTCAACGAGCGCACGGGCAAGCAGTACCAGTTCATCGAACCCAGCACGGGCGGGCATTTTGCCGGCAGTCTCGACGGCATGGCCCTGAATATCCCGGGTGCTGAAAAAACCTGGCATGTGCTGGAGTTCAAGACGCACAGCGCCAAGTCGTTTAAAGAATTGAGCACCAAGGGCGTTGCAGGCCATAAGCCAGAGCACTACGCGCAAATGCAGGTGTACATGCACTGGACGCAACTGACCCGTGCACTTTACTTGGCGGTCAATAAAGACGACGACAGCCTGTATGCCGAACGCATCGCGTATGACAAGGACATGGCGGAGCGGTTGATTGCCCGCGCCCAGCGCATCGTGACCTCGCAAAACCCACCGGCTGGTATTAGCGATCGGTCAGACTGGTACCGGTGCAAGTTCTGTGACTACCACGTCTTATGCCATGGCCGTACCGATGAAACAACGGGTGGTCTTGGTCCGCATGCTTTGCCAGACGTGCATTGCAGGACGTGCTTGCACAGCACGCCGGAGCTAACGCCTGATGCCGAAGGAAACGCTCGCTGGAGCTGTGCCAAGTGGCATTGTGATATTCCGGTCGAAGGTCAGCGCGAAGGCTGCGACGAGCACCGCTACATACCCAGTCTGATTCCTTGGGCCGGCGTGATCGATGCCAACGACCAAGGCGACGTGCTGTATGAAGTGGCTGGTGAAAGCCATCAGCCATTTGTGAATGGTATCAGCAGCCCCTCGCCGGAGGTGCCGTTCTACAGCAGTAAAGAGCTGCAAGGCTTGCACCCGTTACTGATCGGCGATGCCAACATCAAAGAGATGCGTGAAACCTTCGGCGCACGGGTCGTCAATGCGGCTGAGCCTGCGGTTGTCGACACACTGGAAGGAGATATACCGCTGTGATTCAACTCCGCCCCTACCAAGTCAGAACACTCGAAGAACTAGACGCCTGGTTTGTCGAAAACGAAACAGGCAACCCTATTGTCCATGCCTGCGTCGGTGCCGGTAAGTCTGTGATGATTGCCGAATACTGCCGCCGCGCGGTGCTGGATTATCCAGGCTATCGCGCTCGAATATTGATGCTGGTGCCGTCCAAAGAGTTGCTGCTACAAAACTTTGAGAAGCTGTCGCCGCTGATGTTCGATATGTACATCGGCATCATCAGCGCCAGTGCCGGACGCAAAGACACTGCATTCGATAAAGATGTCGTCCTGGCAACGGTCGGCAGCGTCGCCAGAAACCCAGGCATGCTGGGTCGGTTGGATTTGATCATCGTGGATGAATGCCACCTGATCAGCCGCAAGGACACCGGACAATACCGCAAACTGATTGCCGCCTGTCAGCGGTACAACCCGGCATTGCGCGTGATCGGTTTGACAGGCACGCGCTTTTGCGGCGATGGCATCTGGTTGACCGAAGGCAAAGAACGCCTGTTTACCGATATCGCTACCCGCGTCACCATGCGCGAGCTATTGGACGCGGGCTATCTGTCGCCACTGGTCAACGCCGAAACTGCCACCCACATTGACGCATCCGGCGTGAAGATGAATGGCGGTGATTTTGTGGTTTCAGACCTGGCTAAGCGCATCGATCAGGACGATCTTAACCGCAAGATTGCTGGACAGATTGTCGAACTTGGGCAGGATCGCGCCAAGTGGCTGGTGTATTGCGTCACGGTCGAACATGCCACCCACATGGCAGAGGCATTGAAAGCGCTGGGCATTACGGTGGATGTCGTAAGCGCCACCACGCCAGCCGCCGAGCGTGACCGTATCATCCGAAACTTCAAAGCCGGCCGGTTGCGCTGCATCTGCAACGTGGCGGTACTGACGACCGGTTTCGACGTGCCAGAGCTGGACCTGATCGCCTTGGTACGCAATACCCGTTCGCCTGTGCTCTATACCCAGATAGCCGGACGAGGCATGCGCACTGCGGAGGGCAAAGCTGATTGCTTATGGCTGGATTTTACCGATACCACGCTGGTTATGGGCCCAGTAGACCAGGTTAAAGGCAGAGCAGAGCCAAAGCCCATCAATAAGACGGACAGCGCCAGCGCAACACCGTTCAAGGTCTGTCCTGAATGCAGGACCAATTGCGCCACGGCTGTTTTAGTTTGCCCAAACGCGGAATGCGGTTACGAATTTCCGCCACCGGCCACCAACATCAACGGCGAAATCAGCGATGCCAGCGTAATGACAAAGATTGCTTTCAATACTTACAACGTCGCCAGAGTCACCTACAGCGAACACCAAAAACGCAAAGACCCCAGCAAGCCGCCGACGCTAAAGGTGTCGTACTGGTCTGGGATGAAACTGATTTGCTCGGAGTGGGTGTGCATCGAGCACACAGGCTTTGCCAGAGCCAAGGCCGAACGATGGTGGTATGAGCGCATCAATGCGCCGGTACCGCTACCCAATCCTAGAACGGTTGAGGATGCATTGGCGCAAGCCGAATGGTTACGCAAGCCTGATCAAATCGTTGTCCGTGAGGGTGGACAGTGGCCTGAGTTGATCCGCTGCGTATTCGAACACCCTTTTATCGATGACAGTCCATCCATCGACAGTCATCACCCTATTAACGCCACACTATTTTAAGGAAACACCATGGAAAAAATTACCAGCTACAGACAATACGAAGTCCTGGCCGCACTGCGCGAAAACAAAGCCGGCCTGACCACATCGCAAGTGCTCAAGGCATGTCGAGCCAAGGCCGGTAGCGAGCTGCCAAACGACAGCACCGTCGTCAGCAAAATTATTTTTAGCATGCGCAGCGTATCGCCAAAGCCCGTGACATCGATGGACATATCCGGCGGCAAGCTGCACAAGATCACACCACACGGCATAGAGCTTTTGGAGGCGTATGAAAAAGAAAACGCGATTGACGCAACTGAGCAGAATTCCCCCAGTGCTGATCCTGATTGACAGCCGCCGAACGCTCACGACGTACCAGCGGCAGAGGCGGCGCAGATGGAGCCTGATCAGCCGGAAGCCACCAAGACCCGCGCCGGGACCCGCGAAGTCAAGCTACTGCCACCCGCCATAGAAGCCCTACACGCGCAAAAGCCGCACTCGTTCCTATCGGGCGGCGTGGTGTTCCTGAACGTCAACGGCAAGCCCTTCACAGGCGATCAACAAATCGCCGCCCACTGGCTCCGGCTGCTGCTCCGGGCCGGTATCCGTTACCGCAACCCCTACCAAACCCGCCACACCTTTGCTTCGATGATGCTGACGGCCGGGGAAAATATCCACTGGTTGGCGCAACAGATGGGGCACACCAGCATCACGATTACCATGAGCCACTACGCGCGGTTTATGCCCGATCAGGCTGAGCAGTATGGGATGAAGGCTGTGGAGAAATTCGGTTAAAAAAGCTGGCAAAAAAGCTGTCATTTACTGCCGGGAATACCCAGTAAATGACAGCAAAAACGTCCGCAAAACCGCGAACACCGCGAACGGTAAAGGCCTCACGCAAGCCTCGGCCTCCCTTTTTTATTTGTTTTTTCAAGCATTTATTAAAATGCTGTCTAAAAAGCTGTCATAACTGCAATTATTCGACAAAATCAGCCCGTTCAAGGAGCAATTCAGACAACCATTTTATCAAACTAAGGAGCGTCTCCCGCTCCAACCTAAGCACGTATATTTGCTGAGTCAGTCGCTCGATGCGTTCCGCGTCGGTCATGACACAACAAAACCGTCAGCCAAGCAGCTTGGCTAAGATCGGCCCGGCGTCCTTGCCCAATATCGTCACCAGCAACAGAATGGTTCCCCACTTTGTCGCCCAGGCTCGCATGTTCTTTACCTCATCAAGAACTTCGTCCAATCGCTCGGCAATTGCATCGACTCGCTTGTCGAGCGATGCTTGAGCAACCTTGAGGTTCGTGCATTCTTCGTTGGTTGGCATGGCCCTATTCCTTGGTTGTTTTGGCAATGACCGCCAAAAACGCGAGTTTCAGCGTCAGGATGTCGGCAGATAGGGTTTTCATCTGATCTGATTGCTGATCATATTTTTCAAATCAGTGAACGTTATCAAGTTAATTTGTCCGATGTCTCGTAAATCTGCTAGATAATTTAGTGAATCCAGCATAATTTGAGTCGTCATGCCAGGTTCATCACCGTGCCAATATACTGACAACACACCGCCGTAATTCAATAGATCATTTACGCGCGTTTGCAAATTAGTCAGCGTGGTAAGCTGAAATGTTGGAATATCAAATAACGCCGAGTTATACGATATTGCGTTATTTTGTGTGTTAACTTGTGTGAATACATCTAATCCATATTTTCTGCGCGGCTGAAACAGAAACGAATCATTATCTTTTGCGCCGGTACTACGACAAACACGCACACCATTTAGAAACAATTGACGCCGCGCCGTGCTGCCATTATGACCATACGTATAAGCCATAACTTCTGGATCACTTAAATATCCATTCGCTTCAATCATTTTATTGAGTACCTGATTGTCATCACGAATATTATATTTATTGATCGTCATCACCCCGCCGTCTAAATTTGCGCGAGAATCAATAGCCGTTGTGTTGCCGTGGTCGAATGTAATCGTTGATTTTGACGCACCCTGAGTTACACCTGTGACAGTCCACGTACCGTTCAGCGAATAAATAGCAATGCGTTCCAGCGTGATTGTATCGCCATTAACCAGCGTGATATTCTCTTTGACATTTGACGACGACCCCCAGTCAACAGTTAGTGATACTGTTGATCCTGTTTTTGAATATCCAGAAACTGGAATCGAAAACGCTTTGTGCTCAATATTGTGAGCACATACCAACCAACCCGCACGAACCCATTGATCGATTTGACTGCGCGTCATTTTTCCGAATGTTGCAGCACCGCTATTCAATATCTCGGTGTCTGTAACAAAATGTGTGCCTACAATTTTGCGATTTTGAATAACGGGCAATTCATTCATTAACTGCGATGCAATATCATCATGCGACAGTATGACAGTCGGTTTGGTATATCCACCTGCAGCCATCCGCATAATAACCATTGATCTTCTCAAATCTGGATTGGTTGTAACCTGGCTAGTAAATCGAAACTCGATGCGTGTCACATTAGACCAATTCGCCCCTGTCCCGGCAAATTGCGAAAAATCGGACTTTTTCAGCGATATGCAACAAACCTCGGGCTTTGAGTATCCATTTAAAACAACCGCACGACTATTATTGGTTGCACTGCCAATAATTATATTGATACGCGTGTTTGCCGAATTTTCAGGAAAACCAAACTCAAACAGTAGGTTATCAACGCTGGATAAATTAAGCGAAACTGTTTTAAACAAGCCGACATAATGACCGTCGGCCATGACTGTTCCGGCGTTCCATCCAATTTCAGTCCCGTAATTCAATCGGTTTGCGAATGTTGATGCCGTAATGCCGCCGCCGGTGAGAATGTTTGCGGACAAGTTCTCTGTCGATGTGCCGAATGTGACATCAAATACATCTGGTACACCATCAAATTGTGTTTGCTGCTGATAGTTATACGACTCTGGTCCAATCCACACCGGCCCAGGATTCGCCGCCGCGCCGCCTGCGGCTTGGAAGGAGGTCATGTCGGGAAATATTTTTACCAAGCTGGCTTTTGGAATAATCTCTGGATTCCACCCCTCTGCCGTTAATTCGTTAATGAGCATCTAAATCCACCGGTATATTGTGTTGAATGAATGCCTCTCTGAATAGCGCAACCTGCGCGTCAGAAAGTATTTTGTTTGATTGGGCGTCAAGCACCAGGCTTTGAACATCGTTCCATTTGCCGGCCATGATCGACGGATAAAACGCGGGGTACTGCCGCATGAGCGCGTTCACTTGCAAGATGTCGCCTATCTTGGCCTTGATCGTGTCGATGAACGCCGGCACGTCGGGTGCTGCAGGCTCTGGCGGGATTGAATCGGGGAGTGCCGATGCAACATCCAGGTCTAGATCAGCGGCGATGTCATCGAGTGCCCGCGTGTCGCCTTTCAGTTGGATGGTTTTTGCCACGCTGCGCCCTTCTGCGGCGTAAATGTTTACCTGCAATTCATCCCTGCTTGGCCGCAGATCAATAATGCGTACGGTTTTGCCTGAGACAGTCAGTGTTTTCATGCGACGGATATCTCTACTTTGTAGTGGAAGCCGGTAACACTGCCGGACGCTGGCGACGTGCGGTTGATCAACCTCAACCAGATGCCGCTTGAGCTGACAACCAGCAAGGCTTTACCGGCATTGACCGCCCCCGCGGGGAAATTGGTTGAATCGGAGTTGAACGCCGAGTGGTCGAGCACCGCGCCCAGGATGACGTATGTCGAACCGTCCCACGCTACGCCCTGCGACCAGACCTTGAACAGCCTCGCACTGCTGGCATAGACGGTGCCGGATGGATAGGAATTAAGGTATTTACCGACCACTTGCACCCGGATCATTGCCATGGTCTGAAGATCGATTGGCACGGGCAAATAGGGCAATAAATCGATATCGACTTGCGCGTCGGTGTTGTACAGCACGGAATAGCCCACGATGGAGTTGTGGGCGTAACCTAAGGAAACCTCATTGTTGCAGCTGAGCTTTCCCGAAAAAGTCATTTGCCCCGATACGCTCAGATTCCCGCCGACGCTGGCATCGCTGGCAGCGGATAGCGGCTGCAAAATATTGACGCCAGACGGCCCGAAGTTGGCAGACTCGGTTAAGGTTGTTGTGCCGCCGCTGGCTGTTTGCAATACCAATCGTGAGCCGCCGTTTGTGCCGGTCGACAGGCACGTGATTTTGCTACGCACACCTGCGCTATTCGTGTCGCTGTCACTGCCGCGAAACTCAATTGCGCCGTAAACATCATTGTTTGCAATCGTCGTGTCGGTGTTCTCGAATTTGAGCGTCGGCGCTGCGGGCTGCTGGAGCGTTGCGCCGGCCAGTATCAGCGATGCGGTAGCGTCCGACAGGCCCAACGTGGCGCGAGCCGCTGCCGCGTTGGCGTCATCGAATAACGTTTCAATGTAAGGCGTGATGGTGGGCGTGATGATGCCGATGTCGGCGGGTGCCGCCGTGATGATGTCGCCGTTCGCGTCGAAGCTGAGCACCTTTCCTGCCCTGGCCGCCACGTCATCATTCAGCACTTGGTCTGTTGCCGTGTCGATGGGCAGCTTGATGGATCGCTTGTTGACTTGCTCGGTGTACTGCAGCGCCGCCCACAAACGATCAAAATCCGGATTCACCGTGTCTGCATTGAAGTCGCCGAACTGCTGGTAATCGGTCGTGCGTGATAACTCGGGCTCTGCGGTGAAGATCAGCTTGGTACCGTTCGCCGGTGGCGATGCAAACGTCACCGTGCCGCCCGTGTCGTTACCCGCCCCCGATACGGTGATGCCTGCCGTGACGCGCAAGCCGTTGGCATAGACGGCCAGATCGTCGTTGGAAATAATCTTGAAGCCAAACGCGAAAACGGTTGTGACGCCGTTTGCGGTTGCTGTGACATACGTGGTCTGAACGGGTAAGGTCATTGCGGCAGCCGTGGGACAAACTGCCTGAGATTGTATGAATTGTCGTGTGCGGTTTCCCGCCTATCGCTCGAACGCCACCTCATGCGCACCGGACACAGGCCGCCACTCGTCGCGCTTTTTCTGATCGCCACTGACCACGACTTGCAACCGCTCCGGCGTGTCGGTAATGGCTGCGGCGCTGGCGTCGATGTAGTCGTCGGCCTGATTCTTGGTGTCGGGGTTGAAGTCTTTCATCTGGTCCCACAGCGGACCGTTCAGCACGTCGACATGCGCCCACAGCATGTTCGCAGATAGCACCGGCTCGAACGCCTCCAGAATGCGCCGGTTCTTGCTGGTTTCCTGCGGAGCTGGCTCTTCCGATACGCCGCAGATTAAGCGGCGCTGCTTAAGCGCGGCCTTCATCACTGCCGGCGCAAAGCCGCCGATGCCGTTGGTCTCGATTACGATTCGCGGTACGTGGTAACGCTCAACGATGTCGCAAATTTGCCAGACCTGGCCACCGGTAATCTTGCGGCCATCGGCTGAAAATTCGGCAATCTCGCCCGCCAGTGCGGACACATGCTGCAAATATCGCCGCCCGGTATCGTCCTGCAATACCACCGCTACGGCTGACACGTCGCTGTTGAGTTTGGCGCTGGACGGGTCCCAGCGCATCGACAGTCCGGCGATTTTTGCCGATCCCAAGAACATCGACGCGGTTCTGTTGGCGTACCGTATAACAGGATCGGCGTCGTAGGGGATAATCCGCGCCGGATCGAGCCGCGTTTCGCTAACCGGCTTAGCTTCCAGTTGGTACTGTGAATCCCAGGCGTTGAGCGTGCGGGTTTCCTGCCGCTTCAGCTCGATTTCTTCCCGTGTGAACCGCTCAGGCCACGAGCAATGGCCGCAAATATCCAGCACGGTGCGCGGTGGCTGATGGAATACCACATCATCGCCCTCGATGCGGTAATCGACGCCCTCTTGCATCATGCGGGAAAACTTGCCGATACCGGCCAGCACGTAAACGCCGTCATCACCTGGCGTGAACGGAATCCGGTACCGGGTTTTGTTGTCGGTGGATTCGTAGCGCACCATCGATTCGAACAGCGGAATTTTTAGCACGGCCGCGCCGCCGGCTATTTGCTCCATGTAGATGGAGTCATGGGTGTGCGGGGTGCCGACAAAGGTCTTTTGCCAGCCGGGGACAAGAATGTGCGTGGATTCCTCGATTTTTTGGCGCAAATTATGCCGCGCGTCGGGCGTTCTGATGTTCTTGGGAACCTCGATGTCGTCGAAGTCGGCATCGTCGGCCCGTGCACCGGTGGCGTTGGTGTTGACGCCGACGGCCTCCATGGACGGGTTGCGGGCATCGACCGAGCCATTTACCCAGAACGACAGCGCTCCAGGCTTCCCCGTCACCATCCCTTTGCATAATGGATGCCTGCGAATAACGGCCAGCGTGTCACGGGTGAGCTTGCCGGCCAACTTGTCGTCAGCCGCATAGATGATCGAGCGGTTCGCCCGGTTTTTGTAGAGTTTGTAAGCCTTCAAGACTGCGTAAATGGTGGACTTCGCCGCGCCCCTAAACACCATCAGCACTCTGATTCTGTCGTTGCAGGTGTCCAGCCACTGACAGATGCGCACATGCAGCAAAGGCACTTTCCATCCCTGGATTTGCGCCCAAATAATGAAAAACGTCAGGAAATCGACATCACGCTTTGCCATGTACCCGCTTGTCAAACTCAGCCTTGCCGGCTTTGTCTTGCAGCTGGGCTAATAGTTTGGCGGCTTCCTTCTCGGCGCGGTTGATTTCATCGTCTAAGTGAGCATCGTCGTCGGTGTTGTATTTCGACAGCAGTGCGTTTTTGGTCAGATCGCCGACTTTGCTCACCAACATCAACGTGGCCGCGGCGTTTTTCTTGCACCAGTACCGGTCGCCACGCTCTTGTTTGTCCAGGTCGCGCGGCATCTTGCCGGCTCCAGGCCATTCGCGCGGGTCGATCTCGTCCAGCAGCACGTCGCCGAGCATGTCGGACAACTCATTCAGGCGTTCGAGTTGGTCGGGTCTCATGTCAATTTCCTGTCATTCGGCTGAAATCTGGGGCGCGTTGAGGCGTGGCCGTGCCGGGTTTCCAGTAATATTTTTGCTGGAACTCGCGCTGGGCGCGGTCGGTCATGCGCCGCAAATACCCAGGGCTGACAGACTCTTGCAGGTTTTGAAAAATTAGGTGGTCCAATGCCGCCTTCAGATACCACGTCGACGTCCCCGGCGTCAGCGACTTGAAGAATTTGATCGCCTCAGCTCCGGCCTTGGTGTCTTCGCCCATCGCCATCTCGACCAAGTTGCCCTGAGTCAGATTCAACAGCTCTTCCACGCCGCCCGCCGTCGGTCCCAGCAGTGCCGCTATTTTACCCTGCCCATGCTGGCTTGTCTGGCTGCCCAGGAAATCGCCGTAAATGCCCAGCGAGCCGCCTTTTAGCAATGCCTTGAGCATGAACTTTGGATCGTCAAACGGCAACGGATCGCGCCCGTTGGCCACTTCGTTTAATTGCACGCCCAACGCACCGGCAAGCGTAGTGCCGGCTATCAGGCTGGCGAAATACACCGCTGCGCCGGCCTTGTCGCCTTTTTTGGCAATGCCGGCCATGCGGTTACCGTGGCGCATCATCAGGGCTACGGCAAACGTCTTGAACTGCCATAGCGTTTTACCCAGCTCGCCATCGGCCAAGCCGGACATAAACGCCCGCTCGCGCGCGCCGGGTTCAATAATGCCAACGCTGCTTTCCTCCAGGATTGCGCCCATCAACCTATCGGCTGCGGCTTGCCGGTCGGCTGCGGTCAGTCCAGCCGATTCCAGTTCGGCATCCGGTATCGCCCGGATTTGCTGCGCGGTCAGATAATCGTTGCCGTCGATCTGGTGCGGCTCGGCTAGCCGCCACACCTGCCAGTCGGTTTCGGTAATGCCGCGATCCAGCAGCATGGGCCGGTCGCTGGTTTTAATGCTGGCCAAGTCGGCATGCTGGCGGGTCATGTCCCAAAGCCCGTGCATCATCACTTTGCCAAAGGCCTGTTTGCGCAGCTCGGTCATGAACGGCATCAAGCTCGACCGCACCACAGCGTCGCCGACCTTGGCGGTCCAGCCCTGTGCAATCTCGTCGACGGCGTAGCGGTTGACGCCGCGAATCATTTCATCCAAGCCAAGCCCAAGCCGGAACGCTTGCTTGCGTCTATCGGCACTCGACAGCAGTTTCGACTGCTCCATGAAGTAATCGAAGCCGCTGATTTTGTTCATGCGCAGTGTCAGTACGGCCATGGCGTCATCGGAGAACGTCGAAAACACTGACGACCCCAG
>ERZ869929.844-NODE-844-length-13548-cov-10.024976_pt1 | contig 13548 bp, 16 predicted proteins | sample MGYA00579312_ERZ869929 | MGnify/ENA primary metagenome ERZ869929 (study PRJEB32216, sample SAMN09231818) | wastewater metagenome | place: USA: Maryland | collected 2016-08-09 | study: EMG produced TPA metagenomics assembly of the PRJNA472060 data set (Reclaimed... | reverse complement strand
ACGACCGCGCTCTCGGCGCCGTTCCTCCGCGTGAACTTCCACGCGATCGAGTTTCGATCGCCCGTTCCCGCGGACGGAAACCCACTCCGCCTTTCGATCCCGATCGCGCTTGCGGGCGCGAAGTACGTGCGGGTGAGCGTGGCGGAGTACGGCGACACCGGCAACCCGGGCACCCTCGCGGTGTCGCTGGTGGAAGGGGAGTAGCATGGGACTCTTCGGCGTAGGAATGCCGGTGTACGGCGGTGGCGCGTCGAGCGTGGCCGCCGCAGACATCACCGATTCGACCGCCACGGGCCGCAGCGTGCTCACTGCGGCCAACGCGGCCGCGGCACGCACCGCGATCGACGCGCCGCAGGATTCCCTCGCGATCGAGGACATGACCGGCTCCGGATGGACGACGCTTGCGGGCTCTGGCACCCACACCGAGACATGGGACGGTTCCGAACTGGCGATGACGGTGGACGTGTCGGGCGCGGGCTCCGGCGCCGTGCGCCACGCAACGCTCCTCCCGTCGCCCCTCTCCTGGTCGCTCGCCGCGCGCGTCGCGATCGTGACGGGGAACGGCGGAAGCCAGAGGCAGGTCTACATCGCCGCGGGCGTGGACGCGACCAACAACGTCGCGCTCGCGCTCTACGGCGAGGGCACCCTGGTCGCGTCCAGCACGGTCGGCGGGTCCTACGCGGCGCACGCTACCGTCTCGACGACGGTCCCTTCGGGCGACCGCACGGGCGGCGAGCTCTGGCTCCTGATCGAGAAGCACGGCGGCACGCTCACCTACGCCTGGGGCGTCGGCACGGGCGGGGCAAGGCCCACCGCGTGGACCGTGATCCACGTCAACACCACCACCACCGTCGTGAGCGCGGCGAGCGGCCTCCTCGCGCAGATCGGCACGGTCACGGACACGGGCATCGCCTGGGCCGTGGACGTGCGGGCGATTCACTCGGGCCGCGCGGGAGTCCTCTGATGGCGCAATATCGACCGATTGCGGGTCCCCCGCCCCAGTCCGACGGCTACCCCTACGCATGCCGCATCGGGCGCCTGCACGCCGATGGCGCGACTGTCTGGCAGACCGCCGCCGCGGCGATCGTCGAGTCGCGCGAGACGTGGCCCGACGGCACCACCGGCCTCACTGCGACCCCCGCCGACCCCGAGGCCGCAGGCTGGACGCGGCTCACCCCGGCGCCCTGACACGCCGCACATCGGCGTCACCGCGCCCGCGTGGCGCACTGGAGATCAGCCTCGATGGATGCCTCTACACTCCTCACCCCCGGCGCAGCGGCCTCGGTCATCACCGCCGTGGGGTGGGTTGGAAAACGCCTGGACAGCGCGTTCACCGCGCAGAGCGCCAAGGTCGACGCGCTCGTCGAAAAACTCGTCGCCGCGCACGAGAGGGGTGTGACGTCCTCCGAGACGCGCACCGAGAAGGTCGTCGCCGCGCTCACCGAGGTGACCGGCCTCGTGCGGGACGTCCGCGAGGTGCTGCACCGGACGGTCGCCGCGCTCGATCGCGTGGAGCGGCTGCTCGACGACGAGGAGCGCCCCTCGCAGCGCGGGAGCCGCACGCCGTGACGGCCGTCGCCCTGCGCGCGCTCGACCAGCTCGCCGAGCGCGAGCGCGTCGCGTCCGAGCGGGTGTGTGTCGCCGCCGACCTCGCCACCGCGGACGTCCGCGCAACCCGCCGCGCCGTCACGACGGGCGTGGAGGCGTACACTCGTAACTCCCGGCCGGTGCCCCGCGTCCTCGTCGTGGACGACGAGACGGCTGTGCGCGAGGGGCTGGTCACCGCCCTCCGCGTGGCGGGTCTCGACGCCGAGGGCGCGGCCACGATCGACACCGCCCGCGAGGCCCTCAAAGCGCGCCCCGCCGTGCTCGTCGTGGACGTGCTCCTCGGCCGTGACGGCCTCGGCGTCGCGCTCCTCGGCGAGCGCCACCCGTACACCCGCGCGCTCGTCGTGAGCGCCCACACCGACACCACCGCGCTGGCCGCGCTCGCGCGCGTCGCCCGCGCCGAATGGATGCCGCGGCCGGTCTCGGCCGAGGCGTTGGTGAAGCTCGTCGCCCGGGTGCGGGCGATGGTTCAGGAGGCTACGTCGTGATTCGAATCGTCCTGTTCCTGCTGTTCGCCGCCGCCCTCGCGGCCTGCCCCAAGGTCATTCGCGAGCCCACCCCCACACCGCCCCGCGTCACCTGCGCGCAGGGCGCGACGGTCTGCCACGAGGGCTACCCGTGGGTCTGCGACCCCTCGGGCGAGTACTCCCCCGCCGACCGTCGCTGTGACCGCCTCGGGGCGGTCTGCTGCCTCGCGCGATCCCCCTACGACGCGGGGTTGCGACACGCCTGCGTCCCCGCGTCGGCGTGCGCCGCCGAGGGCGTTGACGGCGGGGTGCTCCCGGTGACGACCGAGGATGGAGGTGTCCAGTGAGCCTCTCTGTCGAACAGCGCACCGAGATGGTGCGCCACCTGCTCAAGCGCTACGCAGCCTTCGTCCGCGACAAGGATGACACCGAAGTGATCCGCGCCGTCGCCGAGGTCTTCGACGTGGCGGCGTTCTTCGGCGCCGGCGTCCCGTCCACCGACGAGTTCCTGACCCGCTACTGGACGACGCTGGGCCCGGTCATCTTCGCGCCGAAGGGTCACGGGCCGCTGGCCGAACACCTCCTCGTGCTCTGTCACGAGCTCACCCACGTGGTGCAGTTCTGGCGCGACGGGCTGTCGTTCGCGATTCGCTACTGCACCCGCAAGGGGCGCGCAGAACTCGAAGCCGAGGCCGAGCGCGGCGCCATCGAGGTGGCGTGGCTGCTCACGGGTACGCTCCCCGCGTACGACGCGCTCGCGATCACGCGGCACGGGTATGCGCTGGACGAGGCGCATGCCGCCCACACGGTGAACCTGCTGCACACGGCGGTCACGTCGATCGCGAACGGCGTGATCAGCACCGACGTGGGCCTGGAGGTACTGGGGTGGCTCCGCCAGAACGCTCCCGACGCGATCGTCGGAAAGGTTGCGTCGTGATCCTCCTCGGCGGCATCGCGTGCGAGGTGCCGGGAGCTCCCGACACGCGGAATCCCCTCGACGACCCGAGCCTCCCGTGGATGACCGACGGGAGCCCTCGCCAAGGCCCGCCTCTCGCGATCGTGCTGCACACCACCAGCGGTCGCCGCGGGGCGCTTCTCGACACGCCCCCGCCACCTTCTTCGCGTGCCGAGCAATACGCCCGCTACCAAGCCGGGACCGCCCGCGACGTGTCGTGGGACTTCACCGTCGATCTCGACGGGACGGTGGTGCAGCACAACGACCCGTCGGCGCCGTGCGGCGGCCACAAGTCCGCGCGCTACTCGTGGCACGCCGGGAGCGTCAACAGCTGGACGCTCGGCATCGAAGTCGTGCAGCAGCGCGACGGCGCCGTCTACGCCGTGCAGCTCCAGGTCGTCGTCGCGCTGGTGCGACACCTCTGCGGCCACTACGGGATTCCGCTGCGCATCCCCGTCGATGGCGCGGGGAAGCCCTGGAGCGCGCCCATCTTCGAGGTCGTCTCCACGAAGCGCGGCGGCCGACAGCAGCGCTGGGCGGGCGTCCTGGGGCACTGCAACGTCACCACCCCCGACTCGCGCGGGCCCTGGGACCCGGGCGACCACGTGCGCGGGGCGCTCCTGCGCGCGGGCTTCGAGGGCTACGACGTGACGGGGATTGCTCGCGAGAAGCTGTTTTGATCCCCCTCGTTCTCGCCGCCGTCGTCCGCGTCGCGATGGGGATGTCCCGCGTCCCCGCCCAAGACGCCCTCAACGCGATCGAGCGCGAAGCCCGCGCGCAGGGCGTCCCCGTCTCCCTCGCGCTCGCGGTCTGCACCGTCGAGTCGGGCCTTGGCACCCGTGGACGAATCCTCTGCGGCTGCTACGTGCACCGTCGGGGCGACGACGGGCAGCTCGTGCGCGACCGGCGTGGGCGTCTGGTGATCAACACAAACCTCGACGCGCAGGCCCGGTGCGCCGCGCTCTCCTTGCGGCACGCACGGGCGGCGTGCGGGTCGTGGGCGGGCGCGCTGCGCCGGTACAACCAGGGCCACGGTTGCCCGCTCGCGGACCCCCGCGGGTACGTGTCGCGGGTCGTGCGGCACCAGCGCGCCGCGGCGCGGCTCACGCACGAGCAGCCGCTCACGGACTGACCCCTCCCCCGACGGCCCCCGCGTCTGCGGGCTCCCGCCGTCACCGCCCGCCGTCCTGGCGAGGCGTCTACTCCCGCGCGGTCACCTGCTGCTCGTCACCAACCGCACCGGAGCGGTACACGGATCGGTACACGACGCGCGAAACCGCTGCGATTCTAGGTACTTTCGCGCGTCGCAACTGGTTTCCTAAACCGTTGGTCGGCAGTTCAACTCTGCCCGGGGTCGCCACGATCCGCTTGGTTTCCAGGGGCTTCATGCGAACGGCGGTGAACGACCGCGCAGGGTCGTGAACCGTCGCGAACGGCTGAGTGGTACACGAATCGGTACACGGCTGAAAAACGGGGGTCGCACGGAGGGTCACTTCGAACCCTTCTTCCCGCCGCCCTGGCGACGCATCGGGAGCACCTTCGCGGCCGCCCCGCTCGTGAGCGCGGCCAGCGCCTCCACGGCGGCCACGCTCGGCACCTGCACCGCGGCCGGGTCGTCGTAGTAGCTGCACACGTAGCGCTCGGTCGTCTGGACGTCCCGATGCCCGATCAGGTCGCGCACCGTGGCGATGGAGACGCCCTTGCGCACGAGCTCGGTCACCCATCGGCGCCGCGCGTCGTGAGGGCGGTACGTTTTCGGGAGCTTGAGCGCCTCGGCCGCCCGGTCGGCCACCGTGGCGAACCACCGCCCCGAGAGGCCCGCGCGCTCGGTCTTCCCGTGCGGCGTGTCCCGCCAGGTCATCCACTGGCGCACGATCGCCAACGCCTCGGCCGAGAGCTCAACTTCGCGCACGCGGTAGCCCTTGGACATCCACGCCTCGGCCGCGGGGCCTTTCTCGGGCGTGAGTCGCACGCCCGTCGCGGTGATCCATGTCGCGTCCGCGCGCCGGGCCTCATCGATGCGCCACCCGGTCGATTCGAGCACGGCCGCGGTCATCGCCCACCCGTCGAGCCTCAGGCTCGCAGCCCACGCGACCATGCGCGCCACCTGCGCGGGCGAGTGGATGACCCGGTGCCGGGGGCGCGACGGCTCACGCACGGGCGCGCGCCTCGCGAGAGGCGTCGGGCCGCAGAGCGGCGGCTCCTGCGCGGCGGCCCACGCGAGCATCCCGCGGGCGGCGGTCTCGTCGCGGTTGATGGTCGCGCGCGAGACCTTCGCCATCCGCTCCTTGCGCCACGTATCGAGCACGGCGTCGGTGAGATGCGACGGGCGCGTGGCGCCGTGCTCGACCATCCACGCGACGAACGACCCGACGCGCAGCTCGATCGAGTGCTTCGTGCGCTTCGTCCAGCCGTGTGGCGCGACGTAGTACGCCTTCGCGATCTCGGTCAGGGGCTTCTCAACATCTTGAGCTCGACCTTGATCGAGCAGGGTGCCGAAGCGCGCGACGGCGGCTTTGAACGCCTCGTCGCGGGACGTGTCGGCTTCGAGCAGGCCGAGGGCTTTGCGGCCTTGTCCTGGCACGACACACCACCACCATCGTTCGCCGGATGCTGTGGTTCGGACGTAGGGTCTGAGGACGCCGCGCTGGACTCGGCGGGGCTTTCGCTTGCGGGCGGGCTTGTCGGCGGGCTTGGAGCGGTCGTCGGGGGCTTGAGACACGCGAGGATCTCCTGACGCAACAGACGGTACACCGGACGCTTGCCCGTGCCCACGTTGAGCGCCGGGACTCTGCCCGCGCGGATCAGCCGCCCAAGGGTGATGCGGTCGATGCGAAGAACCTCGGCGGCCTCGTCGAGCGTGAGCACGTCGGAGACGTGCGGCGCAGCCGCGTCGGGCGTGGACTGCGCGGGGGAGGTCACGCGATCCTCACGACGTGAGTAATCTTCGCGCCTGTGGCGTTCCATGTCGTGATGACAACCGCAGGGACCTGCGGAGACGGGTGCGGCGCAAGGTGGATGACCACGGCGTCAGGGTACTTCCGCGCCAGCTCGCGAAACATCGCAAGCTGGTCCGCAGAGCCGTCGTTGCCGCCTCCGCTCGACGTGACGGCGGCGCGCGGGCTGTGGTTGATGGCGCAGACGACACGCGCGCCGACGAGTCGCGCCCCCTCGGTGAAGCCGCCGAGACCGGCGAAGTAGTCCACGGCGCGGATCACGAGCGCGCCTTCTTCGAGCGCTTGACCGGCATCGCGTCGCCCTCGGTGATCTTCACCCGCCGCGCCTTTGCGACGGCCCGCACCAGCTCGATGCGCGTCGCAGGCACCCGCGCGGTGACGAAGCCTTCGCGCCCGTCCCATTGCACCTCGTAGTCCACGTCCGGGTTCGTGAGGGCGTCGCGGTCGTCTTCGGAGAGACCGTCCCAGACTTTCTCTTTGATCCACACGCACGTCGCGGGTGCGGTGGGCGACGGCTCGATCACGCTGGTCTCGGGGGGCACCTTCGCGGGTCCTGTCACGGGCTCTGTCACGTCGCCCCCCATCTCTTCGACGATTCGCTCCAGCACGTCGGGCGTGATCCCGAGCCCTTCGCGCATGGCGAGGACCTCCTGACCCATGTGCCGAGGTGGCGCCTCCATCATCGCGCGCAGCGCGCGCTCGGCCGCACTCGTGTCTTCGTCCGGGGCGTCTTCGAGCCACCCCGCCACGAGGATCGCGGCGAGCACGCGGAGGACGTCCCCTTCGGGCACCCTGGCCGCGTCGGCCTCGGGGAGCGAGTCCTCGTGGTAGTCCAGGCCCAGCACGTCCATGCACCGCCAGAGGTCGGTGCCGCCCCACTCCACGACGACGGAGCCGAGCGCCATGCGCAGCGCGACGCGGAGACCCTCGGGCGTCGCGAGCACGTCGAGCAGGCGAGAGTACCTCGCGCGGGTGCGCTCCTGACGATCCTGGCGAGCGGAAGTACTCTCGTCTCCTGGCGACCCTCCGGCATCGGCCCGGTCGTCGCTCTCAGGCTCGATGTCGTCGGCGCTCTGGTCGTGATCGTCCTCGTCGCAGTCGTCATCCGTGCGTGTCGCGTCGTCGTCACGCATCGGCCGATCGTAGAGCGGCACGATCGTGCCGTAAGGATCGCGTGCGACGGCCGTCTGCGGCGCCTCGCGGTCCTTGCGCTCCTCGGCCGAGACGTACGGGAGGTCTTTGCGCACGACCCGCCCCCACGCGAAGAGTTCGCGCTCGTCGAGCACGGTCAGCCGACGCTTCTTCGCGTCCTTGACCGCCCGCTCCCAGAGCGCCTCGACCTTCGCGTCCCAGCACGCGCGATCGAGGCAATGCGCGCCCGCGCCCATCCCGTCGAAGAGGTCGCGCTGCGACGCGCTGTTCTTCGGGCACGGCCCGCACGCGCCCGCACGCGACACGAGCTTCGCGTCTTTCGTGTCGAAGGGCGCGTTGTCGAGCGACATCAGCTCGAAGGAGAGGACGCGCGCGAACTCTCGCGCGCTCGGGAGGTCGCGGGTCTTGTACCGCGTGAGCACGCCCTCTTGCGTGGCCGTGTCGACCGCCGCGAGCATCTCCGCGTGCTTGAGCGGGAGCGCGTCCTCGCGCAGCCAGGTCTTCGCGGTCTCGGACAGGGAGAGCAGCGCGAGGCGGCGCTGCACGTAGCGCCGGTCGCGACCGAGCTTGTCCGCGATCTCTTCGACGGTGCGGCCGTACTCTACGATGAGGACGTTCATCGCCTCGGCCTCTTCGAGCGGCGACGGGTCCTTGCGCTGACCGTTCTCGACGAGACCGATCTCCAGGGCCTCCGCGTCGCCCATCTCGCGGACGATGCACGGCGCCGAGTCCGAGCCCGCCAGGATCGCGCCGAGGTAGCGCCGCTGCCCCGCAAGGATCTCGTGCGTGAGGGTCACGGTCTCGCCGTCCTGCTCGACGGTCTCAGGCGCCGGGAGGGGCCGCACGAGCAAGGGCTCGATGATCCCGTGCTCCTTGATGGAGGCCGCGAGCTCGGTGAGATCGCCGACGGTCTTGCGGGGGTTCCGCGACCAGACGCGAAGCTGCTTGAGCAGCAGCGCGACGAGACCGGCGTCGGGGGATGGAGTGGGTACGTTTCCGTCCATGATGCCCTCACACCCTCATCGGCATGATGACTTGCCGCGAAGTGCTCGCGCTCGACGCCTCGCTCGGGTCGTAGATCACGATCGGGTCGAGCTCCCCCGAGAGCCCCAGCACGATCGTCTCGCCGTCGTACGCCTTGAGCGCGTGGGCGAGGTATTCGCCCTTGACGCCGATGCGCGCGGGCGGATGCCCGTCGCAGCTCACGTCGATATCGTTCTCGGCCGTGCCGCGCTCGGGGTCTTCCGCGCAGACGACGAGCACACCAGGGCGCGTGAAGTCGAGCACGATCGCGCCCGCGATCGCACCCTTGCCGCGAGTGACCGCGAGCGCGCCCTCCGCCGCGGCGAGCAGCTCCGCGCGCTTCGCGGTCACGGTCGCCGACCAGTCGCGCGGCACGACCTGTTCCCACGAGGGGAACGGGGCATCGACGAGCTTCGTCGTGTAGAGGTCGGAGGGGACGCCGTTGCGCGCGGGGCCGAGTCCGATCGACACGAGCTCGCGGGCCCCGGGCTCGCCCGGGCGTACCACGGCATCGACCGCGAAGGTGACGCTCGCGTCCGCGGGAAGCGCGTCGATCTGGTTTTCGAGGAGCGCCCACGCGGCGCGCGGGATGAGGATGGTGCCGGACGTGTTCGACGAGCTCGACGGCGACGCCTTGCGCGTGCTTCGGTCGAAGAGGTCGGGGAGACTCTCGCTCGTCGCGACGTGGCACACGGCCATGCGGTGCCCGTCCGTGGCGACTGCGACGAGACCCGGCCTCGGCGCGCCGATGAGCTCGCACGGCGCGACCGTGAGGTAGAGCGCGCCGAGGTGCAGCCGCGCCTCGTCTGCGCTCATCGCGTGCGCGACCCGCTGCGTGAGCGTGCGCAGCGCAGCGACGGGCACCTGACGCGCGGACCCCTCCGCGTGGACGACCACGGGGAAGTCCGCGGCGTCTGAGGTCGGGAGCGTTCGCTTTGAGCGCGCGGTCTTGATCGTCACGGTGCCGTTCGCGGCGCGCGTCACGTCGAGGTCGCCCTCGGGGAGCGTCTCCACCGTGGGGAGCCAGAGCGCCGGATCGAGTGCGCAGGCCCCGGCCGCGCGGACGTCACACGGCACGGCGAGGGTCGCGGTGATCGCGGCGAGATCGGTTGCCGCGAGTGTGAGCGTGCCGCCGAGCGTGCCCGGGGCCGCAGTGACGAGCGCGTGACGGGTGATGGGGACGCCAACCTTCGCGACGCATTTGGCGATGGCGCGGAGGGCGGGGAGGAGCACGCGACGGGGGATGGTGAAGTGCATCAGATGCCTCCGCCGATCGAGAGCTGGTTCGAGGTGAGTCGCCGGAGCGTGTCGAGTTCGGTGCGGAGTTTCGCGCTCTCTTTCGCGAGGTCACCGCGCTCTCGGCATGCGTCCGCCGTGTCGCGACGCGCAGAAGCCACCTGGTTGCGGCATTCCATGATCTCTCGTTCGAGAGATTTGATCTCCGCTCTGGCATCCTCTTCGCTCTCGCGCGATCTCCCGAGCGCGGCCAGCGCCTCTTCGAGCTCGGAGCGCGCGGGCTCCGACACGATCACCACCTCATCGCGCGTGCGTTCGAGGTCGGCCAGCGTGGCGTCGACGCGTCCCGCGTCGCACGTCGCGAGCACGGGACAGAACGGCTTCAGACTACGGATTTCGATCATCGTCTTCTCCTTCTCCTGACGCTTCGTGCGCCTGTCGTGGCGCGTGGCGAGCACTCTGACCGAGGCGTGACCGTGCCTCGCGGCGGTCGCGCTCCGGTCGCAGGGCTCGCGCGAGACCTGCTTTCCTGTCCCCGGCTCAGAACGGGATGTCGTCGTCCGTCGGGGTCTCGTCGCGGTACCGCTCGTCGGGCGCGCCGAGTCCAGGGCCGCGGGCCGGGGCGCTCTGCTTCTGCGGCACCGCGGGACGCGCCGCGGCGGCGGTCTGCGTCGGAGCGGGCCTCGCGTTCTGCGACGCGGCACGGCTTGCGGCAGCGTCACGGCTTTGCGCCATCATCGGTCGCGTCCCGCTCGCGGCGGACTTCGCGGCGAGCGCGGCACCCCGCGCCTTCATCTTCGCGAAGAAGCCGCCCTTCGTCTGGTTGTCGGGCTCCGCGAAGACGCGCAGCTCGCGCGCGCCGCGCGGCGCGTTGATGAACTTGATGACGTTGTAGCCCTTCTCGTTGATGTCCACGACGAGCGTCACCTCGCCGCGCGTGATCGCGCCGGGCTCCGCGTCGAGTCCGTCGAGCGAGGTCAGGTCGCCCTCGAAGCCCATCGCGTGCAGGGCTTCGAGCGAGCGGTCGGCCGCGGTGCGACCGAGCTTGTCTTCGCGCTCGGTGTCGAAGTAGAGGCGCCCTTCGAGCGTCCAGCCGGGCTTCCTGCTCGTGAGCGTGAACTGGCACGCGAGGCAGGGGTCGCCGTCGCGCGTCGTGTCCCAGGACCAGCGCGTGCACTTCGCGCTGTAGTCTCCCTTCGGGAGCGCGTTCGGGTTCTCGGAGGTCTCGTCGTAGTGCGTGGTCGTCTCGTAGCTCATGGTCGTGGTCTCTCTTTCGTCTTCGTCTCGTGATCAGGTGGTCGATCAGGTTGCGGTCTGCTCCGTCGCCGCCTTCGCCGAGAGTTCGGCGATGCGCGCGCGGAGCTGGTTGAGGAACACGCCCGTCACGTCGGGCGTGGGGGCGGTGTTCAGGTAGATGGAGCGCGCCTTCTCGGCGCGGGCCGGGTCGAGCGCGGCGAGCTCGACCAGGGCGGCTTCGATCTCCGTGCGGAGCGAGGCGACGAGTTCGTCGGCGCCGCGCGCGAGGCCCGCAGCCAGGTCATCCCAGGAGAGCGGGATCTGCGGCGGGAGCCGGTATCGGTTCTTCGCCAGCCAGCCGGGCGACTCCTGCGTTTCGAGCACGCGGCGGTCGCCGAAGCCCTTGACCTTGCCGCTCTCGGACTTGCTGGTGAAGGTCTCCAGGCGCGCGAAGAGGATCGCGTCGAAGCTCTCGTAGAAGAGCCCGGCGACTTGTTTGTGGACCTTGAGCGTCCACCGCTCGTACTCGTCGCCGAGGGCGTTGGGAGCCTTCTCGATCTTCGAGTGCGCGATCAGGATCAGGCCCATGCCGCGCCGGGTGCGCAGCACGTCGAGCTCCCGCGCGAGCGCGCGGAACGCTTCGTACGCCGCGGTGTAGCCCTTGCCGAAACCGCGCCCGACCTTCTCGATGGAGTCCACACGCTCGCGCTGGCAGATGGCCTGCCAGCACAGCCACTCCGCGCGGTCGAGCGTGTCGAGCACGAGCGTGCGGAAGTCGTGCGGCTCGGTCTGGAGGGCTCGCACGGCTGCGAGCAGCGCGTCCCACGTGTCGAGGTCGGCGACGCGGGCGACATCGAGCTGGAGCGTGCCGTGCTCCAGGTCGAGGAAGATCGGCTCCGGCGCGCACGAGGCGAGGGTGGACTTCCCGATGCCTGGGCCGCCGTGGACGACGAGTCGAGGCGGCTCGCGTTTTGAGCCGCGGCTGATGTTGAGCTTGAAGGGCGCGGGTTTCGGCTGAATCTGAGGTGCGTTCACGTCGTCTCTCCGTTCTCGTTCGTTCCGTTGTCGTTCTCACTCAGCTCCACATGCGGGCTCGCGAGCCGCGCGTAGAGCGTCGCGTCGTCGATGCTTGCGGTCCCCTCGCAGACCGGCAGATAGGCGCACGGCGACCCGTACGCGAGGCAGGCGTGCGGGTGTTGCGGCACGGCGCGCACGTCGCCCACGGCCTTGCGCACCGCCGTGCGTGTGTCCTCGATCGCGCGCACCGCGTACCAGAGCGCCCACCGATGATCTTCGCGCTCCTGATCCGAGCGCACGATCTCCGCGTGGACGAGGTAGCGGTCGGGGTCCTGGGTGATGGCCTCGATCAGCCGCGCCTCGTATTCGAGCGGTGTCTCGTCGCGGTCGCGCTGGCCTTTGTAGAGCGCGCCCTCCTTCGTGATCTTCCGCTTGTCCTCGGGCGTCGCGAGAAGCGGCTTGATCGCAGGCTTCCTCAGCACGTCGTAGAGGCACACGTCGGCCTCGTGACCGAGTGCGCTCGCACCTTCGAAGTACGTGCTCACCTGCGGGTCGAGCGTGAGCTTGCGCCGGTAGTCACTGCCCGCGCTCGCGTCCTGGGAGCTCGTGTTGTGGGTAACGATCCCATCCACCACGAACGTGTGATACCCAGGAACACTCAGGTCGTAGGTCTGCTCTTCACCCTGACGCTCGACGGTTTCGACGCGGTCCCACCAGAGCGAAAGATGAACCAGCGGCTGCGAGCGATTGTCGTCACCCTGGCGTGACGTGGGGATGAAATTCTCGGCTTCGTGAACCGACACCTTCGACCGAAGCACGGGGATTACGCCGCGTTGTGCGAGCGCCAGGAAGCGCCTTCGACCCTCGCGCGACACCACATTGACCGTGCTAACTGGGCGACGTTCGCCCTTGTAGAGCACGCTCGTCGTACGGACGTTCGACACTATCCCGAGGCGTTGCAGCGCGTGCTGGATGTCCTCGCACAGGCCGCGCGACACGGACGTGTAGATGATGCGCAGCTTCTTCCCGTCGAACGTGTCGATGCACCCGTCCGTGCTCCACAGCGCGCCGACGAGTTGTCCGATCTGATGATCCGACAGGGCGAGATGAAACGGGAGACGCTTGTCCGCGGAGAGCGAGTCGGAGAGACCTGCGCGTTGCATGAGGCTGCGCACAGCCGCGTCTTGCGCGTGCGAGAACTGCACCATCCATGCCTTGCCCGGCCGAAGAACCGGCGCGGCTACTTCGCCCATGGACGCGGCGCAACGCACCACGTCGGCCATCACGGCCTCGTCGTTCTTCGTGAACGAGACGTTGGGGATACATCCGTCGCCGATCATGTACCCGACGAGGCGCACCTCCTCATCCGAGAGCGACGCCTCGGGACACGCGGAAGGCATGTGTTTCGGGGTCGCAACCCAATCGTCGGAGGTCAGATCCTGGGCGTAGATCCAACCGCGTTGCGTCAGGATCGGATGATTCCCACTCACGCGGAGCGAGCGCCCTCCGAGTGTGACGACGCGATAGATCGGGCGCACCGACGCGAGACGTACAGGCATCGCACGGACAACGTGCGTTACACCCATCTCATCCACCGCGGTGACGACCGGCGCGGCGCCGCGAGCATAGAGAGCGTCGACGCGTTCGTAGGTGCCGGTCGAGTGATCGAAGATGCGCGCGTCGCCCGCGAGACACTTATGCTCAACGATCGCGACGCGGCCGTCTGCAAGCTCGGCGAGCACGTCGATCTTCCCCGCGACGCGCCAAGTGCGCGCGCTCTGACCGAGCGTCGGGTGCGTGAGCGCGGCCTCGAAGGGCACCTCGACGCCGATCACGCGGACGGTCTGCGCCCACTCCGACCAGCGCGCGTCGTAGGCCGTGAGGAGCGCGCGGAGCA
>ERZ869929.843-NODE-843-length-13574-cov-12.815593_pt1 | contig 13574 bp, 26 predicted proteins | sample MGYA00579312_ERZ869929 | MGnify/ENA primary metagenome ERZ869929 (study PRJEB32216, sample SAMN09231818) | wastewater metagenome | place: USA: Maryland | collected 2016-08-09 | study: EMG produced TPA metagenomics assembly of the PRJNA472060 data set (Reclaimed... | reverse complement strand
CGGGTACGCTATGGTCAGCGGCGACGTGATTGATCTGGATGCGTTGGATGTGGTATCAATTTGTTGATGTCAACAATATGATACTTGACAACCAACAGAAAGCTGTGATACACTGTTTGAAGTAAGAACAAACGGCTGCAACCGTATAATGAAAGGTGATAACCAGAAAGAATCCTCGCGGATTTTAGAAACTGGTTGATCGGCGGCTTGCAGGCCACACCTTTCAACCGATACAACCAGCTTCTAAAGTTTACGAGGTTTTTTATTTTGTAAGTTTCAGGGTAATCCCTGTCACGAATGATTGAGTAGGCACAAGAGGTAACAGCCCACATGTCGTATATGAGACGCAAGAGAAATTACGGAAAAAGAGAACGAGTGGCTAGAAAAAGGCATCGCCGCACTTTATGTTGCGGCACGTCAACCCACGGCGAATGGTTAAAACTCGGCTCTAAACACCACATGCGTATCATACGAAACAGTCTGGCTGTGGCCGATAGTCGAAAAGTCAGGGGCTAGGCGTGCGCTAGAGTTCGCCCGTAGGTCCTAGCCCAAATTTTTTATCGGGGAACTTCTTAATTCCCAACGGTGTCCACGTCACCACCGAAGCCCGGTGACACCCTACCGAGAAAGGAACAAAAAATGAGTTTCAAAAATAGATTGACGGAAAGAATTCCAAAGAAAAACGATAATGGCGGCAATCCTCTAAAGTCTTGTCCATTTTGCGGAAGTAACGATGTTGTTTTGCGTGAAGCTAGTGTTGTTTTACAAACAAACGCAAGAGTGTTTTGCGGAAAGTGTGGATGTGGAACACAAGGAGTTGCACTAAACACAATAGCAATTGGATTATGGAACAGAAGAAGCCAATAACATCACGTTTTTGATAAAAATAACTTTGTGCGGAACGGCTTGGACGCACAATACATAGCACAACCGAATCGAGAAGATTTCAAGGGTAAAACCAAGCCAAACTGTTACACTTAAGAGACCGACGGGAAAAATCCAAAGAGGCCGAAAGGCCCGCCTCTGACAAAGCCGAGAACAGAGAGGTCGCGTACACCATGATCCGTTACAGGATTGGCGCGAAATGTGAAAGTATCTGACGCCCAGTTCCGCAACAGGAAGGAGTCACTAGCATGCCCAGCTTATAGCATTGATGGAATTAAAAAATCCGTTGGTGCTAGGAAAGTTCTTTTAAGCACTAAGTTCAAAAGATTAAGTACACTACCAAGCAAAGAGCGCGCAGCAAGTCAAAATCTGGAAGTCCCGATAAGGGAGAAGGATGACAAAATGAAATACTGCCCCGAATGTCAAAACACAAGATCGCCTGAAATGCGCCTATGCCCCGTTTGTTCTGAAACCCAGCCAAGATATAAAGTTGTGTTCAATTCAACTCGTGGGGTAGATACGGTTTATGATAGGTGGCTTTCAGAAGAATTAAGCCCGACAGACATTGTCTCACATTTGAATACTTCATTCAACCTGCTTTCTGTATATTTGAAGGATGAAGAATGACCCCCCAGACCCTTACAGCCGAGAGGCGCGAGAGATTTGAAGGAATTATTTCAGACTGGATTGCCCAAACACCTGCAATTACAGACGTTACCGGCAATGACGATGTTTTAGAGAGTGAAATAAGCAAGGTTTCCAAACTTCTTGCCGAAGCCTCCCTCTCCCGCTCCGAACGCGCCACAGACGAACAACCCGCAGAGTATGCAACCAAAGTTCTTGAATCCTACTCCAAAGTAAACGAGCCAGACAAAGTATTGGAGTGGTTGAAGATGTCGCAATTTCCCGGCGCGAAGAAGGCAGAACGTGTTGATAACATCCTATCCTATTGCGCTGTAGCCTTGAAACGCACCACTACAAGCAAGGAATGGGAACAGTTTGCAAAATGGATTGATGATCGCCAGCAAAAGGACGGGCAGATGGTGGAGGTGTTTGTCAAGTGGCTTTTGGGGCAGAAAAACTACGACCCGCAGTTTTGGCCCGTCAAGAAGATGCAGGAGTTTTGGCCGCAGGCATTTAGTGGAGAAGTTACCCATAAGACGACTGTACAACTTGATTCCACTGGCAAGCCGGAGACGTACTAATGTTCAATCCCAAAGCATACGCCAAACGCTCCGGCGAGGTGGTCGAAAGCTACCAAGCCCGCAAGAAATGGCGCGAGGAAAACGAACACCTTGCCCTCCCATTCTTTATCGAGGGCTTACGCGATCTGGTTCCCGCGATCTACCCCGAAGAAATGGCCGTAATCGGTGCGCCATCTGGTGACGGTAAGACGAAGATACTAAAGACTTGGCACAGACAAGCGCAGGAACGCATCACCCAAAGCGGTATGCGTGCAATCACCGTGTTTGGTAGCCAAGAGGAAACAACCGAACGCCTGATAGCCGAGGACATCGAAAAGAACGGGACCGCAAAAACGTCATCCACCCCCAGCGTGTTTATTGGTGCATCCTTCGGCATGGACGCTGAAAGTATCGAAGATATGCACATGACAAATTACATAAACACCCTGACTTACACCCAAAAGAATATGTTTGCAGAAAAGATGGATTTTGGCGCGGGCTTCTACGATTACATTCAGGCTACCCCAAACGACCCGGAGCGCAAGGTTATAATGGGAAACTCCTACTACTTGCAGGTCAATGATAACGTCCGCCGCCTGTTTCAATCCGCAAAGACCTTTCACATGCCCGTCATTACAGCTTCGCAAACTGGAATCAAGTCACTCAATACTCCCTACTGCAAAGAGATACCGATTCCAGGGCGCGGGGATTACGCCGAAGCGTCGGCTATTTACCAGATTCCGGACTTTGTGTACTCCTTTATCCACATGCGAAACGCCTCCACTGTGGGAACGAGAATACAAACTGGCAATTGGGATTTTGTCGTTGAGAAAAACCTGCTTTTCTTTTGGTTCCTAAAAGCACGCGGACACGATCCAGAAGATACCGCAAAAGGACTTGGCAGGGTTTTCCCAATTCGCATCATAAACGACGAATATGTGTATGATGAGGCGTATCACAAATCTATGCTATCAGGTGTCAAATGAACTTCACAACCCTTCCCCCCGAATTTGCCGCCCTTGAAGGAAAAGTACAATGGGTGCAGCAGATCAACACAAACGAATTTACCTCATCTTGCCCCAACTGTGGTATTGAAGAAAAACACAGCGATAGTAACCCTTCAAATCGTTTTGTGATGTGGATTGAAAGCAAGATAACAGGCCGCCCGTTTGGAATGTGTGTAAGACATTGCGGGTACAAGTGGACCCCGGAAAAGTCGGACACGGTATGGACGGAAGAGGAAAAGGCTGTATTTATCGCCAAGCGCAAGGAACTAAACCAGCGCGAGGAACAACGCATTTTGGAGTATTCTACAAATGTAGTCATGAAACAAAAGATATACCTGCGATACATAGAGCGCATGAAAGAAAGCCAGTACGGGAAACAATACCTAACCAAGCGCGGATTTACCAGCGAGAAATGGAATGAATATTTTGGCTTTGGAATTTTCGAGGATTACAAGTGTCACGGAAAACTGGACACATATTACAGCCCGGCAATTACCATGCCCGTTGTAGGGCTGGAGCAGATCGTGGAAAACGTCAAGATGCGCGTGACAGAAGCCCACCACAAAGATGACAGATTTCGCAACCTGTACAAGAGCAAGGCGCAACACCCCTATTTCCCGCTAAAAGACATGACGGTAAAAAACAAAGTTGCAATCTTTGAGGGTGAAATGAAATCCTGCATGGTTGCCATGCGGGGAAAACTTCCAGAGGATGTAACCATTATCGCAACACAGGGTAAAGGGGTCGGCTCTCGAATGACGTACATGTTAGAAAAATGTGAAGTAGTTTATCTTTGCCTTGACCCCGATACTTTCACCCCCAACGAGAAAGGCGAAACTACCATCATACAGACTGCAAAAAAATTTGGATATGACAGAACAAGAATCATTTTGTGCAACGATAAGGTTGACGACGCAATTCTAAAAGGCTTCAACCTTCGCAATGCCTATAATATGGCAGTAAAACCAATTCAATTAGGACTAAGGTAACCATGATTACAGACACACCCACAATGAAAAACACCCTTGAATCCATCCTTGAAACTGTCATCATCACAGACAACATCTGGGCCGCCGTACAAGCTGGCGAAATCACCGAAGCACAGGCACGCGAGATAATAAGTGAGGTGTTGAAATGATAAGAACAAAAGTAGGTCAACAAATAGAGTTCTTAGCAAGTGAGATTGCGGAAAAAGAAATGTGGATAACTGGAAAGGTTGTAAAAAAATACATTACACGTGAGAGCGGAAAACCCCGGATTGAAATAGCTGTAAAAACAGAATTAGGATTATGGACAATGTCACCACACAATTGCCGTCACCCCAAGCCGGAGAAATCATGATATTGATTTTCGATCAAGGAACGACGTATTACATCCCATCGGCGTGGATATATGTGCCGAGATTTGAGGAAGCATGAAAAGAATAAAACCACAACCAGTTAGAAAATTTTCTGGATGGATTGCACCAGACGGTAAATATTATCCCTGCGATAGTTGGTGTCATGATTCCACTGGATGTATTCTGGCAAGACAATACTATGGAGAGGATGGTAGTATTTACAGCCTTGAACAAAATCACTGGATAAGATTGTATAAAGACGGAGTTGCGGCCATGATAAATCATACAATGAGGAATAGGCCTGTTACCCAGAAACAGATGGACACATTGCAAGATTTATATAATGTTGGTGGCGATGATGAAGATTGGAAAGAGAACATATCAATACTAATGGAACTTTCGGAAGTAGTATGAACCCTCACCCCGTAGTTGTCGCCGCCCTCCTACTCATCACCCACACAGACGGAGCCATCCCTCCGATCCCAAAGGGGAAGTATCCCTTTCGTATGTCGAGTTTCGCCGCCGCCCTCCGTCGCGGGCTGGGTCCGATGTACTCCGTGCATGTGGATACTGTAAAGCGGGCTGTCTACGTCAAAAGGTGGTGGTAATTTACCCTTGCAAATTTTTAAGAAAGGATGTAAACTGTACGAATGTTCAAGAAAAACGTAATTGACCCAATGGTAGAAAAAATAGCACGTCGGCAAACAAAGCCGATAATTGATGCCAGTATTGATGATATTGCTCTTGAAATTGAGCAAGAGACTGGCAAGGCTCCATCCAAGTCGGCTATATGGAATTCCCTACACAGAATTGGAGCGGTGTCCAGTGGCAAGCGTTGGATTTATCAGCATAATAAGGCAAGACATGAATAAAATTTATAGAATAGTTAACTCTTTAACAAACAGAACTTACATAGGTTTTACATCTGGTGAATTGAATCACCGTCTAAAACAACATGTTTGGAATTTAAGAGCGAATAAACACACGTCAAAACAAATGCAGTTTGATTTTAATGAGTATGGAGAAGATTTGTTTTATATAGAACTTGTTGAGAATGTTTACAACAAAGAAGACTCAAAAGAGTTAGAAGATTACTGGATGACAATAAAAGATGATGAATTTCATGCAAACTACAACAGAAAAGAGAATGGAAAATTTATGAAATCAAATGTTCCTAAACTTGGGTGCTGGAACATATGAAACCCACCGCTGCCAATGTTCAGGATATTGCAAAGCAGACGGGTGAGCATCCTAGTTTTGTACATCGTCGCTTTTTGAAGTTAGGACTTAAGTATCAAGGGCGGTGGATTTGGAAACATAACGAAAGAGAGCATGAATGATTACAAAATTTGTTTACCAATATCAAGAAGAAATACAGGAATCGCTACCTTTTACAAAGGTTAAAAAATCAAAGAAGAAATCCCCAATTCTTGACGGCCATATTTTCAAAGTCCGCTATGACGGAGAACTCGAACCAAAATCCTTGTGCGGAAAGACAAAGCAGGATATTGGGAAAACCATCGAGCGCGAAAATCGGGTTGTCAATCTTCCTGTTTGTCCTGAATGCGCCGAAGCGTGGAAAAATGACCCTGAAAGCGAATGGCAGAAATTTATAAAGCCAGCAGTGAAGTAGTGGTCCACGTTGAAACAGGTGACGAGAAAGGTGAATGGTATTTGGTATGAACGGTTTCAATAACGAAGAAAAATTGCGTGGGTATATTTACGACAAAACACACGCCATGTTTACGGAATGTCCTGAATTGTGGAATCACAAGGATATAATTCGTCAGTATTTGCGACTTGCATATATTGACGGTGCAAATGAAAGCGTAGGTCTCTCCACCTTACAGAAGCGGGTGGAAACGCTGGAATTAATCGCTAATTTGACACAGGACTTAGTGAACGATATTCCAATGAAAACTCTTGTTGAATTAGACGATAACGTTTTAGACGAACTTATGCCACTACTTCAAGGTAGAATACTTTTGGGACAATACAAAACAACGAAGCGTGAAGAATGACAGTCCTCCCCATGAGTACGGAAAAGGTAGTCAGTCTGTGGAACGCAGGAAAAGCGTCGCTGTTTGAATTTTGCGTTGAACTTTCAAAATTTGTTGGAAATTATAAAGAGGGTGAAACGCAAGAGATAGCCAACCAGATCATGCGGAGCGTGTCGCAGACACAGAACTACGCAAAGGTCGGCAAGTTGTGGGAAGCGTTGATTACCGCCTATCCATCGCAAGCTGAGATACTCCGAGAGGACTTACACCCTAGCCACTGGCTCCCTGTCGCCCGCTTGTGGGTTGGTGAATTGATTACCCTTGAAGGTGCTTTACAGTGGCTTATCCTGTGCCGAAAGAACAAGTGGACGGTGGAGAAGTTTAGGAATCAACTCCCAACCGTTGACAAGGAATTTCAATCAGAATATGCACGAACGGTCAAGCAGTTGGAATTCAAGACACAGAGCCTTATGGCGACAATCGAAGAAGCAATGACCGCCCCGGCGTTTGGGGTTGATGAGAAAGAGTATAAGAAGTTCCATCGGGCGTTGAAGTTGGTGAAAGGTCGCGCTCCTAAAGTGATGAGAAAGGAAAACAAATGAGCTACTTAGTATTTTTCTGTATTGGTTGGCTTGGCGGACTTTGGACTTTCGGAAACCCTAACGAAACATTTCAGCGGAAACTGTTGAAAGGATGTGTTGTATTAACTATTTATGCAATAGCAAGGGGATTAACACATGATTTCTAACATCGGCGAGTATGTCGTAAACATCCAAAAGACCGACCTCCCCCGCGAGTACCGTTTCTCCGCCGTACCCACACAGGGAGCGAAGCTGGATAACCGTCGTGGGGTTGTGTTTGCAGACAGCGACGAGGAAGCGGAGCAGGAAGTAAAGTTCCTGCTGGAATTGTGAGGATGAAATGACAGATACATTTGACATGACATTACGTGAATTAATTGAATTTGCAAAAGAAAGTAATTCCGCCTTTACACAAATAAACACGGCGAAAGGCGACAAGGTGCAAATGTCTATTTGTGTAATTATTGGCGAGGAAGAGTGCCAAGAGTTACTCCCCGCGATTGAGAAAATTACAGATAAATGGAATGAATGACCTCACCCGCGCAGCAGATCATCACATGGTCATGACGGCAATAGAAAAGGAGAAGAAGACGTGTGAAGTAACTCTAAAACTTACACAAAAGCAATATGACAACCTGAAAAGCTGGATGGCAGATGGTGACTACTGTTTTATTTGTGACAACCATCCGTCACATGGACATAGCGAGGATTGCCCGTTTTATGAAACCGATGCCGAAACCCCGCAAGTCTGACCACTCTCGCATAAAGGTAAAGGCCGTCGAACCGAAGAAGGAACCGCTCGGCAAGCGCAAGAAGCGCGTCGAGAAGCAACTGGAAGCGATGGTCAAGATGCTGATCGCGTGGCGCGACGGTCAAGAGTGCGTTATGAAGGGTCGCGGCAAGTGTGGAAATGGTTTGATGTGGAATCACCTGGTATCTCAAAACAGTTCCGCATGGTTGAAATATGATCTTGGAAATGTTTTTTGGGGTTGTGGTGTTCATAATCTGCAAGACTATCGAGGCTCTACCGTAATGCCCGCGTGGTTTGCAAGCAAGTTTGGAACCCCTGCTCTTGATACAATGGATTTGACAAGAGATATGCACGTAGGAGATAAGCACAGCTTGTCAGAATTGGAGGCAATGCTGGCCCATTACGAAGAGTTGTACCAGAATCGGTACACTGTAAATCTTGACACTGAATCACTTGTAAAAGCTGGATACTACGGCGATATTGTGAAACATACTTATGTACGGGCCGCGCACGCGGCGGAAAGCGAGTAACGATGAAGGTTACATTTTATTGCAATAGTGGTGCAAATAGTCACAGCGAAAGGTCGGAAGAATTCGACACAAAAGACTTGGGCTATTCTGACGAAGAGTGGAAGAATATGACGAGTGAAGAGAAATATAAAGAGGCTGAACGTTGGGCTTGGGAACGTCTTGAAATTAGATATAAGGAAGAAGAATAATGACAACAGGATTGATTTTCGCTGGTTTGGTCGCTCTGGTATGCCTTTGGTGGTACGGTGGACTCACAGAGCCGAAGGAGAGACGATGATCGCTTATCACAAAAGTACTGGCTCCATTGATACCGAACCCGCCCGCGAATGGTGCTGCATCGAAGGAACGGCAGAAAACACAGACAACGACGCGATTGATTGCGCTAAAGCGGCTTATGGGGGCGATTGGTTAATGCCAGTATTTGTGGCCCGCCCGCGTGACTGGCCGACAAACCCGAAGCCGTCGAACGACGGCAAGAAGATGCTGTGGCTGTTGGTTAGGGCTTAATTCTCAAAGTAGAAAGGATTGAAAATGAAACCACTAAATAGAGCAGGATTGGCAATATTTTTATATCTTATATTTTCTTTCGTCGCAGACATTTTACGGAACGTAAAAACAATGGCACCGTGGGAAATGCCGTTGGCTATTGGGTTTGCATTACTGGCATTTGTTTTAATTGTGAGTGAATAGAAAGGATAAACTAATGGACATCAAAAAGTTTTATGATCGCGTGTTCGGTAATCGTGACGGCAAGTTTGACGCAAAAGACCTCCCGAATCACTCCATCCTGATTGTTGGGTTGGTGGTAGATTTGGTGGTCTTGTTTGCAGAATTCAGGGTGTATCAGGTCGGCCATGCGCTAACCGGCAGCCCAATTCTTGCTCTTGGATTTGTCATGGTTAGCTCACTCCCGTTTTACTTGGGACAGGTGGCTTTTCTTTACAACCGCGCTAACGACTGGCAGCAACGTATTGCTGTCGGCATGGTTCTGATGGGCTTGTTTGTTTCGGCCTACTACGGGTTTGCAGATTATGTAATCCAAACAAACACCGTGATTCAATTCGCAAACGGCGTTAGTTTACCTGTGGACATTGATACCCTCTACATGCTGGCCGTCGGCTGTACTGTGATTCTGGTTGTTAGTGGTTTGCTCTATGTTTTCTTGGATGATGGATTTGCTAACACCCTCAAAAGCAACCGAATCCAGGGACGCGCCAAGATCGCAACCGAGGAAATCGCAATCAAGCGCAAACTGTTAGCAGACCTTACCGCCCTCCGTGCTGACGAGGAAGCCTTAAAAAGCCAATATCCAGAGGACTACGAAGCCCTGCAAGTCCAGTTTGAGAACACCAAAAACCCTACTGGCGGCGACAGGAAGCGTTAGTTATGGCACTTCCCGAACTAACACCTGTTGCCGTGAAACCAGCCGAGGTAGAAAAATACCTGCTTTCACAGATTGCCAACGAAGCTAACACGGATAGCTGGAAGGACTTACGCTGGTTTGTTGTTGGCAAGGTTCCCCGTTCCATCGTAGTTGTGAAGCGCGGTGGGAAGCCCGTGCAAACAGTAGCCACGATCAGCCGAACAAACAACCCTGACGCGTGGTCAAGTTGGCAACCAGTGTTAGCGGAGTGGTTAGCAGAACGGGAACGAACAAACGGAAAACGGATTAGCCACGACAAACTAGAGAAAGGTCGTATCGGAAAATGACAAAAAAACTAACATACGCCCTGTCATGTATTATTTTGGCTGTCATATCCTGCAAATCGGAAGTGACCCCTACCGTCGTGCCAACCGAGTTAATACGGGTAATTTCACCCATGCCTCCCGACCCTACCCGTTGGCAGGCTGTACCGTGTGAGGAGTGTGAATGATGACAACAATAAAATATAATTGGGAAGATTGTACGATTGGTTTTGAGTGCCCAAATTGCAAGCAAAATTTATCCGCAGACTCGCAGGACGAAGAACAAGAGTGCCCCCAATGTGGATTAAAATACAGCTTGTCTGTCAAGTTGAATGTCGAATGGCCTAAAGAGATGGGCGAATGAAATTGATTAGCTGGCTCTGGTCCCCGCTCTGGCTTCCGCATTGGGTATTTTTGTTTTGGCGACGGCGAATCTTCCTCCGCTCTACCGGCTGGCGATGGACACGTGAGAGGATATTCCGTCAGCAAGGCCGATACTGCCAGAAGTGCGGTAGAAAATCTCAATTAGAGATACACCACGTTGACCACTCAGGCCAGCCGAAGCCGCGACTGTGGCACTTTATTCCTTTTGCCCGTTTCGTAATGTTCGCACAGGATTATTCAAAGCTGATCGTGCTGTGTAACTACCACCACATGCAAGAGACTATCAAGGAGAGGCAGAAATGAAACCAATGTATATTTACGTTGCTGGCCCGTACACTAAAGGCGATGTTGCCATGAATGTCCGGTATATGATACATGACGCAGATTACATTGCCCGCCTCGGTCACTTCTACTTTTGCCCGCTGTACTCCCATTTTCACCACATGCTGATTCCGCACGATTACGAGTTTTGGATGAAACAAGACTTCGCGTGGGTCGAGAAATGCGACGCTATTTACAGGATGAAGGGCGAAAGCGCCGGAGCAGATCGAGAAGTGGAATTGGCGCGGAGTTTAGGGCTGATTGTGTACGACTCTGTATTTGACATTCCAAAGGTGGACGAATGAAAAAGTTCATTTTCGTGTTATTCACGCAAGCAGTATTTTGGGGAGTAGTGTATACTTTTTTGTACATCCTCTTTGCAGAGGGTAAAAAACTAGCCATGAAATACTATTAGGAGCAAAATGCCCCCTGGAATAAATTGGACCCCCGAAGAAGAAAATGCACTATGGACGGAATGGAAGAAGCAGGCAGAAGGTGTAAAAGCCCGCTGGTTCGCGCACAAGTACGCAAAGACTATTGGACGGTCGGAGAATTCAGTCAATGGGAAGCTGAATGAGTTGATCCAGAAGGAAGGGAAAGAGAAGAAATCAAAGTTTACAGACAATGGCTACTCCGCTGAATACGTGGTTAGTTCCGAGAAAAGAGTTTCCACCGTAGAAGAAGTAATAGCACTCTGCAAGATAGATACAAGCATTTGGCGAGTTGATAAATTTGAGGTCGGTGTATCTGAGGGATATAGAAAAGACAGGTCCGTACAGTGGGAAGTCACAGACGGGAAGGTAACACATGGAAGCGTTGACGACTCTGGTAAATTACTGGTGGTTCCGCTCCATACTGTCCGCGTTTGGCTTTCCCGTAAAACAGAAGAAATCCGAAACAACCTTGTTGTTGACGACCTAGTAATCAAGGCTAAAAAGTATTCCCCAAAAATAGCAAAGATAAAATACAAGAAGGAAAAAGAAGGACACCTGTTTGAGTTGGGACTACCAGACCTGCAACTTGGGCGTTTAGTCGCCGCCGAAGACGCGGGTCATGACTTAAATCCTGAAATGCAAATCAAGAAGGCGGACGCGGTAGTTGACAGGCTGATTAGTTACGCTTCTCACTTCAACGTAACGCGGGTCTTGTTTCCAGTGGGAAATGATTTCTTTGACACAAACTCCGCTGAAATGTCGACCGCGCACGGAACACCTCAACAGGATGACGTAAGATGGAAGCGGACGTATAAACTAGGATGTGATTTTATCGTCCGTACCACCGAAAAACTTATGCAACTCGCTCCCGTTGACGTTCTGGTAATTCCGGGAAACCATGACGAGGATAAAATATTCCATCTTGGAGAATATCTGGACGCATGGCATCACAACAATAAAAACGTAGTTGTTGACAATAGACCGATGAAGCGGAAATACTACATGTTTGAAAGTAACCTAATCGGTCTAACTCATGGATACTACGAAAAGAACAATAAACTTGATAGCCTTATGGCTTACGAAGTTCCTGACCTTTGGGCCAGATCGCAGTTTAGGGAATGGCACTTAGGTGACAAACACCATAAGGTAGACATGGTGTTGAAAACAAACGAACTTGAAAACGGGGTAGTCGTGCGAATCCTGCGCTCTCTTGCTACCCCTAGCGTTTGGGAGTTTGATAAAGGACTTGTTGGAAGCCTGAAAGCTGCCGAGGCGTTTATCTGGCAAAAAGGGATAGTTGCCCAATTTACAGCGCAAGGATAGTGTAACAATTCCCCACAAATCAAACGGCCTCCCGAAAGAGGCCGTTATTGTTCAGAAGAAGAAGCCGTTATTGGCACCGTATTCACTTGTAGGAGGTGTGAAATTGGATGTCCAGCGTGCAATCCCTTTGGATATTCTTACTTCATCCATCCAACCATTAACACCCTCGGAAGATGTTCCGTTTCCGCCAATATTTAGAGCCGTGGTATCAGAAATATTTTCAGAAGAAGAAAGTGTACTTCCTACTTGTGTTCCATCTACAAAATGGTAAAGATTGGTTCCTGAGCGGACGATTGCAAAATGATACCAAACTCCCGTGGATGGACTGCTCCAAGTTTGATTTTTTGCTGTATTGTCAAGAGTCGCTCTAAACGTGTATGTTCCAGCGGAATTAATAACGACAACACGAATCATTTGCCCGCCGGCGGTTCTGTCTCTCCAAATTATATTTTCCCCGCTCCCCGCTCCTGGTAATGCATTAAATCTAATCCAAAAATCAAGCGTAAAATCACTTGTTCCAAAATCCCAATCAGCAGAATCGGCGGAGGAAGTAGAATCTGTTCCATCAAATAAACCAGAAGCGCCACCAAATTTACTTTGCGCCGTGTCAATTTGCGCGTTGCCATTAGCCGTCCACGTCTTTCCGCTTTCATCGGTAAATGTTGTAGACGCATCTACGCCATTCATGTGTAATAGTGCTACAGTGTAAGAATCGTCTACTGCCATATTAAGCCTTCCCTATAATTTCCCATTTACTTGTTACAGATGACCACTCAAACTGCATCCTTAAACGGGTACTGATAACAGTTGTGGTGGGAAGCGTGACTGTGGTTGCCGCGAAAGACGCACCGAATGTCAAAGCTCTTGCGGTTCCGTTATCAGTGACTTCGATCGTCATTCGCTGGCCGTGCGTTGGGGTTCCAGATAGATTTGTGGTGAATGACGTAATCGCTTGTTGAAGTCCGGTGATGTCGAAAATATCGCCATTGTCCGTGTTGATTGTCGGCGTGGCAGATTCCGTAGTAGTGACGATACGCGGGGTAATGCGCTTGTTGGTGAGGGTGGCAGTTCCAGCAGCAGATAAGACATTCGAGTCTGTAAGCACCGTGCCACCGTTGAAATATAAATATCCACCAGTAACAAACGCGC
>ERZ869929.842-NODE-842-length-13576-cov-4.049479_pt1 | contig 13576 bp, 10 predicted proteins | sample MGYA00579312_ERZ869929 | MGnify/ENA primary metagenome ERZ869929 (study PRJEB32216, sample SAMN09231818) | wastewater metagenome | place: USA: Maryland | collected 2016-08-09 | study: EMG produced TPA metagenomics assembly of the PRJNA472060 data set (Reclaimed... | reverse complement strand
AACGATTGCCAGCGTTACGGTCAACTCGTCCACGCAAATCACCGTAGTGGCAGATACCGCCACGGACGTGGTTTCTCCTCCCGTCGAGTACAATCATTCCATCGATGGAGCTTACCAAGGCTGGCAGTCGAGCGCAACCCGTGCGTTCACCGGACTAACCCCCTCCACGCTGTACTCGTTCCGCGTGAAGGCTCGCGACGCCGAAGGGAATGAAACCACGCAGTCGTCGGCTAGCACGGCAACGACCGATGCGGCACCCAGCGTCACGGCGTCTCCCCTCGGTAATCGCGGCACGCGGGCGTTTCTAATTGGAGCGTTTTAACCATGAACCGGCGCGCATTCACCTCTCTCGAAATCATCCTCGTGGTCGCCGTTCTAGGCGCTCTCGGCGTGACCTTTGGCCCGAAGCTCCTTCCGGGCGCATCCCGCCGCGCAGACAAGAGCGCCAAGGCCACCGAGCAACTTGAGCAGGCTACGACGGCGCAAGGCTCCTCTGCCGCTGCCAGCGTTGCCATGATCGGCACTGCCGCCGGCATGGCTGAGGCATCGCCAGCCGTGGACTTCATCCGGCGCGAGGTTCCCGTTGCGCTGGCGAAGCTCCCGACGCCGGACCCGGCTGCACTGATCCAGGCTGAACAGCGGCGCGTGGCAGTCATGGAGGGCAAGCTCGATGAAGCCCGCAGGCTCTACGAAAAGGAAAGCAAACGCGCAGCCGAACTTCAACGCGAGCGGGACGAAGCCTTGGCGGCCCGCCGGCAGGCTGATGCCGCTCTTCTGGAGGCCGCTGCTGCCGAACGGGCACGCACTATGCAGGCGCTCGGAGTTGGCGCCGTGGCACTGATCCTTGGGGCGCTGTGGGTATGGGCAAAGCTCAACGGCATCTCGCTTCAGCGACTGGCCGAGATCCGGGCCAGCGTCGCCAATGGCGAAGAGACGCTCCCCCAAGCGATCAACAGACTCACTTCCGTCCGGCAGCAGGCCATTATCCGTTCGCAAGTCGCGAACAAGGTCGAGTTCGCGGCAGACGCCTCCACCAAATGAGTGACGACCAGATCCGCTACCTGTCCGAAGCCATCCGCGACTTGGCCGGCAGGCAGACCGCCACGACCGACCGCATGGCTGACGTGGGCGCGACACTCGCCCGCATGGAGCAGGTGATGACCACGCTGCCAGACCTACAGACGCGAATGCGCGCAATGGAGGAACTTGTTCAGCAGGCCAAGGGCGCGAAGTGGACCTTCGGCGCATTGCTCACAGGTGCGGCATTCTTGGGTGGCGGTATCGGGGCTAAAATCGTGGGGCTTTTCACGCAGGCTAAATAACCATGTTCGGCGACGCAATCTACGGTGATTTGATCTTCGGCGGGGGCTCGCTCTTCTCGGGTGACCAAGACCCCGACGGCCCCATCGTCAACGTCATCATCCACGACGCCACCAACCGAGTCTCATACCGGTACGCTTCCGGCGTGCGCGTGCTCAACGACCCGGATCCCTACGTAGAAGTCCTCTCTCCCGATCGCTCATGGGTCAAAATCTTAAAGTAAAGTTCTGGGCGGATATGCCCAGCAATCCAGACAATCTCCCCGGCAACGTGATTGCCGAGGTCCAACATGTCGCGCTCGGTGAAACGGTGATGAGCCCTTGGCTGAAGCTGACTCGGGAAGAGTTCATGGGCTGGGGCGTCAACGTCGCGGCGAAGCGCAAGGAACTGGAGGCTTACATCCGGCAGCGCGCCTACGAGCTGGAGACCGAGGGCATGGACTTCAACGGGGGGCGCATTGCAACAGGGCGCGACGACCAGGCCATGCTCTCTGGCGCGGTCAATTACCTGAACCTGAACCCGAACGCCACCATCGACTGGCAGGCGGCAGACGGCTCCTTCGTCACGCTCAACAAGGCGGCAGTCGAGGCTATCGCATCTGCGGTAGGCGCGCATGTGCAGGCGCACTTCACGAGGCGCAAAGAACTTTTCGCTGAACTGGCCGAAGTGGAAGACGCCCACCTCGATGCCTTTCGCGCAACCATCACAGATTTCTGGGAGGACTAATCGATGCCTATCACACTCGACGTAACCGCAGGCTGGACGTACACGACCGGAGACACGGTCACGGCCTCGAACTTGAACGCGCATGGGCTCCCAACGGTCAAGTTGGCCGACGACGAGACGCACATCGTGGCCGTTGGCGCACTGGCAACGCCAGGCATCGCGTTCAATGGTGACCCGAACACAGGCTGGGCGCAGCTGGCCGGTGCAGACACGATCAGCGGGGTTGCTGGTGGGACGGAAGTAGTCCGCATCACCTCGACGCAGGCTGGCTTCGTCAACGGCACGAACGCGGCTCCGTCGATCACGTTCATTGGCGATGGCAACACGGGCATCAACCATGACTCGGGCGATGAACTTGACGTGGTGTGCAACGGCACGGTCATTGGCACTTTTGGAACGACAGGGCTGACCGTGAACGGTGCGCTTTCGGCCACGTCCATGAGTATCGGCGGGGCATCGGTTCTCACAACCGGCATCAGCACGGCGACGGTTTCAGTCGCAACCGACTTCCTCGGTGCATCTGGCTCATGGGGCACAACCTCAACGACCGTCGCAACCGGCGCAGTGGCGGCGGTTTCGCCTCCGGGTCACGGCACGGGCGACACATCCAGTCAGGGGCTTGTTACGCTGAGCGTCTCGGCGGTAAGCGACAGGGCGGTTGTTACGTTCCCATTCTCGTGCCTGCCGTCCACTGGATACGCTCGTTTCCGCGTGCGCGCAGGCGCATTGAGCACGGGCAGCCAACGCTACGAGGCGCTGATTGGCATGTTCAACGTGCTGACGACGACCAGCAGCGCGGGCAGCGGCGCGTGGTTCCAGTACGTGGACAGCGCGAGCGCGCAGTGGCAGACCGTCACCTACAATGGCACGACCCGCGAGACGCAGACGACTGCCGTTACTTACACGGGTGGCAACGAATACACGCTTGAGATTCGGCACACGTCCGCCTCCACGTTCGCGTTCTACATCAACGGCGTTCTGGCGACCACCCACTCGACCCTGACCTTCGCAGCGACCACCGGCAATTTGCAGTACATCGGCGCTGGCGTGGAAAAGCTCGTGGGCTCCGGCGCGGTGGTACTGACTGTTGACAGCATCGAAGGCAATAGCCCGCTGACCCGCACCTAAGATGCCGCTGCACCAGAATCACGAATCCATCCTGGATAGCCAGGAGCTTGCCGACGGGGATCGCGCCTTTCGCGGCATGGCCTCGCGTTCGCGTGGGTCTCCGCTGCCAGAGGGAATCGTCGAGCTGTCGCAGAACATGCGCCTTGACCGCAACGAGGCAGTGGTGCGTCGCGGAATCGCCAAGCAGGTGGACGATCAGCTCTTCTCGACGCCGCTCACCCTTCCGTTCGTACTGCCGGCTGGACCGCTCACAAACGGAAACTCCTTCGCCATGTACGCGAGCGGACTGTTCTCTGACCCGAATGACGGGAACAGGGACTACATCGTGCGCGCATCGACCGAAAAGGCCACGTTCTGGAATGAGGACGAAGGCGAGACCGACATCGCGTATCCGAATTTCGAAACACTCGAAGACGACGACGAGGCCGAGGTCGTGCAGGCGAACGGCAAGCTCTACATCTACCGCGGCTGGGCAGGCGAGACGGTGAACGTTGCGAGCATCACGCGAAGCGGCAGCACGGCGACGGTGACAACGAGCACGGCGCATGGCCTGTTCAATGGCTTCAAGGTCCGCATCAAGGGCGCGAGCCAGCCAGAGTACAACGGCGACTTCTCGGCCTCAGTCAGCGGGCCGACGGTGTTCTCCGTGACGGTTTCCGGCACTCCCGCATCACCGGCCACGGGCACGATCTCGATTCAGAAGCTCAAGGCCCCGCTCGTGTGGGACGGCGACTTCACGCACAGCTTTGAACTGGTCGATCAGACGGTCCTGACAGGCGCTACGTCGGACATGCCCAACGCTGACTACGGCCTCTGGTTCCGCAACCGGATGATCCAGCCCTACGACCGGGATCAGTTCATCCTGAGCGATCTCCTCGACCCGCAGACGTTCGACTTGGTGAACAACCAGATCGATGTGTCGCTGGGTAGTTCCGACTACTCCGTTGGCGTACACCCGTACCAGCAAAACACGGTGCTGCTCTTCATGCGTAAGTCGATCCACATGCTGGCCGGCATCACTGGTGTGGACCTGTCTGGCAGCGAACTGCGCGAGGTGACCCGGGAAGTCGGATGCTGCGCTCGCAGGACGATTCAAACCGCGGGAGACCGGATCTTCTGGCTGTCGGACAACGGCGTCTACGGCCTGCAGATCACGCCTGAGTTGAACCTTACCGGCACGTCCCCCTTGAGCGAGCCCATCGCCGACTACTTCGAGCGCGTGAATACCCTGGCGCTCAATGCGGCCTGCGCGGTCTACCACAACAATCGGTACTACATCGCCTGCCCACTCGATGCCTCGACGCGCAACAACTACGTCTTCGTCTACAACCTCCTGAACCAGCAGTGGGAGTCTGTGGACACGTTCCCAGCCGGGGTCTACATCGATGACCTCCTCGTCTCGACCTACGGGCGCCAGCGTCGCGTATTTGCGACCACCCGCGAGGGCGGCATCTATCTCTACGAGGATGGCAATGTCGACGAAACGGGCACGGTTGCGACCCCGACCAATAACCAGATCCAGGGCAAGCTCTGGACCCGGGCGTACTGGTTGAGCGGCTCGAATAGCGTGAAGCGATTCAACCGTTTCGTGGCGAACATCGAGACTCAGGCATCCGGGGACGTGATCGCGTTCAAGGCTTCGACGCGCAACCCGGACTCGGTCTCGACCATCACGACCGTGACCAGCACCGCGGCAGATGATGCAACCATCCGGCGCATGGTGGGTAAGCGCGGCAACTCACTCTCGTTACGGATTGAAACAACCAACGGCAGGCCCATCATCCGATCCGTATCGGTGGAGGGTATCGACTATGGAAACGCAACTCGAAACACGTAACGACACCGCCTCGCAGGTGGTGAACCAGTCGTGGCTCAAGGCCATCGACGAGCTGGAGGAGCATGTCATGAGCCTGCCGGATTGCGTGTGGGAGGCTCCGCTTCTCATCCACCGGTTCTCTCCCGGGGTCTACATCCGCGAGATCTTCATGCCGGCGGGGCTGCTGGTGATCGGCGCGCAGCACAAGACGAGGCACTTCAACGTCGTCCTGAAGGGCCGTGCCCGTGTGTTCATGGACGGCAAGGTTCACGACATCCAGGCACCCTGTACCATCGAGTCGGGGGTGGATGTGCGCAAGGTGCTGCTGATTCTTGAGGACATGACTTGGCAGACGATTCACGCCAACCCGGATGACGAGCAGAATATCGATGTGCTTGAGAACCGGATTGCTACTTTTTCCGAGCGGTACCTTCAAAAAAAGGCAGAGCGTCAGGCGCTGCTTCAATACACAAAACAGGGGAACAACTAATGAGCGTTTTCGCAGCAGGAACTTGGGCAGCACTGGGAGCCGGCGCCTTGGCAGCAGGTGGCACGATGTATGCCGCCAATAAGGGCGCGCAATCGAATCAGGCCATGCTCGACGCGGCGGCAGCGAACAAGCTCGACCCGGCAACGGTAGGCGCGAACTCGCTCAACGCGCAGGGCCAGCTCGCGGGTCAGGCGCTCAACCTCAATCAGCAGTGGGGTGGCAAGTTCGCGGGCTCGAACAACAACGCGCTCATGCAGTCGCTCTTTGGCATGAACAACATGCCCGGGGCCACGCAGGCGCTGGCGCAGGATCCGAACTTCGCGAAGCTCCCGGCCGACGTGCAGTCCTACCTGAGCAATCAGGCGACCAGCAACGGAATTGGCAACGTCGCTGGCGGCATGCAGGGCAAATCTCAATACGAGAACCTGCTCTCCATTTACCAAGGCATGGGAGGTCAGCTCGGCACCCCCGAGCAGGCGGATGCGTTCAATAAATGGGCCGAGGACAAGGGCTTTGGCGGGTGGGGCAACACCGAAGCGGGCGGCAATCCGCTCGCGGCCACGCTGGGCCAGTGGGACTCGACCAAGCAGTTCCAGAACCCCGGGTACGCCGACATCGTCACGTCGCTCAACAAGCAGCTGAACCCGAATTACCAGACGTCACTCGACGCACTGGGCAAAGCGGCTGGGCAGGCTCCGACGACCATCACGCCTCAGCAGATCACTGCTGGCGGCGCCTCGTTCAACAACGTCAACCAGAGCCCGTTCGCGACCTCGATCTCGCAGTTCATGGCCAACGGGACGGCGCCCCAGATCACGGGTCCGAGCGGCCAGAATCAGGGCATGCAGCAGTTGAGCAACCTGCTTGGAAGCTCTGGCTACCAGCCGGTGCAGGGGCAGCAGGCGCAGGGCATGTCCGGTGCGAACTTCGCAGGGCCGGCAGCCACCGCAGCTATCCCGCAGATGGCCTCGGCGCAGCAGGCGCAGACGAACACGTCTTCCGCACCGACGACTATCAATGCGCCCGGTACCTTCGAGCGCATCCAGGCGAACAGCGTGCAGGCGCCGACTGGCTACGACAAGGTCTCAGCGACGACGGTTCAGGCTCCTGGCGCTGTCGGCCAGGTCAACGCGCAGACCGGGTTCGAGCGCGTCTCCGCTCCGAATGTGGGGCTTCAACAGGTCTCGGCGGGGCAGAACACGCTCCTTCAGAACCTGCAGAATCAAGGCTTTCAGGCGAACCGGCCCATCCAGCAGACGCTTGAGCAACAGGCCCAAGGCGATCTCGCGCTTGGTGGTCAACTCTCGGCCGATCAGACTCGACTCGCGCAACAGGCGGCACGCTCTGCGGCCGAGGCCCGGGGCATGGTCGGATCCAACAGCTCTGTCGTGAACGAGGTTCAGCGTCAGCTCGACATGTCGCGCACGCTGCAGAACGAACGGCGCGGATTCGCCCAAGGGGTGGAGCAGCAGGGCTTCGGTCAGCTCGCATCGCAGCAGGGGCAGGCCATTCAGGCGGCAGGCGTGACGAACGACTACCTCGGCCTCGGCATCAATGCCCAGCAGGCGAACAATTCGAACGCTCTCGCGCAGGCGGGCATGGGCCTGCAGGCGAGTCTCGCCAACCAGTCTGCAGGGCTTCAGGGCAACCAGCTCAACCTCCAAGGGCAGCTGGCGAACCAGAGCACCGCCCTCGCGCAGAGCGGCCAACAGTTGCAGGCTGGACTCGCGAATCAACAGGCGGGCCTTCAGGCCGGCATGGCGAACCAGCAGGCTGGTCTCACTACGAACCAGATGGGGCTGCAAGCTGGGATGGCCAATCAGCAGAACGCTTTTCAGTCCAGTGCGGCGAATCAAGGCGCGGGCCTCGACCTGGCGCGACTGGGCCTGCAGGCGCAGACGAGCAACGCCGGCAATCAGCTCGCGAACAATCAATTCAACGCGAGTCAGGGCAACCAGATGGGCCAGTTCAATGCGCAACAGGTCAACGCGCAGAACCAGCTCTTGGCGCAGCTCGGCCTGAACGCTGGGCAGTTCAACGCGGGACAGTTGAATCAAATGGGGCAATTCAATGCCGGTCAGGCCGACTCGGCCGCAGGGCGGTTCAACCAGCTTCAGCAGTTCAACGCCCAGCAGAACCAGCAGGCTGCTCTGGCCAACCAGCAGGCGTTCGCCCAGAACTACGGTCAGCAGATGTCTGGCGCAAACTCATTGGCCAACCTGTTCAACACGCAGGTCGATCAGAACATGGCCGCGCAGCAGGCGAACCAGAATGCCTGGTTGAATCAGCGCGGGCAGACGCTCACTGGCCTGCAGAACCTGCTCGGGTCCGACAATCAACTCGCGATGTTCAACGCGGGGCAGAACGCGAACAACAGCCAGTTCAACGCGAACCTGAACAACAACGCGCAGCAGTTCAACGCGCAGCAGAACATGACTGGCCAGCAGTTCAATGCGAACCAGAATCAGCTCGGGTTTGCCAACCAGCTCGCGTACCAGCAGGCCGTCGCGCAGGGCAACATCAACCCCCTTGCGGTCGCGCAGATGGCGCAGGGTCAGCAGAACTGGGGCATGTTCAACCCGTTCGATCCGGCGATTATGTCGATGTACGCGGGTAACCAGCAGAACGCTGCGGGAGCCCAGATGTCGGCAGCCAACAACAGCGCGGCAATCAACGCAGGAATCATGAACAGTCTCGGTGGCATCGCCGGGGGCGTCATCAGCGCGTACGGAGGCAAAGGAGGATAACCCATGAATAGCCAACTCAACTCTCAGGCCACGAACTGGGGCATCGACTACAGCCAGAATCGGGCTGGTCAGATCTACGGCAACGCCATCTCGAACCTTGGCCAGCAGACGGGCAACGTCATCATGGAGTTCGCCAAGAAGCAGCGCGATGAAGCGGAGAAGAAGCAGAAGCGCGAGGCCGTGAAGATGATGCTGGTCAAGAACGGCATGACGGAGGCCGACGCCGAGAAGATGTCGAAGGGCATCAACGTGGACGAGGTGCTCAAGGCGCAGCAGATCGACAACGACAAGAAGCAGATGGAAGCGCAGATGAAGGCCGCTGAGGCCCGGGTCATTCAAGCGCAGACCGAGGCCGCTCAGGAGAGGGCAAAGACTGAGGCTGCAACGAGAGACGCCAACGCCACGAGGAGCGTCCTCATGGGCGGATCTGCTCCAGGCACTCCACCGCCGATGCTCGCCCGCAACGGCACACCTGCTGCGGACATGTCGGCCATGGGCTACATGCGTCGCATGGCAGAGGCTGGGGCTACGCCGGATACGATCAGGGAGATGGGCGGGGCGATCAAGAATGCGATGCCTGACCCTGACCGCGCCAAGATCGGCAAGCCGATTGACCTTCCTGGCGGGCGCAAAGCCGTGTGGACTTCAGGCGGTGGCATTCAGGTGCTGGACGACAAGAAGGAGTCGGATCGCGGTCTCAAGATCGGCGATACGGAAACACGCGACATAAACGGCGTTCCGACTGTCGTGGAGTGGCAGGGCTCGCGCAATGGCTGGGTCAGGAAGTCGGACCAGCAGCCGCTCACGATTCCGACGAGTCCATTCGACTTTACCGGCGCTCCGAGGCAAAACCCTGCGGTATGGGGGACTACCCCCACCGCTTCCCGCGCCCCCGCGTCTTCACGATATAAAATCATCGAGACCAAGTAATGCCTCGCTACCAAATCACCGACAACACCGGCCGCACGCTCGTGGTCGAGGGCGACAGTCCTCCCACGGACGAGGATGCCGATGAGCTGTTCGCGTCCCTGCCGCCGCCTGTCGAGGCCCCCAAGCCCGGCATCATGTCGCGCATCGGCAGCGCGCTGGGCTTCGGCGACAAGGAGAGCGGGCAGAATCTGAGCGATCTCGTGGCCAACTCGCAGGGGGCGCCCGCACCAGATCCGAATAGCTGGCGCACCAAGGCAGCTACGCAACTCAAGGCGTCATGGGATGCCACGCCTGACTGGATCAAGACCGCATCGCGCCTGAACCCCGTCACTGGCGGCTTCGCAAACGCAGTGATGACCGCGCCCGACAGCAAGCTCATGGACACTGCCGTGGGTGTTGTTCCCGCCGTGGCCGGAACCATTGCCGGCGGGTTCGTTGGTATGCCTGGAGTAGGTGGCGCAATCGGAAGCGGCGTCGGGAACTCGCTCGTGCAGGCGCGCAAGATTTTCAGTGGCGAGCAGAAGACCGTGAACCCGGGTGAGTTTGTCGCCAACACGGCGGCAGGAGCGTTCGTTCCGGGCGGGCTCAAGCCTGGCACGGGTATCGGTAAAGCAATCCTTACTCGTGGCGGGCAGGGCGGTCTTTTGGCTGGCACTCAAGAGGGCATCCGCCAGGCCATCGAAGAGGAGAAGTACGACTGGGGCAAGATTGCGCAGAACGGCGCTTTGGGCGTGGGTTTTGGCCTCGTGCTCGGCGTGCCTGAGGCTATCGCGCTTCGCAAGGCCCTGGGCGGATCCGCTCCCCTGGAGGGCAAGACGCTCAAGGAGGCCGTGGACATCATCGCTGCCGAGAAGCAGGTTCCGCCTGAGGCCGTCTCTGCGCACATCAACGACCTCGTGCTCAATGGCCCGCCCTCTACCGCCCGCGAGGCTGCCGAGGTCTTCCAGAAGCAGCCGATGGTGAAGGATGCCCAGGCTTCAGCCGAAGCGATCCTTGCCGGCGAGGCGATGCGCAAGTCCCGCGAGGAGGCTTTCACCTTGGCCCGTGCCGAAGAGGCCATCCAGCTGGCCAAGACGCAGGGCATCACAGGGGCTCCCGAGGTCCGTGGAGCGTCCCAGCCGGTTCGCAATGCACCCATGCCGCCAAACCGTGGCCCGATGCTCTCCCCTCAAGCCCAACGCATGGCCGACGAGTACGGCGGTATCAACCCCGCAGTGCTCATGCCCGTGGCTTCAGCGGCAATGGGCGGAACGATTGGAGCGGCGACAGGCGACACTCCCGAAGAGCGCGTGCAGAACGCCATGATCGGCGCTGGCCTCGCGGTCTCCCCCTTTGGCGCTGCGAATCTCGTGCAGGCCGTTAAGAACACACCAGTCGGCAAGGAAGTTGCAGAGGCCGCTCAAAGCGCATGGAAATCGCTCCGTTTACTTGAGAACCGAAAGGCATTTATGCCCAAGGAAATCAAGAACGAGCTGCGCATCGGTGAGCAGAACGCTGCCGCGCTGGACTTCGCAGGCCAGTCGCTCGTGAAGGACTTGGATTCCGCCATCTCGGGCACGGGCAACGTCGCGACGCAGGCGATCCACGCCACAACGGTGCGCGAGTTTCTCGACCGCAAGATCCCGCTCGCCCAAGTGCCGGCGCCAGTGCGCGTGCAGGCCCAGAAGGTCCGCAGCTACATCGACGATCTCACGGATCGAGCGATCAAGGAGGGCGTGGTCGAGGGGCAGCTCGTGACGACCATGGCTGCCAACCGGGGTGCGTATCTGCGTCGTTCCTACGAAGCGTTCATCAATCCCAAGTTCAAGTTCGACCCCGTACTGGAGAAGGCCGCGATCAATGCCTTGGTCACGAAGTCGAAGCTGTCGGTCGAGAACGCGACGCTCGCCATCGCACACCTCAAGAACCCTGCCACGGTGGAGCAGTTCCTGACTGGGGCCAAGGTCGGTGGACGCGACGTGTCATCGCTCATCAAACGCAGTGACGTGCTCCCTGAGGTGCGTGCTTTCCTCGGCGAAGTGCACGATCCGATCCTTGCTGCCAGCCAGACGATTCCGCGCCTGGCGAAGCTGATCGAGATGCACCACGCGCAGGAGAAGGTGAAGGAAATCGGCCTCAAGATGGGCCTGTTCTCGAAGGTCGAGACGCCGAATCACCTGCGCAAATTCGTGGGCGACGACTCGCAGACGCACCCGTGGCTCGTTGGTCTCTACGCCTCCGATGACACGGCCCATGCGTTCAGCAAGGAGCTCAGTTCCGGCCGCACTGACGCCGTCAAGGACTTGCTCTGGAGCGGATGGACGACGGGCACGAGTGCCGCAAAGGTGAGCAAGACCGTGCTGAATCCCATCAGCTACTCGACCAATTTGATCGGTGGCGTCTGGGCAAATCTGGCCAACGGGAACTTTCGCGTTTCGTCAGTGTCCCGCGGGCTCATGCTCGGGGCAGAGGAGCTGGGCATCATGCGGGCGGCTTTCCCGAAGGCCCCAGTCCGCGAAGAGCTCGTCAAGGAATTGGCCGAGTTGCGCAAGAACGGCATCATCGGTGAGTCGGTCATTGGCACGGATCTTGTGAAGGCTCTCGACACGTCGTTCTGGACGAAGCTGCACAATCCGGCGACGAAGATGCTGCGGGCCACGTCCAAGGTCTACTCTGGCATCGACGACTTCACCCGGTACCTGAGCTATAAGGCCGAGGTGGCACGCTATACTGCGGCACTCCCGGGGGCCACGCAGGCACAGATCCAGAAGGTTGCTGGCGAGACGGTGCGCTCCACGATGCCCACCTATTCCGAGGTGCCCGAACTGCTCAAGAAGCTCTCGAATGTGGGCGCAACGCCTCAGTTCGTGAACTTCCAGTACGAGGTGTTTCGCAACGCCTTCAACGCCGTCAAGGTGGGGCTTCGCGATGCGAGGGCTGGTGCGCAGACGGGCAATGCTGCGCTGCGCAATGCAGGCCTGAAGCGCCTGGCTGCCTTCGGCGTTTCGACGGTCGCCGCCGGATCCTACGGCATCTCCCGCATTTCGCGCATGGAGCACGAGATCGATGACGAGAAGGACGCCGCGGTCAGGTACTTCGCCGCCCCGTGGGACAAGGACGCATCACTCCTTTTCACCTCGAAGATCGAGCGTCAAAAGCCCGTCTCGTTCTCGAACATGTCCTACGTCGCCCCTCAGGCGATCCTCTGGGAAGCATTCGAGGCGGCAAAGCGCGGCGAGGACGATGCCAGCGCGGTCGGCACCTTCGCCAAGGTCTTCACGCAGCAGTGGCTGGGCAACCCGGCGAACAACTCGCTCATGATGGGCGCTGCCCTGGTCCAAATGACGGGCAAGGATCCGCGCACGGGCCGTCCGATCAACATCGACAAGTCCGACACGGAGCCCACGCAGGCCGACCGGATTCGCTACAATTTCGACAACACGTTCAAGCCGGCCTTCCTCGATTTTGCCGACCAGACGCGCAAGGCTGTGTCAGGTGAAGTCGGCCCGCATGGCAAGGTCTACTCTCTCGAAGAGCAGCGCAATCGGCTCCTCGGCGTACGGCAGACGAGCTTCCTCCCCGAGCAGGCCGTGAAGTACAAGGCGAATGAGCTGGCCTCCAAGATCAACGGCGCTGAGGGCATGTACCGCAACCGCGTCACCCAAGGAAAGACGCCGGAAGAGCAGGCGCAGGACTACCAAGACGCGGAGGCTCGACGGAAGGAGCTCTTCAACGAGATGATAGTGGCCGCAAAGCACGCAGAAAAGCTCTTCGTCAACCGGGACGAGTTTGCGGCAGCTCTTGCCGGCGCCAAGGTTGACGCAACGCTGATCGCAGGCGTCCTCGACGGAATCTATACACCCATGGCCCGGGATAAGAACGAACCTGCCAGCGCCATTGCTGAGGCGCTCTACGGCAAGCCCGACGAGCAGAAGCGGGCAGAGCTGGCCAAGATGTATGCAGCGGATCCTTTCAAGGCCAAGGACGTCCTGACTGCCATGCGCGGCATGCAGCGCAGCGACGCCCTTAAGGTCTCCCAGTACGACGAGATCCTGATGAAGATGGGCATCGGCAATGGCGAACGCGCAGCCTACATCAATCGCAAGCTGGAGAGCCTGCCGACCACGCAAGCGCGCAAGGCGTTCGTGGACGAGCTAAAGGCCAAGCGCATCATTACGCCCGAGGTGCTTTATCAGATGCAGAATCCGAAGTAGGCTGGGCTTCCCATTGTCCTAGCGTGCGCAGGAACGCTTCGGCGCGTTGGGCTGCGGTTGCTACAAGCGCGCCGGGCCAACTACGGCAAATGCTTACCAAGGTGTTGCAGTAAGTGAGAAACTGCGAACGCGGTCCATCCCTCGTCAGCACCTTCTCCGCCTCGTGCATGGCGTTGAGGTCGTTGAGGTAGTTGGGTAAAAACTTCCGTTCATCGACCGCGCCGAA
>ERZ869929.841-NODE-841-length-13599-cov-4.802791_pt1 | contig 13599 bp, 20 predicted proteins | sample MGYA00579312_ERZ869929 | MGnify/ENA primary metagenome ERZ869929 (study PRJEB32216, sample SAMN09231818) | wastewater metagenome | place: USA: Maryland | collected 2016-08-09 | study: EMG produced TPA metagenomics assembly of the PRJNA472060 data set (Reclaimed... | reverse complement strand
GTGACTCACCGAAATAACGCCACCGCCGCCGAGTGGTATGTCCGTAACTATGTCGAGTGTCGGCTGTTGCCGGCGATGGAAGAGCAGAAGAATAGTCAGTCAGACCACCAAGCCAAAATTAAGAAGTTACTAGATAATCAATGAGTATGAAAATCACCATTGACCACAGTGATACCAAAGTTGTTGTCGCCTTTACCCCCAAGGAATACTATCTGGTTCATAGCGAAAACCCAGAATTCCCAATCGAGAAGCGGTGGAGCTTAAATTATCGGATTGACCGCTCGGGTAAAGGAAAGGATGACGACATTGGCATGCCGGTGTTGTTTATCCCGGATGACATGGTCGAGACGTTTAAGAAAGCGGGATTTAGCTGGGTGGAGTTGTAGTGCCATGTCGGGGCTGCCTGTCACCCCTTAAACGAGGCGAATTAACAAAGTAATTAAATAAATATGTATACCGGAGAACTGAACACTGAGAGTCAAGTTTTTTCTACCATCGATAGTATCTACAAAGAGATTCATAGCCTAGGTGAAAAATTGAACCCAATAATCCTTCCGAACCTGGCCGAGGATAAACTAGCAGAAGCTAAAAGTGCGGAGACCAGACTTACTGGTGACCTAAAGAACATTTTAAAGTTGTTGAGTGACTTGAGACAGTCTATCAGGTTATAGCACCTTTACATTCGTGAGTTGGTGAGGGGACTAGGGAGGGATTGAGCTTTGGTGTTCCAAAGATAACAAGTGGAGTAATTACCACTTGCCCCCCAGCCCCTTCATCAACCGTAGTGGGTTACTAGCAGGGGTGGCGGAAAAGGTAGACGCACAAAGAAGGACAAGTGAGATATACGGTAGTCCAAATCTAGTATCTAAGTCTGATAATCTCATGCAACGTGCAAATTGAGTTATTTTTTAGGTGAAAACATGAAGATTTGGTGAGTAGCACATAAACAACCAAGGAAATCTGGAGTAGTCGGGCGTAGCTCCATCGTCGCAAGACGTAATAAAAATGTCCGTGTAAACCTTAACAAGTTCTGGGGGTCAGATGCGAAAGCGGGGAAAACAAGTTGGCCACTCTTGCCCCGCCTCTGAATCTGCCTCTCAGCACGTAAGGCAGTGGGTTATCGGCCATCAGGAGGCTTGGATAATCTAATGTTTGCTCCTTGGTTCATGGTTCTAGCCATGCTTTACCTTGGCGTTTCAGGGTAAAAGTGGCGAAATTTGGCCAAAATTTGCCCGACAGTTAATAATCATCAAAAATCAATTATGAAGCTAGCGGTTGACTATTTGCAACAAATTCAGCAAAGGAGTGGGCCGAGGGATAGGCGTTCGTTTTGGTTAAAAGAAGCTGCCGACCTGATTGGAGTGACATTTAAGGATGTTCAACGATGTTCATGGGGAGTTAAGACCGAATGGCTCCAAGGATTTTACGAGGCGGCTCGAGCTCGAAAAGTAGACGGCGGTGACCCCAAGAAGTATTACTTTTGGCTATTGAAAGAGTCGAGATTGAAAAAGGTGTAAGTTTTCCACCTCTTCGTCTCTCTGGGACGTTGAGGCGGGGAACGTACCCCGGTGGTCTTTGAAAAAGGTTCTTACTAAGGAGAATACCATGCGCACGCCAGTGCGCCGTGTAATCCTGTTTGAGGCCGCTGCCTATCGTTTAGGCAAGTCGCCAGAACAGCTCATGGCGCACATTGTGAAGCAACATCATTTCTCTAATCAGGGGGCGGTAATAAGCCAGAACATCTACCGCCTCAAACAAACTGGGTTCATCCCAGACTATGTGATGTCATTCGTCAACAAAATTCTCTACGGAGAAGCGTATGACACCGTTAGACAAGCTCCGTGACGTACAGGGCCACATTGAAGAGCTTAAACGAAAGCTCGACAATATTCCCGAGTCTTCGTCCCCAGAAGTCCTAGCAGCCGTAACGATATTCCGCGATGTCTTCGCCATCACCGACCAGATGATAGCGAGGTCAATCGAGGACATGTTGCAGGACGATGCCGAAACTCTCTGGTCTTTTGCCTCCGCTGAGGCGTGCGTAGGGGGGTGATCAAATCTAATCGCATGGACGCGTTCGAGGCCAACACCCTCGTAACCGGGGGAAGGATTCCCCCTTTCTCTAGTAAGTGACCCTCATAGTGGTGCCTGCGGCATGTCCGGGGCACCATATACGGACTGTGCAGTATTCTGTGGTGCAACTCCACAGCAGTCCTCAAGCCGTTACGTGCCCGACAGGTTAAGCCACAGCATATTTACAGGATGAGACAAGACATCATTGATCGCGCTGAGAGAGAAATCATTGACAGTGGTTTTTCGCCGGCCCGAGCCGCCAACCTGAAAATAAGCCTGGCCGCTGAGTATTCTTACTACATGGGTCGATTAGAAGACATACTCACTCGCAGACCAACCATTTGGATGGAAATGCGCAAAACCAACCAAAGCGATAAGGCCACCGATCGAGAATGGGAATCTACACAGGATGGCATCGACGAAATGGTTTGCCGAAGCAGATTAAAAAGAATAGAAAAACTAATCAGCTCTCTTTCTACTTACGTGCGGGTAGCTGAAGGAGAAGCACGAAATCAATACTAGGTGTAATTGCCCGACACGTTGACACTAACCATGATTAAGTGGTGAAGAGAACCAAACTACGCAAGAAACGTAAGAAGAAATCAGAACTTGAAAAGCTAAAAGACAGACTGTGGAAAGTATTCAGTTGGTATATCAGGTTGAAGTCAGACGGCGTTTGCTTCACCTGTGGTCGCTGGAACCATCCTCGAGCGATGGATGCTGGGCATTATATTCACGGCAGATTAGATTTTGATGAAGATAATATCCACGCCCAGTGTACGCACTGTAATCGGTATTTACACGGCAATCTCGGGATTTATGCTGAAAAATTAATTGCTCTTTACGGAAAAGATGGGGTGGAAAAGTTGCGTCGGCGCTCAACCGAGATTGAAAAATGGTCAGAGGACGAACTGAAAAGACTAATCGAACATTACCAAAAGAAAATAACCAAACTTGAGCAAAATTAAAAAGGCCATTGTAGTGACAGACCTTCACTGCCCGTTTGAGGACAAGCGAAGTCTCCAGGCGGTAGAGCAATACATGGCGGATCACTCATGGGACTACTACATTAACCTCGGAGATCACCTAGATTATTTCTCAATTTCACGATTCAACGAAGAGAAGCCGGGGTTGATTGAAGGTAGGACCATAATCGAAGAATGCAAGGAGGGCGAAAAGGTCCTCGCTAGACACGTTCAGATCATTAAAAAGAAAAACCCAAAAGCCGAGCTATATCTCCTAGAGGGCAATCACGAGTACCGCGCCACGGACTTTGCCCTGAGGTCGCCACAACTAAGGGGAATCATCGAACCGGAGCAAGTGCTGAAATTGGAGGAGAAGGGCATAAAATACGTTAAAAGCTGGAGGAATAAGAATAACGTTATCAGAATTGGCAAAGCCATGTTTGTGCATGGGTCAGCCGTTAACCAACACCACGCCAAAAAGATGGTTGAGAGCTATGAGGATAACATCTTTTATGGCCACCTACACGATGTCAACTCCTTTAATAAAACATCTATTGGAACCGGCAAGACGAAGGTCGGGCAATCCCTAGGGTGTTTGTGCCGCTACCCCGAAGAGCTTGACTACACCAAAGGAGCCCCGACCAACTGGCAACAAGCAGTTACCACGTTCTTCTTCTTCCCTGATGGTAACTTCAATTATTACATCTCTCGAATCTTCGAGCACCGGTTTGTCTCACCGGACGGAAAAATATACCAAGGATAATGTTTACCACGGACGAAGTCTTGGAAATCCAAGACCTTGCCCGCCACACAACGATTGCTGATCTAGCCGAAAGATATGGCGTATCTCGTTGGAGTATAAGAGCCGTTTTGATTCCCGGATACAAGGAGAAGGAAAGACTGAGAAGGAGGTTGTTGAGAGATGGTGAAGTCTTAATCTGTGAGTTTTGTAAAAAACCAATAGAAAGTCACAAGAAGTGTTCTAGTTGCGGGATGCTGACTCATCCAAAATCAGACAAATACCTAGCGTCATGTGGGTTCCAGCATTCATTGGCTGTGGGCGAACTATGCGTAGGGTGTGCTGAGGGGATTGGCTGTAGGTGTCCTCATGATCTAGAGGAGATTGGCAAGCATTTTGGCACATCAAGAGAACGGATAAGACAAATTGAGCAGGCCGCCTATGACAAAATTAGAAATAAGTTAGAAAAATTCCTATGACGATTGAACGTTGTAAAACTTGTCACCATGCTCACTGGGAAGGCAAAGAATGTCGAAACTGTAAAATAGAATATGAGATTTTTTCTAGAGCGACCGACTCGATTCCACTGGAGTCTACCCGGTACAACACCGTTTGTCATCAGTGCGGCGTTGAAATTTGGAAGAATAGAATAATGGAGAAAAATACCTGCCAGGACTGTAAAAACACTGGCAAATTAGAGTGGGATAGATTTGCCCGACAGCGTGGAAAGCAATATCTTAAGGTTAAGTGAAACATGACCAAACCGACCAAGAGAGTGACTACCAATGAAAAGGGAACAGCTCGAGTATTTGGAAGCAAGTCATCTGGTGTGGGATCGACAAACCATGAGCGAAGAGGAGTGGCTAAGGGAAAACGCGTGCCCGCGAGGTTTGTTCAATAAATTTGAGAACGAAGAATACCGATTTGTAGACCCGTATATTGTCGTAATGAGCGGCGGTTCAAAAATTGTCTACTACTCTAAAAAGTGGCTAGCTAAACAAATAAAACATGGATCAAGTAGGTAGGCCAACCGTACTAGACGACGAGCTATTTCTTAAAATACGTGGTCTAGTTTTGGACGGAAAAAACATGAAAGAGGTGGCCGAAATACTAGAGATTCCATATAAGACAATGGAAGGCTGGGTCTATCGCAATTATGAGGGTTTCGCTGATAAGATGTTGTCCTATAAGCACGAGAAGCTAATTCAAAAGGCGGAAACTAACTTAGACCTACTTTTAGATGGCGAGGATGACAAGATCAAAGCTGATCTCTCTAAGTTTGTCCTGGAAACTTTGGGCCGCAAGAGCTACGCCAAAAAGACAGAAACTGATGTCACCAGTGGTGGTAAACCGATCTTTATTCCTAGTGAGATAGCTAACAAGAATGGTATTAACACCAGCCCAGAAGGAAATAGCTAAGGACACTCATCGTTTCCGAGTAGTGAACTGCGGTAGACGATTTGGTAAATCAACCCTAGCGGCCTGGGAGATGTTTGGTGTGGCAGCGGCTAAGAGTGGCAGGCGAGTCTGTTACTACGCTCCAACTAGAGATGACGCTCGGGAGATTATGTGGTCAATGTTAGTTAAGATTTGTGAACCACTCATCACCTACAAGAACGAGCAACGACTAGAAGTGAAGATCAAAACCCAGGATGGAGGAGAGAGCACCTTGATTCTATATGGCTGGGAGGCGGTTAAGGAGCGTGGCAAGGGGCGGGGACTGGCGAATGACCTAATAGTTCTCGATGAGGTAGCGACAATGAGAAACTTCTTAGAGGGGTGGAATGAGGTCCTATCACCTACCCTAATTGACCGTGCTGGGAGCGCTCTGTTTATCTCGACCCCCAAGGGCTTCAATCACTTCTATGACCTCTACAATGAAGAGGGTAAAAATCCAGACTTTAAGTCCTTCCACTTTACCTCATATGATAACCCCCATTTGAGTGTTGAGGAGCTGGAACGGGAAAAGCAATCAAAGCCAGAGGATACTTTCGCTCAGGAATTTTTAGCTGACTTCAGAAAACAACAAGGTTTAGTCTATAAAGAGTTCAATCGAGACAAACACCTCTATGATGACCACACGGAACGGGGAACGATTGCCGTGACCCTACAGGGCATTGACTGGGGATTCGTCCATCCGGCAGCGGTGATAGATATTCACAAGGACTACAATGGTCACTATTGGGTAGAGAACGAATGGGTGCATACAGGCAAAACTGACGATGAGACGATCGAGGCGGCTGGGGTGAGAAAAGCCAACAAGGTTTACCCTGACCCCGAGAACGCTCAAGCTATCGAGAAAGCCAAAAGGAAAGGATTGAATGTCTACGACGTAGTGAAAGGCAGAGGCAGCATTGACTCGGGGGTAGATACCGTTCGAGAACTCTTCAAGCAAGGAAGATTACACATTCATAAGCGGTGCACCAACCTCATAAATGCCCTAGAGACTCACGCCTATATTGATGATACCGACAGCTACGGCGAGGAAGGTAAGGACGAATGTGACGCGCTACGTTACCCCTTAATGATGGACGCCTTTAACGAAATCATCTTAGAAGACGATCAGAATTTCAATCTCTACGCCGGGAGTTATAAGTAGCTTGCCCGACATCTCGATTGCTTGGACACTAAATAAGGCAGATCATTGAATACTGGGGTCAAGTTAAGTCAAATTAAGTTATGTCAAAGAAAATAGTAATTGTAGATAGGGTTGGGCGAGATGGTATTGGGTATGAAGCGGTAGATATTGATACTTATTTCGGTTTAAACGGCTCAGGTATGACTAATGGGGCCGTGAAAGGTGAAAAGGCATTGTCGCACTCATTCCTCATGGATACTCTTAGAAAGGTGATGGGGCGGACGCTTACCGTGATCGACTCCTCGATTACAGACAAGCAACAGAACAAAGCCATGAAGGACATTATTAGGGGGATTATTTCCGACGAGTTAGATTTCGCAGCAGAGATGGCTTTTGACCAGAAAGTACTGCAAAAGATGGCAGATGACCACTTTGAAGGCGCAACTGACGAAGAAATTGTGGCTAGTTCCGTTCCACTCGAAGAAGTGCTGGGAGTGAAGTAAATTATCAATCTTTGACCTCAGTATTCAGTGATTTGCCCGACACTCTGGGGTGTTTAAAACTAAAGATACCTTGCCACTAGAGGAGGCACGCAGACTGGCAAGGTTAGCGTGCCCCTTCTGGTAAGGGACTAGCGGTAAGGGTTGGCGAAGCTGCAAGCCCCCGCTGGATGCCAATTAAATTGCAGCGGTTCCCGAAGTCTACACTGGGAACATCGCTTACTACGTTTCCTAGACTATCTGGCGTAGTAAGGATTACCTCTCCAAGAGCACTGCGGAGGAGAGAGAGTGGATAGCAAGGGGAAGTCGAGAGAAAACGGCCAAAACTCCCCTAGGACTAATGCTTAATAATGATGGCTAGTAACCCTCAGTCTGCCTAGGAACGGGGTTTTTAATATAACAAACATAGTATGAAAGAAATCTATTGGTTATTTGCAGTTGTATATACGTTTATTGTATGGGGGTTTGGGTGGGGATTGATCTCAATTATCATTCCAATCTTCCCGTTCATTGATTTGGTAAAGTGGCTAGTCAGATGAAGTACCTCTCTTTATTTAGTGGAATTGGGGGGTTTGAATTAGGAATACAACAAGCATATGGAACAAAGATTTCTATTCGGGATGGGCAGAGGGAGTAAGTGATACACAGCGCTATATAACCCTCGGCAACGCCGTAACTGTAAATGTAGTGCGGGAAATAATACTGAGAATCGCTAGCGTTTGCCCGACAGCTAGCAGCACTTGATACTGGACAGAATGGCACGAAAGGCAGAGAAGCAACAGAGTGATTTAGAACTCCAAGCAATTTCAATAGTTAAAGGTGAAGTAGATTCCTGGGAGAACGCCATCGCTTATATTACCGATCGCGTTGCTTACAAGATGCGCGAGCTAGTCCGGCAGTGTCGCAAGAACTACTGGGGTGTGTTTGATGAACCATACGACCCGATTACGGGCCAGATGAAGACTTGGCCCCCACTGACCGAGGTATTCGTTGAGTCAGTGATTGATAAGGTAGACTTAGGGACGAAAGATATTAACTTCCGGGCCAAGAACAAGAAGGGCTACGCCACCAAGGAAATTATCCGCGCTCTCGTAAAAGATTACTTAGACCGAACTTATTTTGGGGAAGTATTAGATCAAACTGAACGGCAGCTGGCTATTGACGGTACGCGAGTTTGGAAAACCTTTGAGTCTGGCGGCAAAATGGTGCGTGTGGATGTTGATCTTCTTAACATCTACATTGATCCGACAGCTAATTCTATCCAAGAGGCGTATCGTTTCACTGAACGTGGTCTCTATACTGAGGACCAAACTAGGGGTATGGACGGCTGGATTAACACTGATTTGGCTAAGGCCTCGGTGGGATTGCCCACCACCGATCGTGACCAGCTAAACTCGTTAACTTCCTCGTCAACCACTAAAATGGTCGATGTCTACGAGATGTGGGGCAAGATTCCTAAGTATTTAATTACTGGCGCAAAAGAAGATACTCAAGAGGTTGATGGCCACATTGTTGTTTCTGGTCTTGATGCCAACAGGCCTGTCTGTCACCTGATCGAAGAGAACAAAAACAAAGACAAGGATGGCAATATCATCAAGCCTTACGAGGAGTGTTGGTATAAGCGTGTTCCGGGACGCTGGTACGGTAAGGGTATTGCGGAGATGCTCCTAATGCTCCAAACGTGGTTGAACATGGTAGTTAATGTTCGCATTAACCGCAGTCGTATCTCTCAACTTGGCTTATGGAAAATTCGTAAGGGCTCTGGGGTTACACCGCAAATGCTTTCTAAGCTAGGTACGAATGGAGCGGTAGTCCTAAGCTCAATGGATGATCTCGAGCAATTAGTCATGCAAGAGGCCTCGCAGTCTAGCTATGAAGATGAGAAGAATATCATTGACTGGGCACAGAGATTGACCAAAGCTTTTGAGATTGTTACTGGCGAGAAGTTGCCAGCTTCGACCCCAGCCACTAACGCTGTAATCCAAGACCGAAACTCAAAGAGCACCTTTACGATGATTAAAGAAGGTGTCAGCTTCTTTCTTCAGCGCTGGATGGATCGCCACGCCCTGCCTTTAATCATCAAAACCACTAAGGGACAGGATTTTTTCCGCATTGTAAACGACGATGACAAGATCAGCGAAATCTATGACCGTGTAGCTGCTTTCTTGGTACAGGAAGAGCTTGGCAAACGTGATCCAAACTCACCCCCACCGTCAGAGGCCGAAGTTTTAGATGCTATTGAAGAAGCACGCTCTACACTCAAGCGACGGGGCGAACTATTCTTTGACCTACTTGAAGAACTGGCCGCTGACCAAGTAGATACTAAGGTCTATATTACCAATGAGGAACTTGACGCTGCGGTGCTGAGTGACAAGTTAACTGCCGTTCTTGGCATTGTTCCAGAATATAAGGATGCCATTTTAAACCAGTTATTTGACCTCTGGGGATTGGATTTGCCAAAGCTTAAAGCCCAACAACCGTCTGTTGGCCCCCAAGCTTCTTTGCCCGACACCACGCCTACTGGGATAATGCAAGCTAACAGCCCTCAACCAGTAACTACGGCTGCAAACGTTCCACAACTCTAAATGCCTAAACCAAAAGTAGACAAAGAAACACAGAAGCTTCTCTCCGAGCAGGAACACGTCAAAAACCTCACCGAGCAAGAGGGGTGGGGGATTGTGAAAGGGAATTTGATTAAATACGTCGCCGCCCTGCATAACATTTCCAGCCTAAATAGTACCGACCCGCAAGCAATGTTCAACCAGGTTGCGTCTCGCCAACTTGCCGCGGGCATTTTGCTGGAGTGGCTGAAAGACGTTGAGGGTACGGCGGCCCAGTTCGACGCCAACAAAGAGCTGGCTGATCAAGTGAAAGGAAGTTACATCGTTCATTTTTCAATGGAGGGAAAGCAATAGAGTCACCGCAACCTCATAGCGGGGGCTGTATAGCAAAGGTCGACCCCATAATTATCAATAAGTATAAGACAACTTATAATGGAAAATTTTGACATTACCGATCCATCCTTAACTCAAGACACAGTCGTTACCGACGTCGGGTCTGGAGACGGAGCGACGGCTGTTGAGACCGGAACCGAACCTAGTATTCCGCTTTCAAAGCTGAAGGAAACACTGGGCAAGGACTTTTCTGATCCTGAGACCGCGCTTAAATCAATTAAGGATACCTATTCTTACGTTGGTAAGGCCGGACAGGAGAAGGCCGCTCTTGAGCAAAAGCTTAAGGATACTGGCAACTTTGTATCCAAAGACCAGTATGAGACGGACATGTTCTATAAGGACAATCCCAATCTAGCTGCTAGCCGTGATCTGATTGATTCAGTCGCTAAGGCTAAGGGTGTATCAGTGCGTGAAGCGGTCAATGACCCTTCGCTTAAGTCAACCTTAGAAAAGGTCCAGGGTTACGAGGAAGTCCAGAAAAGTAAGTCTGTACTGCAATCCAATCCACGCATTGCTGCAAGTACCGACAAACTTTCTAAAGCTCGAGATTTAGCTTCTGCGGGTAAAAGCGACGAAGCTGGATACCTAGCGGCTGCTGCCGTTTTGGAAGCGTACGAAGCGTAAGGTACTATCGCAGTGTGTGATTGACAATAGAATATGTCTGTAAGTAATGCTTATTTGACGTACGGTGACGTTTCTCGCAAGGAAGACGTCGTCTTGAATGCTATCGAGACCCTTACTGCTGTTGAGAATTCAATTTTCAACATGCTTGGTAAGACGGAAGCCATTGATACGGTTCACAGTTTCTTGGTTGACACTCTCCAGACGCCCGCTAGCGGTGCCGTCCAGATGGGTGCTGACTTTAGTTACAATGCTCTTACCCAACCTGCCCGGTTGACGAACATTGTACAGGAAATTGCTCAACCTATCCGTGTCGCTCGTGTGCAGCAAAAAGTACAGCACTATCACGGCCAGAACGAACTTCAGCGCCAAGTTTCCAAAGCCCTTAAGGACTGGGGAAACTCTGCTGAGTTTGACCTTGTTCGTTCAACGCTCGTGTCTGGTGTTTCTGGTACTGTTGCCAAGATGAACGGAATCATTGCCGCTATCAGCAAGAGTACTACGGTTACGGCTCACACTTCGGGTACCGTTTGGTCTGCCACCATCCTTGATGGTTTGATGCAGAACAACATGGAAAACTCGAATGGTGATGTTGCTACCGAGATTTTCGTTGGTGGCGTCTTGAAGCGCGTAACCGACAACTTTACGCAGAAGAGCAACATCGTAGTAAACAACCCACAAGGTCAAATGACCATTGTGCGCACGGTTACTACGTATGAGACCTCTTTTGGTACCGTAACGTTCCGTTACCACCGCTACGTTCAGCAAACTGCCGACGCGACTTCACGGGTGCTCGCCATCCGTCCGGAGAAGCTTAAGGTTGCGTTCCTTGATCGTCCCTACATCATCACTGACCTGTCTAAGGCCGGTGCCTATGATCCACGAGCGGTTTACGGTTCGATGACCTTGGAGGTTCGCAACCAGGATTCAAACTGGTACACCTCTGGCTTCTTGAAGACCGCGTAGACTAATCACGTTTGATTGTTCATGGGGCTCTCTCTCCAGAGTTGAAAGCCCCATGTGCTCTGGAAGTAATCAAACGTCCTTAATGAACTACCACTTAAATGAAAATAATAAAACTAAACAGCGAAGCTCGCCTGCTTCTTAGGCAAGGTGTAGATGCGGTGGCCGATGTTGTTAAAACCACCCTTGGACCACGAGGACGTAATGTCGTATTAGGGAAACTCTACACTCAACCAGTTATTACCAATGATGGGGTCTCGATTGCCCGTGAGATTGAATTAGAAGATGAAGTAGCCAACACCGGTGCTCAAATCATTAAAGAGGCCTCAATTAAAACCAATGAACGAGTTGGTGATGGCACGACCACCTCAACCGTAATCGCTCAAGCAATTATTCATGAGGGTTTAAATCGACTAGCCGATGAGGATTCTTTGCTTAAGTCTGCGACCAACCCAATGCAGATCAAGCGAGATATTGATGAATCATGTAAGTTGGTTTGCAATGAGCTAAAGTCTATGGCGCGACCAATTACTACCCCGGAAGAAATTGCAAAGGTGGCAACCGTCTCGGTTGAATCAGAGCACTACGGCAAGATGCTGTCAGAAATTATATGCAAAATCGGTAAAGATGGGGTTATCACTGTCAAAGAATCTGAGTCGATTAGTGTGGACTATGAGGTGGTTTCCGGCCTAGAGATTCCTCATGGCTACGTTTCTAGCTATATGGCGACGAATGATCGAGCAGAGGGCATCGTCGAAAACGCCAAAGTTCTCGTGACTAATCTCAACATTGATAACGTAAACTCTTTGGTTCCAGTGATTGAACAGCTTGCGAAAGAGGGCAGGCGCGATCTGGTGGTAGTTGCCGGCGGAGCCAGTGAGCAGGTGGTGGCAACGCTTGTTGTCAACCGACTTAAGCAGACATTTAATGTAACACTAATCAAGTGCCCCAATATCCTTAAGGACGAGACGCTGGGAGATGTCGCCGCGGTAGTTGGGGCCAAGTTAATAGACAGCAGGGCCAAGCAAAAACTCGAGGAGGTTGTACTTTCTGATCTTGGAACTTGTGACCGAGTAATCGCGACCGCAGACAAGACAACTTTTGTTGGCGGGGAAGGAGACATTGCCGAACGTCAAAAACACATCCAGAGAAAGTTAGAAGAAGCTAATACTCAAATGGACAAAGAAAGATTAGAGGAACGTCTCGCTAAGCTCAAGGGTGGTGTAGCGGTAATTAACGTTGGCGCCCCCACTGAGACCGAGAGAACCTATCTCAAACTTAAGCTTGATGACGCTGTTTGTGCGGTAAAGGCAGCCATAGCCGAGGGGGTGGTTCCTGGTGCCGGTTTAGCCCTAAAAATGGTTGCCGAAAAGTTGCCAGAAAACATCTTGACTGAAGCCATTAAGTCTCCGTACCGACAAATAAGAGAAAACGCCGGCGAAGAGTTGGAGGTCGATGACACCGTTGTTGATCCTGTAAAGGTAACAAGAATTGCTCTGGAGAATGCCTGCTCCGTCGCTGGGGTTCTTCTTACCACCGAAGCCGTCGTGGTGCCGAAGAGAGAAAGAGAAAAAGAAAACTAACATGGATGAAATCGTAAAGTCGAAAGTAACGAAAGCGGTTGAGGACTACAAGAAGTTTTTTGTTTCGGAATATGACCTAGTTTGTAAGACAATCTCCCAAAACAGGGAATTACTCAAGAATGACTACGCAAATATCCCGGAATCACAAGAGGTTAAACGGGTTCTATTCGAAATCCCAGAAACCCTACACAACATGCTCTTAAGGGACCTGACACAAGAAGAGTTAACGCACTGGAAAGACTCGGGCAAGTTGGGGGTATGGTTCGCTAGGAAGTTTCGTGAATTTTCACCAGCTTATAAAATATAATATGAAAATTGCTGCTGCTTTAATTGTTAGAGGTGACGATAAAGAGGCCGAGGCGTTGGATCGATGTTTAAAATCTATCACGCCGCACGTTGATGGTATCTTTATCACGATTACTAACAAACCAGGAGAAGAGACGAACGAAAGAACGCTAGAGGTGGCTCTAGAGCATGGGGCCACTGTTTCACGCTTTGAGTGGGTAAATGACTTCTCTGCCGCCCGGAATTTTAACTTCTCGCAGGTTCCAAAAGAATATGACTATATCATCTGGTGTGACGCTGATGATGTTTGGCGTGGTTTAGACAAGTTCGAGATGCTC
>ERZ869929.839-NODE-839-length-13609-cov-6.130072_pt1 | contig 13609 bp, 10 predicted proteins | sample MGYA00579312_ERZ869929 | MGnify/ENA primary metagenome ERZ869929 (study PRJEB32216, sample SAMN09231818) | wastewater metagenome | place: USA: Maryland | collected 2016-08-09 | study: EMG produced TPA metagenomics assembly of the PRJNA472060 data set (Reclaimed... | reverse complement strand
TAAATGGTGAGTCTGCTCGGTCAGCCGCTGCTCTACCACCTCTGTCCGACGGTAGTTGTCTCTCTTCGTAAGGGCTAGTTCTTCCTTCTTCGAAGAAATTATACTGTGGCGTCTGAGATTTAAGAGGCGCTTTCACTTTCATGTTTATATATGAGAAAGTTACCGTCAATTTTTGCACCTGATTTTCTTCAGCCCAAGATAGATTCATAGATTGAATATTCATAGGGAAGACGTCATACATTTCGTATTCTGTAACAGTCTGTTGCCGTCTATTGTAGACATAGACTCTTACTATCGGGTTTGTGTACGCATCTTTAAATCCTACTTCATATGGACGATAGTTTTGCAGTCCATCTCTTTGTGCAGATGCATTCATCAGTGTATTCGGTGAATCGTGCATTACGATCGTGTTCATCCACTGATGGAAGAAATCGACGATTTCAGAATTCTTATCCACCAACCAAGTAAATACAACGTCACTGAAAACCATTCCATACGGCACTTTTTCCGTAGGACCATATCCGTATCTACGAATGTTTTCTTCTTCAAGAAACGAAGGAGTAGGTAAAACTACGTTTTCACATCTCATCATGAGTGTGTTTCTCTTGTTCGTTACGAACTCAGTAAGAGGAGCATTTTCTGGAAATCCTGCTCTGAACGGAGAAAATGTTACAAGATAAGAGTGTGCAGGAAGAACATCATTTTGAATTATTTCAGATCTAAAACTATTGATGTCAAAGACCTGAGGGATGCTTGTACCAACAGCGCTAACAGGAATGTCAGCAACTACGGGATTCATAGTTAAAGGTTCACGCAGAGTGTTTGCTTCTAAAGCCGATGGTTGAGCATTTGCCTGTGCTGATGCTGCTGTTGCTGCTGGACTAGGAGAAGATGGAGCAGTTGCAGTAGCGCTTCGTTCACGTGGGCGCGCCGCCGCAGTTCGTGCTCGCTCACGCGGACTTGTCGTTTCGCTTCGTGATGGAGTTGGGCTTGGCGCGGCACGAGGAAGACTTTCACGGCCAACTCCAAGTGTTTCAAGACGTGCTGGGCTTGCAAAATCAGTCCCTTGTCGCGCTCGAACTCGCTCACCTTGGCGTCTGCTAAACTCTATTTCTTCTCTATTACTCGTTTCTCTTCTTCTTGCCTGTCCTTCAGACAGACCGAAATAATCACCGCCCCATCTTCTTTCTCGGTCAACTCGATTCTCAATTTGTTCTCGCACTCTTTCGGTTCTAACAAATTCTCTTGCAGCAGCGCGATCCTGCTCTCTGGCACGTGCATCCGCGCGAGCCTGCTGAATACGCTCCGCAGTTGGGCCACGTGCGTTAGGACGACCAAAGTTTTCGCTGCCTGGTGGTCTACTTGCCATTACTTTCTAATCCCTAGCATTCTCTTCGAGTCGTTCCATACTTGAGTCTTCGACTGCTTCGTAAAACGCTCTGTTGGTAAGAAGAGAGCAATGTCCCATTCGGAAGGATACACATACACAAAGCGTGAACGTACATGCTCGTTGAGGTAGTGCTTCACACAAGGAGAAAAGAATCTCAGTTTTGAAATGCTTGTCAGAAGCTGATAGTTAAGTTTAATCTTTGTCGACTCGTCGTAGCGAGTGTTATTGGCATAATCATACAGTGCATCCATCAGTCGTGCACGAAGCTGTGGTGGTAGATAGTGCAAGTTCAAGCCATAGAATCCACCTGGAACTTTACGAAACGGAAAGACTAGAGGGAATCTGTCGTAGTACGGAAGTTCATCTTTCCACTTTGGATCATAGCTGAACATGTACATCGAACCAATGATGGGATTACTCGTCAGACGTGCTTGGTCACCTTTCATCAGGCTGCGTTCGTTGATGTTTCTCATCTTACCAGCAGTCTCACGAAACCAATCACGAGCCTGCTGAGTGCGCGCCGGAATCTGTCCAGCTCGAACACCTTGAGTAATAATGGTATCAAATACTACTGCCACTTTAAACCTTTACAAATATAAATACTTGTAGTTCGCGGACCGCCATCCCAACTACTCTAATTCTGTGAGGAGAATCAGCTATGAATATTTATAAAGAACTATACGAATACCTTATGTCGGCGGACATAGAGGCACAAAATCGTGCGTTTAATACTCCCGGATATGTTTTTGATTTAACATACGAAGAATTTTGTAATCAAATAGAGCCATTAGGAAAATATAACGACCAATCTGGTGTTTTAAATAGAATGTATGGTAAAAAACACACCGAAGAATCTAAAGCAAAAATGAGTAAAAGCAGAACAGGAAAACCAAGTGGCGCCTTGGGTAAAAACTGGAATAGAACTGAAGATTCTAAAAAGAAACTATCTGCATCCTGCAGAGGCAGAAAGAAATTAGTCAAGCCAGATGGATCTTGGACTTGGTACTACCCTAAAACTTTAGATTAAGATGATCTTCAGTTAAAATCTCGAAAGTCCAGCCGCGGTCTTTGCAAAACGCTGTAGCGGCTTTCCATTTAGCCTCGTTTACACCCCACGTCATCACTTCATTGATGTAACGTTTATTAGGTTTATTTATTACAGCTGGAGGACGCGTCTGTGCTTTTGGTTTGATCTCAATTAGTGCAGTATGAGTCTTACCATCGGGCATCTTCTTCTTGACATAGAAGTCTACAAAGTAACGGTGCATACGATTATCGATCGGAGAACGATATGGTATTACATGTTCTTCACTCGACCATTCAACTACAGTCGGATCTTTATCTAGACGCGACATGTACACAAGCTCCCAACGAGAACGGTAAACTATGTTCGTTGGATCGCCTCTATACTTAGAAGGATTAAGTGGTTTGAAAAAGCCTTTATATGCCATGGAGCTATTTATAAATAAAGAGAGAACTTTCAAAGAGAGAACACATGGCCCTTATCAGACTAAATATCAACAGCTTTAAAAGAGATCTAGGTGGTATTGCAAATCGTCTGGTTGATCAGGCTGTGAGTGGAGTAGAACAAAGACTAGAAAACGCAGTTGAAGACGCTTTTGCTCGAAACTTGAATAAAATTGGTATCTCAAGTGGTGTAACAAGAGAGATCTCTTCTCGATTCAGTGATTCTATTTCAACTGGCCGAGCAGACGACTTCTTTAAGAGTTCTACGTCTGAACAGAATCGTGTTTCTCGCCAAGAAATTGAAACAGGACTTTTATCTGGTCTTTCTGAAACTACTTATGATGCTGTACAAAGAGTTAACACTGAGAATATTACTACCAGTGAAGTGATGTACTATCCGGACGCAACCGGAGAATACTATATGGATCTGGTCTTTCAAAAATACTATCGCCCAAGTCCACAGACTGTTGGTGAGTTCAGAAGATTTAAAAGAATCTTACTTCCGATTCCAATGACTCTGAAAGAACAATTCGACTTGGATGTTGACCAAAAAGCCCAAGGCGCGGTTGGTGGCTTGGCAGACCTTGGGATGGATGTGCTAGGTGTTGGATCTCGCGCAGGCGGTGAATTTGCAATAGCTTATAGCTTTGCAGCTCAAATTCTTGAAGGCACTGTAGCAGACGCTCTCGGTCAAGCTTTAGGTGCGGTTCCGAACCCTCACCTTCAAGCCATCTTCTCAGGCGTTAATCTTAGACAACATACTTTCCAATGGACATTTGCTCCGCGCAATCCACAGGAGAGTAGAAATCTAAAAGCCATCATCCATGAAATGAAGAAGAATTCTCTTCCTTCCTACAGCACAACCGGTACTGCTGCTCTTCAATATCCTCCGATGGTAGACGTTAAGATTCAGCCATGGGGTGACAACCTGATCAAGTTTAAAAAGTGTTTAGTGAATAACGTGTCCGTGAATTATGCTCCTGCAGGACTTCCGTCGTTCTTCCAAGGAACTCGCGAGCCAACTATGATTCAGTTGGAAATTCAGCTTCTCGAAACAGAAATTCAGACTGCCAAAGACTATGGAATCAATCCAGGAGACAGAGGTAATGATGGTCTTCAGTCTCTTTCTGACGGCATCGACAGATTTGCTACAGCTCTTGGACTTGATGATGAACTCGCAACGGCTAAACAAACTATTGATGGGTTAAAAAATACAATGTCTGAAGGCGCTCAAGGAAACACAACACGCACAGAACGTAGAGATTAATAATGTCAAGATATTTCAGCAGATTTCCACTCATCGACTACAATGGAACCGCGGCTAAGAACATCTTAGCTCGTGTGGACTTTACTGATCAGACCAAAAGCGATATCTATTCTAAGTTTGATTATGTGATTCAACAAGGTACATCTCGCCCAGATATTCTTTCATTCAATTACTACAATTCACCGCAGTATGATTGGCTTATTCATCTTTCAAACAATACCGTTGATCCGTATCACGACTACTTCTTGGAAGTAGGAGATTTTAAGAATTACATTATTGGAAAATACGGCTCAATTGATATTGCTCGTCGCCAAATCTTGTTCTATAGAAATGACTGGGCACCTGATGAAAGTCTGATTTCACAGACCGTGTATGAAAACCTGCAGCCGAACATTAAAAAGTACTGGAAGCCGAAGTTAAGTACTACTAACCAAATCGTTGGATATGAAAGAGTGAAAGAAGACTGGACGGTTTCTACAAATCGTATTGTTCAGCTTACTGTTAATATTGATATTTCTTCTTATAAGGTTGGAGATATCATCAAGCAGAGTTCTACAACTGCCACTCTTGTGAGTAAAGATGTTGAAGCAAAGATACTTATTGTTCAACACGTGAATGGTGTGTTCGTTGCAAACAGTGGTGGAATCACAGGAGTTTCTGTACTTCAAGAAAACATTCCTGCTACCGAAGAAGCTTTCTGGACTCCTGTGTATGCATATGATTATGAAGAAGAACAGAATGAATTGAAGCGATACATTACCATGATCAAGTCAAGTTATCTTTCGGACGTTGAAAAGCTATTCATCGAGCAACTTAGAAAATGACAGTAACCACGCAATATCGTGACGGTAAATATACTCTCATTGAATTTCAAATGACTATTGCGCATCGCACAATAGGTCTTACTCCGTATTGTTCGCTTGCCAACATCTATGAAAGTCTTTTAGAGCCGACTGTGATTGCTGAATTTATCATAACGGATAAAGTCAGTCTATTTGATCACGTCAACTTTCTAGAAGAAAAGATTACTCTTCACTTCACGACGTATGACGATAATCAAGAAGCTACAATCAGATATGAATTCTATCCAGTAGCTGTTGATCCGGCTGAGTCTCTTCCTGATGACAAAGGAATTGTTTATAAGCTAACCTGTGTTTCTCGAGAAGCTCTCAGATCAACACAGATTAGGAATTTTTCTTTTTCGCGTCAGCAGATTGAATGCGAAAGAATGATTGCGGCTATCCTTCAATCACCAGAAGGATTGGAAACAACCAAGCCGATCTTCCTCGAAAGCACTCAGGGATTACACGGATTCAATTTTACACTCGTAAATCCATTTACAGCTATCGATGAGATTAGATTGAAAGCACTATCCTCAGAATTTACTGGGCACTGCTTTGTATTCTATGAGAATAGTAAGGGTTATCATTTCAAATCTTTTGAAGGATTGATTCGAGATGGTAAGACAAAGATTGGTGATAAGTATTACACATATTCTGCTGTTGCCGATCTTAGCGTAACTGGTACGAGATGGAGAAATATTTTAGCGTTCAAAGTCATTCAGACTGGAAACCAAAATATCACTCGAGCACTAGGTGCTGGTAGAGTTACCATTCGTGCGGTGAATGTAAACACACAGGAAGTGACTCCTGCAGAAATAGATCCAAGACGGCTTGAGTTTGAGCGACTGAATGAAAACAGCGTATCAGCTTCTTTAGAATCACAGAATGATCTTTCATCTACCGAGTCAAGAGTTGAAGTTGTCTATGTGAATCCTGACGTCGAAACAGCAGACGTTGCATTTGCTCGAGCAATACGTCCATATTATCTGGCATTCCTGTTTAACACTATTGCTCACGTAACGGTGTACGGAGATTCTACGGTTACCGTTGGTGACGTCATCACAGCTAAGATTCCAGAGATGAGTGGTCTTACACTTGGCGAAGAAAGACCATATGTCGACACAAGCAGCACAGCGGCTGGTAACTATCTAGTAACTAAGTGTAGGCATATTTTGACTTTTGGTGAAGGTGCAGAATATATGCAAGCACTTGAAGTTGTGAAAGACGGGTACTCGGGTGACGCACCACGAGCTGCACTTACTTCCTAGGAGATAATGAATGCAAATTGAACGCTGGTTTCAAGGTGAAATTGTTGATGTGGATGATCCACAAAGACTGGGTCGTATCAAAGTAAGAGAGCTCATCGGGCAGGACAAAGAAGAAACCAACAATCTTTTCTGGTGCCACGTAATCATGCCACCAACCGGAGCAAATGCTCGTGGTGTAGGTGTTGCTGCCGTTGGCTTGAACGAGAATTCTAAGGTGTTCGGCTTTCGAGTGAACTCTACTCTTTCATATATCATCGGAAGCTTTCCTTATGCGGTAGATGATAACAACCATTCTCTTTCCAGACAATCACGTGGTGTTGGTCCTGTACAGAAAGAGTATATTGAAGAGCTCGGTGAAAAAAGAACCGAGTACGCAGCAAAGTATCCACACAATAAAACTATCACCACCGAGAGTGGACATGTACTCGAGCTTGATGATACACCGAGTGCCGAGCGTATTCATGTGTACCATAAGTCCGGATCCTACGTAGAGATCTTTCCAGACGGATCTATTGTTACCAAGTCAGTGAAAGATTCTGTGAGTGTAACAATAGACAACCAAGCAATCAGCGTTGTACGTGGAGATCTACAGATCGTAGCGAATGAAGGCAAGATTCAAATCAATGCTGACAAGGACATTGATATCGTATCCAAGACTGGTGTGGTGAATATTCGAGCTCCTGTTGTTGGACTAAATGGCTAATGTCAATCGTTATTGAGCTTCCAAGAATTCCCGAGTTGAAATGCGCGCCTGATGGCAAAGTAAACAAGAAAGATCTTGATGCCTATTTCAAAAACATTGCAAGAACGACGAATCGACTGAAGGTTTCTACCACAGGACTTCAGCTCGATGACGAATGTTCTCTTGCGGTGATTGCTGCAGCAATTGCAATTGAAGAGCTCACAACAAAATCACTCGATCCTGTTACCACAAAGCCATTTGCTACTCTTAGGTCTCTGGAGCTTGAAGCAAAATATAGAGCTCGTGAGCTTTCGAAAGACATCGAAGAATTTTTTAAAAAAGAAGTTGTTGATATTCTTCTTACACTTATCGGAGTTCTTGGAGTACCGAATCCTTTTACATTACCGATTCCTTTTATTGGCGTTACTGCCGATGGTTATGATCCTGTTATTGCAGACCTGTTTACGAAAGATGGACAGAAGAAAGTAAAAGCGGCGATCAGAGAAGACATTGACACAGTAAAAGCATTCTTTACAGACATCGAATCAACCTTCAATGGAGATCTTGGTATTAGGATACCAGATCTTGAAGTAGAAGAACTGTGGCATAAGGTAAAGAACTGGTTCAACCAACTCATCAACGACTTTATTGGTACTGTTACTGAAGCAATTGGTAACATCGTAAAGAGTGTTCCAATCATCGGCTCGCCAATCTATAATCTGATCTTCTCTTCTATTGATCCTACCATTGCAATTGAAAAAGCATTCGATGTGTTGGTGGATGAGTACAAGAAAAAGATTAAACAGGCCAAAGAAGATTTCCTGAGTGGAAATGCACTCGAAGATCTTGGTGAGCAGCTTCTTCGAGAAGTTACCGATATCATTTTAAGAATTCAGATTCCTCTTCTTGGTTCGGTAGGCGATTACGTTGATATCGACCCGAAGAACAAAGATATCGTGATTGCAGAGTTCGACTTCCATGAGGTCGAAGATGCTTTCAAAGAACTGATTCAGAAGGCCCGTAGGTTCTTCAAAGGCGATATTCTGGTCAAGATATATGATATCATTGCAAAGGCACCATCGTTTATCTTGAGTCAATTTCCCATTGTAGGAACTATCTTCAGAGCGCTGAAAAGAGTTGTAGATATTCTTTCTGGAAAGAACCCACTCACCGAGTGTGATGTTTTGAATATTATCTTTCCAACCGTTTTTACTATAGGAGTTCTAGTAGTTAGTTTGCTACCAGGCTGCGTAGAAGTTGTTTTTATTGAATAAATAAAAGTAAAGAGAGTTCAATGGTCGACGTCACTCGTATAGATAAGATTACACGTAATAGCAAAGCGGCAGAGAAGCCGTCGTATAGTGACTTCTATACAAACTTCAACGTGCATCCACAGAACAGTCGCCTCGCAAAATACACGAACGAAGAATCGGTAAAGCGCTCGATTCGCAGCCTCATTCTGACAGAAAAATATGATAGGTTGTTTCAACCAGAGCTTGGTTGCAGAATTCGTAATCTGCTGTTTGAAAACATGTCACCGGTGATTGCAGAAGAAATTAAGAGTACTATTCGTGAAACCATTGAGATTTATGAGCGCCGAGCTCGAATAATTGATATTATTGTTCAAGCCAACGAATCTAGACATTCTTATGATATATACATCTATTTCCAAGTAATAAATAGTGTAGACCCAGTTTCTATTAACATCACCCTCTACAGAGCAAGATAATGGCAGCAAACTCAAGCATAATCCTTACACAACTTGACTTCAATGAGTATAAAAACTCGCTGAAGACTTATCTCAGCGAGCAAGATGAGTTCAAAGATTATGACTTTGATGGCAGTAACCTGTCTGTTCTACTCGATATTCTTGCTTACAACACGTATCAGAATGCTTTCTACTTGAACATGATCAGCAACGAGATGTTCCTTGACTCTGCTAAGCTTCGTGATAGTGTAATCTCTCATGCTAAAGAGTTGAATTATCTTCCAAGATCATTTACTTCTGCAACAGCGAAGATTCAACTAAGAATTACTCCTACAGATTCAAACAAGAACTCAGTTGTAGTTCCAAAAGGAACTTCATTCATTACACGTGTTGATGATTTCTCTTACACATTCAGCACCAGCGAAAATCTAGTAATCACAAACAAAGCAAATGGCACCTTCATAAGTGATACTATTACTATCTACGAAGGAAACTATCTGAGTGATACGTATGTAGTTAACTATAGCAATCCACTTATTTTCAAGATCAGCAACAAAAAAGTTGACATCTCGAGCGTAAGTGTTACAGTACTAGAAGACAATGGATCTGTCACGCTCGAATATGCTCGAGCAACTTCTCTGTTTGGCCATGATGAAAACTCTAGAGTGTTCTTCCTTCAACCTGGAATTGGTGATGCGTATGAAGTTGTATTCGGCGATGGTGTAGTAGGGCGCAAGCCAAAGAACAACGCCATCATCATTATCGAATACCGAGTATCGAATGGTGAGCTTCCGAATGGTGCATCAAGGTTTATCAATGCCGGTCGTATTGACAACGAGGCGAATGTTTCAATTGTAACTATTAATTCTGCAGCCGATGGTGCTGTTGCCGAAGATCTGAACTCGATCAAGTTCAATGCGCCAAGAGCTTTCACTTCACAAGAGAGAGCGATTACAGCAGAAGATTATGAGAACCTACTCAAGGCAAACTATCCAGAGATCAATGCCGTTACTGCATACGGCGGCGAAGATGCTACGCCACCACAATATGGTCGCATCTTTGTTTCGGTAGATCTTACAGACATTGATGGTGTACCAAAGATTAAAGAAGAAGAGTACAGAAGATTCCTTCGTTCACGTTCTTCTGTTGCAATGGAACCAATCTTTATCACTCCAGACTACACATATCTACAAGTCGACAGTACTGTAAGATACAACATCAACAGAACTGGACTGAACCCAGAAGATCTTCGTGCCTTTGTTATCGATTCTATTTTGAACTATGCATCGACAAATCTTAACAGCTTTTCTCGTACATTCAGATACTCGAAGCTGGTTCAGGCCATCGACGCAACTGATGCCAGTGTTATCAGTAACGAAACAAACATCAATCTTGTCAAGTATCTAACGCCTGCTCTGAATACACCGCTGAACATTACTGTAGATTTCAAGGCTCCACTGACTCTTGAAGGTCCATTACTTGGTGATGAACATCCTATCATTGACTTCCGTGGTATAACATCAACACCATTTACATACACCGGAATCCAGAACTGTTTTCTTGAAGACAACGGTGATGGTGTGATGAGAATTATGGCATCAGATGGATCTGTTCGCAAAAAGATTGTTGACATTGGTACTGTTGACTATGATACTGGTGTAGTAAGAATCAATAACTTTAACATTCAAAATTACGTTGGCACTTCATTGAAGATCTATGCAGAGCCAAGATCTCGTGACGTGACAGCCATCCAGAATGTGATATTAAATATCATTGAATCGGACGTGAACATCACAATCGAACAGATTAGAGAATAATGAAGAAAATAGAATCAATCATTTCTCCATTCATCGAGAACCAGTTCCCTGCTTTCTATAAGGAAGAAGGGCCGCAGTTCATTGCCTTCGTGAAGGCATACTACGAATGGATGGAATCTGCGAACAACGTTCTGAATCAAGCTCGTAAGCTGCCAGACTATCGTGATATTGATACTACCGTTGATGAGTTCATCGTACAGTTCAAAGAAAAGTATCTCAAGAACATCCAGTTCGATACTGCTACAAACAAGCAGCTACTTGTCAAGAATTCACTTGACCTGTATCGTTCAAAGGGTACAGAACGTTCGATCGATCTGTTCTTCAAGTTGGTGTATGGTACATCGGCTGAAGTACGTTATCCTGCTGACAATATCCTTCGAGTGTCAGATGGCATCTGGGAAAGACCAGAGTATCTCGAAATTACTCACAACCGCTTTAACGTAGATTATGTTGGCAAGCAAATTGTCGGTGCGATCACTGGCGCAAAAGCATTCGTCGAGAAGTTCATTCGCCGTCGTACAACAGCCGGATACGTAGATCTTCTCTATATTTCTGGGCGTGTAGGCGAGTTTCAGAATGGCGAAATGATCGGCCTGAATGTCAACAACAACCCAGTTTTTGATAGAACGAAAAGAGCAAAACTCATTGGTTCTGTCAACCGCGTAATCCTGCAGGATCGTGGCCGTGAATTCCGTGTAGGTGATATTGTAACATTCAGCGGAACTACCAACGGCGTTGGCGGTATTGCTCGAGTAGAGTCTGTCAGTGAAGCAACAGGTATCGTTGACTTTATCTTCATTGATGGTGGATATGGTTACACCGTTGATGCCGAATCAATCATCTCCGAGAAAGTAATCTCGCTCGATAACGTAGTGGCAAATACAGGAAGCGATCAGTATTTCAAGCTGTTCGAACAGGCTGTAGAACCTATTATCAATGCCACATTTACCAGCGCCACTGCAAATCTTTCGATCGGTTCAACCATATTTCGTTATGCAGCGAATGGCCAATTGGCAGGTGCAGGAAAGATTGTTGATCTAGCACAGACTGGTGCAAATGGCACGGTCATGATTTCGCACGTCAATGGCGTGTTTACGAACACAACTACTTACTACACTACGGCGAATGCAATCTCATTCTATGCCAACACGATTGAAGACAGAACAATCGGTGGTAAGGTAATGGGCATTCCAGAAACCTATACTGTATTTGTAGAAGATCAGGCCGAAACTCTTGAAGTGGGACAAGAAGTCCTGCACAAGAACACTTCGGCTATTGTTGGCACAGGCACAATTCAAAGTATTACATCAACTGGTACTGGTAATACTCTGATTCTTACATCAGCTCATGGTGTATTTCCAATCGGTCAAAGGCTTGAAGTCTCGACCAATTCTTCGATTTCTGCTAATGTAGCAGAAGTCAATCTGACAGTTGGTGTATATGAGATTCGCAAGTTTATCAATACACTGAAGTATTCTACTGCAAACAATAATGAACTTCCATTCAGCAGCAGAATCTATCGCTATGATAGCGCCGGTAAGAAGATCGCTGAGGGTCTTCTTCTGACGGTATCTCATGATTCTGGTACAGCAACTGGTAATCTGACTCTGATTCCTGTAAAGGGCTACTTCACGGAGACAGATGTGTTCTATACAGATGCGAATACTTCTCGAGCAACAGTTGTTACATACACCACGTCAAATGCTGGTGGAGACTATGTGGCATCTGAACATGCTCGTCTTCTTACACAGACAACAAATACCAGCGCAGTTCCAGTTGCGACAAGCTTTGGATCGGGCGCGCAGTTTAATGTTGGTACGCTCGGAGATACTGAAGACGTTTTCATTGGAACGGACTTGATCTCTGCCAATGGTGTAGGAACGTTTGATTACGATCGTGTTACTCTCACGGTCACTTCGAACAGTGGCTTTGCCGTTGGCGATCGTGTTACTCAAGAAGTAAGCAAGATCGCTTTCAACGCAAACAGCTCTGTGAATGCTACATCAGGCTTTATTACTCTTCCGACTGCAAACAGCCGATTCATTATCGGTGACATCGTAAGATATCAGGTTGATGCCGGTAATACTGCACTGACTGGTCTCTATAATGGTGATTACTACTATATCGCAGCGGCAAACAGCACCGGCGTCATTCTTTCTTATCCGTATCGTAAATCAGATCAGATCAACTCAACCAACTTCTCTACGTTTGCAAACAATCAAGTAAATGAAGAAGGTCACTATCTGTATAAGTTGGTTCATGGAACAGTGTTCGAGATCGGATCTGGCATACTGAGAACGAAAGATAACCACAATCTCTTTGGTAACACTGGTGGTACGGCAAACGTAACTGCATACGCCAATGGTAATGTGCTCAAATATGGAAGTACTACAAACACTTCAATAGGCGCAGTAACAGTTTTCACAACACTGACTCAGGCAAACCAAGCATACGCGGCGCTTCCAGTAGCTGCAGCGGCGTACGGCTTTCCAAAAAATCCACAGAGTGACGCAAAGAACACGATCTTCTCGTGTCTCACATTTAACAAGTTCACAATTGGATCGATCGGATCTCTGTCGGGTGTTGACCCTGGATCTGGATACAACGTTGACCCGTATGTTCTAGCACATCAACCTTACATCTCAGGGTTTGATCGCAAAGACTTTATTATCAATATTTCAGGTACTACTGGTGTGTTTGCTGTTGGTGAACGAGTAAACCAGACTCTGGCTAATCTTGTTTACTATGATCTGAAAGTCGATGATGGAGCCTACAGCAATACTTTCGACGAGAAGGTGGTAACTATCAATGTTGATGATGAGATTCAGAGTGGCAACGACTTTATTCTGTATGTTTCAAATACTGCAACATTCAATACGTCGGATCAAGTCAACTCGAACACAGACTTCATTGCAATCACCGGAGCAGATGTAAATTATCCTGCAAACACATATGTTCGTTACTTCACCAATACTGGCAATACCGCGCTTTCCGGCCTGTCGAATAATGCATTCTACTTTGTAGCTACATCGAACTCGTCCGGCGTAACACTCTCAACAACAGCCGGTGGTTCAAATGTCAATGTTACTCAGGCATCGAATGTTGCTACATTCAACTCTAACACATCGGTAAACAGTACAGCAAACTTCATCAGCGTTACGAACGCAA
>ERZ869929.838-NODE-838-length-13621-cov-9.159000_pt1 | contig 13621 bp, 23 predicted proteins | sample MGYA00579312_ERZ869929 | MGnify/ENA primary metagenome ERZ869929 (study PRJEB32216, sample SAMN09231818) | wastewater metagenome | place: USA: Maryland | collected 2016-08-09 | study: EMG produced TPA metagenomics assembly of the PRJNA472060 data set (Reclaimed... | reverse complement strand
CGTCAGGAGTGGCAAGATGCCTCCGGTTTTCACCAGCAATCAGCCACTCATTCGGCAACACATCAAACTTCTCCGCACAAAAATCCGCAATATGCGACTCCCAATCCCTACCAAACCGCATAAACGGATTATCCGGTTCAGACCACTCCGTCAAAAAATCAGCCGCAGCACGCTCAAACCCCGCAGGAGTCGAAGCATTCGCCACCTGAGTAGCCGTCACACCATTACGACGCGCAGCCAACCAGCCATCAAAATCCGCAGACTTATCCGCCAAAAAGCGTTCCGGCCCAATCATCGGCCTTCCGCATCATCATAAAGACAACCAGCAACATCAGCCATCTCATCAAACACGTCAGTCCCACGGCCAGCCTCAATCAGCGTGTTCTCACCGTCCTCACGGTAAATCTCCCACGACACCTGATCCGGGCGGGTCAGCTTCGGACGATACTCGACAACAATCGTCCACCGAAACACGCGCTCACCTGACTGTTCATCCATTTGTTTTCCTCCTATGCTTAGAACCTATGTGGAACCCCGGACATCAACACGCAGAACTACTCTTAGCCATCGAATCCGCTGGTGGAGAAGTCCCCTGTGCCAAACTGCCTGAGGTTTTCTTCCCTGAGGACATTGCTGACCCAAACATTCGTCAAGCGTCCATCCTCACCGCCAAAGCCCTATGCGCTGCCTGTCCCGTCAAATGGCAATGTTTCGAATATGCCACCAGCACCGGCCAGGCCTATGGAATCTGGGCAGGCACACTCCCGCACGAACGCTAACCGTCTTCGTCGTCTACGGTAACCGTGAACCTGTCCGTGTTTGATAGCGCCCACGCGAGAAGTCGAGCCTGATCAGCGTTCAACTCAATCCATTCACGCCCATCCGAGCCTTTCATGGTTTTCCAAGTGTTGCCTTCCGGCCTGACAAATACGTCACGGCCCATGACCTGTACCTCGAAACTCATTTGTCCATCTCCTCACGCAAAATAAATCCAGCGGACAGGAAACACAGCATTAGGCCAAACATGCTCAGCCCATTCCAAACCCCATAGAACATGGATGGAGTCACAGCGATAATGAATCCGAAAAACATTATCCAGCGCCACATTAGAACCACACTCCAATCAGAACACCTAGGGACAATGCCAACACAATGACAATGATTGTGTGACGATAATAGGTCCGTTTGCTCAACACAATCGGTCCGACAATCTTCTTGTTACGGTATTGCAGCGAAACATGACGGGTAGCGGGAATCGGAAGTGGAATCCGATCCGCCTCCTCAATCTGCTCCGCAATCAGTTGGTTCTTGAATCCGCCCATTGTGGGTCTCCTTTCAGTTGCCCTAATAGTGCCACATGGTTTACACTAATGTCAAGCACATTACATAGGAGAATTTATGACCTGGAATATTGACACAGACGGAAACCAAACCCTCGAAGTTGTTGCGGAACGCCGCCAATGGCGACTCGACCAACTCGAACAAACAACCGAACTCCTCGCACTCATGGTGCGCGAAGCCTACGCAGAAGGAGTCGAAATCAGTGACCTAGCGAAACGTGCTCAGGTTTCCCGTCCGACGATTTACCGTTGGATTCAACACCCAAACCTGAAGGCATAGTGCTACACTTGTAATGTTCATTTGTGTTCCTTTCAAATGGAAAACCCCCGGACCCTATCCCGGGGGTTTTTCTTATTCGCAGGACTCGCAGTGCAACATATCGTAGGGATCGACCGGCACTGAATAGCCATCCACAAACTCACGCTCCATCACGATTCACCTCCACGCCAACCTTAATCACATTGTCAGGAGTCAAATTCGCTAGCGCCATCGAACCGGAACCAACAGCAAGAATCGCCGCAATCACGTTCAACACGAGTTGCGCAGTCTCACCGGCCATGACACCAACCGCCACAAGAAGCGGGATAAGGGAAGTGGCGATTGAATACAACCATGAACGCCTTCTCATGTTCCAAAACTTCGGGTCCAACAATTTACCCATCAGCGTCTTTCCCCTCATATTCTCCGTGCATCGGTTCTCTATAAAGTCTAACGTCATCCCAGGTTGCCGTTCCGAGATAGGCTCCGAGGACCACAGTGAGAATCGCAGTCCCAGAAATGATTGCCTCCGCAGACACTTGACGGTCCCACCAGAAGGTCGCCATCCCAAACAAAATCATAAAGATAGCCAAACCTGTGGCAATATAAACGAGCCTACGCCGATGCTTCCACCGTGGCCCCGAAGGATTCTCCTGACCGCCCTGCAAGTGTCCCTGGAGCGCCTGTAGGGCATCCTCCGGCCTTATGGTGTCGCTCCATACAGCTGATTAAGCAGCGACAATGCGAAGCCCGCAGCAGCCACAATCGCCGTCACCGCCACAAACGGAGAAACCCTCGCAGGCTTAGCCTCCTTCAACGAACGAATATCCGCCTTAATCTCCGCAATATCCTCACGCAAAGCCTCAATATGATTGTCCTGCGCATCCTCACGACGGGACTGCGAATCCATAGCATCCTTCAAATGTTCCAGCGTGACAGTGATTCGGGCAAACTGGTCAACAATATAGTGAGAATCAACCCGAATCGTCTTATTAGTAGGCTGCGCGTCGCTCACCATTCACCCCGATTCAGTTGCCGTTGAATAGCCGAAATGTCTTCCCGGTCCCATTCTCCATCACCACGGAGTCCGAGTTTCTTCTCGACAGCCATTCGCGTGACAGGCCCGAGAACACCGTCGGCACGCACACCCGAAGACTTCTGAATCGCCTTGACAGTGCGTGGCCCCATACGGCCATCAACCATACCCGGCTCAAAGCCCTTAGCCTGCAGCACTGCCTGCCACTTTGCAATCGTAGCCCGGTCGAGTCGGCCATTCACCTGAATCTCTGAAGCGCCAGGGCCAGCACCATTACCGTCTAGGTAGGGCATTGGGTCCACCTGGCTACCCCATGCGCGCGATCCCTTTCTTATCTCAAAGTGCAAGTGGTCGCCAGTTGAGGCTCCAGTGCTTCCGCTCTCATAAATGAAATCGCCCGCAGAAACACGTTGACCCTTCCGAAGTGCAGTCGCAGTCCTACCGTGATAGTAAACCGACCAAATCCCCGAACCGTGACCAATAATCACCACATGACCGCCACCCTTAGCGGAGTAACCAATATGATCAACCGTGCCATCACCCGCAGCAGTAACCGGAAACCTCCCGGCAACATCAACGCCACGATGCAGCGTGCGCTTCTTAGTAATCGGGTGAATGCGATAACCATAAGGTGAGGTCACCCTACGGTCAGCAGGCCACGGATTCTGAAGCTTCATTTTGGACCTATGCGCTAGTCGAGGGGATCATAGCCCAGGAAACACTAGCCTCATCCCATCGATAAGCATTGCCGTCATTCGGTTTTTCAACTGGCGGAACCCATGTGCATGTTTGCTCATCAAGAACCCAGCTGGCAAAGCGTTTGGGCGGAATGAAGGCGTCGCGCTCTTCATCGTAGGTGTATCCAGGGCCAGCATAGTTTTTGCGGAACGCCTTCAGCGGGTCAGTTGTTTGTTCATGCGTAACCGGGTCCGTGTGAACGCCGCCATAGGTGTTGAATGATGTCTGGAGCCAGCGGCCACCAAACATTGCACCTAGCCATGAAATGCTGTCTTGCTCATCATCATTTGGCGTAATAACTGTTTGTACAACTACGCCAGACTCATTAACCTGCGCCCAGTAGCCCATTAGATCTGTACCCTCACAATCACGACACCGCTAGCGCCAGCATTAGCGCCCCGCTGCCCACCGCTTCCACTGTTAGCGACTGGAGCAGTGGTGCGACCACCCGGCCCATACTCGACAGCTGTTCCGTGGTAGTTCAGCGTAATTCCATCATCAACAGTGTTACCCCAGACGGTTCCGCCTTGACCGCCGCCGTCATAGTTCCGTGCCGCGTTGATAGCCGCTAACGCTCCGCCCATTCCACCGCCGCCAAAGGCCGCTTCGTCAATTGAAGCCTGGTCGCCAGACATGCGGGGCCCACGCCCACCACCAGCAAGAACAATCGTGCCAAAGCTTGATGTTCCGCCCTGCGAATACTGTCCAGTTGCCGCACCCGCACCAACTGTCACCGCATAGCTAGTTGCCGCAACTTCCTGTGCGCCAAACATGATGTCGCCACCACCACCGCCGCCATTCGACCCAAACTCACCATCAAACTCTCCACCGCCACCGCCACCAACAACTAGCAAATCGGCATAGCCCGCGTCTGAGAACGTCACCGTCCCTGCTCCAGTGAACCGATACCATTGCCAAGTAACATCGCCAACAACCTGTGTGCCAGTCGTGTAGGTTCCAGTCGCAGTCCCAACGGTAGCCCAGTTAAGTCCGCCAACATACTCCGCCCAGTAGCTCCCGGTGTAGTACTCCAGTTTTGATGTTCCCGTGAGCCAGGAAAACTGACCAGCGACAGGAGAGGTGATGGCAGAGCCACGCGCCGCACTACCGGCAAAAACCAGCACACCCTGCATTAGGTAATCATTAATGTCATTCTCATCGAGGGTTTCACCCGCAACGAATGTGCGAAAGCCACCAGCGGGCATTAGAAGTTCCTCCAAGCACTATTCCTGAACACGGTTAGTCTCTCTGCGTCTTTCAAAAAAACAAACATTCCCTCAGTCGGACTAGTAATGCTGGCATCCCGCGCAGCCTCACTAGCAAAAACCATCATTTGCTGATTCATCATGTATTCCTGGACCTCCTGCGCAGTGAGGATATTCCCATTTTGAAACAGTTTGAATGGCATACACTCTCCGCTAGAAACCAAGAACACCAGGTGCGTTCTCTCCAATTATACCGAGCACCGGGTCACCAATTGTGAATACATCTGTTTGTAGCGGTCCGAATGAGAACGTCATGTAATGACTTTCGGGAGAAATCTCGTGAGAGATTCCAATAACTACTTGATGCTGATCTATTGGGTCACCAATACCATTTGGGGTTATAACAACCTGGGAGCCCTCACCTAGCTCAAGCTCAAGCAGTGTGGCTTTTTCTTCTGGTGTGAGGTCTTTGAAGTTAACCGAGAGCTGCTTAATTCGTAGCGTAGGTGTGGAATATCTGACCTTGATAAACCCAGCGGCTAGGTCGAGCTGCGTTTGGTTAGAGAGTAAAGTGTCAAAAACCTTTCCAGAGATACCATAAAGCGACTGGCTCGATAGGTCATTAGCAACTGCCGTTCCTGCCGGAGACTTAACCGTAATCTGGTTATAGAGCTGCTCTGAGCCATACTCAATGGCAAAATCGGTGAACTTAATGCCAGTGCCATCATCACTGAACTTCGCAGCAATCGGAGCCTCTAGGGCCTCCTGCCTATCATTGAAAATCAAATAACCATTTTTGTCAATGAACAATGCGCCATTAAACTCTGAGAGCTCGACCTGCTGCAGATAGGTCAGCACATTTTCCTCACCAGTAAGAACAGCGCTGCCAAGCGTAGACTGGCCCGTTCCAATAACCTGCTCACCAGCTGGCCAGTCCACTGTTGGCATATTGAGCACAGCCGAAATCCGCTGACCAGTAGTTTGCTGCACGACAGTCCCCGCAGTTAGCAGCTGCGTAGCTAGCAGCGTGAAGTTATCAACTGCCTCGATAGACGCTATCGCGTTATTACCTGGCGCATACTCAATGTTCCAGTCGGCAACACGGCCAGTGAAAATAGGCACAGAGTCAGCCAAAACACGAATACCGCGGCGCGGAGTCAGGTTACCCGCAAACGGACTCTCCAGGTATGTTGGGTCAAAGTACCGATTCTGATTGCGAAGCTGAATCGACGTTGTTCCAGACTTATAGCGGTCAAGCTCAGTATTCTTGCCACGATCAGTGCTGACCTCAAAAACATAGTTTGTAATGTCCACGAACTCTTCACCAGACAGCACATACTCAGTGCTCCCGATAAATCCAGCAATCGGATCATCCAAAATAAATGCACGCTGAAGGCCCAGCTCAACCTTGATTTCAGCATTCGATGGTTCTAGCGGAGGCAGAAATAGTGACTGCCAAGTGTTGCCACCTATTGTGGCCCATGTTGAGCCTAGGTCTGCCCATGTGTACGACATGGCCGCCCGCTATGCGTAAAGCTCAATGTATAGGTAGCCAGCTCCGCCAGCCCCACCGTTTCTCGCGGTGGTTCCAGTGTCAAATCCACCAGCGCCACCTGCGCCAGAGTTAGCTAATGCTGTGTTACCGTTCCCAATTGCTGTCGTGAGTAAGCCGTGGCCCTGTCCGCCACCAGGAGCTCCACCGTTCGCACCAGAGGCTGTAACACCACTTATGCCACCGAGCGTAAAGTCACCAACACCAAGTCCGGCTCTCGAACCACCGCTAGCGTTAGTTGCTCCAGTTGAGCCAGAGCCACCTGAACCACCCAGTGCTGTCACTGCAGTGCCAAATGAGGTTGTTCCACCGGCTGCACCCGCAGCGTTTCCAACACCGCCGCTGCCTGCAGTTCCAACTGTTACTGTAACTGTTCCCGCTAGCCCAGCAATATCAGTAATTGAGCTTTCCGTGTAGCCTCCGCTACCACCGCCACCGCCCTGTCCGGTTCCCGCTGTTGCCCCAACACCGCCGCCACCGCCGCCACCACCCTGGGCAACGACCTTGATTTTCCTAAGCCAGGGATAGTTTGCCTTAATGAAGCTTCCGTTTGCATTGTAGTAAACAGTGTCTACTAGCCGGTAAATCGGTGTGCCCTGTGCCAGAAGGTTGTTATACGGCTCCCATTTAGACGTTGCGGTGGAGTAAGCCAGAAAGTTACCGTTAGACGGTGCAGCTGTCCCAAACGACGGGATATTCTTATTAGTCAGGGTCAGTGCAGTGCCAGCAGTACCGTCAATGATGTCCGCTGCATCATTAAAAATAGCGGGAAACGTGCGCGGGTCAGCACTATTCGGCGGAGTAATCCCACCAGTCAGTCTAGTTACAGCCATTTCAAACCTCCACCATCTATTCTACGCGCTCGCAAAAACCTTGCCCGATGCTCGTTCATAGCGCTTGATTGCACTTACAACATACTCACCAACACGCACAGGATCCGAGCCCATTCCAGCATTCACCGTGATGTTATAAACCGAGCCACCCATTGCATTATTCGGGATAATCGTGCCATTCTGCGATGGAATAAACAGCTCAGGACCACGCTCACCAACCGCATACATTGAGCCGCTAGTGACAGGCCCACCCATTGCACGGCCACCGGACAATCCCTGGAAACGGTTCACATTCGATAGGCCACCGCCACCAGCGTTCGTCAGTTTCGTCCACCATTCCCATGCGCGTTTAATAGCATCAGCCAACTCATCAAACAGCCCAATCAGGCCACTCAGATACGGAGCAACAACGGTGAAAAGAATCTTCCCCCACTTCGGCCCATCAACACCAAGAATGCCCATCTCCGTGGCCACCTCATGCACACCAATAGCAAGACGGGAAAACAGAATTGCTAACTGCAGGATTGTTGGTCCCAGCAAAATAACAAGTTGCAACAAAAGCGGCAGAAGCTCAGTGGCCAAATCCATCAAATCTGGCATCAACTTCTCCATCTCAGGCCACCAGTCTTTAAATGCCTGAACCACGCCATCCAAAAACTCCTGAAACTCAGGATTAGCTTCCAACGCAGCAATCCGGTCAAGCAGTCCCTGGAGAAGTCCCTGGTCGTCAGGAATGTTAAACATGTTTTTGATTGAGTCGCCAATTTCACCGAAGATAGGCTGAAGGTTATTCCACGCCTCCTCGAACCGTGTCAGAAGTGGCGGAAAGTCCTCCTCAAAGAATTTAGTAATCGGAGGAATAACATCGTTAATGAGATACTGAGCGAAACGCTCAAACACCGGCAGGAGTGCCTTACCCGCCGCCTCCTTCACATTGTCAAACGCTAGTGTGAGTTTCTCCGAGAATGTCGCAGTGGCCTCCGCAGCGCCACCATATTGAGACGTAACCTCATCCAAAATAAGCTTCTGAGCGCCCAACAAGTCACCCGAGGCAACCATCGCCCTAACCTGCTCAGTCTGCTGCTCCGTAAACAACGTGCCAGCACGACGCAACGCCGTCAAACCCTTCTCCGGGTCTTCCAGCGCCTTTGCCAATGCCATAGCCTGCGAAGAAGCATCGCCACCCAAAACCGCGGCCATATCAAACGCCAACTTCGTGGCACGCTCAAACGATCCGCCAGCCTGACCAGCCGAAGACGAAAGAGACTTAAACGACAGCAGGACCGCCTGAACGCCCTTAATCATCTCGGCATCTTTGCCGATAACCATCTCCTGCGACTCCGCAAACTTAATCAGACCCGCAGTCACCTGATTAGTGCGCTCACCAAAAACCTGTGTCGCCTCAGCAACGGCCCTCAAACGATTATTGGCAACCTCGACAGCCTGCGCAGCCTCAATCGACTCACGCCCAAAATCAACAATCGCGCGAACCGCAAACGCACCAGCAACAATCGCACCCAAACCAAGAAGCTTCGCTCCAAGATTCTGAATGCCACTAATCGCACCAGTAACACCTTTACCATCAAACGTCGAAACAATAGGAAGGTTAATAGCCATTAACTGAACCTCCGAGCAATAATCCCACTAAACCTGCGCGCATAATCCGTCAAAATCTTCTTCGCAATCTGCACCATCTCACCCTGCTGCCGATAGAACTGCGGAATCACCCAACGACCACGATCACCAAAATTGCTAGTCCTATTGGCAATGTCTGGCAATTTTCCACCGTTGCGACGCTCCAAAATGCTAAACAGCGAATAAGGACGCTTATCGTTGAACCGAATCCTCACCACAGACTCAGTAGACTTCGCGCCACGTCGCGCCTTCGTCCGACTCCCAACGTCAATAGAAACACTCGGCTTCTTCCACACCCACGGAGCGCGCTCATCCAACGACTGACGCGCATAACGCGCATTCGGCAGCGTGCCAGAAATAGGTAGCCGAGTCGGAATGTTCCCAGCTAGTTTGCGTGAAAACGGACGAATCTCCGAACGAAAATCCCGCCGCATCTGATTAAAAATCTCTTTATCAAGCTCACGCATCTTCCCAACAAGCCAACGATAATCACCAGCGCTAACGCGACCCATCGAGAACATTGCTGGCATAGTGGGGAAACTCCTTCCCCACCAGTCTACCGGCCAGCCTGCGCCTGATACTTACCCACCATATAACGCTGAATCGTCCACAACATGCGCGGCTCAAGGTCCATCAGCTCACGAGGACTAATCCCCGTCTCAACCGCAATCATCGCAATAGTCCAATGAAGGCTGGAAGCGCCCAGCCCGACTATTTTTTTGCTTCAGCCTGCGAAATAATCGAAACCGACTCACACCACTTCTCGAAATCATCCGAGGTCACACCAGTCCGCTTGAGCGCGTGCCATGCAAGGAAGAACAAGTGTGTCAGCCTAATCTCCGACTGCAATTTGACAATCGAAATATCAAACTTAGCCTCGAACGCCAACAGGTCAGAAGCAACCGCCTCAACGGTCTTCTCACTGCCATCCAAAAACTTTACAAGAAGCGCAATAGGTTCCATGCGCTTAGCGTATCAGAATTTAGACGGTTCCGCGGGTAATGCCAGCAGTTCCAGCAACCGGCCAGGTCACGCTCATCGTGGCAAGGTCACCAACGGTTGAGGCAATCGGCTGAGTCTGAGACACCAAGTAAACACCACTGTAAGACGGATTCGTGGCAGACACAGAACCGGAAGTGGGAACGACAACCACGGTTGCGAGGCTTCCAAAGTTGTTCCAAATGGTCTGATCTACTGCACCTGAACCGCTGGTGGCGAAATCCTGGTGGAAGTCGAGGGTAATCGAGCCATCTTTCAGACCGCCAATGCGAGTCCTCCAGCCGTTAGCCGAGAACGCGGTGGTCTCAATCTCATCGGATGAGATGTCAATGGTCACCGCTGCAATGTGGTCAGAAAAATCAACACCGTTAATCGTGGTCTTGACATCAGTTGCGACAAATTTTGCCACGTTGTTTTCTCCTTAGTATGCACGCACTACAACCACGAAACTCGCGGTCAAATACTCTATATCTCCAATGGTAGCGGAAGCGATGTTGTTCATTTCCGTCACCTTGACGTCAAACGCACTACCGCCCAAAGTCTTCTCAGACTGAATAGCGGCCTTCACCGAACCCGTCCCCGTCTGAATAACATCGTGCAGACGTTGTTGTGCCCGCCGTTCCGTAACCCTCGAAACAATCACCGTCACATTGAACGTGTAGTTTGTGAGGCCACCCTGAAACGCCTGATCGTATTCGACGGACACGAGCGAAACCACCGCAGCCGGAAGTGCAGGGTTATCGGGAATTTCACTATAGGTGCGAATCCCGCTAATCGTTGCCAGGTTAGTGGCAATCCCCTCAGACATCGCAGTGATGTCACTCACGCCATTCTCACCTTCTTGAACGGCATGATAAGACGGTTAATGTCCGGGTCAATATTAGAAACGCGCACTGCTCCGAGGTCCGAGAAACCGGCAACACCCAACGGGGAATCAGCACGCTTATACAAGCGCGAGGCAAGCATAATCGTCGCCTGACGGATCGCCGTCGGAACAGTATTCCAACCGAACGTGCCCACAATCTGAACTGTAGCCTCCTGCGCGTTCACGTTCGCAGGCTCCCACACCGGGAACAAGTATGAACCAATCGCACGAATAGCCGTGTAAGGCTGCACAAGGCCGCCAGCAATCCCGTTCAACGGCTCCAACTGGTAATCACCAGCACCCCACGTAATATCAAACGTCACACCACCAGACGAAGTCTTGACAGTCGTCACCGAAACAATGTCGTCCGTCTCCACGAGGAACGAGTCCCGGGGAACATAAACCCGCGTAGCGTTAGCAGTCTTATAGAAAACGCGCTCACACGCTCCGTCAATGTCGCGCGAAGCCGACTCAATCGCCAGCTCAAGAATCGTGTCGTCCAGATCGTCCTGAATTCTCAGCGTAGCCTTCAAATCAGCCAGCGAACAATAACCATTCGTAATCGCCAAAATAAGCCTCCGCCTCTAGTTTACTGCCAGTCGTGCTTCCGCCATCTTTGTAGTGACCACTTCGGCTCAACAAGTGGAAGCAAGCCAGCCTCCTTCATTTCACGGTAACGACGATTCTCAGGATGCGTCACCACATTCGCATCACGAAACCTCGTGTCACTGTTTATCGTCGAAGAATTATCGTGCAGGGTAGCAATCGGAACTTTCACTAACGGTAGCCCGGTCCTCCCAAACCTCCCCAGAAACTCAATGTCCTCCTCAAACGCAGGGTAAATATTCTCATCAAAAAGCCCCACCTGCCGAATAGCCTCTTCGCCCACTGCAAATGCATGAAAGTGCGGGAACATCTCTGTGAGCGTGAGTGCATCAGGTCTAGCAGCAGCGTAGAGCTGCTCTAGTGCGCCAGGACCAAACACCATGTCATTAGACGCAAAAAACCACACAGCATGATGACGGAATGATTTAATGCCCAGATTCCACGACGCTGAAACACCGAAGTTTGATGGCATGTCTAGGCGTGTGAGCTTCCGCACTGTGCGCGGCTGCTCAATGTGGCTCGGATACTCTTTGCCATTATTCACAATCAGAAGATGCCCAATCGGAAAGTCGATTGAGTCCAGGCAGCGCGCCAACAAATCATACCGATTGAGAACGGGAATGGTGAGATTTGGAATCATGCTTTAGGACCAAAAACGAAAATGTGGGATAGCTCCTCAGGCTGATCCTCAATATGTAGTAGCTCATGCCCAGCAAATAGCTCCAGCACGTCGTCAACTGTAAAGTCATGCAGGTGATATGGGTTGAAATGCTTAGTTGGCCTCGTGGGCACAGAAACAATAACCAGCCGTCCAGCTTTGCTCACCTGCTCTGCAAGATGCTTCGGATTCTGAACATGCTCCAGTGTTTCAAAGCACACTGTGACGTCCCACTCGAAGCTTGGCCGCCAGCTGTCGAGGTCAATGCCGGAGTAGAAAACACCTAAGTGAGAAAACTCCTCAGCAGGCTCAACCTTATCGACCCCAACATAGTCAAAAGACTTCTGAGCCAGCATGATAGAAGCGCCATAGCCAATCCCACACGCCACATCCAAAACCATTTCAGAAGGCTCTATAAACTCAGCAGCTAACTCATAGCGATATAGGTGGCCAGGCCAGCTGCGCCACGTCTCCACAGGGATTCTCTCAACCATTAAGACTCATATTCCCTCCATGAAAACGATACTTCCAAGTAGTCTCTGGAACATTCAAAAATGACGCACCAGACGCCTCTGCACGGGCCAGCATGTCCCAGTCAGGGTGCTCCGGCCCATGTCTATAGCCTCCCATTTTCCGCCACAGGGAAGCTCTCATTGCAAGATTAGAGGGGATATAGTTCCGATGTTTCAGCTCACCGGGAAGATAGGAGCTATTAGGATTCCACGCACGACCCTCAACCTCAACCCACGTCCACACAATATCGGCAGTCAGGTTGCTGCTGAGTGTCTCCACATGGTGAGGAAATAACAGATCATCGTCATCCACTAGGCAGAAAAACTCAGTGTCTACCATCGCCACAGCACGATTCACTGTTTCCACAAATCCATCACCAAAATCCCGCACAATAATGTGAGCAGAGGGGTGCACTGTCTGCTCAGCTGTAGTGGCCAGCATTTCTGCCAGCATTGAAGCACGAACCGGGAGGGTTGCTGTCACCAGTGTAATCATTCGCTGAAAACCGTTTTCCAGAATGGCAGCCATGACTCCTGCCATACCCTCTCAACATCAAACTGCTTCGCAAACTCCCGTGACGGCTCATCCACTCCACGCGGAGCGTCATAGGCAAGCTTTAGGGCCTCAACAATCGAAGAAATGAATGGCATACTGTAAAAAGCTGCCTGAGTCTCATCCCACAATGGTTGGCCAGCAATACACCATGAGGATGGCCCAGCCAGATCATCCATTGCAGTCCATGAGCCCGTAATGACTGGCGTTCCACACGACTGCGCCTCAACCAGTGGAACACCAAACCCCTCACCATAAGACGGCATCAGCAGCACGTCAGACGCAGTGTAAATCGCCGCCATCGTCTCCACCGGATAGCCAATGCGCAACATGTTCGGATCAGCAATCGTCACAGCCTCATTCGGAACACCAAGCGCCTTCAAAATGCGTGGCACAACAAACCCACCAAACGCATTCCCCGGCTCCATGTGCAAATAAAGATGAGAGTTCGGCTGCTCCTTATGGAAGACGGCAAACGCGGTCAGCGCTTCCGCAATCCCCTTCCGATGCATAATGCCATTCGCCTTATTCGCAGAAACAATCGAAACAAGAAACACGTCATCCGCGAGACCCATCCATTCACGAGTCCGCTTCCCCTCAATCGTCTCCGTCGGCTTATAAACATTCGTGTCCACACCATGCGGAATATACGTCGAAGCAATCCCAGCAGATTCCAACTGCCGTTGACCATGAGGCGACATCGTCACCGGAGTCACATTCGGCCTCATCAGAAACTGTGCCACATCAGGAGGCAACGAAACATGGTCAAGGGGAACCCACGAAACAATCGGCCCATCAAACTTCATCTGGTTATAAATCCACACGTCATA
>ERZ869929.836-NODE-836-length-13680-cov-13.290642_pt1 | contig 13680 bp, 17 predicted proteins | sample MGYA00579312_ERZ869929 | MGnify/ENA primary metagenome ERZ869929 (study PRJEB32216, sample SAMN09231818) | wastewater metagenome | place: USA: Maryland | collected 2016-08-09 | study: EMG produced TPA metagenomics assembly of the PRJNA472060 data set (Reclaimed... | reverse complement strand
CGCTCTTCCGATCTCCGTTCGTCAGAGAAAGTTTTGTTTGCCGAGTTTTTTGACCGGGGATCGCAAATAAACCCAGACTCTACCCCGCAAAATCCGGGAGGGGCATTGTCCACAGAAATCCTCCAGCAACCCGGAACGCTGCGAAAAGACACTGGATTGATTTCGCGTGCAGTCCGTGAGAAATGGCCGATCAACAAATCGAAGCGGGTGGCGATCGTCAACCGGCTGATGCAGATCGTGGAGAAGACGGAAGTTTCTGTGCCCACAAAAAGCGGGGAGATGGAAACGGTCGACGGCCCGGCAGATGCGAATGCAATCGCGGCGGCAAAAGTCATCTTGGCGATGGACAGCCAAAACAAAAAGACGGAGCAGACGGACCCGAAGCCGCAACAGACCATCATCAACAACGGAACCATGATCAATGGGGGTATTGACGCCCGACGAACTCAGGTTCATCAGATCGCTGAACGAGTCAGAACTCGCCGAATTTCTGACGAGTCTGCCGGCGGACAGCCTTGATTCTGTCGTCGAACAGATCACCGGGACCGATGAGCATTGGCCAGTCGCCGAGACGGTCGACCCCGTCCAGAACTTCGCCGAGAACCGATCGGCCCGCAATGCTGCCGCGATCAACGCTAAGACGGCCGCCGCCCAAGAGATCGGCCCGCTTCCGCCGGTGGCCAATCCGGAACGGCGGGAACGATGCCGGGGGAACAACCTGCTTTTCGCCGAGACGTATTTCGCGAGGACGTTTTATTTGCCCTGGGCCAGCTACCAACGATCGATGATGGACGCATTCCAATCGGTGATTCTGAACGGCGGCCGGGAGTGTCACTCCGTTCGCCGCGGCGGGTTAAAGTCGACTTGCGCCCGGGTGTCGACGTTGTGGGCCGTGGCAAACGGACACCGGCGATTCCCCGTGCTGGTCGGAGCGACAGACGATAAATCATCTGAGCATCGAGAAAACTTCTTTGCCTTGCTGGCCAGTTCGCCGACGCTGATCGACGATTACCCGGAGTTATTGCCGCTGCTGCTGAAATGGCGGCAACCGAAAAAACAGTATCGACTCGATGGCCGGCTGCTGATTGTTCACGCCAAAGACACCCGCGGCCGGATCGTGTTTCCCGACATCGCCGGGGCACCATGCTCTGAAGCCCACATCGCCCCCTATTCCGTGAACGCCACCGACGTTTCTGGCCTGTCGTTTGTCCGATCCGATGGCGTGACGATCCGGCCCGATCTGCTAGTGTTCGATGACGTTCAAACGCCACAATCCGCGAAATCGCCGCTGATGACCGATGAGCGGGAAGAAGCGATCACCAAAACATTTCTCGGGCTGGCCGGCCTGGGGGAGAAGATCGCGGCCATCATGGTTGCCACGGTCCGGGAGCATCAGGATTTAACCGAGCGGTTTTTGTCCCGGGAACGACATCCCGACTGGAACGGCCGAAAATATCCGAGCCTATTGAAGATGCCGGAGCGGATGGACTTATGGAACGCCAACGCCGCCCGGCTAGGGATGGGAGCCACGCCGGAAGAAGGTAAGCGACTGGCCACGGAGCATTATTCCGCGAACCGGGCCGAGATGGACAAAGGCGGGGAAGTCGCTTGGGAATTCGACAAACTGCCGGATGAATTGTCGTCGCTCCAATCGCTGATGACGACGAGGGCACTCGATCCCGCGTTCTTCCGCTGCGAGATCCAGCAGGAAGGTTTGATCCCCGCCAATACCAGCGGGCTGCGACTCGACGCGCAGATGCTGCTGCAACGGTTGTCTCACGTCCCCCGGGGGGTTGTCCCGGATCAGGCCGGATACCTCACGGCGTTCATCGACTCGTCCGACGAAGTGCTCTGGTGGATGGTCTGCGGCTGGGCCAAGGATTTCAGCGGATGGGTGATCGACTACGGCACATGGCCCGACCAGGGCCGGCCGACGTTCTACAAGTCGGACCTCGGCGCGAAGATCTCCGATCAGATGCCGGGGGCGTCGTGGGAAGAGGCGTTCGTCAGTGCTCATAACATCTTGGAAAACCACATCCTGTCAAACGACTGGCAAACGGAATCGGGGCACGCCAAATCTATTGACCTGCTTTGCAAGGATTGGTCGGACGGCGGGCAGAAGCCGCGGATTCAATCCCAGATCATGGCCAGCGCCAACCGATCGCGAATCCGGCCCACGAAAGCATGGAGAATCAAGCCCGGAAAGAAGCCGGTTCACTTATTCGGGGAACCCAATCGAGATCGGCAGAACGGCATGCAGTGGGTCGAAATCCGCCGAGATAACCCGGTTCACGTTCACTTCGATTCGAACACCTGGAAATCCCACGCCGCCCGGCGATTGCTGACCACAGTTGGCGCGCCGTCGGCTCTCACGCTTCCGGGGGATGACCCGCAAAATCATCGGCTGTTGGTGGAACACCTCACGGCCGAGCAGCCGAAGTCGCTGGCCTACGAGGGCGTTCCCGGGATTGTCTGGGAGTTGATTCCAAGCCGTGACAACGACTGGTGGGACTGCCTTGTCGGCTGCGCGATGGCCGCTTCGATACTGGGCTGTGGACTGGCAGGTGAGTCTGCCGCGAAAAAGGAAGTTCGAAAATTCCAACTCCCCGGGAGGTCCCGTGCCTGATCTTCCGCATTTTGAACTGCCCGGGATCGGCCTGAAGTGCGGCAAGTGCGGTGACATACTGCCGCAAGTCGACCGGACGGTAAAGTCGGCCGGGTTCGTGATCCGAGAGCGGATTTGCCCGGGCTGCGGTTCGCTGAACTCCACAACCGAACGAGTGATCGCCACTCGCGAGCGACGGACGACGATGAACAGTCCGTGCCAATAATCGTCGACGCACATGCCACCCGTAGCAATCCGCCGTTCCCCTACAAAATCTAAGCCGACATGCTGAATCCGTCTCGTGGAAAACTACCACGCACACGGTTCAACAATGTCGGAACTCTCGGAACAGATCGCATCGGATGCGCTGAAACCTCAGGCCACGGCGGCTGATGGTGTCAGTGTGAGCCGTCGTTCTCTGTCCGAACTGATCTCCGCCGATAAGTATCTCCGCGACGTCGACGCAACATCCCCGGCCAACATGGCGGCCACGCTCCGCGGTATGTGCTTCAAGATCGTTCCGCCGGGGGGCTACTAATGGCCAAGCCCCGGAGAAGTCGCGAAAAGCGGATAATTGTTCCTGCCGACCGCACGGAACTGATCACGCAAAAGCCAATTTTGGCCAAGTTCGACCTCGCGCAGACGACGCGGGAAAACCGTGTTCACTGGGCGGGGACGGACAGCCTTTCCGCCCGTGCGTCTATGTCGCCTGCGGTTCGCCGCGTGATCCGCATTCGGTCGCGGTACGAAGCCGAAAACAATTCGTGGTATGCGGGTATTTTGCGCACTGCCACGAATCATATCGCCGCCAACGGGCCGCGGCTGCAACTGCTGACAGACAACGCCGAAGGAAATAAGCGAGTCGAGCGAGCTTACGCTAAGTGGTCTAAGATGATTCAGCTCGCCGACAAACGACGAACCGTCGTGGAAGCCTACTGGCGAGACGGCGAGGTGTTTGCCATGCGTGCCGAACGGCCAAAACACTGGCCATACACGCTCGACATCCGCATTTACGAGACCGAGCAAATCGCCTCGCCGTTTACCGGACCGATTATCCAAGAGACTTTCGCTGACGACGGAATCAGATTTGATCGACAGACGAACGAATTAGAATTCTACGTCTACGATCATCACCCCGGCGGCAACAATCCAGTCTCGACACTTTCTGGGGAATGGTATCCGGCGTCCGAAGTGCTGCACCTGTTTAGGGCCGAACGACCGGGACAGACACGAGGACTCCCGAGAGCAACGCCATCCCTGCAATTGCTGCCGATCATGCGACGGCAACAACTGGCCACGCTGTACTCAGCGGAAACGGCCGCGAATTTCGCGCTGTATCTCAAAAGCAACTCGCCTGCCATCGACCCTACTGCATCGCCGGCAGACTTTGCGGAACTAGAACTCGCGCGAAACATGCTGACGACGTTGCCGGCCGGCTGGGAGATGGGCCAAGTTGAACCACGTCAACCCGGTCCCCAATACGAAATGTTCCAGTCGCACACGCTGAAATCGTTTTCGCGTTGTACCAACATGCCCTACCCGCTTGCCGCGGGGACCGCAGAGAAATCAAACTTTTCGTCATTCAAAGGCGACATGCGGAACGTCTGGCGTCCTGAAGTTCTTAGTGAGCAAAACAACGTCGAAGACAGCTTTGACGAACGGATTTTCGGATGGTTTCTCGAAATGGCTGTGTGGATTCCAGGGTTATTGGACGGAATGCCGCCTATTGATCAGATCGCCCATATCTGGCACTGGCCGCCGTTGCCGGACCTTGACCCTGTCGACACAGCCAACGCCGGAACGATCCGGCTCTCAAGCGGTCAAGTCACGCTGACGCAATTGCATGCTGAGGCTGGACGTGACTGGGAAACTGAAGCTGCTGTCGCCGCAAAAGACTTTGGAGTAACTCAGGAAGAATATAAGCGGGCGTTGTTCGGCAAGATATTCGACTCACAGCCGCAACAACAGCAGCGACCGACAGCGATTTCGATTCCACCGGAGTATGAGGGGGTAGCCAGTGGAAATTAACCTCACTGCCTCTGTTTTAGTGGCTGCATCCGCCGGAGCCGGCAAGCCTCGCCGTTTCAAAATCGAAGCCTACAACGGTGGAAAACTCCACGTTGACGGCTTTGATTTGCCTGTTGTAGTCGACCTGCAAGGGCTGACCGCCGCCGAGTCTATCGCAATTGTCTTGAATCACGAGCCGCCGAACACCGAAACGACTGTCGGCAGTACCGACATCATCGCGAACGACGGTAAGTCACTGTCGCTCTCCGGGCCTATCACCGGTGATCATCGGCCGCGTATCAAGGCGGTAATCGATCAATTTGACAAGGGGCAGAAATGGCAGGCGTCAATCGGCGCTCTCGTCACACATCAGCAAGAAATCGCCGCTGGTCAGCGAGTGACCGTCAACGGTCAGACGTTCGATGGCCCGATAATCGTAGCTCGCCGGGCCGAACTGAAGCACACCGGCATTCTGCCGAGCGGGGCCGATCCGTCGACCTCCGTTAATCTGGCGGCCGCCGCCGCAACCACCAAGGAGAAAATCATGACCTTCGAAGAATTCTTGACGTCGCTCGGCGTCGACCAGTCCAAGCTGGACGACACCACCCGCCCGGCTTTTCAGATGGCGTTTGACGCGATGAACGGGGCACCGGCTGCCGCATCCGCAAAAACAGACCCCGATCCCGAAAAGGATGCAAGCATGGCCGCTGCTGCTGCGATCACTAATCTGAATGCGTCCATCACGACACAGATCAACGCCGCTCAAAAGCAACTGGCCACCCGGTTGCGACAGAATGCCGAGATTCAGGCCAAGGCGGCAAGCCATCCGATGATCGCCGCCAAGGCCATCGAGGAAGGATGGAGCATCGAGAAAACAGAATTGGAAGTTCTCAAGGCGTCGTCTGCGTCAGGCACCCGCCCGACTAGCTTCCACGCCGCTCAAGACGACCCGGCAAACTTAGGAAACGTCTTGGAAGCCGCGTTGTGTACCGCGCGAAACCTGACGAACAATGGACGCCGAGCCGATGCGATTCCGCTTGATAAACAATTCGACGACAAGACATTGCAAGCCGCTCACACGAAATTCCGCGGCGCTCCTGGACTACAGCAGATCATGATCCAGTGTGCCGCCGCGAACGGGATGCCATTACAGGCTGGCATGAAACTGAACAGTGCTGGAGCAATTCGTGAAGTGCTGTCCTACGCTTGCCCGCAACACGGACCCCAATCGCTGCAAGCCGGATTTTCAACGCTGAGCCTGCCTGGTATCTTGTCCAATGTCGCGAACAAGGAAATACTCCAGGGGTACATGGAAGAAGACGCGACATGGCGTGATATTGCGCAGATCAAGCCTGTCAGTGACTTCAAAACCGTCACGAGCTATCGAATGCTCGATGACATGGCCTACGAAAAGTTGCCTCCGGGTGACTCGATCAAGCACGGCAAGACAGGAGAGGAGTCGTTCACGCGAGCCGTGGACACGTACGCAAAGATGTACGTCCTCACTCGGACAGACATCATCAATGACGACCTCGGGGCGTTCGATGATTTGCGATTCCGCATCGGGGCCGGCAGTGCCATCAAGCTGAACGACCTGTTCTGGACAACATTCCTCGCCAACTTGGCGACGATCTTCACGTCAACCCGCACGAACTATATCAGCGGATCGACAACCAATCTTGGTGCCGACGGCGTTGGGCTGGGACTCGGGCAAAAGGCGTGGCGCACCCGCCGGAGCAGTACGACGGACGGATCAAAGCGACTCGGTGGCATCGCCAAGTTCGTGTTGGTTCCTCCGGAGCTCGAAACCATCGCAGATGCGTTGTATCAAGGGCGAAACCTGGGGGCCGTGAAGGTGTCCGATGGCAACACTTTCGCGAACAAGTATCAGCCAATCGTCGCCGAACAACTCAGCGACTCAGCTTACACCGGATACTCTACCACGGCGTGGTACATGATCGGTGACAAGTCCAAGGGATCGCCGGTTGTGGTGTCATTCCTCAACGGACAGGAGACTCCGACCGTCGATTCTGCTGACGCCGATTTTCATACACTTGGCATCCAGTTCCGAGGTTACCACGACTTCGGTTGTGACCTCGGAGACGGCTATCTGAATGCGTTGATGAGCAAGGGCGCAGCGTAATCGGAATGACATGAGCGGCGGCACATCGCCGCCGCATTTTCAAACATCAATCGCAAAGGAGAGTCAGCATGGCACAAGTGCCAGTAATCAACGGTCGCGAGGATTGTTCTGTCGACTACACGCCATCATCTGCCGTAACTGGCGGTGACGTTGTCGTTCTCAATGGGATTGTCGGCATCGCCACACGAGACATCGCCGCTAACGCGATGGGGTCTCTATCCATCGAGGGGCTGAAAAAAGTCCCGAAGACTACTGCCGCATGGGTGCGGGGGCTGCCGGTCCACTGGAACCCGACAGGCGATCCAGACGGCGGCACGGCAGGCACCGGAGCCGCGAATCAGCTCGGCGTCGGAACTTACATGGGGACGGCAGTTTCGACGGCTGCCAGTGGTGATGATTACGGGTGGGTAGACCTCAATCGAGCAACCAATCTTCTGGCAGTTGCGGCAGTCACTGCGGCCGGAAGTGCGATTGGAGACGCGGCGGCCCTCAGCCAAGGGTTGAACGTCGTCACTGGGGCCGATGGCACCAAGGGCGTACTCCTGCCGGTGGCCGTCCCCGGCATGGTTGTGATCGTCAAGGGCGTGACGGCTGGAGTCCTTAAGGTCTACCCGCAGACGTCATCGGTGATCAATGCCCTGTCGGCGTCCGCGGCCATTTCGCTGGCGACTGGTGCGATCCCTGTTACGTTTGTGGCCAGCACGGCCACCCAATGGTACACGTTGCCCCTCGTGGCGAGTTAAGCGAATGTCGGCACTTGATGACGCCGTGGGAGAAATGGTCGATGACTTGCTGGCGGAAGCCGGTGCAGTCGTCAGCTATCTCCGCGGCGGTATCGAGATCGGAACGCTGACGATGAGCCTACAAAGGCAACCGAGCCAGTACATCGACAATCAGCAGGGCGGACTAATCGAGATTACGCCGGTCGATTTCATCGCGAAGACATCCGACTTGCCGTCTTTCCCGCCGCTGCGAGGTGATCAGATCGTAATCGGCGGCGAGACGTTCGAAGTAGTACCGACAACGGGGGAAAAGGTGTTCCGCCGTGTCAGTTACCAGATGACCAGAATTCATACGAAGCAAGCGATCACGCGGTGACAGTCACAGTCGCACCATCAACGGAAGCCTGCCTTGCATTGGTCACGCAGATCAACGCCGGGACGGACTACGTCTTGGAGCGGCCGGCAGAGTATTCCCGCTTGGAAGTGCTGCCGCTGGAAGAAGTGTCGACGCTGCAGGTCGACGTTGTCGCCGTAGACGAGGAGCAACTCAGCGAGACGCTTGATATCGAAGATCGGACATCCCACAAAATCGTAATCTGGATTCGCGAAAAACTCCGCGACTTGACGCCGGAAACGATTGACGATCGGTGCCTGCTGGTGCGGCAGATTTTCCAGCGGGTGAATAACTTCGACTCGTCAGATCGACGGGTTCGAGTCTGGGAAGTCGACGAAGAAACGCGGATGACGCCGGATAAAAACCTGCTGAACACGATGCAGCTTTTCGCGGTGTCTATCGTACTGCGGGTGGAGGTGAATCCGTCGTGAAGATCACGCAGTCAGTCACGGGCGTCGGTGCCACATCGGCGATGCTGTCGCGGATCGAGAGCCAACAACTATCAATCGCCAAGGCGGCAGTCTCGGCGGGACTGAACGTGATGGCTCGGGCTGTCCGTGACGCTTCGCCCGGAACGATCAAGCAGGAAACTGGCAGATACATGCGAGTAAGCGGCGGCAAAGTCACCGGGCGAGCCGGGTTGATGCGATTCCCCCGCAAAGGCGACGGGCAGGACGGCCCGCACGGCGTCTACGTCGATCAAGGGACGAAATACATCACGCCACGGCGGTTCGCCGCTGCCGCGTTGCGGGCGTCAGAAAGCAGGGCGAAAGCAGCGGCAGTAGCGGCTGTGAAACGTCGAATTGAAAAGTTAACGACTCAAAAATAAAGGACGGCAATTATGGCAAAGCTCAAAGGCAAGGGTACTGTCCTACAGCAGACGATTTCATCTACGTTGACCGATGTGGCTCAGATCACGGATATCGACATCAGCGGAGAGGCGTCTCTCGATTTTGATTCCACCACGCTAGACGGCGTCGTATACGAGACGAAAGACGTCACGGGGTATTCGTCGCCAGGAACTGTCAAGGTCGGGCTGCTGTTCGATCCTGCTCTCGCAGGTCATCAAGCTATCGTCTCCCTGATCACGACACCGGTGGCATGCGTCTGGAAAATCAAATACTCCGACGCTGGCCCATCGTCGCTGACGTACACGAGCGCCGGCGTTGATCTTAGCCAGAAGATCGCCATGAAAGACGGGGTGCGCGCAACTCTTACTATGAACCGAACCGGGGCACCAACCAGGGCGTAACGCGAATGAAGTGTAAACTACTGTCCGAAAAAGAAGTGCTGGAATTTCACCCCGGCACAGACATTCCGTTCGCACCGCCGGAACTTGTCAATCAATGCGTGCGGAGAGGCAAACTCCTGTTCGCTCCTGCCGGCACGATCATCGACGACCCGGAATGTTGGCGAATCGTCCTTCTTGGTCAAGCCGAAGCGGTTGACGACGACTGCAAGGCAGCGACGGCACAGACAATCGCCCAGCGTGCATCAGCATTGAAGGCGGCAAAGAGATTGGCAGCCGGCATTCTTCCAGGTGACGCTGCCAAGTTCGATGCCGGCGAAATTCTCGGTTATGCGGCCGATGGTACTTACATCCGCGGGCCGAACTGGAAAGAACCGAAACCAGCAGCGACGGAGGACGATGACGAATGAGTGGTGTGCTAAATCGGCTGAAGCGAAAACGCGGGTTCCCTGTCGTGATCGACGACGAGACGTATTACGTTCGATCACCAACAATCGGGGAACTTCGGCGACTCGATGCGATTCCGACGGACCTAAAAACGGGTTTTCTGGTGGGATGTACGTTATGCTGTGGTCAGGACGGTTCGCAGGAGTCACCGCAGCAAGACGGTGAATCCGATGAACAGTGGGCGTCTCGGGTGATGGCGGAATTGTCGGACGTGCCAACTGAGACGATCCGAGCATTGTCGCAGGGTGTTGCATCAATTGGAAAAATCCCGTCTTCTGAGAGTGTCGTAAAAAACTAACGAAGGACTCGACGGCGAGGCTCGCGGCTCGATTAGCCAGGGCAGCCGGACGAGTTCATCCTGAAGATTGGGTGAGCATCTACGAAGATCATACGCCGTATGAATGGCTCATCCAAGCGGCGTTGAGTGAGGTCGATCCGTGGGGCGACGACAGGGCCGACTTAAGAGCGGAAGTCAACACTCTGGCGGCGTTGGCACCTGACGAAGATTCTCTAGGGCGATTGCGGAGTTACTTGGCGATTCATGAGGAGATGGAGCCGCTCGGTCCGGGGCAGATGCGGCAATTGATTGAAGGGGCGTGACGAGATGTCTGGCACAAGCGAAATCGCCATCAACATCACTTGTGACGCCAGAGACCTCACAGCCGGCATGACAGAGAGTCGTGATCAGCTCAACCAGACCGTGACGACGATTCAAAGACAGGAGACATCCTGGGGTTCTTTGGCAGCCGTGACGTTAGGGTCACTCGCACGAATTGCCGGCCCAGTGATCAGTCTGGTTTCCGCGCAGAAGCAATTAGCCGCAGCCACGGCAGGTGTCGCAGCAACTAACGCTCTTGCCACCGCTCCGACTCTCACCTTCGGAGCGGCGGTAAATTTCCTGCTGGCTCCAGTTACTTTGATCGCTGGAGCAATCGTGCTCCTCGGAGCCGGAATCTATTATTTCTCGCAGGCCGAAGAAGAAGCGGCAACCACAACATCAAATCTCGGATTGGCAGTTGATGACATCGCGTCAAAGATGTCATTCATGGAGCAGGTCCAAGAGTCGTTTCTCGCTGGTGGGATCGGTGCGACAGGGCTGGAAGAAATCAGCAAACTTCGCGTAGCGCTAGACGGCTTAATGTCTTCGCTGGGAGAACTCGGGAACGCAATTCAGCAGCCGTTTATTGACGCTGGATTTGAGGCCGGCGCACTTGCTGCCGCCTTCAGCGGATTCCACGCGAGAATTCAACTGGTGACTGGTGGAATCAAACTATTGACACAGTCCGTCGAGGCCATGTCAACGCAAGTCAAAAGCGGTATTGCCGCACTGTCACTAATCGGATTCCAATTAACCACAGGGGCCGACGCGGCGACGGCACAAGCATACCTAGACAATGCGTCTGCTATTCGGCAGATGGAAACGGAAGCCTATCAGTTCAAAAAAGCCTCAGACTTCGCGTTCGGCGAGATCGGGGCACTAATGGCAAACGCCACAGCGGAGGCGGAACGGCGGGCCGAGATTTCTCGAATCAGCAGCATCACCAGCATTCAGTCTCTGGAGTCAGAGACGGCTGCACTCGAGAGGCACATCGCGGCACTGAAAATACGCGGTGAGTACGATGAAAAAGCGAAAAGACAGGCTGAAGAAACCGCCAACGCGATTGCCAGCCAGATAGAAGGCATCGAGTCAGGAAAAGTAAAACAGCCGGATAGTCCGATTGAAAATATGATCCGTCAAGCCGAGCAGGCGGCCCGGCAAATGGCTCTCGGCGCGGACCAGGCCGCCATTTCAGCAGCAGCGGCTGCTGGTGCGACAGATCAGCAGATTCAGCGAATTGAAGCCGCAATTGACGTAACGAACGAACTCAAAAAAGCAGAAGAAGACCGCCGGGAAGCGGAGCGAGCCGCAGCCGAAGCCGCGAAAAAAGCACAGGAAGAAGAAAACCGCATCGCCAAAGAAAAGATCAATATCGCGGTTCAATTTGCCAACACGACAGCCAAACTCGCCGACGAAATCGCCGTTCTCAACGGGGAGATGACCAAGCAGGAAGCCCGCGAAGCCGAGTTACTCCGCAGTGGTCTCAGTGCCCAGCAGGCGAAAGAGCAGGCCGCGCTAGAGGCTGAAAAAGAGGGGCTGTCGACGAAAAAGTCTGATGGAAAAGTCGGGGCATTACAACAGGGGTCTGCTGAAGCCGTCGGGGCCGTACTCGCCGCCATCAACGGGGACAACGACATCCCCAAACAGCAGCTCAAAGTCCAGGAAGACATGGTGCAAAAACTGGAAGACGTCAACCGATCAATTGAGGCTATGGGCGATAACGGGCTGACGCTAATCGAAGGATCGCTCAATGCCTAGCATCCTGCGGCTGAACAATCTTTCCGGCCGCGAGGGCGACTTCGGAAAAATTGCGGATCGCACCATCCGTCGGCAATGGCTTGCGCTGACAGACACTCGGTATTACTCAGAAGGTGCATTGCTCGCCGACGCCATCGCGTTCGGCTCTACGCCGCCGGTGCCGACGCCTTATCTCGACTCGCATCCTGACTTATCGGCGTTTCTCTGCAAGCGGCTGCGGGCGAGGCAGGAAAGAAAATCGCCGCTGCACTGGATTATAGAAGCGGAGTATGACACCAAGCCGTTTGATCAAAACCAAGACCAGACTCCACTGAATCGTGATGCGGAAATCACTTGGAGCACGATCAAATACCAGAAGGCTGTTGAACGGGACATCAACGGTAATGGGATAGTTAACTCAGCCGGCATCGCATTCAATCCTCCGCCACTGAAAGACCTCAGCCGGTGGACGTGCTCTGTTGCGAAAAACGTATCGAGCGTCCCGACGAACGTGCTGACATACCGCGACAAACTCAACAGCGGCACATTCACGATTGATGGTATTTCCGTCGCGGCGAAAGTCGCGAAGATTCAATCAATCCAAATCAGCAAGTGGAAGGTGGAAGGTGAGGAATGGTATCGTACCTTCGCCTGTACGCTGGAGTTCGACGATATCGACAAATGGAAGGGGAAGTATCTTCAGCAAGGGATCGTTCAGAAGTCAGGAAGCGACCGAATTCCGTGCGTCGACAAGCACGGACAGCCGGTGCGTTTTCCGGTGCCATTGACCGCAGCCGGAGCACAACTCAGTGACCCAACGACGACGAACGTCGTGTTCACTGATTACGACATTTACGAATCGATGGATTTCAGCGCATTGCCGCTAAGCTAGGAGATCAACATGCCACGCTGGACCGGCGGAACACTTTCGATCGACGCAGGCACGATTGTCGATCAGCATATCAACTCGTCCGCGGCGATCGACGCCGACAAGATGCAGCACGTCTACAAGCCTGGAACAAATTTCGGGTTTGTGATCGGCGGCACGCCGACGACCCGCGAAGAAATCGTATTCGTCGCCTCGCAGGCCGGCACGATTCGCGGGTTTAACTGTCTGCTTGCGACGGACGGATCATCAACGTCGATCACGTTCGACCTGAAGAAAAACGGTGTCTCCATTCTGACTGCCGTCGTCACGATCACGGATTCCACCGGCAACGGCGTCGTTCAGGCGGGGACACTGGCGTCATCGACCTTCGCCGCGGATGATCGGCTGTCAATCGCCATGTCTGTGTCAAGTTCGACCGGCGCTCAAGGCCCGTTTTCCTGGATCGAACTTGAGGAGAACTCCGCACCGTGAGCGGAATCGTAGGATTTTCCGAAGACGACTTCCCGCGGGTGGTGCGGGTAATTCGCGCCGTCGAAAGTGGCGGCATGGAGCATCCGTTTTACCAGCAGCAATCCGCCGCCGGTATGGAAATGCTGACAGGCAAGTCGGACTCGGCAATCACGAAGGGTAATGCCGGGACAATCTCCGTGTGGGACGGGACATCGACCACGCTGTCGGACACGACGATGGACGTGACGGCTTATGCTCGTCTCGGAGACATCGAATCCGGGAAATGGGTCTACATCCTGCCGACGTCTCATGGCTTCGAAGTTATTGCCGCGGAGTGCTGACCATGTCATCCTGGCACCAACTAGATCGGCAACAGCAAGGATCGTGCTGGTGGCCGTGCTGCGGATGCACGGCGGTCGACCTACCAATGACATTTAAC
>ERZ869929.835-NODE-835-length-13686-cov-4.192502_pt1 | contig 13686 bp, 18 predicted proteins | sample MGYA00579312_ERZ869929 | MGnify/ENA primary metagenome ERZ869929 (study PRJEB32216, sample SAMN09231818) | wastewater metagenome | place: USA: Maryland | collected 2016-08-09 | study: EMG produced TPA metagenomics assembly of the PRJNA472060 data set (Reclaimed... | reverse complement strand
CGTTGGCGGCCGGCACGCACACAGCCCAAACTGGCGACAGTTATGCTCGTATCGGCGCGGCGGGGGCGGGGCTGACCGCTATCACAGGCGTAAAACTTGACGCAACACAGGGTGCGGTGACGTTCGGGCAGGTCAAGATCACGGCGGATGTAGCGTACGAAGGCGCGCTCGATGTAGTAAACAGCCATACAGACGGTTATGGCCTCAAAAACTTTGGCGGGACGTATGGGCAATTAAATGAGGCTACGGGACTAGGTATAAGGGTCGGCCTCCGAAACTCTGGTTTGATTGGGCAAGAGAATTTTGGTGCGGGAGCAGGCAACGCGGGTCTTTTCAACATGGGCGGCAGCGGCGCAGATGGTCAACGCAATGACGCCAATTCTGGGATTGGGTTACACAACGTTGGCACGTCTGTTGGTCAGATGAACGCAGGAGCCGACGTGCAACTAGGTACTGGCACGGGGCTTTGGAACGAAGGTGCGACCATCGGTGAGTACAACGTTAGTACTGATGGCATCGGTCAACTAAATTCTGGCGACGCCAAGGACGTTGAAGGATTTGACCCCGCATTGGCAACTGAGGCTGAGTTGGCGAAGATTCCAAAGAGCGACTCTAACGTCTCCTGGAACGCAACGGCGCTGGCGTCGATGCAGCAGGAAGCTACGGACGCTCTGAACGCCTATGACCCACCAACAAAGGCCGAACTGGATACAGGGCTGGCTGGTCCGCTGAGTGCCAATGTGACGCAGATCTCCGGGGACAGCACGGCGGCGGATAGGTTGGAGGCGGTGCTGGACGCGACGCCGGGCGGGGTGGTGGTGGATGATAACGATCCTGATCCGACGGCCACGCTGTTTGAGACAAATCTGACCGAGGCGACGAACGATCATTACAATGGGGCGTTCGTTGTGTTTGCGAGCGGTGCGCTGCTGGGCCAGAGTCGCAGGATCATGGATTACGATGGCACGAACAAGGTTCTGTCGGTGGCGGTGGCGTTTACCGAGGCGCCGGCGGCCGGGGATGCGTTCGTGATCCTGGGGCGCAGCGAGTAGGGCTATGCCTGTTTGGTGGTGGTTTTATGGCGAGTCGTCGTACCAGGAGCAACTGGGCTCCGAGCCGGTTATCAGTGGTAGTTGGTTCGGGCGGTCTGGTATTTCGGCGTCCGGGGCTAGGACGCTGGGGCGGTCGGGGGTCGCGGCGGCCGGGGCGGGCGACATGGGGCGCTCGGGGATCGCGGCGGCTGGGGCGGGCGACATGGGACGCGAGCTGCCGGGCAGCGTGCAGATAGGGAGCTGGTGATGCGAGGGATCATTCGACCGCGGGGCGGACGTCGCCCGCTTTCAGCGGGCTTACAAGGTCCGCCCCTACCGGTACGGGTTGCGCTCATCGGTGTGTTGATAATCAGTGTTATTGCGGGGTGCGCGAGCGGGGCGTCCTCGCCTCGGGTGGATACGCAGGGCGGACACGCAGGTCCGCCCCTACTTGAGGTTGTGGCGGCGCCGGCTGCGCCGGTGTTGTCGGCGGGCGACAGCGCGGTGACGAATGTGGTCTGCACGGGGGATTGTTATACAGGCGGCCGGGCGTCGTTGGTGACCTCGGATGTGATCCTGGGCTGGTCGCATGAGGATCCGCTGACGGCGGATTGGTACGAGGTGTGGACGGCGGTGGATGAGCCGTATTTCGATCCGGCGACGTGCACTGACTGCGAGCTGGTGGGCGATACTACCGGACTGACGTACACGGTTGAGGATGCTCCTCCGGGCTGGAATCCGGTAGGTGGCACCGAGGACGCCAACATCATGAGCAGCATCCAGACGTTTACGGTGCGAGCGGTGAATGGGGGTGGGACCTCGGTGATTTCAAATGAGATCGGTGTGGTGCATTTCTCGCTGCTGCAGGGTCGCAAAGATGCCGGAAATCCGTAATGAGCTGCCACGATGACTGTGCCGATGGTTGCGCTGGGATCTGGGGCGGCGGTGGTCGCGTGTGGGGATGTGCCGACGGGCGGCGTTGCCGCGCTGACTGCCGAGGGGTGGTTCCGGGTGCTGGCGATCTCGGCGGCGAACCGGCCGCTGCTGTCAAAGTATGGCACGGGGCACGAGTGGGCGCTGTATATCACGCGCGATGGCCGGGTGTATTTCGTGGTGTGGTCGGCGAGCGGGACGAACGCGGCGTATTCGGCGGTGGGGGTGCTGCCCTACAACCGGTTGACGCACCTGGCGGGCTGCTACGATGGATCGCATTGTAAGGTCCTGGTAAATGGCGAGGACGTCACGGCGACGAGCCGGCTGGTGGGTGGGGTGGTGGCGGACACGGCCGAGGTGGTGCGCATCGGGGGGTATATCGGCGAGGTGGGCTATGGGTTCATCGGCCGGGTAGGGTGGCAGCGCATCAGCGATGTGTGCCGGTACCCGGCTGCGCCGGCTGGCCCCGAGCTGCCGCCGGCGGTGGACGGCAACACGTTGGCGCTGTGGCAGGTGGACGAGGGTTCTGGGAGCACGCTGGATAATGCGGAGGGGACGGCGGCCTATGATGGCACGATCACCGCGGGGACTTGGGTCGTGTCGCAGACTAACGAAAAATCACGTGCCCAGCCGGTGCTAGCGGCCGGATTCGGGCGGCGGCTGGCGCTGGGAGCGCGTTGGGGGACGTGAGCTATGGCTGAGACGATTGTATTGCGCTGGGCGGGACCGGCGGATGCGACGAGCGGGAGCACGTATCGCGTCGAGCGGACGCTGGATTGGTCCACCTGGTCGGAGCTTGCGGGGGGCCAGGCGGCCACCTCGCCGTATGTATCGCTGACGGCGACGCTGTCTGCACAGGCGACTTATGGCGACACGGGGCTGACGCTGAATGCGAATTCGTTGTCGGCGTCGGGTTATGGCTGGCTGGATGACGCGTTGATCCAATGGACGGGCAAAAGCGGCGCCAACCTGACGGGGGTGACGTGGCATTCGGGCTATGGCGTGTATGCCATCGGCTCGACGCTGGCGGAGGCGCACGAGAGTTATACGGACGCCGGGGTCACGCCAACCAATGCGGCGGTGGTGTATCGGATCACGCACATCGACGCGGCCAGCCTGGAGAGCCCGGCGACGTACTGCTGGTATTTCTACCCGACGATTCCGGAGAGTCGCGATCACTGCGTGGTGGTGGTGCTGATCGGGGCGGACCTGGGGGTGGCGGTGCAGTCGTCGGTTAACGTGCAGTGTTATCTGACGACGGATGATCAGTTTGCGGAGATCGGCGGCTCGCACCTGGACGCGAACCGGCTGGCGGTCAATACGGTGACGACGAATGCTCTGGGCATTGCCCAGTTCCAATGTTGGAAATCGTCGGCGCGGGCTGGCAAAGGCGGCGGGGCGGCTGCGAGCTATACGTTCGTACTCAATACGGCGGCGGGGCCGCTGACGGTGGTGGCGGCGACGATCCCGGATCGGGACTGGGTGCTGCTGCGGGATATCGGAGCATAAGATGCCGAAGGTGCAGGTTTTGGGTTCGGAGGGGTGCCTGGTGACGGGGCTGTGCTACCAGGCGGATGGGCGACCCCGGGCCGGGATGGTGGTGCGTTTCACGCCGACGCGCGCGGGGGTGTGGCAGGGCCGGGCGATCAGCCGGACGCCGGTGGAGGCGCGGACGGATGAGGCGGGTCGATTTGCCATCCACCTGGCGCCGTCGTCGGTGTTCGGGCGGTACGATGTGGCGATGGAGCAGGCGCATTATGTGATCGAGGTGCCGGATCTGCCGGCGGCGGAGTTTGCTGCGATCGTGCGGAGCGTGCTGCCGAAGCGGTGACGGAAGGACGATTTAACGCAAAGGCGCAGAGACGCAAGGACGCATCCTTCGACTTCGCTGCGCTCCGCTCAGGATGCAGCGATGGTGTGGTGATAAGAGCGATTATCGGGATAGGGAGGGGCTAGATGCCTGACCAGGTGAAGGACGGCGAGACGCCGGAAGAGACAAAAAGCGCGGTCGAGACGCCTGGCGATGAGGGCGAGGAGTTCAATGCGGCGCGGGCGATGGAGCTGATCCGGAAGCTGCGTGCGGAGAATAAGGATCTGAGCAGGGGCTCGAAGCGGCTGAAGGAGCTCGAGGAGACCGAGGCGCAGCGCGCGGCGGGGGAATTGGGCGAGGCGGAGAAGGCGAAGAAGCTCGCCACGGAGGCGCAGCAGGTGGCCCAGGCGGCCCAGGCGGCGCTGGCGGAGGCGACGTTGCGGTATGAGTTCATGCTGGCGGCGCTGCGACCGGGCAGTGGGGTCGAGCCGACGGCGGCCGAGGCGGCCTGGAAGCTGGTCGATCGCGAGAGTATCGAGGTCGACGACAAGGGCCAGCCGCAGGAGATCGGAAAGGCGCTGAAGGAGCTGGTGCGCCAGTATCCGTTCCTGGCGGCTCGCGCGGCGGATAAGGCGCCGGATATCAATGCGGGGAGCCGGGGGACGGCGGATAAGGCGGCCGATGCGTCGGTCAGGGTCGATGAGCTGCGCCGGCGGTTCCGGCTGTAGGACGTCCTTCGACTGCGGTCCCTGCGGGACCTCCGCTCAGGGTGCTGTATGCGGGGCGGTCAGGATGCTAATGGATTTTGGAGGATTGAGAGATGGCTAATGAGGTTACAGTAACTGCTGCGGATGTACGACCCCTGCGGGGGGCGGTCATCGTGAGGGCGGTCGCCGGTGAGGCGCTGGCCTTCGGCGATGCGGTGTATGTGTCGAGCTACAGCGGTGATCTGCCGGCGGTGAGCAAGATCTTGGGTGGCGCGGTCGCCACCTGTAATCCGCTGGGCATCGTGGTCGCGCCGAGCGTGGCGCTGGCGGGCTCGAGCGTGGCGAGTGGGGAGGCCTGCGACGTGGTGGTGTTTGGGCCGGTCACGGGCTATAGCGGCATGACGAGCGGAAACACGATCTGGGCGAGCGATACGGCCGGGCGGCTGTCGAAGGTCGTGGGGACGAAGAGCGGCATCGTGGGCGTAGCGCTCTCACCGGAAACGGTGCTCGTGCGGCCCGGGCTGTTTGCGGTATCGAGCTGAGGGAGGTGAGCGATGGCGTCGGTTTTGGGACCTAACGATCTGAAGCAGTGGGGACTGCCGGCCGGCTGGGATGCAGCGCGCCTGGCGCAGTTGCAACTGGCCAGCGGCGAGACCTATGACCGGTTGATCGCAGACATCAATGCGGGGATGGCGCTGGCGAATGCGGCGCTGCTGGCGGATCCGATCATGGCCAGCCTGATCTGTCTGAGCGACGAGCGGACGACAGAGTACGGGATCGGTGTGTCGAATGGGTTCGAGGATCACACCGAATATGGCCGGCCGGAGAACAAGCGCGGCCGGACGACCGGGCACATGGCTGAGCCGGTGGACAAGGACCGGGCAACCGGTTGGACGAAGGATTTCCTGGAGCGGGCGCGGCGTGCGCAGATCGATAACGATATCGCATCGATCATCCAGGACACGAAGGATGCGTGGGAGAAGGCGATCCTGACCCGGCACTTCAAGTCCACGTATACGGCAGTGGGCAGCGCGGGCAAGTCGATGCCTTACGCAGATGGTGGTACGGCTGACTCGACGTATATCCCGCCCCAGTTTCCAGCCCGGGCGACCTCGGCGTTTGCGTACACGCACAATCACATCGTGCGACTGGATGGTTACACCCAGGCGAATGTCGAGACCGCGGCGTCCAACCTGTGGGAACACGGGTATGACGCACCGTATGAGATGCTGGTGGCGCAGGCGGATGTGGCTTCCTGGACGGCCGTCGCGACCGTGACCGGGTATGTCAAGAAAGCCGATGGGCTGATCAAGTACGGGGTGCAGACGGACCTGGCGCAGGTGGACACGGGCTACCTGGGCGTGATCGAGACGAGCGCATACGGTCCTATCCGGCTGCGGGCGACGGCGCGCATTCCGACCGCGTTCTGGACGATGTACAAGTCGTACGGGCCGCTGGATAGCCGGAATCCGCTGCGGGTGATTCCGCCCAGCGCAGGCCTCGGTGCGGAGATGCAGTACGCTGCGGCGCCGGTGTATTACCCGCTGGAAGAGGTCTTCTTCCGGATGCGGTTCGAGCTGGCGATCCAGAACCGGATCGGCGCGGTCTGCGTGAAGACGGGTGGGGCATACTCCTCGCCGACGATCAGCTAGGGAGGGGTGTGAGATGACGAACGCTAAGACGCAGTATATCGTCAGCGCGCTGCTGGTGATCCTGGTGCTGGTGGCGGGATACTTCGGGATCAAGCTGCCGGCGCCTGTGCTGCCGGAGCCGCTGCCGGGTGTGACGATCGAGGGCGGCCCTGAGCCGGGCGGGGTCGGGCTGGAGAGTGCGATCGGGCAGAGTATCAAGTTCGATCGCAATGTCCGGCTGGCCCAAAACCTGGAAGTTGCGGGAACGTCGGCCTTTACTGGGGCAGCGACGTTTACGGCGGCGCCGGTGTGGAATGCGGCGACGATGACGTTCGAGGGTGCGACGGCCGATGCGTATGAGACGACATTGGCGGTAACAGATCCGACGGCCGACCGTACGGTCACGCTGCCGAATGTCAGCGGGACGGTGATGTTGACGCAGAATCCCGGGATCATGGTTCTGGGCGTCAATACGGTGACGACTACGCTGACGCTAACGCACGGGCTGACAACGCCGCAGACCGCATTCTGTACGCTGATTCAGGATTCGGAGGCGAACGGTGCGACCTGTTCGACGACTATTGTCGACTCGACCGTTACGTTGAAACTGTGGAAAGCCGACGGGGCGACCGCGGGCAGCGTTGGCAAGCAGATTGCGTGGATGGTGACTGGGCAGCCGTAAGGCCAAGGGTGGGCGGACGAGGGCGGACACGTAGGTCCGCCCCTACCGGTCCTGCCGTACGGGTAATGTGTGTTATCGCCACACGGGGTGAGGGATGTCCGACTTCTCGTATGTTCTGACGACGAGCGTGGGGATGCTCCGGCTGGAGATCGGGGATCAGGTCTTCGAGAGCGGCGTGAAGCCGAACGGGGACAATTTCACCGATGCGGAGCTGGAGTATTTCCTCGCCCAGGAAGGCTCGACGGTGGGCCGGGCTGCGGCGCGGGCATGCGAGGTGCTGTCCCGCGCTTACGCGGGGCTGGTGGACCTCACGGTGGGGCCGCGGCGGGAGTCGCTGAGCCAGGCGGCGACGGCGTTCCAGAAGCGGGCCCAGGAGCTGCGCAAGCAGTACGGTGGGGGTGCGACGAGCGGCGCGTATTCGGCGGGGTGGGTCCGCAGTGCGGATGGCAACCCGACGGATGAGTATCCGACGAGCTCAGGTGGCAGTCAGGAATACTCGAGCGGCGCGACGGACGACTGGTGGCGGGGCACATGAATCGGTTCCTGACGGTGACGGCGAGCACGAAGCGGGCGCCGACGATCACGGGCGGGAAGCGGGGCGCGGCGGCGGCGAAAATTACTTCGCTGACGTGCACGCCCCTGGATCCGCTGGAAACAGAGCTGCGCCAGCGCCTGGCGCTGAACACGCCGCACGAGCTGCTGCAGAGCTTCACGAAGGAGACGGATATCCGCGAGGGCGACATCCTGGTGGTGAGCTCGGAGGAGTATCCGATCCGTTGGGTGGGCGAGTGGAGCTGGCGGGGTTCGTCGTTCCGCCACCTGGTGCTGGAGGATCTGAAGCGATGAGCTTGCAGAGGTTCATGGACCGGCGGGTGTCGGTGGTGATCCCCTCCACGGGCCGGCTGGCGCAGCTCGCGGACTGCGTGGAGCGGCTGTGGGCGACGACCCGCGGTTTCGATGTGGAATGCATCGTGGTGACCGACGATCCCGAGACGTGGCGGTGGGGCAGTGGGGTGGTGGGCCAGCACGGGCACGGGGTGCTGCGCATGCTGCAGTTGAGCGATCAGAACGGTGCATGGCGGCCGCGGGCGCTGGAGGCGTGGAACCTGGGCGCGGGCTGGTCGACGGGCACGGTGCTGGTGCTGGGCGCGGATGATCTGTGGTGGTTTCACGGGTGGATCGGCGAGATGATGGAGACGATGGCGGAGTTCCCGGACGGCGAGGGGATGGTCGGTCTGAATGACCTGGCGCACGATGGGAACAAGCTGAGCACGCATTTCGGGGTGGGCCGGGAGTTCGCCCGGCTGCACTTCGGGGGTGTGCTGGTCTGTCCGAACTATCACCACTTCTATGTCGACCAGGAGGCCATGCAGCGGGCGAAGCGCGCGGGGCGGTTCGTGTGGGCGCAGAATGCGGTGGCGGAACATCTCCACCCGGACCTGCGCAAGGCGGAGACCGATGCGCTCTACGAACAGACGCGCGCCTTCCTCGAAGAGGACAAAGAGACGTTCTTCGAGCGGGCGCGGCTGGGGTGGCCGGATGATTTCCAGCCGGTCATCGGGCCGGCGTCCTTCGACTGCGCTCCCTGCGTGAGCTCCGCTCAGGATGGATAAGCGATGTTTGACGTGAAGCTGACGATCACAGGGCTGCAGCAGGCGCAGCAGAAGAATCTCATGCGGATCGCGGCGCTGCGGCCGGGTGGGGCGCTGAGCCAGGCGATTCAGTATGGGTCGCTGGAGGCGCATCGCACGGCGGTGACGATCACGCACGTGGACACGGGTGCGCTGCGGGCGAGCCACCGGGTGACGGTCAGCAATACGCGCGGGGTCATCTCGATCGACCCCGGGGCGACTAATCCGCGCTCAGGTCAACAGGTGGCGGATTATGCGGCCTGGGAGCACCGGCGGGGCGGCTCGCACGCGTTCTATCAGCGGGTCGAGCAGGAGCACGGTCAGCGGATCGGCCGGCAGATGGGCCAGATCGTCAGGGTGCAGATGTATGGCAGCTAATCGGGAGACGGTGCGCGATGCCTTTGCGACGCTGCTGACAACGGCGCTGGTGGGGACGGGGCTGCCGGTGCAGCAGGTCTTCAACTATCGCACGGGGGATTTCGCGGGGAAATCTCCGGTGGTGTCGGTGTGGAGCCATGGGTCGGATCGCCGGCGCATGACGGCGCGGGGCAGCCGGGCCCGGTTTAACCTGCAGGTGGATATCTTCGTGGTGTATGCGATGCAGGATGGAACCTGGACGGAGGCCCAGGCCGATGACGTGCTGGACGCGATCGAGCTGCTGATCGCCGGGGTGGTGGATGCCAACCAGGTGACGGCGCAGTGGAACGCGCTGGATTATGTGATGGAGTCGACGCGCTATGACGTGGCGATCGGCGGCATCGAGTATATCCAGGAGGCGATCCTGTTGGCCGTGGAGGTGTATGGATGAGTAAGCGAAGTGGTGGCCAGGGGCTGCCGGATGTGGAGTTTCCTGCGGATGCGGAGTATGTGGCGCTGGTCCGGCTGGAGAAGCCTGGCGGGTTCGTGGAGCCGGGTGAGGTGGTGCGGTTGGAGCGGGCCCGGGCGACGGTGTTGCTGGCGGCGGGGTTGGTGGCGTCCTTCGACTCCGTCTCCGGCTCCGCTCAGGATGCTGACAGCGACTACGTACGGCCCTTCGACTCCGCCGTCTTAGACGGCTCCGCTCAGGGTGATTGATGGTGAGAGGGCCGCGGGTGTGCGTCGGGGTGGTGGCGGTGGGGCCGCCGACCTGGTCGTTCGTGGGAAGCATCGTGAAGCTGGAGAAGCCGGGGACCTGGATGTGGCGCCGGGTGGGTCCGCTGGCGGTGGATGTGGGGCGCAACCGGTTGTGCCGGGAGTTCCTGGCCAGCTCGGACGAGTGGCTGTTGATGGTGGATGCGGATGCGGTTCTGCATCCGCGGACGCTGAAACGGCTGTTACAGTGGGATAAGCCGCTGGTGAGTGCGCTGGCGTTCTCGCGCTACGGGCCAATGTTTCCGACGGTGTATCGCGGGCAGCCCGGCGATGGGCGGACCGGCCACATCGTCCAGCTCCAGCAGGTGAAGGACTGGCTTAACGAGCATCCGGAGATGATCAGCTCGGAGCCGGTGGTGTTGGCGGAGCGGGACCCGGCGGCGCTGGTGCGGGTGGACCGGTCGGGCTGCCACTGCGTGTTGCTGCACCGGACGGTGCTGGAGACGGTGGGGCGGCCGTGGTTCCAGATGCGCGAGGATTTCGAGACGGGCGCGGGGGAGGATTTCTTCTTTTTCGCGCAGGTGGAGGCGGCCGGGATTCCGGCCTATGTGGACCTGGGGTGCATGGCGGGCCATGCCTACGGTGAGCGGACGCTGGCGGCGCGGGATTTCCTGGTGTGGGACTATGCCAGCGATTACGAGGTTGGAGGGTTAGAAAATGGCACAGACAGCAGGGGCGACGTCGCTGCGGAATGTCGTGTTGGAGTATGCGACGAACGGCAGTGACTGGAACGATATCAGCGGGGTGGCGAACAAGATCACGGGTGGGACGAAGAAGCGGAATGTGGGCTCGGCAAACACGGGTGCGGCTGATACGCCGGTGGTGACGGTGGGCAAGCGCGAGCCCCACGAGCTGAATATCGACATCGTGTACTCGGAGGTTTCGACCGAGGCGTTCACGAAGTTCGACGATGCGGTGGACAACGCGACGGCGATCTATCTGCGCTATGCGCCGAAGGGGACCGCAACGGGGAACTACCGCTACACGACGGATGCCGGGTATATCCAGGAGCTGGATCTGCCGGGGGGCGATGTGGGCGATGGGGCGCCGTTGATGGCGAGCCTGAAGCACTTCTGCGGGAAGATCACGCGGTCGACGATCTCCTGATAGGGGCGGATGGTTCAACGCAAAGGCGCAAAGGCGCAAAGACGCTAAGACGCAGGGGCGGACACGCAGGTCCGCCCCTACCGTGGTGTGGTGATAAGGGGGATTATCTAGTATGCCGAGACGCAATAATTTGATGAAAGTTCCCTCGGATGAGGTGCAGGGGGAAGGCTCGTTCGTGATGCTGCGCCGGATCCGCTGGGAGACGCAGCAGGAAGCGCAGATGAAGCTGGCCGAGGCCGCGGGCGGGGAGATCGCCTCGGATGGCCAGGGCGTGCGGGTGACGACGGAGTTTTTGCAGATCAACGCGGACTTTACGCGGGATCTGCTGCGCCAGTGCGTGGTGGATTGGAACTGGGTGGATGACGACGATAAGGCGCTGCCGAAGCCGAGCGATCCGGCGGCGCTGGGAATGCTGAATGTGGACGAGGTGCAGTTTATCGTCCGCGCGCTGCAACCGGGGCGGGATGAGCTAAAAAACTGAGGGATCGGGTCATCATCTATCTGTGGACGGGGGGTGACCCACCGAGGGAGTACCTGGACCTGGTGCTGTGCCGGGATGTGTATCACTGCCTGCCGGATGATCTGGACCGACAGGATTATGGGCGGATCTTGAAGCACCTGGCGTGTCTGGATGCGGAGGAGATCGTGAGGAAGCGCAGGTATGGAACAGTCTGAGATCAGTCTGTTAGTCTCGGCGACGGACAAGGCGACGGGTGTGCTCGGCGGCGTGGGGACTGCGCTGCAGAATATCGGCAGTAAGGCGACGGCATTAGGCCAGAGCTTGCTGCCGATTTCTGTTGGGGCCGGGGTGGTCGCGGGCAGCGCGCTTAAGATGGCGGCGGACTACGAGCAGAGCATGAACATCCTGCAGGCGACCTCGGGCGCGACGGCGGCGGAGATGGCGGCGCTGGATGCGAAGGCGCTGGAGCTGGGCGCGGATATCACGCTGCCGGGGACATCGGCGAAGGACGCGGCGGAGGCGATGCTCGAGCTGAGCAAGGCGGGGCTCAGCGTGACGGATGTGATGGCGGCGAGCCAGGGCGTGCTGCAGATGAGTGCGGCAGCGCAGATCTCGAACGCGCAGGCGGCGACGATCACGGCGAATGCCTTGAATATGTTCGGCCTGGCGGGGAGCGATGCCACGATGGTGGCGGACCTGCTGGCGGCCGGGGCGAATTCGTCGAGCGCGAGCGTGCAGGATATGGCGGCCAGTTTGCAGATGTCGGGCGCGGTGGCGGCGATGTCGGGGTTGAGCATCCAGGACACGGCGACGGCGATTGCGCTGATGGCGAATGCTGGTCTCCAGGGGAGCGATGCGGGCACGTCGCTAAAGACGATGCTGCTGGCCTTGCAAAGCCCGACGGCGGGCGCCACTGCGGCGATGCAGGCGATGGGGATCAGCATCTTCGACGCCTCCGGGAATATGCTGCCGATGCCGGCTATTATCGGCCAGTTCAGCGGGGCCCTGGGCGGGATGACGCAGCAGCAGCAGGCTGCGGCTTTGTCGACGATCTTCGGGACGGATGCGATCCGGGCGGCGAACATCATCCTCGGCGAGGGGACCGGGGCCTGGAACACGATGAGCGCGGCGGTTACGGAGGGAGGCGCGGCGGCCAGCCTGGCGGCGGCGCAGAATGCCGGGCTGAAGGGTGCGGTGGATGGGCTGAAGAGCGCGCTGGAGACGGCGGCGTTGTCTGGGGCCCGGCCACTGCTGGAGGCCCTGACGCCGCTTGTAACGAAGGTTTCAGAGGCCGTGGGGGCTTTCGCGGCGGCGCATCCCCTGATTGTGACGGCTGGGATCGCGTTTGCGGCTGTGCTGGCTGTGGCGGCGCCGGTGGCGCTGGGGATCGGGGCGGTGGCGACGGCGCTGGGTGCGTTGCTGAGCCCGGTGGGGGCGGTGATCCTGATCGTGGCGGCGCTGGCCGCGGCGTGGGTGACGGATTTCGGGAATATCCGCTCGACGACGGAAACGGTGATGAAGAGCGTGCAGAGCATCGTCACGAGCGTGATGTCTGCGGTGCAGTCGTTTATCGCCAGTGCCATGGCTGCGACGAGCGGTATCTGGCAGAGCACGTGGAATACGATCAAGAGCACCACTGACAGCGTGCTGGCGTCGATTCGGAGCATCGTGACGTCTGTGCTTGGCATCATTCAATCGTTCATCGCGGCGCATGGGGATTCGATCAGGACGACGCTGATCGGTGCGTGGACTCAGATATCTTCTATTATCAACACAACGGTGCAGATCATCTCGACGGTGGTTAAGGCGGTATTCGGGGCGATCGCCGCCTTCCTGGCCAACCATAAGACGGAGATCGTGGCCGTGCTGACCGCGGCGTGGGAAATTATCCGGACGGTGATCGATACGACGCTGAAGGTGATCCAGGGGATCGTCAATGCGGTGCTGAAAGCGCTGCAGGGGGATTGGTCGGGCGCGTGGGAGGAGATCAAGGGCATCGTCGTGACGGTTTGGGATGCCATCTGGCAGATCATCAATACTACGTTGACGTTGATCCTGACCCTGGTGATCACGAACCTGGACAATGTCAAGAACTTCTTTGTTACGACCTGGAATGGAATTGTGTCGTTCCTGCAGGGGATCAATCTGGCCGATGTCGGGCGCAGTATCATGGAGGGGTTGGTCAATGGTGTAAAGTCGATGGCCGGTGCGCTGGTTGATGCGGTGAGAAACACAGTGAACAATGCGATTCAGGCCGCGAAGAACCTGCTGGGGATCAAGAGCCCGTCGACGGTGTGCCGGGCGATCGGTGAGCAGGCCATGGCGGGCCTGGCGTTGGGGTTGGGGGATACGAAGGCGACGCTGGATGCGCTGGGCGCGCATATCGGGACGATCGTCAGCTACCTGGAGTACCTGGCGAACAGCGTGATTGCGCCGGCGGCGGTGGCGAGCGCGAAGGCGATCACGGATCCACTTAAGGCGATCTTCGACAATGTGGCGGGAATCCTCGGCGGGCTGGATGCGTTCATGTCGTTCAAACCGGGAACGGATGCCCAGGGGGTCG
>ERZ869929.834-NODE-834-length-13689-cov-206.079874_pt1 | contig 13689 bp, 18 predicted proteins | sample MGYA00579312_ERZ869929 | MGnify/ENA primary metagenome ERZ869929 (study PRJEB32216, sample SAMN09231818) | wastewater metagenome | place: USA: Maryland | collected 2016-08-09 | study: EMG produced TPA metagenomics assembly of the PRJNA472060 data set (Reclaimed... | reverse complement strand
TGCAGAAGATGGCAGAAAGTGAGGGGGCGTGAACTACGATTACATGACCCCCGAGGACGCCGAGCGGTTCGCGGCGTTTGCCGATTGGATGTATCAGAAGGGTGTGGAATATGGTAGGATATCTGCCGACTCAGCTACGACAGGAACCGACCATGCCACACGCCGCGATCTACATTCGCGTCTCGACCGAAGACCAGGCCAGCAACAACAGCCTGGCCACGCAGGAACTGGCCTGCCGCGCCTACGCGACAGCGCGCGGGCTGACCGTGCTGACCGTCCTAAGCGACGATGAGACCGGCTCGACCATGACGCGGCCGGGCTTTACCGAGCTGCGCCGTCTGGCCAGCGAACGCCTGATCCAGCACCTGATTGTATACAGCGTCGATCGGCTGCACCGCAACCTGGTCAACCAGGTGACGAGCCGGAGCGAGCTGCAAGGCGCTGGGGTCACCATTCACTACGTACGCCGCGGCGAGCTCAAGACCAGTCCGGAAGATGTGCTGTTTGATAATATCGATGGGGTCTTCGCCGAATACGAGCGCCACAAGATCCGCGAGCGCACCATGCGTGGCGTTGAAGGCAAAGTTGTGAGCGGGCGCGTGCTGGGGGCCGGTCGCGCCCCGTATGGCTATCAGTACGATGGGAGTCGCGCGCATCGCACCATCGCCATTCACGACGAGCAGGCCGCGATCGTCCGCGAGCTGTACGAGCGCTATGCACAGGGCACGGGCGTCTCAGCCCTGGCCGCCGACCTGAGCGCGCGCCAGATCCCCACCTGGAGCGACCTGTACGGCAGCTCGAACCAGGCCAGGCGGCAGCGGCAACCCTTTACCTGGAACCAGGCCACGATCTACGATATCCTGCATGATGAGCTGTACGCGGGTGTCTGGCAGCAGTTCCGCAACCGCAAGCGCAACGGCCATACCACCCGCACCAGCAACCCCGGCGATTGGGTGGGCGTGCCGGTCCCGGCGATTGTCGATCGCCCGCTGTGGCTGACCGTGCAGGCCCAGCTGGAGCGCGGCAGCCAGCAGAGCACCCGCAACACCCGCTATGTCTACGGGCTCCGCTCCATGATTCGCTGTGCGCACTGTGGCGGGGCCATGACGGGTATGACCCAAGTGCGCAGCGTGACGAACATCGACAGCTACTACCGCTGTGTCCACCGATCGAGCAAGGCGATTGAACGCTGTACCGAAAGCGGCTATGTGCATGCCGACCGGGCCGACCTGGCGATCTGGGAGCTGATCCGCGCGCGCCTTGACCCCGAGGTGCTGGCCGCCGAAGTGACCGCCCGCCAGGTTGCCCGCCAGCAGCGCCTGGCCAGTAGCGGCAGCGACCGCACGCGCCTCATGGCCCGCCAGACCGAGATCGACCGCCAGATCGACAAGCAGCTTGATCTGTACCGCCGCGACGTGATTGACCTCGATAGTGTTGAGCGGGCCGTTAAACCGCTGCGCGCCCAGCGCGACGACCTCGATCGCCAGCTGGCCGCCCTGCGTGATGATGTCCAGGAGCCGAGCCCGATCGATCTCGCATCGGTGGCGGCCTCGCTCCAGAGCAGCCTGGATCTGTTTGACACGAACGTGCTAGAGCGGCGCAGCGCCCTGCTGTTCTTGCGGGTGCAGGTCACGGCCCGGCGCATTGACCGCAACCGCTCCGAGCTAAGTATGGTCAGCCTGCTGAACTATGCGCCCTTGAAAGTTGTTGTATAATGTAACTTGTCAGCCCTTCCGAAATGACAAGTTACTATATACAAAGGAGCATACAATGGACGTGAACCTTGCCCTTGAAATGGCACGCGCGCTCTATGCGAGTAACGGGATTGCGGGGCATTACGATCTGCCAGACGAAGATCCTACTGCGGTATCGATTGCTACCAATCTTCGTGCCAGCATCTGGGAGCGTGATAACGGTCGCTGCCATATCTGCGGGCGCACTATCGATTGGGCATGGTACGAATGTGGTCACATTGTCGATCGTAGCCATGGTGGGATCAATCACCCTTCGAACCTGGTTGTGATGTGCCGACCGTGCAATCAGGTGAAGCCAGGGCATGCAACCCGCGCCGAGTACAACGCCTGGATCGACAGCGGCGCATGGATGACGGCCGTGCTGTCAGGGATGGAGGCGAACGGCATGCCGTGGTCGCCTGAATTATTCAAGGCAATCATCTAGCCAAACTGTGTACCATTGGTACACACCCTGCCCGATTGGGCGGGGTTTTTGTTTGCACAGCGCTTGACACTCTTGACACTCTATGCTATTCTCACTCTTGACAGTTCTGACAGATCAGGCCGTCGCAGACCGTAGGCCATGTGTGATCACGTAAGACCAACGCAGACGGCAGAGAGTGAGGGTGTATGAACGCCTAGCCCATCAACAACATGCTATTCTGGGGGAGGGCGGGCCGGACTCCGGCCCGCTACACACAACCAAAATCAAAGGGGGTGATGCCAGGTGACACAGGACCCACAGCGCTACACGATGGGCACCGGGGAAGTAGCCGAGCGATTGCAGTGCAGTCGCGAGACCGTCCACAATCTGACCGAGACGAACGAGCTGTCATTCATCACACGGTCTCGCGGCACAAAGGAATGGAAGTTTTTTGACCCGACTGAGGTTGAAGCGTTAGCGCAACGTCGGGGCGTGACAAAGCCGTAGGGCCGGGAGTCGCCTGGAAAACAGCTCCCAGCCCTGTGTACCGCCTATCAAGACAGGAGTACCACACCATTATGCCACAGGAACGCAGAAGCACAACACTTATCGACGTTGATCCCGTTCTCGCGCAGCACATCATTGGCACGATGACCTATGAGTATCAACGCCCCGTTCGATCCCATAAGGTCACGCAATACGCAAACGCCATGCGAGAAGGTACATTCCTTGCCGCCACGACAATTCGCATTATGCGAACAGAGAATGCGCAATATCTTGTCGATGGACAACACCGGCTTCGTGCCGTGATCGAGTCGGGGGTGACGTTGCAGTTTAACGTTGTCGAGATTGCCGGTGTGACACCTCACGATGTTGCAGTTACCTATGGGTCGCTTGATGTTGGCATGGTTCGTTCGCCGGGAGATCGGCTCAAGCCACATGAACTCGATAAAGAACTTGGGCTATCCCATACCGATATTGGCGATCTTTCACCAGCCGTGCAATTCCTTGCGACAGGCTGTACGAAAACATCCGGGCGCAAAGGACGAGAGAGCCAAACAGAACTCATTCGCTGGATACGTCTTTATGGCGATGCAATGCGCACATATAAAAACATCGTCAATGAATCGTTGCCGCGCCGTGTCCGATCCAGTGCATTACGGTCCTCAACGGTTGCCGTGGCGCTGTTGACGATTCGGTTCGCCCTGCCACTTGCAGAACGAACGGGGAAGCCTGATGTTCTGGAGTTTTGGCGCGGATCATTGTTTGATGATGGTATTGCCCTTGGCGATCCGCGCAAGCTGGTCAATCGACACTTGCTCACCGTTGGGATTGGGGCAGGGACCGTCGCGAGTCGACACAATCTTACCTTCGTCTCGCCGGCCTATGCAGCGCGCTATATCGCAACCTGCTTTAATGCCTATATGGCCCGCGAAACTCGCAAGATGGCGAAGGTTGTTGACACTGCCGCTCCATTAGGGTTGTATGGCGTGCCGGCTGATAGTGAGGAGTGGATGCGATGACCAATCTCACCACACACGCCTGGCGCGCCTTTGCCGTGCTGATCGCCCTGCTGCTGGCCTGGGTGGTTCTATGGGGTATTCCAGCCCAGGCCGGAGCGACCACGCTGGCCCGCTGCGTTCCTAACAGCCTGATGGTCACGCAGACTACGCCCGTGCATTACCTGCGCTGCGCAAAGAACGGGCTGTGGTACGCCGTTAGCGAGCGCGACTATCGGAAGCTGCTGGCGGCGCGATTGCGGGTGCAGCGATGAGTGAGCAATACACCGAAGGGCCAGCCGATCAGCGGTGGGAAGTTGAGGTTGACGATCACACCCAATGGGTACAGCGTGTGGGCTGGAACCAGCGCAACGTTCGCACGCTTGGGCAAGAACTCATCATTGGTATTGATCAGCCCTTGCAAGCACAGGCGTTGTGTGACCGGCTGAACGAACTTGACCGTGCCCGTGCCCTCATCGCCGCCATTGCCGATCTGATTGAAAGCCCGGATTGGACGCACGAATCTGATAGTGCTGATGACGGTTGGCATATTTACTGCCAGGGTCGCTCAATCATTACAACACTGTTGGAGGATTACGATCGCGAGGGGCCAGAATCGCAGGTGAAGCCATGATCGACGGCGCTTCTGTGCTGGCCATCTTCCTGATGGTCGTCGCCTGCCTGCTCGGCCTGCGTGCGACACAGCCGGTGCCGGTTATTCGCCCGGTGGTACAGGATGAGCCGCGCCAGATTGTGAGCGTCGTTCGGCCACTGGCGATCGCCGAAGAGCCCGTGCACGTCTTCCAGCCGCCTGCTCCGGTGGCGTATACCGATGAGACCGTGAAGCTGACACCGAGCGTGCTGAGCTTCCTGGAGGGGCTATGAAAGAGCGTCCGATCCTGATGAGCGGGCCGATGGTCAAGGCGATCCTTGAGGGCCGGAAGTGGCAGACGCGGCGAATTGTGAAGCCACAGCCAACCGAGACGCCCATCACAAACGGTTCAGCGTCGGGGATGTATCTCGCGTGGCCGAATAGCGATGCGCATCTTGAATGGCAGGATGTTCTCGCTGATACTGACTATTACGTTCAGGCGGGTTTTTGCCCCTACGGTCAGCCCGGCGATCGGCTATGGGTGCGTGAGGCGTGGCGGACGATTGACAGCACCGCCGATCATAACATGCTGACAATTGCCTACGAAGCCGATCAGGGCCGAGGGAGCGAGTACCGCTATCTTCGGGTATCGGACGATGCATACGAGCGGTATAGTGGCGCCCGCTTTGACAGCCATTTGCGCCCATCCATCTTTATGCCGCGTTGGGCCTGTCGGTTCGTGTTGGAGCTTACCGCCGTGCGGGTTGAGCGCCTACAGGATATTAGCGAAGCCGACGCCCAGGCTGAGGGATGCACCACTGCTGCCGAGGATGATCAGGACGGCGCGCCCGATGCCAAGCAGTACCGAACTTACCGCGCGGGCTATCGTGACCTATGGGACAGCCTCAACGCCAAACGCGGCTATGGCTGGGACAGCAACCCCTGGGTGTGGGTGCTGACGTTTGAGCAGGTGAAGCCATGACCAAGCCACCGATCGACGTTGAGGCCATCGTTGCCGATATTCTGTCCCACGGCGCGCAGATCGCCGCCTTGACGCTCGCCCCCTGCCCGTTCTGTGGCAGCGACGATGTGACCCTGATCCGAACGTTGGAGCTGTGGTACGCACTGTGTGCACCCGAGTGCAGCGCCGCCGGGCCACCGGCTGCCACATTCGAGGAAGCCGCACGGTTGTGGAATACGCGCGCCGAGTCGCCTGAACTGACCGAACTTCGCGACCATCTCGCTGAACGTCGCGAGATGCGCGACCGTACAGAGGAGTAACACCATGCGAGACCCTGGCCCGATCCTGATCGATAGCCTCGACAAGCCCAACGCCGCGCCGCAGGGGCCGGGCCAGCCACATCCGCTGACCCCGATTAGCCGCCGCGATGAGCGCAGCACCCGCCGCCTGCCCGCGCAGGCCTGGATCATCCTGACGATCGCCATCCTGATTGTGCTGGCCTTTGTGCTGTGGGGCGTGTACAGCGCCATTCAGGCGCTCTTGTGGGAATATCCCTGGGTCAGCGCCGTGATGGGCCTGCTGCTGCTGCTGGTGGCGTGTGTGGCCCTGCTGGCGCTCGGTTGGACGCTGGTCATGCGGCTGTACCTGTGGGTGCAAGGGAGCCGGATTATCCGCAGCCGCCTGGATGTGCCCATTGACTCGATGATGGTGCTGAACCGCGACCCGATTGCCCTGGAGGCGGCCCATCTGGCCTATGAGACCGCCAAGATCCCCAGCATGATCAACCCGCTGATCACGACCTGGACCAGCCCGCAGACGCCGCAGGCCAAAGCCGAGGCCCCGCTGCTGCTGAGCGCTGGCCCGGCGCTGGTCCCGGATCGGGAGTGGCTGGGCTGGATTGAGCGCACGCCCCATCTGATGATTGCCGGTCGCACGAATGCGGGCAAGACCACCTTAGCCACCGCCATCCTGGCCAGCCGCACGAGCGAGCCGCTGTGTATTCTGGACCCGCACGATCAGCCGGGCAAGTGGTTTGGTGGGAATGCGATCGGCGGCGGGCGCGACTATGAGGCGATTATGCAGGCGCTGGCCGGGCTGCTCGGCGAGATGGATACGCGCTACACGGCCTACAATCGCGGTCTGAGCGCCTTTGATCGCCTGACCGTGCTGATTGATGAGGTGCCGGCGATCGTGCTCAGAGATAAGAAGTCATGGGCGCAGTTCGCCAGCCAGCTGGGCAGTGAGGCCCGCAAGGTCAACATGTCGATGGTGCTGCTGACCCAATCGCCGCTGGTGCGCGATATCGAGATCAGCAGTGTGATGCGTGAGAACTTCACGCGGATCGCGCTTGGCGACCAGGCCAGTGAGCTGCTGAAAGAGGAGACCGATCGCAATCGCAAGCAGGCGCTGTTGGAGCTGTTGAAGGGGTTAGAGTATCCGGCGGCCATGGAGTATCGCGGCGAGCTGCATCTGCTGGATACCAGTAACGTGCCTAGCCTGGCCCGCTCGGCACGTCCGGCGCGGCTGTGGGTGCCAGCGGTGGCATGTCCACATCCAACCCGCGAGAGTGCCACACGCAAGGCGCTGGCCGCGCTCAAGGCGCAAGGCTATAGCCGAGATTACGCCCGATCAACCGGATTGCAGTTCACGAATGAGACATGGGGAGAGGTGTGATGGATATCGACATCACTGGCGGGCTGAAGGTCATTGGTTGCGCCGCCCTGATCCTTGGCTGTGGTATTGGGGCGTTTTTGGTACGGTTTGGTCCGTCCTTGTTCACAACCTTCCGGCAATGGATTAACGGGTTCTAGCGGACGGACGGACGAAGGACCTGCAACCCTCCTGTACTGCTTGTGAAACCCTCCTGAAAGGCTCGCAAGCTCACTAGAAAGCGATACGTGATGACAACGATTGCACTTCCACAACAGAAACAATCAGGCTGGTTTGGGCGCCTCCTGTGGGCGCTGATTGCACTGCCGTGGCATGCGATCAAGGTCTATCCGCCCGTGCTGTTGATTGCCAGCAGCGCGGCGTATGCCTCCAGTGAGTTCGCCGCCCATCGCGGGGTGTTCCCCGAACCGTTCAACATTATGCAGGCGATCGCCTTCGAGTGGGTCTACCTCGGCGCGCTGGCCCTGGCAGGCGGCCGCCGTGGTCGCTGGTTCTATGTGACCGTCGCCTCGGGCGCACTAACCAGCGCGCTGTATATGCTGCTGCATGCCGCTGATCGCTACGGGTTGCTGGCCCTGGCCGATGGCCCGGAGTGGCGCCTGTTCTATGCGGCCTGCCACGCGATCCCGCTGACCATGGTTGGTGTGTCCTATATGCTGCTCATTCACACCCATGTGCAGGATACCGCTGACAAAGCCGAGAAGGCGGAGCAGGCCGCCAAGCAGAAGCGCCTCGACACGCGTTATGGCTGCTCGGTCTGTAGCCACTGGCATGGCTCGTCCGTGCAGGCGTTCTATGGGCACAAGCGCGGGATGTGTGGCGGAACCGTGGTTGATACGTGGCAAGAATAGTGTGTACCATGGTACACTTTTGCGATGATGAATGTAACCTACTACGACTCGCACGATGATGGCTGGATTATGATCATGCTACCGCTGAAGGAGCACCCGATGGAATATCACATTGCAACCCCTGAACAGTACCCCACGGTTGACGCCGTGGTCTTTCTCGACGGAATTGCCTATCTCGGCACCTGGAGCGCCGATGATACGCACGTCGATCCGCTGCTCATCGATGGCAAGCCGGTTCCAGCCAGCGTGCTGGGCAGTTGGCGCAAGACGGTGATCGGCGTGTGGGAGAAGGAGACACCGGCGTGAACCCCAAGACCAAGCTTATTCGCAAGTACGTGCTGGCGAAACTCACCGAGCGCATCATGCAGATGCAGCCCATGTGGAGCAAAATCGACTGGCCTGACAGCGCGTGGCGAGAGGAAGAAACACGGCGCGCTATCGTTGGCGCGCTTGGTGTGCCTGCTGACCTGATATACGGCAAGCACACGAATCGACCTTAGTTTGCCGCCAGCGGCATCCACACCAGCACCCGCGGCGGAACCGCCAGCCGCGCGATCTCACGCTGGTTGAGCTCATCTCGGAGCACGAGCGTGCGGTTCATCGGGACGTACTGTTGATCGCCGTAGGGCCAGAGCGTGTAGTGTAGCTGGTCGCAGCCGATCAGCTGGTTGGGTCGCCCGTTGCCGATCAGATACAGACAGCCCGGTTGCCAGGCGGCCACTTCGAGTACATCATTGCGCCAGATGGCTTCGAGCGATGGCGCCAGTTGCGATGGGATCGTTGCATGGGCGGGCGTGATGAGGGCAATGGCCAGCAAGAGGAGGAGGGTTTTCATACTTTTCCGATCCAGAACTCTGGCGAGTAGTTCCCCGCCGCAGTAATATTCAGGCTGCCACCGCTGGATTGCAGCGCTTGGAGTTGCACATAGTCACTCGCCGCAAAGCTATATTCGGTCACAATCACGCAGTCAGTCGGGCCGCCTGAGATCGCGGGCTGGGTGGTAATGGCAATATAGGTTCCCCCGTTGAGGCGAAGGTACAGCACGCGCTGCCCGGTCGCATTCGACGCAAAACGCACATTGGCGCCAACGCGATAGACACCCGCCTGAGATATCGTAAATCGATCGCTGCTCGATAGGCTGCCCGTATCGTAGCGATTGCTATTAAATGTGACCGTGGCAATCGCGCCACTCGTTGCTAAGGTCTCGTCAACGGTATTGTAGATGCGTGCGCCGATACCGCCCACTTCCGCCCGTGGCTGGCGCGCCAACTCCTCAAGCGCTACAATCCGCCGAATCAGCTCCGGGTCGCTCAATTGATGTACCTCACGCGCGCTTTGCTGCTCGACTTACCGCCGCCCACGGTCACACCGATGACATCCAGCCGGCAATCGTACTGCTGGCCCTGGAACGCGGCCGTGACCAGATCGCCCACATCGTAGTCAATCCCCCGCGTGTAGGCCTCGGTATCGACCACCTCGGCGGTGAACTCGATCCGTGGCCGCCCGGCCCGTACCAACGCATCAGCCTTATCTTGCAGCACCGCCTGATTGTTGATATTTGTGTAGTCGCCAAACACCTCGATCCGGTTGAGCGGGCTCTCGGCCATGCGTGTGGTATCAATCGACGTTGCGGTGATGCGGCTCGTGCCCGGCCCGGAACCGGCGCAGATCGCATAGGTTACTTCATTCGACCGATCGACTTCCAGGACACAACCGGTCAGGCTGCCCGTATCCTCACTCAGAATGACCGGCTGCGTGGATGTCGCCCGATGGTCCTGACCGCGCACGGTCGCATAGGTGCGCAGCTCCAACGTACGCTCGGTCGGCGCCACAATCTCAGCGGTCATGTAGGTGCCCGCCTGCGTGCTGGCGTTGCTAATCGCCACAATCAGGTCATACAGGTTGGCGTAGGCGTCCTGCGCGGCGATGCTGACCCCATCGCCCAGATTAGCCGCAATTGCCAGGTACGCGCTGATATCGGCCTGCGTTTCCGCCCCGATGCGGACGCTGTTGACCAGTGACCCCAGGTTCTCCCGCGCGAAGGCCTTGATCTGATTGCCGGCCGCTGCCGCGGCTTTCAGGGTGTAGGCGCTGCCCGTGTAGTAGGCGATGATCCGCCGCTTGAGCAGGCTGTTGGCGTGGTAGGCGGTCACCGTGATGGTTTCTGCCGTATAGCGCCACTTGCGGATCAGAAAGATCGCCTGCCCATCGAGTGCGGGCGGGCGCCCGTTCACCGATCGCCAGACCCCGATCCGCCCATCGAGCAGGAGCTTGCTGGTGGGGTAGCTGGCCGGGAGTGTCAGACTGAGCGCGCCAATCCCGCCGATGTTGATCGCATAGTCGAGCGCCGCCCCGCCGCCCGCAGGGTTATCGACAAAGTTGGCCACCTCATCGAGCGGTGTGCCAAAGGCGTCGGCAATGCGGCAGCTGTACATGACGGTCATGGTGCAACCGCCGCATAGAGGGCATCATTGGGGCTGAGATAGTGCGTGGACCAGCTCAGGGTCGCCGTGACGGTACTCCCACCGCTCAAGAACGTGATGGTATTCGCCCCCGGCTGCAGGGCGAACTGCGCCGGTTGTGACCCCGGCAGCACCGTGCTATACACGTTGCCCTGAAACGTGCTGGTGAAGCTGAGGTTGGCCGGATCGAGTATAAAGGTGGCGACCTCGCCCGGCAGCATGGTGTAATTGAAGTACACCCCGATGCCGGTGGTGGTGTTGACCATCTCGTAGATCCGCGCCGATCCCGTGCTCGGGCCGGTGAGTGTCAGCGTCGGATAGGTGGCGGCACTCCCCGTGTTGGTGGCCGTCGCGCTGCCCGCAATCGTCTCGGCGCTGCTCACGCCCGCGTACAATGTGCCGTCAGGTGTGAGCAGGATTGCCGTCGCGCTGGTTGGCGCAAGCCCGAGCGTGATATACGACGCCCCATTCCAGCTGATAATCCCCTCGGCATTGCCCGGATCGGCAACCTCGTTATTTGTCGCAAGGTAGAGGATATTCGTCGATGAGACGGCCAGCCCGGTCGCGTAGTCGCTGCCAGGACTGCTAAAGCCCAGGCCAATCGCGCTCCAGCTGACGCCATTCCAGGACGCGATCCCGCCTGCGGTTACCCCGCCAATCACCTGAAACGTCCCGCTGGCGTACAGTTGGCCATTCGGGCCGATTGCCAGTGAATACACGTCACCATCGGCGCCGGTTGAGAGCGCCGCCCATGCGCCGTTCCAGCTGGCGATATAGTCCGCGCCAGACACGCCCCCGCCCGTGGTGAACCCGCCGCCGATGTAGAGTTGATTGTTCCCCCACACCAGCGCACGGACCCGCGCATTCGCGCCCGTGCCCATCGCGCTCCATACCGACCCATTCCATGACGCGACGCGCACCGCGGCCCCGCCGCCTGCGGTGGTGAAGTTCCCGCCCGCGTACAGCGTACCGGTGGGCGAGAACGCCAGCGCATTGACTTCGTTGTTCATCCCAGTAGACAGCGCAGACCACGCGCTCCCGTCCCACTTGGCGATATAGTCCGCGTTGGCGATGCCACTGGCGTTGGTGAAGTTGCCGCCGACGTACAGCGCGCCATCCGGGCCAATCACCAGTGCATTGACGGTGCTGTTGAGGGCGGTTGCGCTGCCCACGACACTCCATGTTGCGGTGGCTGGGTTGTAGGCGGCCAGATAGTCGGCGCCCGATCCGCCGGCGTCGGTGAATATGCCACCGACATAGATCGTGCCGTCCAGGCCGCGCACAATCGCGTTGACCGTCGTGCCGCCTGACAGCCCACTCCCGAGCACGCTCCATACACCACTTGGCGAGCGCACCGCAATGTCGTTTGGCGTGATGGCGTCCTGAACATCCAGCGCCACGCCTGCATCGCGCCCCACCACATAGGGCAGGTACTGGCTAAACGTGATATTGACACTGCTCACGGGCAGATCGACGGTGTTGCCGTCCAAGCCACTGGCATAGACGGCGCGCGGGATGATCAGCGGCTCGCCAATGTCGGCATTGCACTCCTGTGCTTGCAGACACAGTGCCAGCTCCTGGCGCAGCCCGATCCGGTCGCGGTCAAGCAACTGGCCAACCTGTCCGCTGCTCACGTCCATCGCCGTGGGGTCAGCGCCCTGGAAGCGCCCAACAAGCGAGAACGAGCGTTGAGCTTTGATCACATTGCGGTATTGCGCCCCATCGAGTTGCGCAAAGCCGAGCAGCTCATTGCGTGGGGTGGCCAGCCCCAGCCCGATCAGGGCCGTGAGGAGAAAGCCCAAATCCCGAAACTTCACAATCCGCCCTCCTGCGCGTGTCTGTCCGCTCCGGCTGCTGGTGCTGGCGTGGCGGGTGCCACTCCACAGGTAGGCCGGTGGGTTCTGATTGGCGACATAGCCCTGCTGGTCGCCGTCAATATAGGTCGTAACGAACACGCCCTCCGATCCGCAGGCCTCAACTTGCAGCCCATCAAGATAGAACACGCTGGTATTCGTGCTGGTGTTCTTGGTCAGATAGATCCGGCGTGTGGTTGTGCTGGTCTCAGTCCAGAACAGCCAGACCCACTGCCAGCGGCCGGTGCCGACAAACGCCCGGCTGACGAGATCGGCGCCGCCGGTGGTGGCCACACTCAGCTTATAGGGCACGCCCGCCGCGCCCAAGACCTTGCAGCTCACCGCATAGGTGACGCCACTCGTGAGGCTGACCGTGCCATAGTAGGCGCCGTCCGTGGTGGCCGCGCTTGGCGTAATGGCCAGGCTGTAGGCGCCGTGGTACTGCTGTGCGGTGCTGCGGGCAATGCTGCCACCCAAGGCGGTGTAGCCCGTGGTGTTGGTTTCAAGGCTCGGGTTCAAAATCAGGTTTGTCCGGGCAACCGGCACAATCATGCCCAGCTGCTCGGCATACCGTTCGAGCACCCCAGATTGCGGGATGGGCGGCAGGGTCGTATAGGCGCGGCCAAACATGCTCATGTGCTCATCGCCTCCACAATCGCCAGCGACTGCTGGAGCACCGCCGGCGACTGATTGGTATAGATCGGCATCTGGTACGTGACTGAGCTCGTGACATTGTTGGTGGTACTGCCGCCCGCCGCGCTGCTCAGCTGGGCCCCGCTGGCCATGGCCCGTTGTAGGGCGTCGTGGGGCGTGATGTAGCCCGCCGTGGTTGGGGTGAAGGTCTCCTGTCCCTGCTCACCCACGACATAGGTCTGCATCGGGTTGACCGTGCCGCCCGTGGCCTTGCCTTCGTGCTCGCTCATGCGGTGCTGCTCATTGACCACCCGGTTCTCGTTAATGGTGAGCGTGGTCTGCACCTCGCGCGGGATGTCTTCGAGCGCCTGCGTGTACTCGTCAACGTCGCTTTTGCCGTCGAGGAAGTTGTTGACCTGCGTGGCGGTGTACTCTTTGGCATAGTCGTCCATCGCCTTCTGGCTCTCTTTGGCCTGGTCTTGGTTCTTGCGCAGGTCGCCGATTAGCTCATCAACCGATGCGCCCGAGTCGTTGGCAAAGCTGTCGATTGACTGGGCCATATTCAGGAACGTGGTCGCGGTGCTGCTCTCCTGCAGGCCGTATTCGGTCTCTAAGGCCTTGGTGATCTCAGCGGCGCGCGTCTTGCTGATGTTACCGAGCGACGCCTGTGCGACGGTGTAGTCGATCAGCATCTGGCCCAGGTGCGCTTTTTGCGCCGCCTGCTGCTCGGCGTAGCTCTTGGCCGCCGCGCCTTCCTGGTCGGCGTAGGCGGTCTCCAGGGCCGTCTGCTGCTCGGCAATTGCGCTGCGCTGCGCCTCGGTGGTTGCGGCCTGCTTCTGCGTCTCCAGCTCGGTCATCTTGGCGCTGAACTCGGCCCCGCGCGTCTCGACCCCGCTCGCAAACGTGGAGTAGTTGGTCGCATAGGCACTCAGCGCCGTCTGACCATCGGTAAAGGTCTTCTGAATCTGCTTGCCCAGATCCTCGATATCTTTGGTCGTCAGGCTGACGCT
>ERZ869929.833-NODE-833-length-13692-cov-5.133900_pt1 | contig 13692 bp, 10 predicted proteins | sample MGYA00579312_ERZ869929 | MGnify/ENA primary metagenome ERZ869929 (study PRJEB32216, sample SAMN09231818) | wastewater metagenome | place: USA: Maryland | collected 2016-08-09 | study: EMG produced TPA metagenomics assembly of the PRJNA472060 data set (Reclaimed... | reverse complement strand
GTGAAGAATTGGGCTGAAGACTATACCGAGAATACCGAAAAAGAACTGGCTGCTGAAAGAGGTAACGCAGGGATTCGTCCAGGTGGATCATCTCGTAAGAGCTTAGGACAGCTAAAGCCAGGCGATATTTCAGCTATGTCTACCGAGGAATACGAACGTAACAGAGATGAGATAAACCGTCAAATCTTAGCTGCACTCTAGTAGCTTTCTCTCGCAGAAAGAAAAACCAACTTAAAAATAAATTAGGAGAGTCATAATGGCTTATTCAGAAGTGTCAATCACTCCTACTACTGCTGCAAAAATGATTGCAGAACAGTGGACTAAGGATATTGAGAAACCATTTTACAAAAGTCTATACTTCCAGGACGCTGTAACAAAGCGAACTGAACTGTCTAGCGGTGGTAACAAACTTAACATTCCGTTCCTTTCAAGCTACAACGCTCGTGATAAGGTTGCTGGTACTCCGGTAGTCTATGACGCAAACGTTGAAACCGAGATTGAACTTACCATTAACAAGCACAAATACCTTGCCTTCATTCTTGAAGACATCACTAAAGTTCAGTCAAGCTACAACTTGCAAGAACTCTATCGTGGTGCTCAAAAAGAAGCATTGGCTCGTGCTATTGATACGGACTTGGGAAGCCTACACGCTTCTGCAGGTACGAACGTAGCCGGTGGTGCAACAGTTGATGACGCAGATATGCTTGCTGTCGTTGCTGCTCTTGACCTTGCAGATGTTCCTGGTACTGGTCGTGCTGGTATCGTCCACTCTAAGGTTATGGGTGATCTTCGTGCAGTAAACAAGTACTCTGCTTACGATCAGACTGGTGAAAAAGGTCTTGCCGTTAAACGTGGTGAGAGCGTTATCCCTGTCGCTTACGGTATGGAACTCTTGATGAGTAACAACGTTGCAGTTGATACCGTCAGCCACAACTTGTTCTTCCACAAATCAGCAATCAGCCTAGCTCTACAGCTCAAGCCTACCTACAAAATGGAAGACTCTGTAGACGTAATCGGACTGAAGTCTGTACTTCACACGATTTACGGTGTTGGTGTTGAACGATCTGCTGCCCTCGTAGACCTTGAACGAACAGCCTAGTATCGGAGTTTCCGGATCTCTAAAACCGGATCAAGATAAAACTAATCTCTAAGGAGAATAATTATGGCAAAGCCTACAAAAGAAAGCGTTTTGGCTGAACTGAACCGTAAAGCTGGTCGTAAAGACTACTTTGAAGCTCGTGAAGTTGAAACTGCTGAAGGTACAGTTACGCAGATTATCTCTGGTGGTGGATCACTTGTTGTACAGGTAAACGCTACTGGTGAAGCTGCATGGAAGCAACTTGAAGGTGAAACTGGTGCTGCAGTCGTAGACGCTGGATCTAACCCTACAGAAGCTAAAGAAGACAACAAGCACTTTACTACTAAAACTGGTACAGTTGCATTTCCTACACAGCCGGAAGCTATCCTTCCTGACGGTGAGGAAGTCGTTGTTGATAACCGAACTGACGCTGAAAAGAAAGCCCCTGCCAAGAAGTCTGAAGTTAAGACTGAAACTGGTGTTGGATCTACGCTTAGTACTTCTGGTAACACTAGTACGTCAGGACGTTAATCATGCATAACAGAGCCTTCCTAGAGTTGGTTGCTGCTGCTGTAAACGTGAACCCTGCAAGCTACCCTAACGATTCAAAGTTAGAGCAAAAAGTCATTTACGAATTAAAAGTTATGACTGCTAAAGCTGGAACTGGAACTACACTTTTGCCTAGTGCAACTAGCGTAGCTGCAGTATCGGGCGGTGCGAACGTCTAAGCGGTAAACGCTAATGCAATCAAGACGGTGTAACAGCCGTCTTTTTTGTTATAATAAAGACAATGAAAGAAGGAACTACTATGAAGCCATTAAGAGATTTACTACTGATAGAACTAGACAAGCCGGAAGATAAGACGAACGGTATCTTTATGACTAAGGCGTGGGAAGACGCTGTTACCCTTGCAACTGTCATAGAAGTAGGTGCGAAAGTGAAAGATATTAAAAAGGGTGATCGTATTCATATCAATCCATACGCTTATATAGACCTTACCGGATCAGAACAAAAGCTTATTAGAGAGGGTGATGTACTAGCACATGTCTGATTTTATCCCCGATCAAACGAAGAATGGCAAGATTTTAGTCAAGCCTGTTCGTTACTTGAGGAAAAAGCCCTTTGTACGAGATCTTGTTAAGAAGCATGGCGTAGGCTATTTAACAGATATGAGTGGACAGCATGAAGTCCGTCTAGACTGGAAATTAAATAAAATAGCACAACGTGATAAAGTCTTCAAGTTACAAATTGATGACAAGGTGGTATATTTAGATATAGAGGAATTGACATTTTATACACGAATAATGTTTGAAAAATAGAAAAAAGGAAAATAAATGGCATACGATACAAACGGTAGTATATCAGTCATAAACAATGTACCTGCTGGTACTGCACCAGAAAACTCTGCTGTTTTAGCTACTCTTAGTAATGCTGATTATAATACTTTAGCTATTCAAACTGTCGGTACTTATACCGGAGCACTCTCATTACAAGTATCAGTAAACGGTAAAAACTGGATAACGCTTGGTGGTAATGTATTCTTAAACGTTGGTACAGGTGCATGGTCGGCTACGATCCCTTCTGCTGCACAAGCTATTTATCAAGCAGATGTTACTGGTTTTGGTTTTGCTAGAATTACAGCTCTTGCTGCAGTTACCGGATCTGTCGTTATAAGTGTATCTGCTAGTGAAGGTGCTGGACTTGTTAAATTAGCAACTGGTCTGCCTGGAACTTCTGCTGTTAGCGGTACAGTAATTGCACAACAGAGTGCGACTGCTGCTAATGGTGCTACGACAACTTACTTAAATGCTGCTGCTGGCGATAACAATACGCTTATAAAAGCTACTGCTGGAACTGTTTACGCTATTGTAGCTACTAATCAGACTGCTCAAGCAAAGTCAGTAAAGTTGTTCGCTAAAGCGACTGCCCCTGTTGCTGGTGTAGATACTCCGGCTATTCCACCCCTTATTCTTCCACCTAACTCAACTCAAGTCTTTACTTTCGGTACTGTTGGCTTGAGGTTTTTGCTAGGTATTGGTGTATCTATAACAGGCGGTGTCTTGCCAAATGACGCTACGGATCTTGTAGCTGGTGATGTACAATTAACAGTAGAATATGCATAATATAAATACAAAGGAATAAAAATATGGCACTAACAGTAAGCACAGCACCACAGTACACAGGTACGCTAAAAGTAGGAACGGCTACATCTCCGACTTTAACAATGGGTACTAATACTGGAATGCAGGGATCTACCTACAATCCACAAGGTAATAACTATAATCCACAGCAAGCTTCCGGTGGTGTACCGAGTCTTGGTGCTGTCGGTGGTAGTGGTCAAGTTTTAGACGCTAACACTATTGCACAACAAGCTGCAGAACGTGCAGAAGTTGCTCGTATTAACGGTGTTCGTAACTCTGCTGGCATTAAAAGAGCCGGACTTGAGAGTGGTGCTCAAACATCACTGACAGATAACCGCAACACTTACGGTAACGACTCAACAGGTTTTGTTACTGGTATTCGTCAAGGTCAAAATACTATTAACTCTGGTAAAGCTAATAACGCTTTGAATCTCCGTAGAAGCATGGCTGCTATCGCTTCAGGTGTTCGTACTGGACTCCGATCAGGAAGCGTAGATCTCGCTAATATGAACGCACTAGACTCCGGTGCTGCTGACGCTATGGCTCGTGCTTGGGCTAGGCAAGGTAATATGCAAGCCGGATCTGCTAATAACGAAGCAGAACTTAAAGCTAATGAAATTGCTGCACAGCAAGAGAACCTTAACCTACAAGAAAATCAAGGTCTTGCCAAACTTCGTACATGGCGTGGTACTGAAACTAACCGAGTATCTAATAAGCTATACAACGATCTGCAAGTTCTTGAAGCAGATAGTGCTGCTGCAGGTGCAGGTGGTGTCGTAGATATGGGTGTCAAGGATCGTCTTATCGCACAAGCAAGTGCTGAACTTGACGCTATTGATCGTGCTACTGAAGCTGCTCTTGCTGAAATTAACGCTTGGGATAACGCACGAGTTAGTCAAGAAGCTATGCGAATGGAAGCTGCCGGACAAGCAACTGCAAATCCATTTGCGATTGAGTCAGTCGGGTTTGGTAAAGCTGGTGGTCCTCAAGGTGCTGCAATCGGTCAATACGATACACGCCCTCGCTTCCGAGATGAAGAAGCACTACCTGCTTACAATCCGTTTACAAGAGATGAATTACAACCAGGCGTAGCTTAGAAAGGGGCTTAGTGTGGGCTACACTCCCCCTAAGAAAAAGAAAAACCTCTGGGATCAAATCACAGAAGGTATTGGTACGGCAGTACGAAACGTAGCAAAAGGTGCTGACGCTGTTATTCCTGGTGATCAGAGTTCTTGGTATAAAGAACCTGCACCGGAACGACAGGTACAACGTCCTACACAGATACGAATTGAACAGCCTAAACCACAAGTAATAGCTTCATTCCGGAACGAACAGCCGGAATCTATTGCTAGTTTTGAAAAGGATCAGACACAAGGCTTACAGTTTGATACGAAAGATAACAACTCTCTGAAGCTACAGAACGCTCTTAATGGTGGTAATTTACAGATTAAACAGCCTGAAGTGAACACACAACGATTAACTGTTGCGAGTGCTCCGGCTAATGCAAATATCAATGTTGTACAGGATAAAAGAATACAGGCTATTGATAAAGGCTTAGATCAGGGTAAGTCATGGGAAAATATCTCTAAAGAAACCGGACTAGATCTGAATATGGTCAAGAACCGATCACAGACTACACGCCCTAACTACGGTAAAGCTACTACAAATTACACCTCGTATGATCAGACTAAAGCTGATCCTATTCAAGATAGTACTGACGGTCTTAGTCAAGCATGGGATAAGATGAATGACTACGACAAGGATCAGTACAAAGCAAAACTAGAAGAATTGATGTTACAGGGTAACGGTGCTGCATATAACAGCTTCTATGAACTTGAAAGACAAGGTAAGTTCAAGTGGGAACTTGGACGTGAAGCTGGCAAATTAGGACGTAAGTTTGCTGGTGGAATGCAGACTGCTGGTGCTAACGTTGCTGATGTAGCTCTTATGGGTGGTGAAGTTATTGGTCAATTTGGTAATGACATTAGTGGTCTTACAGCTAGAGAAGAAGCTGCTAAGCAGAAGTTCAATGATGAGAATATCAAGCGTATTAGTGAGATTGGTAAACTCTTAAAAGGTAATATAACTCCGGATCAGAGAGCTGCACTCCGCTTAGAACTTAGTCAGAGAGCTAATGCACAAGCTCCTAAAACTTCTAATGAACGGAGTATGGAACGTACCGAAAAAGCTAGGGATTGGTTCAAACAGCACGAGAATATAACTGGTGAGAAACTAAACGCTAAAGAAGATTTTCAGTGGACAGGTGATACAGTACGAGATTATGCAACATTAGCCGGACGTGGATTAGAAACAGGTGTAGACGCTACTATGTTTATTAACCCTGCTACGAACTTAGTAAAAGAACCTCTTAAGCAAACTGCAAAACAAGTAGGTAAAGACGTATTTAAGCGATCCGTAGCTCAAGCTATACCAGACTTTGCTAGTGCTGGTCTTAGTACTTATGGTGCTACTGGTGATGTCGGTGAATCATTGAAGAACGCTACTATAAGTGGTGCTACTACCTTTGCTACTCAAGGTGTACTTGAAACTGGTGGTCATGCCTTTGGTCGTATGAATCCTAGTACTTCTGCTGTTAATAAAGGTGTTGGCTCACTCGTAGATGATGTAGTTAAAGAATCAAGCCCACAAGTACTTAAATCAGTCTTCGGACTCTCTGATAACGTAGCTACACAGCTTGCACAGGAAACTGATGAAGCAGTTGTTGAACAGACGTTACGACAGTTAGCTGTAGATCCTACGCTTAATATCTCTCCTGAAATGCGTAAACGACTTGAAGATGAGGGTATAACAGATGTCAAGGTTGGTAACTCTGCTTACGGTGCTGAATATGATCGCAACGGACGGATCACTGTTACCGGACAGCAATCACTAGATGATAACCTTTCACATGAAATAGGACATGCGGTATGGCAAAAACGCCTTACTCCTGATGAACGACAAGCTTTTGCTGGTGTTAATGGACGTGCTTCTCAAGAAGCTAGAGGTCGTGCTGGTTACTCTGCAGATGACATAGCGAGTGAAGACTTTTCAGACTTTACCCGATTAGCACTATCTGGACGTATCGCTGAAGTTCCGGACTCTGTTAGAGGAATCGTAGCGAAGTATGCCGGAGTTATGGACACAGCACTTAAACAGGGTGAAGTTCCTAATACGAAGATCACTGTACATTCTAGCGGTCAGAACGGTGCTACTGGCTTTGCTACTCCTGATAAAGAGTTCTCTGCACAGTTTAACGATAGTCCTACATCTAAGATGTACACTCGTGAAATAGATATAACAGACTACCTTGATACTCGTAATCCGGCTCAACGTGCTCAACTAGAATCAGTTCTAGGTAAGCAACGTGTAGATGAAATGATTAACCGTAGTAACAACGGTCTTCCTAATCATGCTGAATACGGTGAACAAGAAGCACTACAAGCTGCTGCTAATCGTCTAGGTTACAAGGGTATTGCACTCTCTGAAACAGATAAGATGACGCAGTTTAACGGTAGAGATGTGATAGCTTACGCTGACGCTGAAGTTCCACAGACACGTCCAGCTAATAATATGAACTTAGGTACTGACGCTCGTGCTCGTTTTGGTACGAATACTGTTGATCCTGCAAAAGAAATATCTGCTAAATACGGTGGTAAACCTGAAGATGTAGCTCGTAATATAGAGCGATATGGTGAAGACGCTACTCGTATAATGTACGCTCGTAAGAGTGATAGCCTACCGTATGATCCTGAAACTAACACTGGTATTAAGAGTATTGACGCTGTAGTTACCGCAGAACTCCGTAAACAGTTTGGTGGTAAAGCTCGTGTTACCGGAGCACCTGACAAAGTTCCACAAGTTGCAACGGAAGCTGAAGAACGACTTATCGCTAATAAGTTGGCTGATGAACAGCGAGTACAAGACTATCGTGATCAGAACTCATACTTATCTGACGCTGAAGAACGACAGTTAGCTGGACAAATTGACGCTCCTAGTACTGCTACAGTTACAGGCGTTCCTACTATAGATACGCCACAAGGACGAGTGGACACTGAAACCGGAGAGATCCTAGATGAGTTTACCGTAAACCTCAATGACGCTGTAGCAAGGGCTGGTAAAGAGATTGAGAGTATTAACGCTGAAGTTCGCAGTCTAGGCTTTGATCCTAACGACATACGAAGAAAGATGACTGCTGCTAACAGGGGCGAGTACCAGATGACTCCTGATGAGATGAATGCTGCAAGTCTATACACGAACAGGCTTGATCAGGCTAGAGGATCACTAGAAGAAGCCGGAGTACAGATTGAAGGACAGCAACAGTTCTATACCCCACAAGTAAAGGGTGAAAGCTTTTTGCCTAGCAGTCGTGAAGAACTATCAGACTTTGGCTATAAGGAAAAACGTACTAACGCTTACGAGCTGGACGAGATTAACTACGGTGATAATCCGCAGATTGACTACATTGTTAAAGCAGAAAACAGAGATCTACTTGTACAGAAAGCAACGAATGACGCTGCTATTATTGACGGACGTTCTGTATCTCCGGACGGTGTACGACAAGCTGCTGCAGATACCCTTGAGCTTCAGAAGAAGATTAAAGACAAGTCTAACAGTGAAGGTGTACTGACGAATGACACGCTGGCTGATCTCTACACTATAGGTAAGAACGAAGGCTACACACAGGTAGACAACAACTACAATCCTGGAATGATCGTACAAGAGCCAAAAGCTATGCTTGAACAAGCTGGTATTTACAAGAATGGCTTTGAGCAATTTGATAACTCCGTAGGCTATGCTAACGAGTTTGTAGACGTATTGAAGCAAAACAATGTACCACCTAACCAAGTAGCTGCTGCATTAGAACAGAGTATTAGAGGACGTATGCCTGACGCTGATCAGAGTTCTGTTAGTGCTGCAGTTGAATACGCTATGAAAGCTATGAGCCGTAACGGTGTAGAAGCCGTCAATGCCGCTAACATCTTTGAACGAGCCTTTAAGAACGTAGCTAAGTCTGAACTGTTTAGAGTCGGTAAGACTACACGCTTCAGTAGTACTAAGATGAACAAGGTAGTAAATGAGCAGATTAACGGTAGGATCTTAACTGACGCTTACCAGAAGAACGCTGCACAACAGTTTGACCGCTTCCTATCTGAACGTATTAACGCTTCACTCCGAGGACTTAACATTGTATCTGCACTCTTTGAGCTAGGTGATGTCGCTAACATCTTCGCTAAGTTCGGTGTAAAGGATATGAAGAATGCTAAGTTTGGCTTCGGTAAAGTAGACGGAGAACGCTTTGCACTTACTAGGAAGTACGGACAGACTAACTCACACTTTGCTAGTAATGACATACCGGACGTATCTAAGCTTGATACGATATGGGCTAACGAGAATACTAACCTTGCTAAAAAGGTGTATGACTCCTACCGAGCCGTAGAGAATAAGTTCCTGTTCTTCCGCTACATAGAGGAAATTAAAACCGAGATGTACTTCCGATCCGCAGAGAACTTTTATAAATCTCCACAAGGCGGTGGCTTACAAGGTGGTGCATTAGTAGACAAAGTTATGGAAGACTTTCACACAACTATGCTTCCTCACAAGCTGGCTACAGCTAACCGGATCGTGGGTAAAATGCCGAGTACTATTACGCAGTATCTTAACTGGTCGCTTCAGGCTACTAAACGTATGGGGCGTACAATCTCCGGTAGTGATACAGGCGGTAAGTTCGCAAACATGACAAGGGGTGAACGAGTCGCTAGAGGTATTGGTGCAGAGATAGTTCCTAAAGTCGCTGTTGCTACACTGGCTGGTGTTCCTATTATGCAAGTACTAGGTATGCGAGATTTTACAAATGCAACGTCCGGTGATTTTACAGGTATAGAAGATGAAGACAAGAACGTTATGGACACTGTAGTACAGACGCTTAGTATCTCTCCTGCAGTCGGTGTAGCTGGTAACTTCTACTTCGCTGATCGTAGGAATCAGATAGCTGACGAACGTGCTGCTAACGGAGAAAGCTACGGAAGTGAAAGGCGTGTAGAGGATCAACCGCTTAATGTGGCTGCTGAATCTGCCAAGATGTTAATACCGTTCCACACGCAAGCTAAGAAGTCTAGCCAAGTTCTTGAAGCTCATAACAAGGGTTACTACGAGAACCGAGATGGACGAATACAGGCTGAAGGTCCGAATGGTGCTGAACTAGCTATGGGCTTAGTAACAGGTAAAGGCTACACTCCTACAATGCGAGAGTACCAAGACGCTCCTGATGTCGTTTCAGTCATTAAAGGTAAAGCAAATGTTGGTGATCTGATAACAAAGAATCAGAGTGTTGCTAACGTAGTACAGGCTCTAGGCGGTGATTCTACTAGAGAATACAACCGTCCTCTTACTGATGACTACTCTGACAAGTTCAAGGCTATAGAGGGTGAAGCTCGTACAGAACTTCTAAAAGGTGGTAGACAATACAACAGTTACCTTGATAACCTCAAGAGAACTAACGAAGACGCTTACAATAACTACATCTCATCTATGGACGGCAATCACGTTAATCCGGAATACTGGCGTGAAATTACTAAAGATCCTGAAACCTTTCAAATGGTTAAAAACCGTAAACTACAACTGTATAAAGACTTGGGTACAGAGTACGATCCTATCTATGACTTACCAGATGACCAGGCTTCAGTAGTACTCAAGTATAAGAGTGCTCCTACTGGTGATGACATGGCACTCCGTAACATTCTTAATAAGGAACAGTGGTACAAAGACTACAAGGATCGTGTTACTGCATTCTACGATAAGAAGGGTGAACAGACTGAATCTGACTTTGACTCAACTGCTCGTGTTAAAGAGTGGGAAGCACTTGATGATAAACTTTCAAGCTTCTACTACGACAAGGAAGCTAAAGAAGCTCCGGCATGGGCTAAAGACTTTCCTCTCGTGTTCCAGCAAAAAGCTATCAATGATAAGTTCGGCTTTGACTCTCCGGAATCTAAGACGTTCTTCAAGGGTAATGCTGACGCTTATCAAGCACAAAAGGAAGGCTACGATAAAGCACAATTAGAAGTGATCAACGCCATGCGTGTTATTGAAGGTGTTCCACCTATGAGTTGGGAAGCGTATCAACAGGCTACAGAAATAGCTGACACTGATACTTCAGATGATAAAGATTGGAAGAAGTACGGCAAGGGTGGTAACGGTGGCGGTAATGGTGTAGACGCTGGCGGTGCTTCGTTCGGACAGAAGCGTGGTACAGGATTAGACAAGGTTACAGTTAAAGTTCCTAAGATAGCAGTTAAGAGAAAAGGTGGTGTTCCAGGAAAAGTTACCGTTAAAAAGGGCGGTAAGCTATTATAGTAAGTAGACGCAAGTCATAAAATGGTAGACATAACTCTAACCAAAAGGAAAAATCAAAATGAACTTTAGTGAAATCTTTGAAGAATACTACACAATCTTCCGAGGACAAAACAGCAACATACCTGTAAGTGGAGATCGTGAATACGACACAGCTATACAACTAGGTAACAACGCTATCCGTAAGTGGGATCGTGCAGACGGTGTTGAATGGAAAGAACTCCGGACTACTCTCATAAAAGACGCTGCAAGAATAGCATAACTTACTCTACCTCATACAGAAGTAGCTGGTGATCTGCTAACTGTTGCAAGTCAAACAGCCTACGCTGCTCCTAAGAATATGCGTAAGCCCCCTGGCTTTATTACTGTAGGATCTAGAGAACTGATTAAAGTCGTATCTCCGGCACAAGCTGATCAATACGGTGGTGTAAGTTCTGCATACGCTTACTTTACCGGATCTGCAAACACTGGCTACACGCTACACTTTGATAATGGAACAGACGCAGGTCTTCCGATTGACTACACATATCTCCGGAAACCTGTCTACATCACTGACGGTACAAGCGTTCCAGATATGAGCGATCCTAACTTTATGATTCAAGAAATGCTTGCTACTCGCTTCCTTAATAACCGAAACGGCTTTGGCTACAAGATCACTAAACAAGAAGCTACACTAGCGTTGCAGAATATGAAAATTGAAAACAACTCCGGTACAGAGGGTAACTCTGATAATCTTGGTGGTACTGGTGGTTGGGGAATGAGAAGCCGAAATGCCCGAATTATCTAACTTCCTCGCAAGCATACCTGACGCTCCACCTAACTACATCACGTTAAATCAGACGAACTTTGGTAGAGGTGTCGTATCAGTAGTAGACGAAACTAACCTACCTCGCAACGCTCTTAAAGAAGCTCGTAACCTAACACTGACACAAGACGGTGCTCCTACGATCCGTCCAGGAGTAGACTGGTACGGTACTGCTCCTAGTGCTGAAGCTATACAGGGCGGTGCTATGCACGTTATGGTTGATGACGTAGTTCACCTTGTCGCTGTATCTGGTACTAAAGTTTACCGATCACTGAATGACGGTGCTACTTGGCAAGTATGTGCAACTGGTGCTGGTGTACAAGATGTATTTACTCTTGGTCATAGAGTCCGGAACGAACAAGCGAACACTTATACTTATCTGTTTAACGCATGGGATAACATAGTCCGATATGACGGAACTCTTATACTACAGGTATATCAAGCACTCTCTACTCCTACCGCAGTCAGTGTAGTTAGAACTGGTCTTGGTGGTACTGGTATTTATAACTATCGCTACCGAGTATCAGCCGTTAATGACATTGGTTATACGATTGCTTCTACTGCTATAGTCTTTTCTTCAGACCGAGATCGTGCAACATTTGACGCAACTAACTACGCTACCTTTACATGGAACGCTGTAACAGGTGCAGTCCGGTATGACATATTCGTAGGACTGACAGCCGGAGAAGAAAACTATATTGACTCTGTTGAAGGTAACTTATCTGTTACTTATCAGGATAAGGGTGAAGCGATTGAGCAGGTATCAGTACAAGCTCCTGACTCTAACACTACGCAAGGTCCGAGGTGTGGCGATATGTCGCTTATCGGTTCTAGGCTTTACGCTACAGAGGACAGGGATTTTCCTTACCGAGTATGGATCTCTGGTGCTGGTCGTTACATTGGTGCATTCGGATCAGCGTATGAGTCTACATATCTTGACTGGCAAAAAGGCGGTCAGCTTAAACCTGTAAAGACTGAAGACTACCGCAAGGGTAACAACGAGCCTGTCGCTACTATCTGGTGTCGTTCTAAAGACGGCAAGGGTGCAGTACTACAAGGACAGCTTGAAGCCTACACTGTCGGAGATGTAACATTCCCTATTCCTAACTTCTACAAGCTTCCAGGATCTAGAGGTACGGACGCTCCGGACTCTATCATCAACGTATTAAACGATTACTACTACTACAACAGTCAGGCATTCTACAACTTGGGTTCAAGAGCACAGTTCCTAAACTTACTCTCTACAGATGAAGCTTCTGCAAACATTCGTCCTCACGTTAAGAGGATTCGTAAGAGTGCTGCTAAAGGTATAGCCGGACACTTCCAGGACGGTAAAGTGTACATGTCTGTTCCTTATGAGTCGGACGTAAACAACTACACGATCATCTTTGACACTGAACGTAAGGGCTGGCTACCTGAAGGCTTTACTATCGGCTTTGAGAGATTCTTTGAATACACTGATACAACTCCGGAAGAAGAACATCACATGCTGGCATGGAAGCTTGGTGATACTCGCTTCTCTGAAATATCTGAAAACATCAGGGGTGATTACGGTGTAGCCTTTGAAACGTCTTTGATCACTGGACTCATGCACGTTAATCCGAAGAACAGGTTTGAGTTCCTATGGTGTGAAGAAGGTGAAATAGAAATTGCACAGCCTAGAGATACGATTGAGATTGAGTTATCCGGTATCACTCGTGAAGAAGGCTTTAAGCAATTAGATACTCCTAAACATATCCGTCCTAAATCTGTTAAACGATCTTGGACAACAGGTAGGTGGTCAGAACATGTCTGGTCATATAAGCAAGGTATAGCAGTATCATACTCCGAGCCGTCTACTAAAAGGTTCTTCAACGTACAGCAGGAAATAAATGCGTACCAGTATAGGATCAACACAAACTCACTAGACGCTTCCTACATAGCCCGAACGTTCCAAATTAACGGTACTGGATCACAAGGTGGCAAGCCGTCAGAATGGGAGCTATTTGACTAATGAGTGTTAAAATTAAATCAGGTAATAGTGGACATAACTCCAACTAAAAAAGGAAACAAATATGGCAAATCTAACAGGACTCACAACAAACTTCTTCCCCACAGCAAGCGAAACGTATGCTAACAACTTGTCTAGCTCTATCTCTGCACTTGCTGCAACTGTTCCGGTAAACTCTGCAAACGAATATACGGACGGTGATGTAGCAACGATTACAGTAGACGCTGGTACTTCAGCCGAAGCTACATTTACAGGCGTAAAGGCTTCTACTCCGGCACGATTCATTAACTGTATATGGACTGAAGGTAACTTAGGTGTCGGACATGCT